>Ga0214921_10001475_pt1 | contig 40080 bp, 34 predicted proteins | sample LL1505_MetaG_FD_177992 | JGI IMG/M metagenome (GOLD analysis project Ga0214921, IMG submission 177992) | Freshwater microbial communities from Lake Lanier, Atlanta, Georgia, United States - LL-1505 | ecosystem: Environmental > Aquatic > Freshwater > Lake | place: USA: Georgia | collected...
TATACGACGAGCTCATGGAAAAGTATGATGACCAAGAACTAGAGCAGTTGGGCAAACTACTCGACGAGCACATTGACTGGGATAAAGAAGGCGAAAATGGTCGCCCGCAATATACTAAAGAAGAGCTCAAGGCTATTCGTGACGAAATCCGTGAAGCTACTATCCAAGCAGCCAATGCCGCAGGTGCAGGCAATACCCCAGCAGGCGTGGCTCGTCTTATTAAGGATCTTACTGAGCCTAAAATTAATTGGCGTCAATACCTACGTCAGCAAATTCAAAGTTTGATCAAGTCTGATTTCAGTTTTACTCGTCCTAATCGTAAAGGTTGGGGGTTAGGTGCTGTATTGCCCAGCATGAAAAATGAAGAAACCATTGACATTTGTGTTGGCTTGGACATGAGCGGTAGTATTACTGATGCTATGGGCAAAGACATGCTGAGCGAAATCAAGGGTATTATGGACGAGTACAAAGACTTCAAAGTAAAGATTTGGTGCTTTGACACTGATGTTTACAATGAAAAAGACTTTGATAGCTACGAAAATGACATCGAAAGCTACGAGCTCAAAGGTGGTGGTGGCACTGAGTTTGATGCTAACTGGACCTACATGAAAGAACACAATATTACGCCAAAGAAGTTTATTATGTTTACTGATGGATATCCATATGGTTCATGGGGTGACGAACATTACTGCGACACATTGTTTATTATCCATGGTAATCAAAACATTGTTCCTCCCTTTGGGCAATATGCTTATTACGAAGAAGCTAAGTAATGGCCCTAAAGAATGGCAAACCTAATCCATTAAATTTATTAGGTTTACGGCGAGTGGACTTTCCTGCTCGCCATTTTCATTATACTATGTTAGGATGTAGATCACCTGACAAAATTCAATCCATTAATGATTGGATTTATCATAATTTAAATGGCAGATATTATTTGGCTATGAAGTTAGCATTAGACAATACTAATAGCATACGTTATGATACAAATCTTGGGTTTGAGGAAGAAAAGGAATTAAGTTTCTTTTTGCTTTCCTATTCAGATTTATAATCTTTAAGATTTTAGAAAAGATATATAATAGTACACTTTTAAGGAGACATTATGAATAAACCACCAATGAAACAACAAGAGCCAGTTCAAGAACAAGAAGTGGATGCTGCTGAAGATCTTAACATTAATGATCTAAACGCACTAAAGCAAATTATTGAAGTAACTAACAGTCGTGGTAGTTATAAAGCTGCCGAAATGGAAGCTGTTGGCAAAGTTTACAATAAACTAAGCAAATTTTTAGGTCAGGCAACTGCCAAGGAAGAATAAAATGGTTAGTCTAAAACACGTTGGACGTTTTGTTGCCAATGGTAGGAAATGTCTAGTAGCTTATAGGACACTTCCTGGTGATGCATATAACTGCCTAGTAATTCCCACAGAAGCATTAGAAGACAGATATCATGATGCATTGATCCAATTAGTAGAGTCTAATTCTGCACAAACAGCAAATGAATTTGCCGAAGTATTGGCTAGATCTACTTTCCCTGATGGCAGCATTATGTTGGCTGCATTGCATACTCAAGGTAAATTGATGAGAGTTGCCACTGATCAAATTGAGATGATTCCTAATTTTCAAACTAAAATTAAATTAGATCAACTCAATGTTGTCATTGCCGAACAAATGGGCGTGGCCGTGGATGATTTATCCATTAAAGAAGACCTCAAAAATCAAAAAAGGGATGACGTTGAAATTATTGAAGTAGCTACTGTTACTGAAACTCCCATGCCAGTAGTCGAAGAAAATTTTGAAGACATGCCAGTAGAACAACGTGCTACTAAATTAAGAGGCCAAGCTGATAAATTGGCCAAGCAGGCTGCTGAATTACGTCGTCAAGCTGAAGCATTGGTGCCAACTAAAAAAAGAAAATGACCATCAAAAAACTTTCAAAGGATGTCATTGAAAGTTGGCCCGAGATTTTCGAAGATGTTGAGCTTAATGTAGTACCATTGAAATATCTATGCTCTGTACAGGTCAAATTTAAAGATAAAAGAATTTGGAACATAGACATAGGTAAAAATCTACGGGATGACAATTGGCAAATTGTCCAAGAAAATATTCAAGAATTGATTATGAACTATAAAGAACATATATCAAATATAGATTTTAAATTAGATACTGACAAGATTAAAAAAGACATCAGTCGAGAAACAACTAAATTCCTTAAAAAAAGAAAACTATGAATGTTAAGCTAATTTCGTATAGTCAACCCACAGAAGAAATGAAAAATTTGGGCATTGACAGTGCTCAGGAATTGGTAGCATACTGCGCTAGAGTTAGTAATCCTAGCAATCAACTTAACACAGAAACCAGTGAAAAACTAATCAAATATTTGATTAAGCATCAACACTGGAGTCCTCTAGAAATGGCCTCTGCCTGTATGGAGATTACCACTACTAGAGATATTGCTCGGCAAATATTACGTCATCGTAGCTTCAGTTTTCAAGAGTTTAGTCAACGCTACGCTGATCCAACTAAAGACCTTAATTTTGTCACTAGAGAGGCTAGACTACAAGATGATAAAAATAGGCAAAATAGTGTAGAAGTTGAAGATCACTTACTGCAAAATGACTGGTACCGTGCTCAACAACGAGTTATCTATGCGGCGAAACGTGAATATGAATGGGCTATTGCTAATGGCATTGCCAAAGAACAAGCTCGTGCAGTACTGCCAGAAGGACTTATTGAAAGTCGTTTATATATGAACGGCACACTTCGTAGTTGGATCCATTTTATTGAATTACGCAGTGCAAATGGCACACAAAAAGAACATCAAGAAGTAGCTGTAGCTTGTGCCGAAGCTATTAGTAAAATTTTTCCACTAACTTCTAGTCTTATATCCAATTAACATAAATCTAGAAAATTCTTTGTCAGGATATATAAATTTCTTTTCTGATCTATAAAGATTGGTCAAAGGATAACGCTCTGCCAACTGATCTAAACTAAAACAATAATCATGATCATCATCATCGTCATGAATTTGATCAGTACTTTGAATAACCACTAATTGATTAGTAATTTTATCGAACCATTGTTTTTCAATAATATGCTCTGCTGATGTATTAATAATCACATCAAACTCTGAAAAATCTACTTGATTGGCATCTTGAGTATGAGCTTTGAATTGCCAATGATTACATACCCAAGCATTATTGATTCGATCTGCTATGGACTCAACTTTTGAATCTATATCAAAAGATCTAATATGTTTAATATCTACTGCACGTCTACTTAGTAATAAAAAGGCTAAAACTCCATACCACCCACCTAGTATAGCTATGCGACTATTACTAGGAATTATGGGTTCTAATCTTTCACACAGCCAAATTTTACTTTCAATTTGCCCATGACTAAATGCTGTAAAATCAATCATTATTGAACCTTTGTTTTAACCATTCAAAATCATTAATTAGCTTTAATTTGCCTATATTTTCAAAATTTACCAAAGCATAGGCTTTACCAGCTAGTGCCCCTTTTATGGCACAACTACCATAAGGTCTACCGTCACCTGCTGTACACCAAATGCTTAATCTTTTAAGACTTTCGTCATTGTCTTTTTTATTAATCACATTAATAGTTAATTTAACTGCTTCCCTAAAAGCACTACGCCATGTGCTAAATTCATCTACATTAAAATTTGTAATATTAGACACTTGATCTATTACTTTAATTTTATTGTTAATGCTCAAAGTCATATCCAAACTAGATGTATCAACTTCTATGGTAAACTTTCTAGGTAATAATTTAACAGCTCCATATCCGTAAGTAAGATCATTAATGGGATTATGACTATGAAAAATATGTACACAATCTAAGTCATATTCAGGAACAACATAATCAAATTTGAATTCATCTAATACTGTAGCATCACCATCAACAACCCAAAACATTTTGGTAAATGCACTTTTTGCTGCTGCTATATGTGCATTATGAATACCTTTAATATTATTAATTCTTTTTGCTAATACAAATCTAGAACGCAATATTTCCCAATTTTCATCAGCATTTGGTTCATTATTTGAAATAAAAATTATGTCGTACATTGATAAAAACTCTTAAATCTACCCCAATACTTACCTGAACTAATTTCATCGTTGCTCCAATGTATATGAGCAATCTTATCTAACCACTGACTTCTATCATTCATCACAGGCGATTCTATTAAATTAATATCATCAAACCCTACATCACAAGCCCAACTATTTAAAGGATCATCTAAATACACTGGAATGCCTTGAATTACACTAACACAATTTGGTGTAGAATTAAATCCCACTGAACACCAAGCATTTGTCAAATCAGTTCGAATATTATCATTATTGGATATGGCTACACCTTTTCTTCCATAAAGACTGTGTAGCTTTTTTTTATTCTCAGTATTAAAGCTTTTATCACCTGGATGCAATCTAACAATGATTTTTCTATCAGTAATTTTTTTTAACCTTTTTATAACATTTGTAATCCAATCTAAGCCATTTTGATTAGGCATATTCCAAGACAAAGTACGTTGACCCAAAACTAAAATATGATCTCCATTTTGTCGCCAAGGTTCTATTGATATTTTATGGTGAGTTAAAATATCATTTAGTTTTGAAGCATATTGTTCATTGCCTAAAAAGTATTCCCCGTCTGTTGGGTAAACACTATTCACACTATATCTATGATAAAAATGACTGGCTCTGCCATATGAAAAAATATTACTATCTACAAAAATAATTTTAGATCTTTGCAATTTCAAAATATCAATAATACGCTTTCTATAATTATTTTCCAAAGTGTAGCCTAAAATAAAACCTGCATCTAATTTTGGAATATTATCACTGGGACTTCTAAATTCTATAACCTCATCTCCGCATATATTTACACCATCACGAAAACAATCCATCAAATTTTCTTTATGTGGAGCTTTATGGATATTAGTTATAGAAGAATAAAAAATTCCAACTTTCATTGATTTTCCAATGTTTCCAATAGGGCTTCTTTATTTTTAATCATTTCAGATATCATATCCTCAGTTGAGCCCGTCCAAAGACTTCTAATTTTTTTAGGGATTTTACTGCCATAATGTACTGTGCCTAAAGTATAGGTATGTAATCCACCACCATGATCTTTATTTTTAATTTTATAGCTGGGATACTTTTCAAAAAGACTTTCTACAGCGTCCCCGTCATAGGCCCTATCAAGAGTGAGAATTTTTTTTGATTCCCAAATATTTTCATAATCGTATAGCAATTGATCTAGCCTACGATCACTCATATTAACTACGATATGACCTGCATCTAATTTTTTTAATTGTGATTCGCCAGTTGCCCAAATACATTTGCTTTCAACTAATCCTTTTAAAATAGAATCAAATTCTTCTTGATTAAATTTTACAATTTCTACATCTGTATCTAGCAACACTACAAAATTATAATCTCTTAAATTACGCAATGCCCATACTTGACTTTGCATTTTACGCCAAAAATTTACAGGTTTAGTTCTATTACAAAATTCTGTAAATAAATTTCCTTGATTATAGATATCATTCCATTGAACTATCTTAATAGTTGGAATTTTAATTACATGTTCATCACAGATAACATATTTGTCACCTGGCAATTTACGCCAACTTGGAAGACAATATTTTGCTATGAGTTCATAATATTTTGCATCAGCTAATCCACTCCATGCTATATTCATAGTATATCCCTCTGCTGACAATACTCAGTCAGTATACGTTCCTTATGCCATTCATTGGCCATGGGAGTATTAGCAAACTCATGAAAGGAAGGAGCACCTAGGGTGTAGTGCAACAACTTAGCATTAGGATTAGCACCATATTCATCTGGTAGCCAATTCCATTCTTTGGGCAATTCACCTATTCGACTGTCATCTAGCCATGTAAATCTATGTAATTCTTTGCCTGTTGCTTGCATAATATACTCTGGAGTTAGTATTCTATTTGGAAAACTATTACAATTCCAAAGTATAACACTGGACCAATTTTTTCGAGGATAATCCTCATTTTTGGCACCTAAGTATTTAACTGGCATTTTAGTTTTATAATTGTGCTTGACTACTTGTACATCGAACATACTGTTACGTAAATTCCATAATTCTGTAATGTCACTACGCACTACCATATCACCATCAATAAAAATGGCATGCCCTGACCAATGCATAAGATATGGTACTAAAAATCTAGTATAGATAAAATGATTGCTGCCGTCAGTATGAGTCTCACTGTAATCTTTAAAAAGATTCAGTGCTACTGGTATAATACTAACGGGGCTAGTGCTAGTTCTTATTATGCTGTTAGCACATACATGGAATACTGTGGCCTCTCTAGGATCATACCCAATAAAAATTGGGATCAAATCTTTCATCTATAATGTAGCATCCTCTAACCCTGCGGTTCGAAGTTTTATTACATTACTTAGCTGCCATTGTTTGATGTCCAATGCTTTTGTGATACCCAACCATTTATTACGTATTAAGGCGAATTCATTAATGGCTTTTTCAAATTCAACAACGTCTAGTTCGCCTTCTACGTAACGATCACAATCACGACTGCTTAATGCTCTTTGATAGTTTTCCAAATACTTTTTAAAGTGATGGCTTTTAAGTTGACGCATTTCAATATTGAGGAACTCTAAGATAGCCTCGATTTCCTGTAATTGATTGAATCTCTGCTCCACAATACCAGGCATGCTGGCTGCTGCTTTTTCTATATTTCCCGCTATACGGGCATCTTTTCTTGCTTCAATCAATTCATCTTCATAATATGCCATGGCATCAGGCAAAAGACTAAAATCTTGACTAATCTTAGAGTACCACATGATCAATAATCGTCTTCTTCAGAATCTTCGTAGTCTTCCTCAACATCAGTATCATCTTCTAAATAATACTCAATAGCACTATCTAGATCGGCATCTGAGCCCATAGCACCTTGAAGAACTTTGTCTTTGATATTAAAGTCTGCTAACAAATCAACAAATTGTTCAGCAGCAGCTTCGATATCCTCTTTACCAATAAACTCTTTAAAAAAACACCAAATATCACTAATTTGCGTATCAGTCATTTTCTACAGTCTCCTCCGTTATGACTTCTTTAGGTTTAATGTTATGGAAATCTTCCATTAACATATCTAATTTATCACTTTTCCATTCTTTTCTGTAATATAGATGTTCTGCACCCTTACTATCAGTAAACTTGAGTCTATTACCTTGTTGAGTCAATATACCTTTGGCTTCAAACAAATCTACTAAGCCACTATATGGATCCATGCCAGTTTCATAAGGAATCTTAATTTGAAGTGTTTCAAAAGGCTTGGCATAACGAGTCTTCATAATCTTGCAACTTGCACGAATACCCTTTACTTCACTGATCTTGTTGCCATTCTCATCCTCTTTGAGTTTGAGCTTTTTCATAGCAACTACAATACTACTCGCATAAACAAAGCCTTGACCACCACTGATCTTGTCATCTGGGTCAAACATGTCTTGACTAGCATAGGTATGATTAGTACAAACCATGCCCACATTATAATTACCAAACATATTGACACAATTACGAACCAATGCTGTCAATGCTTTAGGTTTACGCCCCATGTCACCTTTTAAATCGCCTGCTTCGAATTGATTAACATCAGTAGGAGTTAACAGCATACCTAAACTATCAAGTACAAACAGAACTTTAGGACGTTCTGCCATTTCTTTGTACTCTTTCATAAACTCACTGATAGTTTTGGCCACATCATCAATCATAGCCATGTTCAATTTGAGCAGTTTATCTTCACCAGTGTCTACGCCAAGTGCTTTAAGCCACGCTTCATCCAAGGCATTTTCAGTATCAATCAATACTACATAGATACCTTGCTCTTGTGCATGTTTAATCAAATTGCCACTGCAAATATAACTTTTACCTGCACCACTTTCACCAGCAAACACAGTAACTTTACCTAAAGGAATACCTTTATGGAAATCACTACTAATCAAATAGTTTAGTGCATAGTTACCAGTGCTTACCCAATCTGTAGGATCATTAAATCCCACACCCAATCCATCAATACTCTTAGTTAGAGTTTTACGAAATTTACTTAAATCAAATGCTTTTGTTGCCATATTACATTCCTGGTTTAGGTGAAACAACGATGTCTTCACGCCCAATTGCCTTAAGCCAAGTGTTCAATCTATTAATTAAAACACTATCATCTTTGGGATTATCAAACCTAATATCAATATCAGCCACTGTATCGCCGGATTGATCCTCACGACTATTAAAACTCAAGGTAAAACTTTCATTAATTTTCTGTGCTTTTGCCATTATTTTTCTCCATAGAAAGCTTGGGCATATGACTAGTGTCATAGAGGCCCAAGTGGTAAATTACGCTTTTTGACGATTACGAATCATTGCAATAATGTCGGTTGCACGACTATCACTGCCTTTAGATTCTTCTTTTTCTTCAACAGACTTAACTGTTTTAAGAGCAGGTTTAGCTGCCTTAGCCACAGGCTTTGGCGGCTCATCGTCCATGTCATCGTCCAAATCTGGTGTAACTGCAACTGCTTTTTTAACAGCCACAGGATCACCAGTGCTTTGAGCAGCGCCACTAGGTTTGAAATATTGACCCCAACGTTCCATGTCATATTCTTCACCATCTACGCTGGCTTGGAACATTTCCTTGATAACTTTGACTTCCACATCAGTGGGTTTCTTAGGTAGGAAATCTTTAAGTTTGAACAGGCCAAATTCATCAATTGCCGCTTGCTCATCTGCACTGAGAGGACGTTCACGACGGCTCCATTTGCTGGTGCCGTAATCTGCATAACCACCTTTACTGGATTTGATCAGACGAAAATCAACGCCATGAACATAATCAGTAGGAAGGTCTTCCATTTCTGGATCCATCAATGCACCCTTGATCAAGGTAAAGATCTGAGGACCAATAATAAATCTACGAATGGGATTTTCTGATTTTTGATCTTCTTTGAGACCATCTTCAGTGACAAAGCCTTGGAACAAATAGCTACGCTTTTTCCAGTATTTACGACCCATTGATTCGAGACTGGGGTCTTTAAACCACGCTCGAACTTCACTGAGTACAGGACAGACTTCACCATACATTTCCATGCAAGGAACTTGTACGTTAACTTTTTTATTATCTGTCTCGCCTTTCATGCCTGCAAATTCCAGCTTGATCATAGCACGTTCTACCCAAAAGAATGTGTTAGAGTCATCGCCGTCTGGGAGGAATCTTACAGCCGATTCACCTCCTTCTTTAAGATTCCAGAAAGGATAAATTGAAAGATCGCCGGTACCTGTTCCGCCGCCTTTTACTTCTTGTTCTTTTAATTTTGCTCGAATTTCTGCTAAAGTTGCCATAGTTTTTCTCCTGTAATTGCCTATGTTTTGCCTATATTATCAGACACGTGTCCGATAAAAAAACGCATATAGCTATTATATGCGTTTTTATTTAGCTTTGCAAGCAAAAAGACAAGAAAAAACAGAAATTATTTTTTCAATCCTGCAATTTTTAAGATTGCTGCAAGTTCAGATTCCATCATGTCAGCACCTGCTCTTCGTCTATAAGCAGTAGGACTCTGCTGACCTGAATTAGATCCAATTCCAGGCATGTTCATACCTTTCATCATGTCACCAAATTTACCTTGAACACCTTTCATCATGCCGCCCACTGGGTCATCACCACTAGCATCAAAGCCCATATCACCGGCCATGCCTTTGAATTTACCCATGGCATCGTCATAACTAGCAGATTGACCATTAATTGAACCACTACTGGTTCTAGTAGATTGCATATTACCAGATGGAATCTTACTTTGTATATTCTTCATCATGTCTTGAGGATTCATACCACCAAGCTGGTCTTGCCCTGATGGCGGACGATATGTTCCTGGAACTAACTGACCTTGACTAAATGTGCCTGACCCTTGTCCATTAGGCAATTGAGCAACTTTAGCTTTCATCGCTTGAATTCTATAACGTGCTAGCGTTTGTTGTGGCGATTCTCCTGGTAAGGGAACCATTTTGGGCCATGCATCATTCATTTCTCCTTCTGCCATTGATACGTTATCAGAAAGACCAGCCATTCTTCTCATGTCCGATAACTCTCTTGAATGACTATGACGCTGCTTATATTTTTCCATGATGTTATTACAGGCTCTTTCCACCATGTGGTCAAATCTGTCAGCCTTATGAGTACCCGGGGGAACATGATATTTTTCTTTGAGTTCCTTACACATTTTGGTAACGAACCCTTCTTCACCTATGGTGAAGGTGCCCTCAGTTTGATTAAAGAATCCACTAATACGACTACGAATTTCATCAACTAATTTGTTTACTTTGCCACTTTCAGCAAGTGGAGCAGGGTTTGGAATCATTGGGCCCGGGGCTGCTCCAGGTGGTGCAGCTGGTGGTGCCATTCCTGCATCAGGTGGCGGAGCAGGAGGTGCTGCTGCTTCAGGTGGCGGAGCAGGAGGTGCTGCTGCTTCAGGTGGCGGGGCTGCTGGTACTGCTGCTTCAGGAGGAGGAGGTGGTGGCGATCCTGATCCTGCGCCAGCAGATACAGTCATTGAAAACCCCAATTTACTGCTTAAATCTGTGCCATTTTCTCTATCATGCGATTTTAAATAGGAAGCTATAATTGGTCTAGCATCCATTTCATCTAAGCCTAAATCTGCTAGTAGATGAAAAGCACGATTTAATTTATTATTATCTATAAGACCTTTTATACTGTCTCTAATATTATCACCATCTGTACCTAATGGAAGCTCATTACTAAATAAATCCTTTAGTTGAGCCATGGCTTGCTGTTGTAATTCATCATTATCGTCAAATAAATCATCATCTTCCTTGACAATTTGATCTAGATAACTTTCAAAAGCACTAAGTTCCTTAATTTTTTTGGTTTTTAACTTTGAATCTTTTTTGCCATCATCAGTCTTTAACATATCCTCTTCTGTGTCAATTTCTTTAACAGGCAATTGTGATTCGTCGACTAATTTATAGATATAAGGAAATGCTGTTTTTAATTCTTCATTAAAACTGCGTACAGTTAATCTATCAATCCAATCATTAAGCACTTCTTCTGGCACTTCTTGTGATTGATTTACTCTAAAATTCTCTTTAAAAATACTATAATTTTTAGACATCTGTAATGAATGCACTTGTTTTTTGATGTCATTAATGCGTTCAATTACTTTTTGTTGAATATTGCCCATGCTTTCACTGACAACAGGGCTGCGATCTACATAATTCTTAAAAAATCTTAATTTACTTAATTCTTCACTGAGGCCAATAACATGACGACCAATATCATCATATGGTGTACCACCATGGCTTACGTGCTGAGCCAATGCTCTTGCACCGTTTAAGTGCTTGACTGGATATAAAAATCTCTCACCCATTGCATTTTCAACATAAATGTGCTCAATGCGTTGAGATCTTCCATTCATGGAGTTTAAATTAACAGGTTGACTATGCCTTACTATAATTTTGGCCTCACCTATTTCTTGATAACTGGTCTTACTAGTACCAAATAGTTTTGATTCATTCATGTCATTTTCCCCTAAGGAATCTCTTTTATCTAAATTAGTTTTTGACGGATTCTGTGCATTAAAATTTAATCCATGTGTTTGAGCAAATTTAGGTAATATATTTCTAATAAATCTATCCCATGATCTATTGTTTACCGTATCACTCCATTGCACATCTAAACCAGGATCTTCGCCTTCCTCTGATAAACTGATAGTAACATTTACTATCTTTTCACCTTCCTCACTGGTAAAATCAAAGCTGAACTTTCTTGCATCAGCGTCTTTTAAATTAACACCGTCAATAGGTTTGTCATCCGCAGTGGTTTTTTCTAGGCTAGGAAACCTTGTTTGTAATTGTCTACCCAAATCTTTGGCTATTTGTTGGAAATTCGCACTCATATCAATATTTATTAGAAACTGCTGGAAATGAATATAGGTAAAGGTGCTTCAAAATCTTCTTCTATGTGTACGCCACTAAGACTTTCAAACACTCTTGGGTCCCAATCAGCTACTAAAGTACTCATTCTAACCATTAATAACAAGGCACTTACCAAGTCATCATGGTCACCACTTTTTGCTTTGAAGGTAAACCCAGCTGCAATAAAGCTTTTTAACTCACTGATCAAGCTTTTACTATTAATTTCCATTTGACCTGTTTCAATTAAATGCTTTAATCTAGCACAGGCTGCTATTTTACTACTATGTGTGGTATTAAATCCTTTACGAAATTTACGAACATGCCCTTTACGTATGGGTTCTGATACCATTAATCCGCTAAATTGCTCTTCACCTAGGTCTTTGATCACAACTAACCCTGCTTCACCTACAGTATTGTTTTCTATACTCCAATAAATGTTATTAGTAGTACCCCCCATTTCATCACTAAGGTATTTTAATATGTCTTTTAAAATTTTAATTTGCCCTTGGATAGGAGTAGTATTATGATGCCACTCTGCTACCTGTTTAAATGTAGGTAATTCAAAAACTTCTATAGCACTATAGTTTCCGCCAGTGCCTAAACTGGGGTCTAAACTGACTAGATATATGTTATCTGGATTTAACCTACTATACCACCTAGTTTGCCCCATTTTAAATATGGGATCCTTGCCAGTTAATTCACTTAATCTAATACTGTTAACCAATGTTTCATCATAGATCAAAAACTCACAGCCATATTCACGTCTAAATCTCTCTTCACCAATTCTACTTTGTTCTTGTGCAGCCCATTCATCATCTCTATCTGGATGTTCATCCCATGTACAAGTAAACGGAAAGAACCCATTCATTCCTAATTCCTGCTCGTTGCCGTATTCATCATACTTATTATTAGCTTCTTTCCATATGGTAGCAAAAGTATCTTCATCACTATTAGGTGTACTAGTAATAATTGCCTTACCACCAGTTGCTAGTGTTGGGGAAATAGATGTCCAAAATTCATCAGCTATATTTGGTGGCACAAATGCAAACTCATCACAATATAGCAAGGAAATACTCATACCACGACCAGTATTACCAGTAGTAGTCGTGGATACAATTCGTGATCCATTGTCAAATTCCACACTGCCTTTGTTATAATTAATCACACCAGAACGAATAAAATCAGGACAAAGCTCATATGCATAACGAATACGCTGCATGATCTCTGATGATCCTGTTTGTTTATGGGCCGCAATCAACACTGTTTGATCTGGATGGAACATTGTGTACCAAAGTAAGTAACCACTAGCACAGGTGGTCTTGCCCATTTGTCTAGGCAACATGTTTACAGTAAATCTATGATTATGATATGCGTGTAGCAGTCTTATTTGGTAATCAAAAGGCTCAAATAATAATTTACCCTTTACTGGGTGTTGAATATAAAAGAAATTAGTGCAAAAATGCAAGTATCCAATGTCAGGATCACTGCATTTTAAGAGATCTTCTACCTGCTGTTCGGTATACTTTTCTTTCTTATAGGCTTTCTTAGTAAGTACACCATCCAGTGATTTTGCCATTATCTTCCTTTAACTTCGGTATATAAATTACTTAACTTATATTTTAAAGTCTCAAACTGCATATTCATCGGATTGTCACCACCACGATAATTATGCTTAAATGACTGTTTAGGTTTATTTAAATCATCACCGTCTGGTATTGCGGCTGACATACCAGCATATTCTTCGTCAGGACTATTAGAATATTCATCCAACTCTAACTCTAACTCACCAGCATCATCTTCATCATGATCTATTTCATGACCTCTATCATGCATGTCATGTCCCATATCGTGCATATCATGATCCATGTCATCCTCAGGCTCTGAAACTGCAACTACCGCACCAGCTGGCGCACTCATTGCATCATCTGGAGCATCGTCCCCATGTCCTTTTAATACATTTAACAAGTCACGAATGCCTTCTGGTCCTGTAGCATTCATACTAACATTCATTGTAATAGGAGGATGTCCTGCACCACTCATCATGCCCATCCCACCGATTGAAGGCATAATACCACACTCTTGAACAGTTTGATTGGATTCTTTTAAAATCTGTTTGTTTTGATCTAAATCTGTTATGGTTTGTAATAATTTTTTGAAATCCATTATTCTGTCCTGTTGATTGAACTTAACACACTCTTTAAGAATTGTGATTGTTCCATATTATGTGCTTTTTCTGTAGGTGTACTTTTAGCCAATAGTTGGTCATTGACCCCTTTATACTGCTCACCTCTGTGACGATCTTTACCCAAGCTTTTTATAAAACTTAGTTTAGCTTTTTCGCCTGCCATTGCTTGAAAATTAGATTTTTCATAAGGCTTGTTTAGTACAGCTTCACCTTTAGTGCCTACTCTACTGTAACTTTCAATATTAAGTTCTATTTCATCTTGCTCTTTTAGAGTTCTAACTCTTAAATGAACAGGATTAATTTTTAATTTTTCTGACAAATAAATTGCTAGCTCATGACTGGTCACTGGATACCCACAAGTAACATCATAAAGATTAACCTGTACATTTCTAAGTTCAGGAAAATCCATTGGGGTTTCAGCAATGGGTGTACGCATGGTTTTAGTTACGGTAGTACATTCAAACTTTGAAAGAACTGTTTTCATGTTCTCTTCAATTTTGTCATCAACATCACCAGCAATTTTAACCTTAAATTCATAGGTTTTAATGCTTTCTATTAGGTATTCCTTAAATATGCTCATAGTCTTTCCAATATGCTATATTTATTTAATATTTTTAAGTTTTTCTAACAAGCTATTCCTATCAGCTACAATATAACCATTACCTGGAATATCTAACCCTTTGGTATTATCTGTATTAGCTTCCTGATCAATTTTTTGCTTCTTTAACTGTAACTCAATCATTTTAAGCTTTTTATCAATTTTAGCAGCTTTGGCATCAATAGCATTCTTAAGCATAGTACCAGCTACTTCAAAAATACGTCCGCTGTAACGTGCTTCTACATTCATACCTAAATCCATAAGATCATCATAGGCATTAGTGGCACGATCTGCTAGAGCATCAAACTCTTTATCACTTATATCACCTAGACCCTTGACCTGAGGTAATGCTGCGGAGATTTTATCAAACTCCTCCATATCTCTTAAAAAAGCTTCAGGTTTTTCTGCCTTCTTGGCTTCTTCTTTTACCAATTTTTTGTTTTCAGGTAAATTTAATACTTCTTCTAGTTTTTTAGTCATACCTTATTTATCTTGCTCCGCCTTGGTGAAAAATATCTGTCTCATTTAACACACGAAACTTTAACCCATGACCTTTACACCATGCTGTGGCTGCGGCCCATTTATATTGATTAACAACAAATTGTGCTTGTCTAGCTGTATTACGTCCAACCCTTTCTAAAAGCTGTTGATTTTGTGGCTTTATTTCAATTACTTCTGAAAGAAGATTATTATTTTTATCTAGATATTGTATGAAAAAATCTGGAACGTATACTGTGACACGTCTAGTTAAAGGATTTTGATAAGGTATTCTTATACTTTCACTAGCCCATTTTTGTATACTGGGGTGACTATCACAAAAATTCATAAAGGCAAATTCCCAACTGCTACGATAAGTAGGACTTTTTACACCTATATATTTTTCTGGATTTTTAGGAGTAAATTTACCTTTAGCAAACTTGCTCATACCAATATGTTACGATTTTCAAAAGTATTACTGTTGTTACTGACTTTATATCCTAGTACACTAGTTTGAACTCTATAATAATTTAATACTTCTGTAACTACTTGGCTTAATTGAGCATCATTTAAAGTTTTAAGATTATCCAACACTTCGAATATATTAATCCCATCCAATTTAGCTTGATTTAATAAAACAATCCCTGTGCTACGAGCAGCCTGTTCACCAAACCCTCTTTTAATAAAAAATCCCAATACAGCATCAATTTGATTACTGGGGAAAGTAACTTGACCTAAAAAAAACTTATCAAAAAATGTTCTAACCTCTTGATTATTTTGTGAAGTATCTAATGGTAAATTGCTCATCGAACACCTTTATTAAGGAAAATCTACAGGTGAGGCAGTAGTTGAATTATTTGGTTTTTTAGTTGAAAAGAATGTGTCTTTTATTCCACCAATAGCTGCACCTGCTCCAGCAATAGCTACTCCAGCTAATAATTTACTACCTTCAGCAGCAACACCTGCTTTGGTTAAATTTTTAGTATTTTGATATGTATTAACTGCTGCAATACCAGCAGTTAAGTAATTGCCTTGATTAATATTATCAGCAACACTAGAAATCCCAGCTAATACTCCGCCAGTTCCAAATAAAGTGCTTGTGCCACCACCTGCTGGGCTCAATGGACTTGGTAATTTATCATAATGATCTTTGGCAAACCCTATGACATTGTCCCCTTGAATAGCACCTATATTATAAGAAACAGATTCGTATACAATTGTCATAGTACATTCAGAACTTCCGCCACCTTGATCTGCGCTATTTGGGCTATCATGATTAAAAGATGTAATTAACGGATTAATTAATGTATAACTATTATATTCTCTTTTATTAAGTTGATATAATACTATTTTATTAAAAAAAGGAATTGATGAATTATTATCAAAACCATAACTAACCTTTATGTCATTTGGGCCAGAAGTAGCATTTCTTTTATAAAACTCACTTTTAGCCACTGATGGATCTGCATAATAATAAGAATAGTAATTTTGCCAAAGCCTATTAACTATGTGAGCTCTATCATCATGAAATCTAAAAACTATAGGTTGAAATTCATGTGTTAACTGAACTACTTTTTTACGATTATATTGATTTACTGTTTGGGTTTTAAAAGAAAATTTAGGGAGATCAACACTTTTCACTAATAACCCAATCTCAAATTGATGACGATCTCTTAAACTTTGGTCTCGTAACGCTCCTCGATTTATATCAAAATAAACATGATATAAAAACTTTGCCTTAGGGGCCAACCTAAAATCATCATCAACAAAAGTCCTAGCAGCATGCTGCCAATCGCCTAATTGACCTTTAGGTTTAAAAAAGCCTTTAGCTGTATCTTTTAGATTAAATCCAGCACCAAGAGTGTTTAATAATGAATTGAATTTACTAGCCATATAGTTTATTTATAGTATTTGATAAAGTGCTATTATAACTAGCCAATAAAAAAGGGTCCGAAGACCCTTTTTAAAATAAAAAACTATTAACCACCACCTGTGGCCATTGTTCTTAAAGTTCTTCCAACATTTGCACCAATTCCAGAACCTTGTGGAGTCTGGATGCAGTTGTCTGGCTGAATTGTTATATCAATTGTTTGAGGAGCCGCTTCAGCATAACTTAAACTTTGATAGTTTGCTTGTGTAATATAACAACCATAACACCCCCAAGTTTCTAAAACATTAGCATTCCATATACCATTACCGCCATCTAAAATCTCAATTTTCATTGTAAATTTATAGTCTGTGCCACTGGCTGCTGATGCTTGCTCAAAGAAGTCGAATTGCTTCTGCATCTGTTCACCAATCATTTTACTTACTACCCCTGTAGCATCGTCACGTAAAACAAGCTGAATAGTTTGCCAAGTTGGTTTGCCAGCATAGTTAATTTTGCTGTTGTAAGTTTCAATAACTGTATTTGCAAACTGTACGTTAGGCTTGGCTGCTGTTTGTACTTGCTTGGTTAATTCAGTAGTCGGTGAACTAATTCCAAAATTTTCAAATAAAATTCTAAAACGATATTTGAGTTTTGGCATTAATGTGCCTTGACTACTAGCACTACTATCTGTAGCTAGTGGTACTGTAAATCTATTTAATGTTGCAATTGACATAATTTATAAGCTCCGTTATAGTTATTTATTATTTTAGACCACCAGTACTCTTTATGCGTAGCGGTATGTAGATAAATTCAACAGCCTTAACTGGTACTATGGCCACATCAACATACAACTCATTCTTATCAATTCTACTTGGTGTATTATTAGTATCATCACAAACTACAACATAATCATATAATGCTCTTTGACCAACTAACTCAAGTAAGAAACTTTCAACACTGTTCTTAATCTCATCTCTTGTAAGTTTGTCATTTGGCTCAAAAACATATGGTTTAGCAATGATGTCCAACTGCCTACGCATATAAACAATCAATCTTGCTACATTGATACGATCTAATGCACTAGCGTTTTTAGCACGAGTCTTCTGACCGTAATTAACTAACCCTACACCTGTGAAGAATGTAATTGGATTAATCTTTACATCATACAATGTATCTCTTTGACCATTGTTTAATGCAATAACTTTAAACTCGCCTTCACTATCAACATAACCTACACTTGTGGCATTTGTGATGCCACCACGTCTTGTTCCAGCTGGAGCAAACCACGGATAGCTGACATTATCACTTAGAGCAATAGTTCTTAACATCATATGACTTGGCGGCACTACAATGTTATTTCCTAAATTGTCACTAGTAAATCCCCATGGATAAAATAAAGACATATATTCATCATAACTTGGGGCGCCAAGATCGTTGTCCTCTACTGCTAAACGTAAATTATTTCCCCATGCCATTAAACTTGTAGCATCTGGTAATAATCTTGATGGAGTATCACCTACAATAAATGCAGTTAATGCACGATCATAATTCAATGTGATCATCTCACCAATCAATTCTGGATAGCCTGGGCAAGCAATTAAGTTAAACACTCTTGCTTCTTCACGAATATCTGTTGAACTATTAATTGTTGCCTGTAACGCTTGAACTACAACCTTACGCTGTGCTTTACGTCCAAATGATCCACAACCATTATCTTGATTTGCGCTTACTGTAATCCAACGATGTGGATAATATTCAGCCATTGATTCGTCTTCATATCTCATATTATCATCATCAATGTTAACATAATTATGTACAAATTTCTTAACATTAAATCCGCTTCTACGTAGATTCCATAACAACATACCTTTTGGATATAGTGCAGGATCTGGAGCATCAAAATCAACGTAATCACTCACTAGCAAATCAACAATGTCACCTGGCATATCACTGTTCATACCAGTAGTATTATAACGAGCATCATGGAATAAAACACCATCTTGTGTACTTTGATCTGTGACATCTTGCTCAACCCATTTCTTAGAAATAGGCCCTGACTTTGCTTCATCAAATTTATAAATTCTAGGGAAGTTTTCTAAATCACTAGTGTCAATCCATAAGTCGCCATTACGTAAAGCTGTTCCATCACTTTGTAATAATGGAGCAGTTGCACTAACTAATGGACCCATTGGATCTGTCTTTTTGTCATCAGAGGAATTATAATATGGACTGGATGGATGTAGATATCCAACCCACCCATCATTACCACTATGAATTAAAATATCTACTTCATCAATGATACTGCTATACCATAATGTACCATCTGTAGTCAATGTTGAAGGACTATCCTTACTAGCAGTAAATCTTAATGGCTCCCATAAACTTACTATATAAGTAGTATTATCAAGAGCTTCATAAGATGCACGAACATTGTCATTATCTAGGAATCCTAATGAACTTAAAAAACCACTATATTCTTGACCAATTCTAAAATCACCGCCATATTTGTGACTAATAACAATTCTTTTTTGTGCATCAACTGTAGCTTCAATATTATTGAGTCCTGAAGAATTAATAGCACCAGCAATTGTATCTGCATCACCTGCATTACCACTTAATTCAAATTCAACATGAACTGTATCAGATAATCCAGCTTGACCAACTAACCCTTCTTTAAAGAAAATGCCTTGGCCAGTTCCAAATTCTGCCCATCCATCAACAATTTTCTTACTAATAATGCTGTTTGGGCCTTGCATTGATTTTCTAAATAATCTAAAATCAGCAACAATTGGTCCAAAATCACTATCAGTTTCAGTGGTGTTTGTTTGACAATATACTGTGCCAGCAGCAATATTTGCACCACCGCCACTTCTATCTAATCCAAAAATTGCAGCATGGCCGCTAGCATATAAAGGAGCTGTAACTTTATCAAAAGCTTCTGTTACTGCATTATATTTCTTTAGTGCTAATTTTGCACCGCCTTTAGGCTCAGTAGTTCTAATCCAAACACTACCTGTTCTTGCTCCTTCATTAGCACCGGGTGTTTCACCACTTACAAACACTGGAGCAAATTCTGGTGCATTGGTTAATGGTTGAATTGCCAAAGTCACTGGGGAATATTCCGCTGAAACAATACCTAAAGGTGCCAACGCACTACCACTAATTGTAAAAGATGAACGGTTTAGTGCATAAAATTCTATGGTAGCATTTCTAACTGATGCAAAGATTCCATTATCACTAAAATTAGAATTAATTTTTGCAACTACTTCATTTAGAGTCATTGTACCTGGTTGATCTGCTTCTGAAAAAGTGATATTTGGCTGTCCGTTTACACTTAATGTTTTACCATTAAGTACAGTAGCCGCTATTGCATTTGAAACCACTACTGGCCAGCTAACTGACCAATCTTCACTGCCTACAACTACCCATTGACCTGGATCAATATTATAATTATTTCCTGGACTCTTAAAATAAAGCACATCAGGTTCACTGTAATCAGTGTTTAAATTGCTCAAACTTACAATAGCATAATCACCAATTACACCAACTGAAGTTTTTGGTGTATAATCACCATCTGCATAATCGACAACTTTGGCAGTGTCTGTAATGACAATAGGAGTTTTTGCTGTAAACTTTTGGCCAAGTTTATTAGATCTAGGAGCATTATTCCATTCAAAAATACCCCAGCTTGAATTGGCAGTATCTAACCAATATGTACCACTTTCTGGTTCAGCACTTGGGGCTTCAGCTTGAGCATTTAATGCTTTAAGATCAATATCTGCTCTTACTACATAGGCTCTGTTACTAACACCCAATAAGCTATATGCTGCTTGTAAACCATATTCATTTTGTTCACCTGCATGAATTGGGTTACTATTAGCATCAGTCTTAAAAATTGGGGTTCCAAATGTTTCTGCTAGATCACGTTGACTTGTAATTAAGTACGCTTTACCTGCATTAGCTTTTAATGTGCCTGTAGCAATACCAGTATTAGCAGCATTTTGCTTGTTTTCTTCGGAAGCTACAAGGATAAATGGTACTGTGCTTGGTGCTGATGGGGCATAAAAACTTTCGTCAATAACTGTTACGGCGACGCCTGGTGAATTTAATTGGGCCATTGTTCGATTTCTCCTAAATCTTACTCATTGTATTTATAGTAAATGGAGAAAATCGGTGAGTTTGAGTTTAAAAGCAACTAATAAATATCACTATTTTAAACTAAAATCTCAACTCGACGATACAAATTTTCAACACTATCATTATTATCTATGACAAGATCAAAATCAGTACCAACCCAACTCCACTCACTGGCATGAATTGCCAAGTCTTCTAACTGTTTTCTTTGCTCTAAATCACCGTTATTAGCTGCCAATGCCATTGAATACCAACTAGGTAATATACCTCTTTGTACCCAAATCACAGTTCCGCCTGCATTTTTAATGGCAGATATTTCATTTGGAAACCTGCAATCACTAACTACTACATTATCCTTAGCATTTTTTAATTTATTTTCTAAACTGGCAATCCAAATATCATCATTAAACCCTTTACGACAAACTTCAGTACCCCAATATTGTAACACCCATCTTGGCGTAAGATTAGGCATATTTAATCGACTAGACCACCAAGGATCTACTTGCTCACGCCATTCTCTACTTTGTTTTGTTCTGCCTTCTAGCATATCTCTATCCCAGCCAAATACTGCTGAAACAGCATCTTTTAATGAACTAGCAAAACTTTCACGCCTAAATTCGTGAAAATTTACTAGATAATCTGCTATAGTATCCTTGCCACTACCAATAAAGCCACAAATACCAATTATCACAAGCAACTCCTTTTTTGCAATAATATAGAATTTTACAAATTAAGTCAAATCTTAATCAACCAATAACAAAATAATAGCCTTCTCTCGCGCCGCCGACAAACATGTCAAGGTCTTTTTCTAACTTCTCAACTTCCTCTTTACCAGCTGATTTTAAGTCAGTGCCATTCAATCCACCAGCACCACCAGGGCCTGCTATTTGACTAAACTTACTACGTGCCTCACCTAAAATTACCTTGCATGTGGCCAATGTATAGTCTTTAAACCATTGAGCGGCATAGGTGTCTTTGAGCAAGTGATCATCAGGTCTGTAATTATAACCCCTAATCAAAATTTGCTCGCCCTCACCATATGGACGCTGTAATATTCTCAATGTATGGGTAGTTGGAATCCACTGAAATTCAATAAAAGCACCAAACATTCTACCCACTAACTTTTGATATCCTGCAAACATTTCATATGTGGCTATACCGCCTAACATGGTACTGTTTAACAAATATGTATTTGTATATGCCAAATTAAATGGTTCAAAATTTGTGCCGCCGCTACCGCCTGCCGTTCTAGATCCAATAGTTCTACGATAAACACTACGTACTTCAACTATTTCTTTTGGAAGAATGTAGTCGTTAGTATCCAATTTAAATTCTAAAAAATAATAGCCTTCTTCTACGCTGTTACTACTGCGTTGCCTAAACTTGGCAAGAGCTTTATTTAAAGCTGTTTCATAATGAATTGGGTCCAATTCCACATCCACCATGCCATCACCTAACATGGCTTTACAATATCTATAAACATTTTCTCTTTCTTGAACGATAGTGGTATCTGGCGTCATATTAGTTCCCCCTGTATATTTATCAGCTGATAAATATCATATGCCACGCTTATCACTTTACCGCCCAGAACGAGGAAACGATTATAAATTCATAGACCGCCAAATCAGTGAAATGTTTGCTGTTGGTGGTACAGATTTTTACCTACACAAATATTTAGGAGTAAAAAGTTCAGCAGAAAATGCCAGCGCTGCTACTCCTTTTTATACCAATGACGGTGTCAATCCCACTTATGACCCTACTCAAATACAAGATTTACTGTTATTAGAAAATAGAGATAGAAAATATGACCCTAGCATCTATAAAATTAGAGGGCATTACAATGTACAAAATTTAGATTTTAATCTTAGTCAGTTTGGCCTGTTTATTGACAATGACACTGTGTTTGCCACTGTACACATTAATGATTGGATACAGACCATAGGCCGTAAACCAATTAGCGGCGATGTTGTTGAAATGCCTCATCTAAAAGATGAATTTGCTCTAAACAATTATAACATTGCCTTACCAAGATATTTTGTCATTGAAGACGTTAGCAGAGCCAGTGAAGGGTTTAGTATTACTTGGTGGCCACATTTATATAGATTAAAACTTAAGAAAATTACAGACTCACAACAGTTTGCTGACATATTGGATCAACCTATTACAGATGCCAACGGTGATCCCACAACCCAAACTCTACGTGATGTATTAAGCACCAAAGGCAAAGAATTAGAAATTAATGACAGCATCATAACACAAGCTGAAGCCGACACTCCGCTTAGCGGCTATGAAACTAGACAATTTTATACATTAGCTATTGATCCTACTAATGGAAATCCCATATTAGAAACAGCAGATGACAATATGACCCCACCTGATACCAGCAGTATGGGACTTGACACTAGTAGAATACATGGTCGTGCTGTTAGAAGCGGATATGTAGGATACTTACTAGGTGATGGATTCCCACCTAATGGCTATGATTTTGGTCACGGAGTAACTTTTCCAGCTAATCCATATCTCAATGATTACTATCTAAGAACTGATTTTGCACCAAATAGATTGTTTAGATATGATGGCGTTCGTTGGATCAAAGTAGAAGATGCAGTACGTCATAAACTGACTAATACTGATGATCGAACAACTCAAAAAACTGGCTTTATTAACAATACTAACGTAAACATTATTGGTGGCAAAGAGGTTCCAGAAAGACAGGCGTTGAGTAAAGTACTTAAACCTAAGGCAGATTTCTAATGCAATTTTTTTATGATGGTCAGATAAGACGTTATCTTATACAAACAATAAGATTACTCAGCAACTTTGTTGTAAAATATGGTGATGGCACCCTAGCAAGAGTACCTGTTATGTATGGCGACCAAGATCGTCAAGTTGGTAATATTATTAGACAAAACAGTGAAAATAAAGTTAACAGCATGCCAAGAATTGCTGTATACATTAGTAGTCTTGAAATGGAAAAAGACCGTCTAGCGGATGCAACTTTTGTAGGAAAAATGCATATAAGAGAACGTGATATAGAATATAATGAAGAAACAGGCAGAGACGAATATACCAGCACTGAAGGCACTAATTATACCATAGAAAGAATCATGCCCACACCTTACAAACTTACAGTAAAGGCAGATATTTGGACTTCAAGTACCGAGCAAAAATTACAACTTCTAGAACAAATGATGATGTTGTTTAACCCCAGTCTTGAAATTCAAACTACTGATAATTATGTAGACTGGACCAGTTTAAGTGTGATCTATATGGATGGTATAAATTTTAGTAGCCGTTCAATTCCAGTAGGGCAAGATACTCCTATAGATATTGCCACTATGACGTTGAGCATGCCTATTTGGATCAGTCCTCCAAGTAAGGTAAAACGATTAGGTGTCATTGAAAGTGTTGCTATGGGAATGTTCAGTCAGATAGGCAGAGGTAGTGGAGGTTATATTGATGGGTTAGGAGTAGATGATGGTGGTGCAAGCCCTACACAGTTAAACAATGTAGGTGCCACTGCTACTGTCATAGACAACTATAACCTTATTGTTTATGGCGGCCAAGCTAGAATATTTTATCCAGATGCTAGTGGATCACATAAAGATGATTTAATTAATGTTGAAATAAATTCAGAACAAAGAGTTAATTGGAATTTGATATTTGACAAGCATATTGGTCAATGGGACTCTAGAAACAGCAAAATATTCTTACTTCAACCTAACGGAACACAAGTTGTTGGTACTATAGCCATCAATCCATTAGATACAACCATATTAAATATAGAATGGATTACAGATACATATCCAAGCAACACTGATATCGTCAGTGAATATAGGCCCAATAGCCCAGGAACATTTGATGCTATTATTGATCCAAAAACTAAAGGCCCTAATAGTGGGTTACCATCATCCACAGTTGGTACTAGATATTTGATCATTGACAATATTGGCGGTGGCATACGTGAAACTTTAATTGCTGAAAATTCCAGTAATAGAATAGATACTACTATAGATTATAATAAAGTTTTAAGAACAGAAGTATACGTCAATAACATCCCAGTAGATTTTGAAGTATTAAATATTCAAGGAAAATTAGTAATTAGATTAGCTATATCAGCACAGATAGATGATACTATAACCTACGAATTATTTGTCAATCAATATGGGCCTAGTGCTTGGCAAAATCAAGACGGCAGTGACTTTATAGCCAATACTAACGATATTATTGAATGGACTGGTTCAAAATGGCGTGTATTATTTGATAGCACTGCATCAAAAAATGTCATACGATATCTTACCAACATATATACTAACGTCCAATACAAATGGAACGGTGTTAGCTGGGTTAAAAGTTTTGAGGGCGAATACCTTAAAGGATATTGGCGTATATTGCTATGAAAGAAAAAATTGTTTGCAGCGGCGCACTTTTTTATGCTAAAAATACGGGACGTATTTTATTATTACAAAAAGCTAATGGCAAACATCGAGGCACTTGGAGCTTAGTTGGTGGCACCAACGATGCTGGCGAGAACGCTTGGCAAGGATTAATGCGTGAAATAAACGAAGAATTAGGGTTTATTCCAGAAATTTTAAAATCAATTCCATTAGAAACATTTGTCAGTAATGACAGCGTGTTTAACTTTCACACATATCTATGTTTGGTTGAAGATGAATTCATACCAACTATCAGTGATGAACATGCAGGATGGTCTTGGAGCACTATTGATTTAGCCCCAAAACCATTACATCAAGGATTACGTAGTAGCTTTAGTAATCGTGTTATTAGAACTAAGCTACAGACAGTATTTGATGTAATGGATCTAATTTAAAAACCTACATATTTACTTCTAATAAATTCTAAGTCGTAACGCTGTTCGCTTAGGTGATGAGGTTTGCCTTCCCATGGTTCAAAGGTAGGCCAACAAGTGCGCCAATATTCGCCCCATTTATTAGTCAAATAATCAATGTTCAAGTCACGTGCGGCATCAACTTTTTCTTGAAATGCAGGATCTCTACGACGTGTATTCCCACCATAAAAATGATATTGAGTTTTATCACCAGCACCGTGATAATAATTACTTTCTAGTCCTAAGATTTTCTTAACAGGCTTATGCACAAGACGCATAATATAGTCGTCATCCTCACTGTATGCTGGATACATGTTCTCATCAAACAATCCATAGTCTCTAACAACAGTGTCTCGAATTAAAAATAGATCCCAACTACCTACACTAAAATCACCACCATTGGCATGAATCATACCAACCTCTGGATCATTAGTTATTTTGTGATGCATTTCAGCCAATAACCCTGGTCCAAAGCTTACATCATCATTTACTATGACCCAATATGGTGCCATCATATAACTTTTAATGATCAAGTTCCAAGAAAATGACACACCCATATTAGCTGGCATATGGCATACATGAATTTTCTTAATATATCTATGCTTGATTTTGGCTAAATTGTCAAGGTCTTCTGTAATTTCACCTTTGCCGTTGTTATTAACAATGAAAAAATTCTCTACGGGAAAATCCACACTGGCCAGCAACCTAGCTACCCAATATGTATCAAAAACCACTGCTGTGCCTATTACTGGAATCATTATTAACCTCTACCTGATAAAACGTAATCCTCGCCTTTCTTAGCCTTGTCATTAATAACAATCATCTTGTTTAATATATCCTTATCAATATACTCGGCACATACCCACCAATCTTCATAATTGCGCCATTCATCTGGCGCAATGTCATTTACTACTAAAGTATAACCTTTAGACTTTAAAAACTCTCTTGATAATTCTCTTAAATCTTTTCTGTCTGTGTTATAATGATCATGTTCAAAGGTAATAACTTTGAATTTGTATTCGTCAAAAGGAATCTTTTTTAGTATTTCAAAAGTTACTTCAGCCGGATCACAATCTAATTGAAGGTAATCTACGGCTGGTCCTAAATCCATTTCCCTAATAATTTTAGCATAATCAATTTCTAATGCATTCTTAATTAGGAAAGGAGTACGACGTTCTGTGCTAACTTGACGCTCATCTAAATCAATACTGATGCCACGCCAATTAAATTGCTTCTCTAATAATGCTGTATTATTACCATAAAAAGGACGGCCAGCACCAATTTCAATAAATGTGCCATCTCTTTTTCCATTAAGCATACTTAAAACAAACATATCTTGATATGCTTCACTATAATTTGTTTCAATAGTTTCTGAACCTGGAAAATTATGTCTTAATTTGTAGTGTTTAGACGGGTCAAAATTATCAAAAGGAATCTCCACATAGGAACTCATGTACTTTAAATTATTGTAAATGATCTTCTTATATTCCTCAGACAGCTCTTTTGAACTCATCAATTCTTTGAATAAACTACGAGACTCATCACATAATCCACAATGCCAACTGCTTAGAGCTTTTTGAAATCTAATAGCATCTCGACCTGGATACCCCACATTAGTGCGTAACCCAAACTGAATATCTTCAGCAACACTCTCCCCAATGCTGGCTGCTGTATAACTTTCGTTCCAATGACCGTCTTCAGGCTTTCTTTCATAAAATCTACTGAGATGATAGTATGCTTCAGGACGTTTTGGCTGGATAGCCACTGCATGAAGCAACAATCCTTTTACAGTAAAGTTACGAGAACCTTGCCTTTCAAAGCATAATGCTGCTCTGATCAAACATTCATAACGTAAAAGTTCATCATTAGTGCGTTCAGCTGTTCTTAAAAAATAACTGACTGCGCTAGCTGATTGACCTAACAAATCATACTCTAAACCAATGGCAAAATTGCGTTCAGGATCTGTTGGGTCTTTAATATATTCTAATAAATGAGATTGAATTTTATCTGCTTCAAGCATAATGATCTATATCCAGTATATTTAAATGTGCGATGTCCACATTACCTAAAAAATGATAGTTATTAGTTAGGATAATATGTAAAATACGTTCGCCAAAAAAGTCATAAAACCTAACCTGCTGATTTCTGTTGTATATTTCAGGAAGAAAACTAGCATAATTAGCGTGAAATTCAAATAATATTGTGAAAAGGACTTCACAAATACGATTAAAAGTGTTAAAATCTGCTGTAAACATATGAAATGGTATGAGATATTTGTAATTTCTTAAGCCATTAATCATATCAACAGTAATAGGGATTCGTCGATCTCCAGCTAAACCATATAATAATTGCCATCCTAAATTATTATGGCAATGACTAAAATGATCATAGACATTATCCACATGCGGAGCATGTCCTTTTATAGCAGTAACTATGTCTTTAGCCTCAGGAACGTATACTCTATTGGGTTTGAGATTGAATTCTTCATCCCAATAAATTCTATATGTATTAGTTCCTTTATATTCATGTTGGGCATTCTTCCAAACCCAATATATTCCAGTTAAACTGCCAAAATCATTGTTCATATGGCTAATACTTTCACCAATATTATCCATAATAAATCCTCTATTTTGGAGGACAGAATAATCCGCGTGATTATAATTCACAGCGCCACACATGATGTTTCGCTGATCAAACTGAATCTTTTTTGGTTCTCTGCCCACATAACAGAGACAATACATTCCTAAGTCTATCATATAACATAGTTATCTATGCTACTATTATACTGGAATTTTTTATGTTGTCAAGATTAACCTATTCGAAGTATGCTGATTTTACTTGCTGTGGCGCCAGTACCTAATATGGCAATTGCATTATTGGCAAACCAACTAACGGTATCGCCTACAGTTATGGGAAATATATCTGTTACCGTGCCTCTTCTAACTGCTGTTGAATATAACTGCAAATATCTTGTGGGAGTATCTGCTCCGTTCAGCCTTCCCCAAAAATCACTAATTGGCATGCCATCGCCGCCGCCTGCTACACCTAAGTTGTAGTGTACAATAACTTGATAATATCCTGCCACACTAAATGTAAAAATACCCGTATTATCCATTGTGCCAAAACTTGCACCTACTTGTAAAGACGGAGTTGAACTAAATCTTACTACTGCACCACTGCTTGTTGTAGTTTGATCACCATCTTTGGTAAACACTATTGATGGTGAGCTAGATGGATTAACCCATTGAACACCTGTACCTGTAGTTTGTAAATATTGACCAATAATCCCAGCAGTACCATCAACTGTTAATGAACCAGTTAGTGTTAAATCTTCTATAGTTGGGGCTGTCAACGTCTTGTTTAATATAGTTTGACTAGCTGCTAATGTAACTACTTGACTATTATCACTGTACATATCATTAGCATAAATGCTGCCTTGTACCCCAATACCTCCTACTACAGTTAATGCACCAGTAGAATTTGAACTACTAGCCTTCAAAGATGTTATTGCTACAGTTCCATTAGGTGCATCTAAGGTAATTAGAGCGCTGTCCTTTAGATTTTTAATCAAAAAGTTATCGTTTTCTGTTACAATAGTACTAAGAGTATTTTGACTTAGTATATCAACATAATTTCTATCACCACCTGTTGTATAATTAGGTCCAATACGCATTTTAGCATTGGGCCCTTGTACTACTAGATTGTATCCAGTTAAGGTTGTCTCATTGTAGGCCTTGGCACCAGCATAAATTGTACCATCAATATGTAAATTTTTAGCAATACCAACGCCGCCTGACAAGACCAAAGCACCAGTAGCAGCATCATCACTTTCAGTACTGCTAGTAAAAGTTACATCTCCATTGGCTCTTATTGTGGTAAATGATCCTGAATTACGTATTACTTCACCAATTGGTGTATTTTCTAAACCATTGGCATAAACATCGCCACCAAACCCTGCTCCGCCAGCAACAATCAATGCACCTGTACTAGTATCTGAACTGGATTCTGTAGAACTGACACTTATTGATCCTGTGCTAAGATTAATCACTAATGTGTCATCAATCCAAGTACCACTAGGATTTCTAGAAACATAAAAATTATTACTTGAATTACGTCCAATAGCAAACTTTTCGACTCCATTTGCTTGGAAATTTATTGTATTATTGCCTGCTGATGTTTGATTAAGTATGACATTTGGGTCAGTACCCTCTAATTCCAACAAGTTCATGTTGTCAGAAACTACATAAATGTCATTTTGAACTGTCATTGAGTTCCTTACCACGGGATCATCAATGTAAGGACTGGTCAATGTCTTATTGGACAACGTCTGCTCTACATCAATTCCCACCAAAGTTGTACTAGCATCAGGGATTAGAACTGTTCTATCCGCTGTAGGATCAACTACTGACAATGTTGTTTCATAACTATCAGGTGTAGCGCCTTCAAATACTATATTTCCGTCAAGCAAACTTAATCCACTAACATAAGGACTGGTCAATGTCTTATTGGTCAATGTTTGTTGAGTGGTTATTGTGGCAAATATTGTGAGATCTTGTGGCACACCCTCTGGTCCACTTGGACTAAATGTCACATAAACTGGGTCATCATTGGTGAAATTACCATAACTTCTAGCTAGACTTACTGTTATTTCAGTGTAATAATCGTTGACTGTGACTACTTTGTATTGAAAAATTAAAAACCAATTGGGATTATTTTGCTTTTCAACTTTGATATAACCTCTTCTAACATAATTTCCAAACAAATTCAAACTGTCTAAAAATTCTGATATATCATTTTCAGCCAAATCGTAATTACTGATGTAGATAGTGTCGGCATCTTGCATTGATGCATTGTTAAACCTTATAACAGATTTGGTAGAGCCATTATCTATACCTGTAGTAGTAATAAGAGTACTGGCTGTATAACGATATCTAGTAACATCTAAACTGCTAGGCGGAACCCAACTGACATTACCAAATCCATCAGTTCGTAATATGTAGTTAGTTCCGCCACCTAATGGGAAGGCAGCATAACCTGCCTGTGTAGTATCTAACCAAAGTAATTTTAAATTCTGAGGAGGAGTGGCAGCAACGTGAATACTCTTGCTGATGACCTGACTGCCGTTAAGGATTAGTCCATCTTCGTCGGTACTGAGTAAATGCGATGGGCCTGTCTGGTCTAAATTAATTGACATCTATCTATCCTCTATATTACTTATAATCCACCAATCAATGTTACAAAGTCATCCCAAGTAGTCGAACTAGCTACCCAAGTTTTCAAATCACTTAACGAAACAGTACCAATTGTTCCATCAGCACCTTGTGTACCAGTAGCACCTTGTGTACCAACTCCAACTGGACCTTGCGAACCTTCATTACCTTGAGCACCGTAAAATCCTTGTAGTCCTTGGAATCCTGTTGTACCTTGAATGCCTTGGCAACCTTGAATACCCTGTGTGCCATCATTACCTTGGATACCAGTTATACCTTGTGTACCTTGACGACCTTGAACACCTTGGATACCTTGTGTACCCTGCTGACCTTGTATACCCTGCTGACCTTGTATACCCTGCTGACCCTGTGTACCCTGTGTGCCTTGTGTACCCTGTGTACCCTGTGTACCTTGAATACCTTGCTGACCTTGGATACCCTGTTGGCCTTGTGTACCCTGTGTGCCTTGTGTACCCTGTGTACCCTGTGTACCTTGAATACCTTGCTGACCTTGGATACCCTGTTGGCCTTGTGTACCCTGTGTACCCTGTGTACCCTGTGTACCCTGTGTACCCTGTGTACCTTGAATACCTTGCTGACCCTGTGTGCCTTGTGTACCCTGTGTACCCTGTGTACCCTGTGTACCTTGAATACCTTGCTGACCTTGGATACCTTGCTGACCTTGGATGCCCTGTGTACCTTGGATACCTTGACCACCTTGAATACCTTGAATACCTTGTGTACCTTGCGCGGACATCTGGCTCCAATATGTTGGAGAAGTACTTGGCGCTTGGCTTGTGCTATGCGCTAATATGCATACATAAGATCCACTTAGATAGAATACAGCATCATCAACAGCGTAAGTTGTACCGCCAACCCAAGCTCCTTTGTAAGTTAACCCTCTACCTTGGATACCTTGCTGACCCTGTGTACCTTGGATACCTTGCTGACCTTGAATACCTTGCTGACCTTGAATACCTTGCTGACCTTGAATACCTTGTGTACCTTGGATACCTTGCTGACCTTGAATGCCTTGCTGACCTTGAATACCTTGCTGACCTTGAATACCTTGACCACCTTGGATACCTTGTACACCCTGTAGTCCTTGAATACCTTGGACACCTTGAATACCTTGACCACCTTGAATACCCTGTACACCTTGTACGCCTTGTACGCCTTGAATACCCTGTACACCTTGGATACCTTGACCACCTTGAATACCCTGTACACCTTGGATCCCCTGCACACCTTGGATGCCTTGGATACCCTGTTGAGTCATTTGGTTCCAATAAGTGGTATTTGCCAAGCTTGGTCTTTGACCACTAAATGTAGCAGTACTATAAACAGCTATCCAACTTTGACCATTTTCAAATACTACATCATTTTGGAAATAGGAAGTTGCATTGTTATATACACCTCTCCAAGTAATTCCAAAACCTTGAATACCTTGTACACCCTGTACACCTTGTATACCCTGTACACCTTGTATACCCTGTACACCTTGTATACCCTGCACACCTTGGCGTCCTTGTACACCTTGTATACCTTGTACGCCTTGTATGCCTTGTAGACCTTGTGCTCCTAATAGATCCCAATAAACAGTATTTGTCGTAACTGGATTATTGTTTAAGTTAGCATTTGTTAAGCTTAACCATGTACTACCGTTGTATAGAACAATGTCGTTAGCTGCGTATGTAGTAGCTGCACTCCAACTACCCTGCCACTTAAATCCCGAACCTTGAATACCTTGTACACCCTGAATACCTTGTACACCCTGTACACCTTGGATACCCTGTACACCTTGGATACCTTGTACACCTTGGATACCTTGACCGCCTTGAATGCCCTGTACACCTTGTATACCCTGTACACCTTGGATACCTTGTACACCTTGACGTCCTTGTACGCCTTGGATACCTTGTACGCCTTGGATACCTTGTACGCCCTGTAGACCTTGGATACCTTGGCTATCCATTCTACCCCAGTATGTGGTGTTTGCATCACTTGGTCTTTGGTTAGTGAATGTGCCACTAGTGAATGGATATACCGCAATCCAGGTGTTACCATTCTCATATACTATGTCATTTTGTGTATAAGCATATGTGCTAGACCAAGTACCCTGCCATGTAACACCAACACCTTGAATACCCTGTACACCTTGTACACCTTGAATGCCCTGTACGCCCTGTATACCTTGAACACCTTGGCGTCCTTGTACACCTTGAATACCTTGTACACCTTGAATACCTTGTACACCTTGAATACCCTGTACACCTTGGATACCTTGACCGCCTTGAATACCCTGAACACCTTGGATACCTTGTACACCTTGTACACCTTGCAGGCCTTGGATACCTTGCATGGTCTCTCTGTTCCAATAGGTAGTATTTGCGTCACTTGGTCTTTGGTTAGTGAAAGATCCGCTAGTAAATGGCCATACAGCAATCCAGCTATTACCATTTTCATAAACTACATCGTTTTGATAATAAGCTGTTGCTGCGTTCCAAACACCGCGCCATGTAATACCAAGACCCTGAATACCTTGTACACCTTGTACACCTTGAATACCTTGTACACCTTGAATACCTTGTACACCTTGAATACCTTGTACACCTTGAATACCCTGTACACCTTGGATACCTTGACCGCCTTGAATACCCTGAACACCTTGGATACCTTGTACACCCTGTATACCCTGCACACCTTGAATACCCTGTACACCTTGTAGACCTTGAATACCTTGTGCTGTTAAACGTGACCAATATGTAGTGTTTGCGTCACTTGGTCTTTGATTTGTAAATGTACCAAGGGTATATGGCCATACAGCAATCCAACTGTTACCATTTTCATATACAATGTCATTTTGAGTATAGGCATATGTGCTAGACCAAACCCCTTGCCATGTAACGCTAAGTCCTTGGATACCCTGTACACCTTGTACACCTTGGATACCCTGTACACCTTGGATACCCTGTACACCTTGACGTCCTTGTACACCCTGTATACCCTGTACACCTTGGATGCCCTGTACACCTTGTAAGCCTTGAATACCTTGTGCTGTTTGACGTGCCCAGTATGTGGTATTTGCATCACTTGGTCTTTGATTTGTAAATGATCCACTGCTAAATGGATATACTGCTATCCAGCTGTTACCGTTTTCATATACAATATCATTTTGTGTATAAGCGGTTACTGAACTCCAAACACCCTTCCAAGTAACTCCAACACCTTGAATACCTTGTACACCCTGTATACCTTGTACACCCTGCACACCTTGTAGACCTTGACTGGACAATTGGTTCCAATAAGTAGTATTACTTACTGTTGGCGTTTGACCACTGAATGTACCAGTAGTTATTGGGTAAACTGCTATCCAGCTTGTACCAGCATAGAATACAACATCATTCTGTTGATATGTTGTGGCAGCACTATACGCACCTTTCCAATTGATACTGAAGCCTTGAATACCTTGAATACCTTGGCGACCTTGAATACCTTGAATACCTTGAGCACCAGTCAATTCCCAGTTTTGATTAGCTGGAGTATACGGGCCACTACCTGCACTAACACCGTCCCAATCTGTGTATTGATATAGATTTGGTTGTCTAGCACTGTTATACGGTGATGCTGCACTTGGACCAGAAGGGGTTAACGCCACATATGTACTACCAAGATATGTGACCATATCGTTGGTGTTATAAGTGACTGTTGCCGACCACGCACCTTGCCACTTAAATCCAGCACCTTGAATACCTTGTACACCTTGTACACCTTGGATACCTTGTACACCTTGGATACCCTGTACGCCTTGACGTCCTTGTACACCTTGTACACCCTGTACGCCTTGAACACCTTGTAACCCTTGTAGGCCTTGAATACCTTGGCTGGTCATCTGGTTCCAATATGTAGTATTGGTTAAGCTTGGGCGTTGATTAGTAAATGTTCCACTGGCAAACGGATACACTGCAATCCAGCTTTGTCCGTTTTCATATACAACATCATTTTGTGTATAAGCTGTTACTGCACTCCAAGTGCCTTTCCAGCTAATACTTAAACCTTGAATACCCTGTACACCTTGAATACCCTGTACGCCTTGGATACCCTGTACACCCTGTACACCTTGTACGCCTTGGATACCCTGTACACCTTGAATACCCTGTACACCTTGAATACCCTGTACACCTTGGATACCCTGTACACCTTGGGAGACCAACATATTCCAAAACGCATTATTAGAACCAACTGTTGGCGCATTATTTAAATTGTTTGTAACAATTGAAATATATGATCCGCCTCTGTAGAAAACAACGTCATTTAAGTTATATGTGGTTGCACTAGTCCAAGTACCTTGGAAATTAATACTAAATCCTTGAATACCCTGCTGACCCTGTATGCCTTGTACACCCTGTATACCCTGTACACCCTGTATACCCTGCACACCTTGTATACCCTGCACACCTTGTATACCCTGCACACCTTGTATACCCTGCACACCTTGTATGCCTTGGATACCTTGGCTATCCATTCTATTCCAATATGTAGTATTACTTACACTTGGACGTTGATTGGTAAAGGTTCCGCTTGCAAATGGATAAACTGCAATCCAGCTATTACCATTTTCAAATACCACATCGTTTTGTGTATAAGCTGTTACTGCACTCCAAGTGCCTTTCCATACTAAGCTAAGTCCTTGAATACCTTGTACACCTTGTACACCTTGAATACCTTGTACACCTTGAATACCCTGTACACCCTGGATACCTTGTACGCCTTGGATACCCTGTACACCTTGGATGCCTTGTACACCTTGGATGCCTTGGATACCCTGATTGGTCATTATGTTCCAATACGTAGTATTAGCTAAACTTGGACGTTGATTTGTAAATGTTCCACTTGAGGAGGGGTAAACTGCAATCCAGCTTTGTCCATTTTCATACACAATGTCGTTTTGTGTATAGGCGGTAGCACTACTCCAAGTGCCTTTCCATACTAAGCTAAATCCTTGAATACCTTGAATACCTTGTACACCTTGTACACCTTGGATGCCTTGTACTCCCTGTATACCCTGTACACCTTGAATACCCTGTACACCTTGAATACCCTGTACACCTTGAATACCCTGTACACCTTGAATACCCTGTACACCTTGAATACCTTGTACGCCTTGAATACCTTGTACACCTTGGATACCCTGTACACCTTGTACACCTTGAATACCTTGACTGGTCATCACGTTCCAGTTAGCAGTATTAGTTGCACTTGGTCTAGAATTTAAACTAATTGCTACTGCAATCCAGCTTTGGCCATTTTCAAATACTACATCGTTTACGGCATAAGTTGTAGCACTACTCCATGTACCTCTCCAAACAATACTAAATCCTTGAATACCCTGCTGACCTTGAATACCCTGTACACCCTGTATACCTTGTACACCCTGTATACCTTGTACACCTTGGATACCCTGTACACCTTGAATACCCTGTACACCTTGGATACCTTGTACACCCTGTATACCCTGTACACCCTGTATACCTTGACCACCTTGGATACCCTGTACACCCTGTATACCTTGTACTCCTTGGATACCCTGTACGCCTTGGATGCCCTGTACACCCTGAATACCTTGACCACCTTGGATACCCTGTACGCCTTGGATGCCCTGTACACCCTGAATACCCTGTACACCTTGGATACCTTGACCACCTTGGATACCCTGTACGCCTTGGATGCCCTGTACACCTTGGATACCCTGTACACCTTGAATGCCTTGACCACCTTGAATACCCTGTACACCTTGAATACCCTGTACACCTTGAATACCCTGTACACCTTGGATACCTTGTACACCTTGACGTCCTTGAATACCTTGTACGCCTTGTATACCTTGTACGCCTTGTATACCTTGTACGCCTTGTATACCTTGAGCAGCAATGATACTCCAATATACGAACGCCCAAGTTGCAGTACTAATTCCAGGTTCAGTATTTGGTGCTGAGTTTGTATTAACTACTAATGCTCTCCAAGTACCAAGATAACCAAGAGGACTTGTATAAGTGACTACTTCATTGATCTGATAAGTTGTACTGGAAACCCAATAGCCTTTTGCAACTGGATAAGCTACTGGAGTAATATTAAAGTTACGATTGGATGCCGAGGCTGGAGTAACATTTGGATCGCCATAGTTAGATGTATAAGAACTACCATTGTAATAAACAGAATCATTTCTTATATAATAATAAGCAGGATCCCAATTACCTAAGAATGTAAAACCCTCACCCTTAGTACCTTGAATACCTTGTACACCTTGTACACCTTGAATACCCTGTACACCTTGAATACCTTGTACACCCTGAATGCCTTGAACGCCTTGAATACCTTGTACACCCTGTATACCCTGTACACCTTGTATGCCCTGTACACCCTGTATACCTTGACCACCTTGGATACCCTGTACACCCTGTATACCTTGTACCCCCTGTATACCCTGTACGCCTTGGATGCCCTGTACACCTTGAATACCCTGTACACCTTGAATACCCTGTACACCTTGAATACCCTGTACACCTTGTAGGCCTTGGATACCCTGATTAGTCATTATGTTCCAATTAGGGTTGGTTATAGTCGGAGGTGAACCAGTACTAGTTGCCACTGCAATCCAGCTTCCACCATTATAATAAACTACATCATTGGCATTATAGGTTGTGGCATTATTATATGCACCTTTCCAATTAATACTAAACCCTTGAATACCCTGTACACCCTGTATACCCTGTACGCCTTGTACACCTTGAATACCCTGTACACCCTGTATACCCTGTACGCCTTGAATACCCTGTACGCCCTGTATACCCTGTACGCCCTGTATACCCTGTACGCCTTGAATACCTTGACCGCCTTGAATACCTTGTACACCCTGTATACCCTGTACACCTTGGATACCCTGTACACCTTGTAGGCCTTGGATACCCTGATTGGTCATTATGTTCCAATATGTAGTATTAGCTAAACTTGGTCTCTGGTTTGTAAATGTTCCGTTTGCGGAAGGATATACTGCGATCCAACTTTGACCATTTTCATACACAATGTCGTTTTGTGTATAGGCAACAATACTACTCCAAGTACCTTTCCATACCAAGCTAAATCCTTGGATACCCTGTATACCTTGGGTGCCTTGTACACCCTGTATACCTTGTACACCCTGTATACCTTGTACACCTTGTGTACCTTGTACACCTTGTATGCCCTGTACACCTTGGATACCTTGTACACCTTGGGTGCCTTGCACACCTTGAATACCTTGTACACCTTGAATGCCTTGTACACCTTGAATGCCTTGTACACCTTGAATACCTTGTACACCTTGAATACCTTGTACACCTTGGGTGCCCTGTACACCTTGAATACCTTGTACACCTTGAATGCCTTGAACACCCTGAATGCCTTGTCCACCTTGGATTCCTTGAATACCCTGAATGCCTTGTCCACCTTGGATACCTTGTACGCCTTGAATTCCCTGTACACCCTGAATACCTTGTCCACCTTGGATACCCTGTACACCTTGTACACCCTGTACACCCTGTACACCCTGTACACCCTGTACACCTTGGATACCTTGACCGCCTTGGATACCTTGTACACCCTGTATACCCTGTACACCCTGTATACCTTGAATACCTTGCCATCCCTGTACACCTTGGATACCTTGTACACCTTGGATACCCTGTACACCCTGTATACCTTGAATACCTTGCCATCCCTGTACACCTTGAATACCCTGTACACCTTGGATACCTTGTACGCCTTGAATTCCCTGTACACCCTGAATACCTTGTCCACCTTGGATACCCTGTACACCTTGAATACCCTGTACACCTTGAATACCCTGTACACCTTGTACACCTTGAATACCTTGCCATCCCTGTACACCCTGGACACCTTGTACACCTTGAATACCCTGTACGCCTTGGACACCTTGAACGCCTTGTACACCTTGGACACCCTGTACACCCTGTACACCCTGTACGCCCTGTACACCTTGACTTGCTAAAGCGGCCCAATATATCGAATCATAGCTAGGAATATTTCCTATATTATTATCATTTAAAGAAATCCAGCTGGCTCCGTTATAACTAACAGAATCATTTCTACTATAATCAGTTGTTGAGTTCCAAGATCCTCTCCATACTAATCCAGATCCTTGAATACCCTGTACACCTTGTACGCCTTGGACACCTTGAACACCTTGAACACCTTGGACACCTTGTAAGCCCTGTACACCCTGAATACCTTGTCCACCTTGGATACCTTGGATACCTTGTATGCCCTGTACACCTTGGATACCTTGGACACCTTGAATACCTTGACCGCCTTGGATACCCTGTACACCCTGTATACCTTGTACACCTTGAATACCTTGTACACCTTGGATGCCTTGTACACCCTGAATACCTTGACCGCCTTGAATACCTTGTACACCCTGTATGCCTTGAACACCTTGTATGCCTTGTACGCCTTGCACACCTTGCACACCTTGCACACCTTGCACACCTTGTACACCTTGTTGTGCTACGTAATCCCACCAAACTCCAATATTGGATAATAAATCTGGTTGATTTCCAATGTTAAAATCTTGTATGCTAACAAAGCTAGCACCATTATAATATACAGCTTGATTTATTCCATAATTAGTTGTGGAATTCCAAGGCCCTAACCATCTAAATCCAACACCTTGAATACCTTGTACGCCTTGGACACC
>Ga0214921_10001476_pt1 | contig 40070 bp, 32 predicted proteins | sample LL1505_MetaG_FD_177992 | JGI IMG/M metagenome (GOLD analysis project Ga0214921, IMG submission 177992) | Freshwater microbial communities from Lake Lanier, Atlanta, Georgia, United States - LL-1505 | ecosystem: Environmental > Aquatic > Freshwater > Lake | place: USA: Georgia | collected...
GCGCCATGGCATCGCGGAGCATCGATTTATAGACCTCTTTGTCGACTTTTAAAACGCAAGGGCCCATGCACATTTTCATGTGGTAATAGTTACAAACGCGCTTCGCATGCTCAAACTCCCATTGGTTGCATCGAATCAAGGGGAAGACGCGTTTAATAGCCTCAAGGCTTGTTTTCAGGCTTCCGGCAGCACTGAATGGACCAAAATATTCAGCTCGGTCATCCCCGCGTCTACGGACAATTTCCATGCGAGGCCAATCAGCCGAAAAGTCTATGCGAACAAAAGGGTATTCTTTGTCATCTCGGAGAAGAATATTGAATGGCGGCTGATGGTGCTTGATCAGAGTGCGTTCGAGTAAGAGTGCTTCTACTTCGGTTTTAACGAGCATGATTTCAAAGTCGTAGATTTCTCGGACTAGAGATCTAGTTTTTGGGGAGTGGTCCTTGCTATCAGTGAAATAACTAGCGACCCTTGATTTAAGGTCTTTGGCTTTTCCCACGTAGAGAACTTGTCCCTTGGTGCCCTTCATGAAATAAACACCAGGATTGCGCGGCAAGGAAGAAATTTTTGATCGAATTGTTGGGTTCAACCTTTTGCCTCTTGTTCAATTTCGGAAGCGCCTGATGTTTCCATCATAGGTTCTATCTCGCTTGCGTGCTTTAGGAGCAATTCTTTAAGACTGCGGATCTCATCTCGCAATTCGGCAGCTTTTTCGAAATCAAGTTCGGCCGCGGCCTTCTGCATGCTTTTTGTTTTTTCGCGAATAGTTTTCTCGACTGTTGCGATGTCGTGCTTTGCAAGTAGTGCGAGAGCTTTTTTGATGTCGGGTGACTCGAGATCGTCGCTTTCGGTGGCGAGGCCGTAAACCTTGCGAAGGTCTTCAGGGATGGTTTTGATGATGGTTTTTGGGGTGATGCCGTGTTTTTTATTGTAATCAATTTGAATCTGACGGCGCCGCGCGGTTTCGTCCAGGCACTGTTTCATGGAATCGGTGATTCTATCCGCAAAAAATATGACTTTGCTATCGGCATTTCGCGCAGCTCTTCCCACAATTTGAATCAGTGAGCGCGCTGAGCGCAAAAAACCTTCTTTGTCAGCATCCATGACTGCCACAAGTTTTACCTCAGGCAAGTCTAGACCTTCCCTTAGAAGATTGATTCCAATTAAGATGTCGAAGACCCCACGTCTCAAGTCACGCAGTATGTCTATGCGTTCAAGACTGTCAATATCGGAGTGTAGCCACCTGACTCTAAGTCCCATCTCCTGGTAATATTTTGTAAGGTCTTCTGCCATGCGTTTTGTGAGCGTGGTCACCAGAACTCGCCCGCCACTAGCAATGGCTTGGCGCATGTCGCCGTAGAGTTGATCAACCTGCCCGTGAATCGGTTTAATGATGATCTCGGGGTCCAATAGTCCTGTGGGGCGTATGATTTGCTCGGTGAAAGTATTTCCGGTCGACTGAAGTTCATAGTTACCCGGAGTCGCAGAGACATGCACAATTTGGCCTGTGCGCGTCAAAAATTCGTCAAAATTCAGCGGTCGGTTGTCGAGGGCGCTAGGAAGCCTAAAGCCAAAATCAACAAGGACTTGTTTGCGGCTGCGGTCTCCGCGGAACATGCCACCGATCTGCGGGACTGTAATATGGCTCTCGTCAATAAATGTAATAAAGTCCTTGGGGAAATAGTCCAAAAGTGTTGGTGGCGGTTGACCTGCAGCCATTCCAGTTAGGTAGCGACTGTAGTTTTCAATTCCAGGGCAAAAACCTAGATGCTCGAGAAGCTCGATATCGTGCATGGTGCGTTGTTCCAGGCGCATGTATTCGACCATTTTGCCCATAGCGCGCAGTTCGCGAAGTCTGACGCCGAGGTCCTCAAGAACTTCTTTGACGATTTGTTTCATGTCGGTGCGGTCAGTCACATAATGACTGCTCGGATAGAGCGTTAGTTCTTCAACCGTTCGAATTGTTTGTCCAGAAATGGCGTCAACAAGCGCAACGCGGTCAATCTCATCGCCGAAAAACTCGACGCGCAGCATCTCGTCACGTTGGTGAGCCGGAAAAATGTCGATCACGTCTCCACGTGCACGAAAATTACCGCGAGTGAGATTCACGTCATTGCGACCGTATTGAATATCGACCAATCGGCGCATAAATTTTTCGCGGGAGATTTTGTCACCGGTTTTAATTGGTAAAACTAATTTGGCATAGCTTTGAGGCGATCCGAGACCATAGATACAGCTCACGCTTGCAACGACGATGGTATCTCTGCGTTCAAATAAAGACATGGTCGCTTTATGGCGCATCCGGTCGATGTCATCGTTAATGGCGCTATCTTTTGCGATGTAAGTATCCGTGCTTGGAACATAGGCCTCGGGTTGAAAGTAGTCGTAGTAACTTATGAAGTATTCGACGGCATTATCTGGAAAAAATTCTTTGAATTCAGAAAATAATTGAGCGGCTAGTGTTTTGTTGGGAGCCATGATCAACGCGGGGCGTCCTAGCTGGGCTATCATGTTGGCCATGGTAAAGGTTTTACCACTTCCGGTGACGCCTAAGAGAACAGAGTGCCGATCGCCCTTGTGAATCCTGCTTACTAATTCAGCAATAGCGTGTGGCTGGTCACCCTGCGGAGTCAGGCCAGTTGCGAGTTTGAAGGTTTTCTGCTGCATTAGTAATCACTCAGTTGAACGTCAAAGCACCATATCAAGAATGCTTCATACTCTGTTTAAATTCTAAGCACAAGTGCCTGTCATCGCTAACAAAACAGGCTGCCATCAAGCAAGGTTTTATATTGTGGAGCCAATCTAAACACTTTATCATGTTAGCTCGAAGTTTTCGTCGTGAGATCGTTTGTTTAGACCGCTGCAGTTTGTGCAGCTACTCGGTGTAGCTTCAATTCTGTAGTCGAGGAGGCGGAGAAAAGTGTCAAACTTTTATAGTTCATCTAGGAATTGGTTAAAAATCGGATTGTTTTGTGGGCTTTTTGTCCTGCTAGGACAATCTAATACGGCGCATGCGTGGTGGTTCTTCACTCCGGGCGACACCGTGGATAACGTTGGCTACAAGCCAGAGCAGCCAATTCCCTTTAGTCACAAACTTCATGCTGGACAGCGTAAAATCCCCTGTGAATATTGCCACTCCAGCGCCAGACGATCTTTTTCCGCCGGCATACCATCGGGTAACACTTGTATGGGCTGTCACAAAATTGTTGCCACAGACAAGGCGCCGATAAAACAAATCACTGAAGCATATGATAAAAATGAGCCAATCCAGTGGGTCAAGGTTCATGACCTTCCTGATTTCGCGCGTTTCCCACACAAGCGTCACGTTCAGTCAAAAGAGCAGGGCGGTGCCGGGATCCAGTGTCAAGAGTGCCATGGGAAGGTTGAAGAGATGGAAGTGGTTGAACAAGGTGCTCCTCTGCAAATGGGATGGTGTATTGGCTGTCACAAAGAGCGTAACGCGCCGCTCGATTGTCTGAATTGCCATTACTAAGGTGTATCACGTCGAATAATCTTGGGCGAACACGGCCCAATTAATTACTTAGTTCCCTGGAACGAGGACAAAGATAAAAATGAGTAAAGACAAGATCGAGAGCACAGAGCCAAATCGTCAAACGCCAATTCATGCAATTCCTGGTTATGCGATGACAGAGCGCGGACCTGAAGTGTTTGCGCCTGTTGACGGCCCATTAGAGTCACCAGTCACATCAATCGAAAAAGGCCCCCTGTATATGGGTGTCGAAGAAGTTATGCCTGAGATTGATTCGGCAGAGGCTCCACTGAGCGCGGGCGACGAAGCGCTAGCAAAGACAGGCGTGAATCGCCGTGACTTTTTAAAGTTATTTTCTGCGGCTGCTGTTGCGAGTTCGGCGGCCTGTGTAAGGCGTCCGCTAGAAAAAGCTGTCCCATACGTGAATCAACCTGTGGATCAAGGGATTGGTCTTCCAACCTACTTTGCAAGTACGTGCGGCGAGTGTGCATCTGGCTGCGGTATCACCGTCAAGACTCTTTCTGGTTTGGCGGTAAAAATCGAGGGAAATCCCGAGCATCCATTGAGTCAAGGCTCTACTTGCGCTGCTGGTCAGGCAAGTCTTCAAGCCTTATTTCATCCAGATCGTCGCACAGCCCCTGGTTTCCGTAATGGCGATCGCATTTCAACATACGCCTGGGACGACATGTACGAAGTTCTGGCGCAGCGAATTGATGGCAAAAAAGTTGCTGTGTTCACGAATGGATCGACGGGTTCACGGAATTCGTTCTACGCCGATGTACTGAAGAAAATGGGCGGAAGTGATAATGATTTGTATACCTACGAGTCTAACTCGCTGTATGAAGCGATCACCGAAGCGCACCAAATGGTGTTTGGCGTTGAGCTTATGCCGCGTCCAGATATGCGTCTTGCGAAAGTCATCGTTGGCCTGGGCACGGACTTCCTAGATGTCGGAACATCTCCTGTATTCTTCGCTAAAAACTTTGCGAACTTCCACACCGTTCGTGGGGCAGAGTTTGGTAAGTTCATTCAGTTTGAGACGATGATGACTCAAACTGGTGCGAAAGCCGACGAGCGCCACGTGATTCCGCCTTCTAGTGAGATTGTTACGGCTCTGCTATTGATGAAATCATTAGTTGAGAAAAATGCGAGCGGCCGTGCAAAAGATCAAGCGGCGAGAATTCTGTCGGCAAATGCATCGATTGTTAGCGCTGGCTATGACCTTGTCGGCGTCACAAAAGACGTGTTTGACCACGTAGCTGAAGAACTACTTAAAGCTCCTTCCATGGTTCTTGCTGGCAATAGTGCATTTGATCAAAATGCCACCATGCTGCAAGTTGCCGCAGCCCTTATCAATGAAATGATTGGCGCTTACGGGAAGACGTTATTTATTGATCGCGGCTGGATGAGATCTCCCGTGCGAACCGGCGATCTCGCTAGATTTATGTCAAACGCAAGTAAGTATGATGTGGTTTTCTTCATTGATACCAATCCGGTATTTGCGTTGCCAGCAAGTTTTGGCTTCGAACAAGTCCTTAAGGCGATTCCGATGGTCGTCAGCATGCAGTCTACTCCAAATGAGATGGACGAGTATGCTCATGTTGTTTTGCCAACTACACATGCGCTTGAAAGCTGGGGCGATGAGCATCCGGTGGCCGGATTCTGGTCGGCTCGTCAACCAGTGGTGCGCTCTGTGAAAGACGCGCGTCAGGCAGAAGATATTTTCCTTTGGCTCCTAGCAGCACAAAAGAAAGGTTTACCTTACCAAGACTATCGTGCCTATTTGCACGACAAATGGAAGTCACTCATGACGCTAGTAGACGTCAAAGGCGTGGACTTTGACACGTTTGTAAAAGCGGTCTTGCGTCGGGGATTTGCGGGTAAGCTGGAATCTCGACCTGCTCCATCTATCAAGGATGTTTCTGGCTCTTTCAAAGTCGCGACTGCAGCAACCGGTAAGGGTTTGCGTTTACTTGCTCCACTTGATCCGCGCCTCGGTGATGGACGGGGAGCCGATAAGCCGATTCTTCAGGAGATCGGCGATGGTATGACGACGATCGCGTGGGATAGCTGGGTAGCTATGAATCCCAACACGGCCGCGAAAATGGGTTTCAAACGTAACGATGTTCTTCTGGTCGAGACATCAGCTGGAAATGTCAAAGTTACTCTCTACCCACTTCCTGGTTTGCATGCAGATGCCGTTGTGATCAACCGCGGTAACGGTCACGCCGTGGGCTCTGGATTGATTCAGGGCGGTGTTGGCGTGAATCCACTCGTTCTTTGTGAAAAAGCAACGGACGCGACGATCAATGCACCGGTGACGTCCGGCCAAGAGGTCAAGATTTCAAAAACCGGCCAGATTTACCGACTTGCTGCCATGCAAAAGGCTCATGATATCGGCAATCGAACAGGCATCATCAAAAAATACGCTTTTGACGATGTGAAGTCGTTAAAACGTGAAATCAGCCTTGATGATGTTCCAGACCTCTATCCGAAGCTAAAAGCCGACGAGGCAGCCCAGTATCGTTGGGGTATGTCGGTCGACTTGACCAAGTGCTCTGGTTGCGGCGCGTGTATGGCTGCTTGTGCGATTGAGAACAATATTCCACAAGTCGGTCGCGAGCAGATTCTATTGGGACGCGAAATGCACTGGGTTCGTCTCGACCGCTATTTTGCGGGTGATGTCGATAATCCTCAGGTGACGTTCCAGCCGATGATGTGCCAGCAATGTACTCATGCTCCATGTGAAGCCGTATGTCCGGTGATTGCGACAAGTCATGATCCTGAGGGGATTAACTCCATGACTTACAACCGTTGTATCGGAACGCGCTATTGTGCAAATGCCTGTCCATACAAAGTTCGTCGATTCAACTGGTGGACTCACAAATGGGGCGTTTTAGGTGATCGTCCACAAGATCGTATGCCTCGCGCGTTGAACCCTGAAGTGACCGTCCGTACTCGTGGAGTTATGGAAAAATGTAACTTCTGTGCTCAGCGTGTACGCCAGGCAAAATATGTAGCGAAAGAACAAGGTCGCCTTGTTCGTGATGGTGAGTTTGTGACCGCGTGTGCTCAGGTTTGTCCAAGCGATGCGATTACTTTTGGTAACTTGAAGGATCGCGGTAGCCGCGTGAGCATGGAGCGCTCAGATGCGCGTTCCTACCTTGCATTGGGTGGCGATCCAGAAAAACATGAGTTCGGCATCAAGACCCTACCAAATGTTAGTTACATGGCAGTGGTCGCACATCGCGAGCCACTCGGTACGGGCGAGGAGGGGCATGGAAGTGGACATGGCAATGCCCACGAGCAAGGACAAACAGCTGAGGGTCACGGAACCTCCAGTGAGGAAGCTCACGCACCAGCCGGGCATGAAGCTCCAGCTACTGAGTCAACCGGTAAAGCAGCAGTAAACCCTGCAGTTCAGCCAGCAGTGGAATCGCCAGCGCCAGCACATCAGTGAAGCGGCAAGGGCCAGAAGTTTGTTTGTGTTTTAAAAAAACAGTTCGTTTCCTGGAGTGAAGGCGTATGAGTGAAATTAAATGGGAAAAAACAATATCGGACGTGAATAACGAGATTCTAGTTAATCTCGAGAAGCCGCATAAAATGTTTTATGTTGCTTTGGGTATAGCCGTGACTTGTCTTCTAATCGCTGTTGGGATGGTGGCTTACCATACTTCGGTTGGTTTGGGAGTTTGGACTGGATTTGCTCCACCCAACTATTGGCTGGTCGATATTACCAACTTCGTATTTTGGGTTGGTATTGGCCATGCGGGGACTCTGATCTCAGCTATTTTGTTTTTGTTCCGAGCGCAGTGGCGTAATACGGTTAACCGTTCCGCTGAGGCCATGACGATTTTCGCCGTTATCTGTGCGGCCGTGTTCCCCCTCATTCACATGGGTCGGATGTACCTTGGAATGTACTGGGCGCTGCCGCTGCCAAACACCAATAACCTTTGGGTGAACTTCCGCTCACCACTGTTTTGGGACGTTTGCGCGATTTCCACGTACTTCACGACTTCGCTTTTATTCTGGTACATCGGTTTGGTTCCTGATCTTGCTTCTATTCGGGACCGCGTAACGGGTGTTAAGAAGGTCGTTTACGGGCTGTTATCATTCGGTTGGCGAGGCACAGCGCGTCAATGGCACCACTATGAAACCGGATATGGCTTCCTAGCAGCACTAGCAACGCCTCTCGTGTTGTCGGTACACTCCATCGTATCTTGGGACTTCGCGATGTCGATCCAGCCAGGTTGGCATACGACGATCTTCCCACCATATTTCGTTGCGGGTGCGATCTTGTCCGGTTGCGCCATGGTTTACACTCTATTGCTTCCGATTCGCTGGATGTTCAATCTCGAGAAGTTTATTCGTGATGATCACCTAGAAGCTTGTCTTAAACTGACGCTTTTGACCTCCACGATCGTATTTTACGCCTACGGCATCGAGTTTTTTGTGGCTTGGTATTCGGGGAACCCTTACGAGTGGGCAATTTTCGAAAAACGCGCCGCAGGCCCGTACGCGTTCTATTTCTGGACCATGGTTTTCTGTAACTGTATCTTCCCGCTCGTCTGGTGGTCGAAGGCTATGCGCTACAACAAAACTGTTTCGTTTGTTGTGTGCGTATTGATCAACGTTGGTATGTGGTTTGAACGTTACAATATTATTCTCTCGTCTCTGATCGAAGACTTCCTTCCAGGTTCGTGGGGACACACAGAACCAGGTCTATGGGAGATAGGGCTGACTATTGGAAGCTTCGGGTTGTTCAATACCTTCTTTCTGCTTTTCTGTAAGTATTTCCCAATTGTCTCGCTATCTGAAATTAAGCTCATCATGCCCAAGCCGCTTAGTGGCCATGGTAAGGGAGGACACTAAGTCATGAGTCAACAGTCTGGAATTCTTGCTTTGTTTAAGCACCTCGATACGGTTTGTCATGCAGTCGAAAAAGTAAAAGGGCGTCATGATTTTAAAGATCATGAAGTTTACAGTCCAACCTCCTATCACGAAATTGAGCATGCCTGTGCTTATGCGCCAAGTCCTGTGCGATGGTTTACGCTTGTGGGTGCCATGACCGGAACTGTGTCGGGGTTTGCTCTGGCGTTGCTTTGTGACTGGGATTGGCCAGTGGTTGTCGGCGGCAAAACGCCGGGGATTTACTCGTTGCCTGCCTATGTAGTGCTAGGATTCGAATTTACGATTTTGTTTGGTGCAATTGCTACAGTGCTAGGAATCCTGGTGATGTGTCGGTTGCCAAACCCCAAGGTGAACATCCTTGATAAACGTCTCACCGACGACATGTTCGGGATCTGGGTCCCTGGTGCAGGTGTTGAGAGTCCACAGGCGAAGTTTCTTAAGGAAGCGGGCGCTGTTGAAATTAAAGCAACACACTGACGAGCCCAATACTAAGGAGAGCTAAAACATGAAACCAACTATGAAAACAGGAATTCTAGCGGCGTTGACCATTTCAGCGTTCACGTTCTCCTGTACGAAATCTGGCGGCAGCTCAACAAGCCACCTTGGAATTACAGGTGCCATCGCAAAGATGTTAGGTGGCGACAACTCTCAGCCAAAGGTTCAATATGTGCCTGACATGGCTGATGCTCCGACCATGAAGGCTCAAGAAAACTATCTTGATCCACCAGAGGGTGCGGTTGCCACTACGGCGATTTTGTACCCAAAAACAGTGGAGGAGGCTGAGGCTAATTTAAAGAACCCTTTGCCCAATGAGCCTCAGGTTGTGGCTCTTGGTGAGAAGACCTTCAATACGTACTGTATTCCTTGCCACGGCGCAGCAGCAAAAGGTGACGGCTCGATTACGGACGTTTATCCACGGCCGCCTGATTTGACGAGTGAGGCGTACCAAAAAAGAGCCGATGGATTCTTTTTTTACAGGATAACATTCGGCGCAAATATTATGCCCGGCTACGGCCACGCGACGATGCCGCATGAGCGTTGGGCGACGGTGCATTACTTGCGTAAGCTTCAGGGGGTTTCAAAATGAGTCACAATCCACAGCATGATTTGTTCGAGCAGCGTCAGAGTTTTTATTTGAGTTCAAACGCGCAGGCGCGCGGTGCGGTGGCTTTGTTTATTCTCGTGGGATTGATCACGGCGGGACTTGGCATGGCGCAAGGCATGCAAAGTCGTGTTTGGGGCGCTTTGCTCTTTAATACCTTTTTCTTTTTTGCTTTGTCTCTGGGTGGATCTGCTTTTGCGGCGATGCAAGATGTGATTGGTGCGAAGTGGGGTCGTCCAATCATGAGAATTCATGAGGCTTTCTCTAGCTTTGTGCCTGTAGCAGCGGCAATTTTCTTGGTGATTCTCGCATGTGTCAAATTTAAGGTTGCTGGAGCTGACAAGTTATATTCATGGATCGTCGATCCAAACACCATCCATCATTTTTGGGGCAAGAGAACTTGGCTAACGGAGAACTTCTGGTTGCTTCGGGACATCTTTGCGATCGTTGTCCTTGTGTCTCTAGTCACATGGCAAATCGGGATGAAGACTGCGCGTGATCGCGCGTTTGTTGCCGGTAATAAAGAAGAGGCGCACAAGCGCGGGATTGAGGTTCGAGACACCTTGCGCTACTGGAGCGCGCCGATCCTTGTTGTATATGCTTTGGGGTTCACCCTTTTGGCATTCGACTTTTTGATGTCTTTAGCACCAACCTGGTTTTCTACTCTTTGGGGCGGTTGGCTATTTGCGGTGATGATGCAGACACTTATGGCAACGTTGACCCTGACCATGTGGTCTCTAAAGGGCACCGCGATTGGTCAGTACATCCAGCGTCAGCAGTTCCATGACGTCGGCAAACTCATGCATGGTTTTTCGATCTTCTTTGCATATCTAACTTATGCGCACATATTGACCTATTGGTACGGTAATATGCCTGAGGAGACAGAATACTTTATTCGTCGCCTGGATACCCCTTGGCTTTACATTGTAATGCTCGCGCCGCTATTGAGCTTCGTGATTCCCCTTTACGGCCTCATTCCAAAAGCGAGCAAATGGACGAAGATGATTACCTGTCCTATTGCAATTGGTATCTTGGTGGCGCAGTGGTTTACTTATCTTTTGGTGGTGATGCCAGAGGTTGTTAAAAGTGGCCCATTCGGTGTCCCTGCAATCGAGATCGGTATGTTTCTTGGCGTTTTTGGATTGTTCTTAGCGAGCTTCTTTGCTTTTGCGCGTCGCAATCCGATGGTTGCCGTAGCAGATCCGTTATTGCACGAGTCTTTAGCTGAGGCGCATCACTGAAGCGGTGCGGTTAGCCTATGAGCGGCCCGTGGATCCAAAACCACACGCAAATTAAGGCAAGAGAATTAAATAACCAAGTGAACATAAAAGCCTCCAGGGGCTGGCCTAATAGGCTGACCTCTGGAGGCTTTTCGGTGTATTTTGCTAAAACTTGTGTTTTATCTTGCCGCTTTCGCAAGGAAGTCTAAAAATATCAATAATAACATATAATTAAGCCAAAGCTCGAGGTGCTCCCCCCTCGCATCACAAGGGTGGATATGGGACAATAGTAGGCAGATTCCTGATTTTAAAAGCATTAAGGAGGCCCGAATGCGCGGCGCGATGGAAAGTGTAACGCGGATGGCACTTGAGGAGATGATTACCTCCCATGCCAATCAATCTCGCTTTGGGTATGTGTTGAGCGAAGAAGGAATGAAAGAGTTGATTGATACGCTTTATGACTTTTTTGAGACAAGTAGAAGTCTTAAATCTGCTGGAGATCGAATGCTACAACACGGACTTGAGATGCCAGCACCAAAAGCTGGCAATGGCCGCATGGGGCGGTAGAGATTTTCTGACATTTTTAGATTTTGAGACGACGTCATGAAAAGCGAGAAAATTCCTACAGAAATCTTTGTACAGCAGGTTTTTTCCACCAGAGCTGTGCAGCAGATTATCGATAATTGGCCGATAAAGTCTGAGGTTATCTTGCAGGCTATCAATAAACACCTCATTGACCTGGGTATTTATTCAGTCAGCCCATTGGGGCAGGGACCCGTGGTTCGCAAAGAAATAATTTTTTTCCTTAAAAATTCTCCCACACTCATTGAGCTTATCGCCAAGGCGCAACGGGCAGCAGCAGAAGCGGCAGCTTCGAGTCGAAATCGAGTTGGTCGAGATTAGCAAAGATTATGTCACTTTTGCGCGGCTGCTGAAAACGCCTCTTTCGACTGTATCTCGCAAGCAAAATTTGCGGTAAAATCTCCAGTCACTTGATCGATACTTAGGGGTGAAGGTCATCAGACAACGATTTAAATTGCCAAGACGCGAACGTATGCAGGCTCAAAAAGAGCCGACACAATCCACCGTCAAATCGGCAATTATTGTTGGTGTGATTTTACCTGGCGAAGACGCCAAAGTGCTATCAGACGATCTAGCCGAGCTCGAGGCGCTGCTGACCACATTGGGTATCGTCACCGTCGGTCAAATTGTACAAAAACGCGTGAAACTAACGCCAAGCTGTCTGATCGGGACTGGTAAGGTTGAAGCGATCAGAGATCTAGCGCGAGAGCGAGGCGCTGGTTTTGTGATCGTTGACCGGGCGTTGTCTCCGCCGCAGGTGCGAAATCTCGAAGAAATGACAAAGTGTAAGGTGATGGACCGAAGTGGGGTCATCCTTGATATTTTTTCTCAAAATGCAAAAACCAACGCTGCCAAAACACAGGTTGAAATCGCGCGCCTCGAAATGATGCTGCCAAGAATGGTTGGTCAATGGACCCACTTGCATCGTCAAGGTGGCGGTGGCGCTGTGGGTCGCAGTGAAGGCGAAAAACAAATTGAGGTTGATCGCCGGCGTGCGCGGGAGCGGATTGCGCGCCTCAAGGAACAGCTGCATCAAATTTCAAGGGAACGTGAGACCCAGAGGAAAGCAAGACGAAACGAAATTAAGGTGGCACTTGTTGGCTATACCAATGGCGGCAAAACCACGATCATGAATGCGATGACGAATGGGGATTTTTTGGCAAAAGACGCTTTGTTTGCGACTCTTGAATCCAATGTTCGCACGCTCGACCCCACTGCGCGACCGAAAATGCTCCTGAGCGACACGGTCGGTTTTATTAGGAATTTACCACACACGCTGGTTGAATCATTTAAATCAACGTTAGATGAGGTGTTGGAAGCCGACTTGCTTCTTGTGGTGGTGGATATTTCTCACGACAATTACAAATCTCAATTAGAGACGACGCGCAGTGTATTGTCAGAGATCGGGGCGGGGCATATTCCAGTCATGCATGTGTTTAATAAGATTGACCGTGTGGATGACCCGTTTCTGGCTCGCATTCTGCGGCAGGCCTATCCAGGTGGTATTTCTATTTCGGCATATAAACCAGAAGATGTCCTGCGTCTCAGAGAACATGTTTATCAATTCTTTGCCTCTAACTTTGTGCGTTGCAAATTGGCAATACCATCGTCGGACCGTGATGGTGTCTCTCTCGTGTACCGAAATTGCATGATTTTGGGCGTTGACTACGAGCGCCAAGATCTAGCAGTTTTTGATGTGCACGTCACAAAAGAAATCTATCCCAAGCTTGCCGCTTATCGGCTGCAGGGCGATGAAGATTAATGCTTTTTGAATTTAAAGATTTACTCGTTGGTTGATATCTGCCCAAACGGTATCGTTGTTATCAATATCCCAATGGTCCAAATTGTACTTTGGATTAAAATCAGCCTCGCTGATCGCGGATGAGTGTAAAAAGAATGTCGAGTCTTGCCAGGGGTTAACCCAAACTCCTGTATAGAGGCTGATGTGTTCGCGGGCGTCAGAAAGTATATCTCTAGGCGCGCTCAGGCATTCTGATACATTATTAAAAAAACACAGTTTCTTGCTAATGGGGTCAATTGTGTGCAGGGTTTTGATTAGTGAGGGATCTCCTTCGTAAGACTCTGCCATTTTCATGGCTAGCCATCCACCATAGGAGTGCCCGACCACGAATACATCTGTATAGAGGGGGAGCTGTTCGAAAATTCGACCTAGGTATTCCTCGTCCTGAGGCTGGGTGACGCTCCAGTCGTCAAGTGAGGAGCTCGCGATAATTTTGCTCTCGCTAGTAAAACAGCTCGCTAGGATTGTTGGCTCAATTCCAAACTTTTCCGTAACTGTTTTTGCAAGTCCCTCAATTCTGCGAAACATTGGTGATCCAAGTGGGCCCCACTGGCCATCATGATACTCTTTAGACTGCGCACATGTTGAGTATCCAGCCATTCCGACTATCAGGGGTTTGGTCGGTTTTTGGCCCATTAACTCGTCAGAAGTATTTGCTTCATTTGTTTTTTGAGAGGGATTGCCGCAGGCCACGGCGGCAAAAGCGAAGGCAACAAAAAAACAATGAAGAGTTTTCATCCTGAAGCTCCCGGTTGTTTATGACCATTTACTTTACAGCTGTGAGAAAGCCTTTTTCAACGTCTTTGACGCGGTTCACAATTTCGCGGATCGCATGGGCCATAATCTCTACTTCCCAAGTATCGCCCTTCAATTGTCCTTCAAGTGATTTCAACCAATCAAGTGTTTCTTTAAAAAATTTTTGACCGTCATCATTCATGGAGTGATGGAATTCATGGACTAGTTTTTTGATCCAATGTGAACTTGGCTGGCCTATCAGATTAACTAAATGATTAAGTCGCTGCGTGGATTCTTGTTCCTGCCAACCGCCCGAAATTCGGAAGGGGAACCAGTCTTGATCTTTTTTATGGAGCCAAATTCGCGCATGGACGCCGATGTCGACTACTTTAAAGTCTTTAGGCTCTGCACCTAGAAAGCCATCAGGGCGTTTCCAAACAACAAACATCGGTCAGTACTCTCCAATAGAAGAAGTCGAGTTTACATGATGTTTTACTGAAAACCTAGAGCGGTGGCAATATCATAAAAAAAACATCTGAATCCGGACACTTAGACTCGGATTCAGATGCTCTATTTGAGGTTATTTAGACGTTGTCCCAGCTAAACTTTTCTTGCTCAAAGGCATGGTCAGCCACTGATTTAATCAGTTCATCGTTGTTGTTATCAATCTGATCAAAATTTGACTGAATGCGGCGTTTTGCATCTGTGGCAAAGACTTCTAATATTTCAAGCTCCTGCGCCGATTTTGCAACGCCATTTTCTTCAAGAGATAGTGAGACTCGACTAATGACGCATGCAAAAACGTACAAGTCGATCATAATGTCTGCTAGTCGGCGTGTCGCGAACTGCTTATTCATGATGTTCTTTCCGTGTTTGCGTAAAATTCGGTCAGCTGCCGAGGCCAACTGTCGTGTCAGGGACTCAAATAGTCGCGCGTGTTCGGCAATGGCGGGGTGGGTTTTGGTCATTTCAATTTTTCCAAGCCCAGTCGCCTGAGTGACCCTTCGTTTTGCATAGTCGCTGAGTACGCCAAAGCCTTTGATCGGATCATGAAGCGCATTCCCCATGGCGCTCGCCACTTCTTTGAGGTTTGCGCCTACATCATTCATACCAGTTAAGGCTACGAAAAGTCGCAAGATCTCGTTAGTGCCTTCAAATATACGGTTGATACGACTGTTCCGCATGATTCTCTCATAGGGGAATTCGCGCATGAAACCGTTTCCACCTGCGATCTGGAGGGCTTCATCAACCGTGTCCCAAAGAGCCTCGGTCGCGAAGATCTTTGAAATAGCGGCCTCTACGGCATAGTCCTTGTGCCCGCGGTCAACCATACCTGCAACCATGTTGACGACAGATTCAGCCGCGTAAGTGCTCACAACCATTTTTCCGACTTTTTGTTTGATCAGGCCGAAGTTTGCAATGGGTTGTTCGAACTGCTTGCGTTGTTTTGCTTGTTTCGTCGCTTGTTCGATGAGGTACTTCATCGCTCCAACGCAACCGCCTCCAAGCCCAGTTCGGCCGTTGTTAAGAATATTCATGGCGACTTTAAATCCACCGCCAACTTCTCCTAGCACATTTTCCTTCGGGACTTTCACATTCACGAAGCTAATCGTTGTCGTGCTACTCGCTCTGATCCCCATTTTGTCTTCGTGTGGGCCCGAAGAAACTCCTTGCATATCCTTTGTGACGATAAATGCAGTAATTTTTGCTTTGCCTCCCGCGTCTTTTGATTCTGTGCGAGCGAAAACAGTGAAAAAATCTGCAAAACCGCCGTTGGTGATCCAAATTTTTTCGCCGTTCAGTAACCAATGATCATTCTGTTCTGACGCCTTAGTTTTTAAGCTGGCCGCGTCAGACCCAGCGTTGGCCTCGGTCAGGCAAAATGCAGCGATCATTTCACCGGTGGCTAGTTTGGGAAGAAACTTTTTTTTCTGTTCATCTGTTCCAAATAGTAGCAGCCCCTTCATCCCGATCGAACTGTGTGCGCCTGTCGTTAATACCACGCTGCCGTCGTATCTTGTGAGCTCTTGAAGTACGCGAGAATAACCAGTCGCGCTAAGACCAAGGCCTCCGAACTCTTCTGGAATAATTAGGCTGAATAAACCAAACTCTCGCATCTCTTGTAGAAATTCTTTTGGCATTTCTCCGTCGAAGTCCCATTTGCGAAATTCTTTGTCACGGTTTGAAAGCCATTGCTGAAACGACTGCGCCATGGTTCGAATGGTCTCTTGTTCCTCTTTCTTCATTTTAGGAAATGGGAAAAGTAGGCCTTCTTCTACGCGGCCCATGCAAAGTGAGCGCATAAAGCTTGTGTTTTCTAAATTCTCGCTCATGATCTATTCCTTTCCCTGGGGCGTACGGCCCAATTTCATTCTCTGCCCAAAACCACTATTATTTTGCCATTACCGGGCGCCACTGACTAGTGAGTTGGGTGGTTTTTGTATTTTTACCAAATTTGCCATGTGATGCCCGTATTAAGGGTCGCCATGTTTGCGCCGAACCCTGAGGGTCAAACCCGGGAGGTGTGCGTTGAAGGTTTCGCTTGCGATTGCCCATGGGCAGCTTATGAAACGTCTCAGATATATGGCTGCAGGAGTAGCTGTGTTTTTTGCGGTGCTGCTTCCCGGGGCCCTTTGGTATAAAGGCGCTCAGCGAGCGATGGCTATGGCAGCGGCCCGGGACTCCGCTAAGACCATGAGCGTGCGTCTCCAGGCGCTTTCTGAGCAGGTGTCGGCGGAACTTGAGTTTATGACCAGCGTCGTTTGGGCAAAGACTGATAAGCCTGGATCGATTGGATTAGGGGCTAAAATTAGGCGAGACTTGCCTTTTGACCTGGTGACGACTTTTACCCACGACCGACACTTGATCGATGGTTTTCGGCATGTCACTGGCATGTCTCAGCCAGTCGACGTGGGTCCTGATGCGGTTAGGCTACTGTTTGAGGCGGACTCTGGATTTTTTGACCGGGTCAGTAGTAGCACGCCAGTTTCGGGTGTATTAACCATCGAGGGTCGCGCGATGTTAGTGGCGACCAGAAGAGTCGTCTTGCCGCAAAGCATCGTTTCTCCGGGCTATATCTTGGCAGGTCGTTGGCTTGATGCAGCAAAGCTCAGTGATCGTGATGCCAATCTAACGGATGGATTTGCAAGCTTCAGTTTGTCTGATGACGAAAAAATTCCTGAGTCCGTGCGCGATATTGTTCCCATTGCGCAACGTAACAAAGGATTTGCATTCGAGGTTGACAAGAACGGGGACGGCGCGTTGTTTGCGATGCTTGACGATATCAACGGTCGGCCAGCCCTGATCGTGAAATCTTCGTGGAGTGCCCCCTGGAAGTCAGTAGGACATCCCGGCTATGGATTGTTTTTCGCCTCTGCAGTATTGGCCGGGGTTAGTACTTGGATCTCTTTGGTCTGGAGTGATGTTCGCAATCGGAAGCGTAAGCGTCAATTTGACGGGTTGTCTAGTCTTAGCGTGGAACAACTTCGCATTTTGATTGAGTCCTTTCCAGGCTATGCATTCGCGATAAAGACTAATTTAGAGTATGTGGGCGTGAGTCGCATTTTGGCTGGTGTCACTGGGCAGGAACCGTCATATTTTTCCGGTCAAAATTTTGGAAGTGTGGCCTCAGAATGGAATGATGGAAAACTAGCTAAAATTTTTCTCGACTTGAGAGACCCGAAGCGTTGGCCGAGAGTCGCGAGCGCTCAGCACGTTATCGAGGGGCTTGGTGAAAGACATGAGTTCTCGGGTACTGCGCACTATCTGGCTAAACAGGAGCTCCTGCTGGTGATACTTCACGAGAAACAAAGTGCTAGAATGACTCAATTACCCATGTCGCCGCCGTCGCAAAGCCCTGCCGCGAAAGACTCCGCCGTCGCCTAATGAGCATTCGTCAGGCGGGCCTACAATGGGTTGCATCCAACAATAGGTAGAGCCGAGGAGTCGCCAATTGGGGCCAGAGCTTCAAGTGGGGCCACAAGTTGTGATTTATACGCATCGTCCATCATTTGCATGGTCTCAGCGTCCTTAAATTTATTCCAGTCCGTGCAGAGAACCCCTTTGGCCGATTTTAATGCGTCATTAAATACGCCTTTCGGATTGGTGACGTCAAATAGCTCGCTCCGTTCATCTTCATTTGCCCCAAGCAGCTCTGCAATTCCTTTACGGGGTCTATTTGCAGTCAATGGTGTGGGTGAAATGATAAAGTCACTCTCTTGACCTCGGCGAGTAATGTAAAAAACATTCTTGCATCCGGAGCTTTTGAGAATTTGGACAGGGTGAAGATCAGGCCACCCTCCGACCGAAATTCGAGTGGGGCTGAGGTAAACTGCTTTTGACAGTCCGGGTTCCGCCGGTGATGCGGATATAGCTTTTCGCCAAGTGGTTCCAGATCCAAGCTGCACAAATTTGCGAGCTTTCGCATCGGTTCTGGCTGCCATAGAGCTAGCAATATTTGTGTGAAGCAATGCAGGGATCCAATAACCAAAATGAACATCATTAAAATCTAGCTTTAGTCCGGGAGTTTGGCCCTTTAGGTAACGGCCTCTTGCGGCCTCAAGGGCTGCGGCGCCTGCTGGGCCTTCTATGATCGAAGTTACGACAATCGAGGGGCTTCGCTGGCCAATGAATTCTTCCATGCGAGAGGATTGCATGGCGCCGTTAGCGATCATGGCGGATCTATATGTTCGTACTGCGTTGTAAAAACGCTCGCCGCAGGTGCTGTTGCCTACAACTGTGCTGGACACTTCCGCCCATGTTCTGCCTTGGTTAAGGGGCGTGCATTGTTTTACAAAGTCGACCAATAAGTTCTGGCTGGGTTGGTGAATTCCTGCGTAAAAATCTCCAACTAATCCAACCAATGTCGCCAGCGCGTCAAAATTTAATACACCTTCGCGGAAGAAAATTCGTTCATCCGACGCGTCGAAAGATCCAAAAGTTTTTAGTGCCGCAATGATCTCCTGAACTTTCATTTCATAGTTTGCGTAGCCAAGAGAGTCCCGATTGCTGAGCATCGCGAAAATATTTGGATTAATTAAAGCTCGATATTTGTTTTGCTCGAGAATGGTTTTAATTTTGTTGGACGCCTCTTGCCATTTATCAGATGGGAGTGCAAAAATGCCGTCTTTTTTCGCCTGTTCAACGATTGAAATCATGCTTGTGATCGCTTGGGCTTCCGGCGTTTCCGCAAAAGCTTCGAGGTAGCCGAGCAGCGACTTTAAAAGCAGAGATTTCTCCGCCGCGCGAGTTTCTGACGAAGAAGCGGAGGAGATGATTGGATTAAGCGCAATGCTTTCATGCAAAAACATCGTGATCGTAGAGGAGCTTCCCCCAGCAATCGCGCCGATCTCGCCTTGCTCTTCTAAAATTCGCGCTAGCCCGCCAAAATGGGTGGAAATATAATGGCCATTACCCCGCAAAGCAACGCAGGTATTGAGTCCTACCTGCGAGGAGGTGGTATCGTTTTGAAGTCTGGACTGTGGGAGACTGGTTTTGCAGCTTGCGATGCAGGCAAGGAGCGCCGGTACTGTCAATCGAAGGCGAAATCTGCCGCGCATACCTTTAATCTCCTGGAGACAGACTCAATTTCTTGAATTTTTAGCCCGCACGACGGTTTAGCGCGCTTCCAGACTTCTGACCTCCGAAACGGGCTACGAAATCATCCAGCTTCTTACGTTGTGCGTCGTTAAAATGAGTGAATTGAACGCCCATTCCAGGGTTAATGTCGTTGCGACCCGCAATGGGAGATTGGCTCCAAATGACTTTTGCTTTTGTGCGAAGTGTTTCCTTACTGTCGGGAATTGTAAACGTCAGATCAAGTTCTGCTCCGGCGCATAAAGGTTGTTGAGTTTCAATAAAAACACCACCGGTACCAAGGTCCTTACAGAAATCGAACAAATAGTGACCATCGGCTTTGTAGTCGACAAGTAACTGGATCGGTACGCGATGATCGGCGCGATCCGCAGCCGAGGGCGATTCGTGATTGGCACTTGCGTTCTGCGCCTTAAAAGATTTAGCGCCATCCTTTGCGTTGTTCTTAGTGTGTGCCTTCTTGCTCATGCCTTCTCCTAATCGTGGGGACGCCGCCTGCTTTTAGTAATTTTTTGACCAACTGGTTATGCTCGTTCAGCGTCTTGGAAAAAACGTGTCGGGTTTGATCTTCGCTGTCGAGAACATAATAATAATAACCCAGATTAGAGGGGTTCAAAACAGCCACAAGGCTAGATCTAGACACCGCTCCGATGGGGGTAGGGGGCAACCCTCGGTGAAGACGTGTGTTATATGGATTTTTTTCGTTTTTGAGGTCTTTCCAGCGAAGGTCGCCGTCGTAGTGTGGAATGCCGTAAATAATGGCAGCATCGATGCCCAAGGGCTCTCCGCGTTTTAGACGGGACCAAATGACTTCGGCAATCAGCGGCTTTTCTTCCTCTCTCATGGTTTCCAACTCAATGAGCGAGGCAAAAGTCACGGCTTGTGTCAGGTTGAGGCCAAGTTTATTGATCTCGGATTCGTAGTTCTCTGGGATTTTTTCGAAGAAAGTTTTGATTGCCTGACGATAGAAATCTTGTCCGTTCGGCATTTTGTCGAAGTTATAGGTCGCCGGGTAGGTGAAGCCTTCCAATGATGTGGATTTCACGCCAAGACTACGTATAAATTTCACGTCGGTGACAAGTCTCTCCAGTTCGTGAAGTTTTCCGACGTTTTTGGCTGCCAAGCGGTTATTGAGCATTTTGAGCGTAAATCCCTCAGGTACTGAGACCTGGAGGAGTAAAGGGATATAGACATCACCTTTCTTGAATTTGTCGCGCACATCCTCGGGAGATAGCGATCCTTTGAATAGGTAATTCCCGGCCTGGAATCTGGCGTAGTCGCCAGATAGACGTATCCATATGTGGAACAAGGTTCCACCGTTAATGAGGCCTTTCGACTCAAGTTGTGTGGCTAGTTGGCGCAGTGGCATTCCAGGCCGAAGCTCGACTTGGACCTCGCCGGGAGCGGTCAGTTTTTCTTTTGACCAAGATTCTAGAAATTGCGAGCCCGCAAAGAGCGCAAAAACAGCTAAAAATCCTAGAACTATCACCGCTCGCATGAGTGTCCGCATATCTTGCCTCCCCGTAAATTATGATCCCTATCCGAGAAGCGCACCTTGTCATGTTGAGCGCAGCGAAACATCTTATATTCCCTGACGTTGCGTCGAGACCCTTCGCTCTGCTCAGGGTGACGGGCAGTGATGTAAGGTTTTCGGATCAGAATATGTTGACGTAATCATAACATGGGAGGATGGGACCGCAGAATCGCCAAAGATTTTCGGGCGATATTTGCCCATTGTCACGAGCCTGAATAGCTTCTAGGCTAAAAGTGGATTATTTTCTCCAAAATTTTCTGGAGTGCTGAAAATATGAATAACAGTTCATCAAAAATTATTTTGGGCATGGTCGTATTTTCTGTGGCTTTTGCATCGTGCGGTAAGACGAATAAAAGTGGTGACGGTGGAGATGCGCCGCCATATGTTGGCGCACTCGTCATGGGTAGTGATGCGATTAATTATGGAATTCAAGTTCTAGGTTCAACCAACAAGGCTTCACCTAGCGCGTCACTTAGTAGTTCACTTGACTCACAACCTTCACTGTCATCGGAATCTCAAGATTCTACCTATAAAGATTGCTCGGACAAAGGATCTCCTTGGGATAAGTCAACAAAGACTAAAATGTCGATTTCCAATGAAAAGTTCGCCCAGACTACCTTTTACTGTCAGATGAATATTAAAAGTTCTCCGTATACGCTTGCGGGTACCTTGAACCAGTATAAGGCAGTTCTTTGTTCGGTTGAAAAGGCAATTGGTTCGATTGAATACACAGAATCAGGGAAAGAATACAAGGACCAAACGGTCGCGCTCACCGAAGCGTGTGGTTGGCAAGGAGAGATGCTTGGCAGAAGTGTAAAGGCTACTCTGACGGCCTACGCGATGACTTCGGGTGACTGGCAAAAACGTGTGCGTGTTCAAGTGGCAGCTCAGAATATTGATTATAATATTTATTTCACCATCAAAAACAATCTGGTCGCGTTCAAAGCCATTGAAGCTTGGGATCAGGCATCCCGGATTGCGGGTGGAGATTACAACAGCAATATCTTAAGCTCAGCGACCGGGACCAGTGGCTCTGTAGTCTCTATCGATGTAGAAAGCGGCATCTTAAGGGCTGAGTCGGTGGACACATACTGGAGTCGTCGCTACCGCTTTTACATAAAAGGCGCCCTCGATGGTACGTCAGGGTTATTTACGAGTGTCACCAATGGTCAGGGCATTGTTGCTAATTTTAAGATTAATACGACGGATATTGATGCAGAGATAGCGACGAAGAACGGTAATGATACCGACGGTTATAAGCATGGCAATTACGAATATTCGACAAGCTCTACCGCCGCGGTTCGCAGCAGTTCTTCCATTAAAACCTCTACGACTCCATGCTCAAAAACCGGCGGATGCTCCGGGCTATCACCAATCTCATTTAGTGCGGTATCCGGTGACTACGACTTCTTGATGATCGGCGCGGCATGGGACGGGCAGTCTGGTCAGCGCGCTGACGTCCAAACATGGTTGGCGAGTGCAGGGCCACTAAACTTTTTGAGCGTGGACAAAAGTGTGACCGTATTTTGAGGTTTTGATTCAAAATTCATTGGAAAAACCATCGCGGCGTGATTACAGACGATGGTTTTTTTTTCTTACCGCGCTGAGATCGTATCCATTTATTGGTTTTTTTGTGATTTTTTCAAAACGCCCGCACTTACCTATTGTGGCAATGTCTCCGAATACCTAAGTGCGAGGTGATTTATGAAAATCAAAGGCTCTGTAAAGACGACTCTTTTTGTTGCATGGAGTGTCGCATCATTTTTTTCGTGTACTGTCGCCAAGGCCGACGAGTTTACGGAGCGGATGAATACGGTTTATATGTTTGGAGACTATGGACTCGGCACATACAAGTCGCTACTTGTGGCTAGCAATGACACCATGGGTGTTGTGACCTATGGTCTTGGGGTCACCGCTGGTTCGGAGAAAAACATCAGCGTCGAATATCGAACGGAGAAGCAAACAGTAAATTTTGCAATCAATGAGTCGAGCTTAACGTCGGCGTGGACATCGACCATATTTAAGTACCGCATTTGGGCCTTTGAATTTGGCCCTGTCATTGGCAGCGTCAAAATGAAATCCGAGCGCGAAAGCTCAGAAATTTTTGACATTGTTGGCGACGGCTATGGAGGCTACTTTGGAATTTTGATTCCAGTCAGTCGTAGTGATCTGGCGTACCTCAATGTCATGAGTGTATCTACCGCTACACCGGTTGATACCAAAGAACGAACGGTCACACTTGGTCCTCGACTTGATATTGAGCTTGGCGGAAAGATTGCCTTGACCCGCAAGGCTCTAAACTTCACAGTCGGATATCGTCAGCGCACTCATTCCATCACCGAAGGTGGAACCTCTTACAATGAGCGTCAAACGGCTACGTTTCTTGGGTTTCAGCTCGGAAAAGATTTCTAAGAAAGATTCTTAAGCGCTTGATGATGCGATTGCGCCAAAAATCCTATTTTGATAGAAATATCGGGGTTATGACGAAATCATCCCAAGTGAAAGTTCGGTGGGTCAATCGTGAAAAAAAAGCAATTAAGGAGAGCGTGGGTCGGGCGACTTATATTCCTGCGTCAGTTTTTTGAGAAGCCATCGGAAGTGGCGTCCATTGCGCCATCGTCAGATCACTTGGTGGATGGCCTCTTGAAAAACTTCAACTACCAAAACCTCAAGGTGGCAGTTGAGTATGGGCCTGGGACTGGAGCTATTACCTATAAGCTACTGCCCCTGATTCCGCCGTCTGCAAAATTTGTTGCCGCCGAACCAAATGAAATATTTCGCGCTCATCTTCAAGAGGAAATACTTCCGATAGATCTTATTCCAGACTACGCTCAGAATATCGCTCCGTTAGTTTTGGAAAAATACGGGCAAGTTGATTTAATTGTTTCTGGACTACCTTGCTCGATCATTCCACTGCAGACACTTGAGCGTCTTTTCGACTCAACACACTTAATTTTGCGTCCTGGTGGTGAATTTAGAATGTTTATTTACACCCATACTTTGTTGATGCCCAAGATGCATCGGATGATGCGGATGTTGAAAGGTCGATTCTCTTCTGTTGAGACGTCCATGGTCTGGATTAATATGCCGCCAGCTATTGTGATTCGGTGTGTCAAATAACATGAAAAGTATTTTTTCGGATGGCCTTAGCTGGTCTCAAAACTTAGTCCCGAAGGAAGGCAACGTCCAATTGCTGCAAAATTTTTTTTCGCAGGCTGAGGCTGAGTCTTACTTTGGTTCTATAACTGAAAAATCGCCGTGGCGTCAGGACCCCATAAAAATTTTTGGCAAGCTGATATTGCAGCCACGGCTGACGGCGTGGGTGGGTGATGAGGGTGCGCGTTATCGCTATTCTGGTCTGAATCTGCAGCCTGCACCATGGTCGGCGGAGCTAGGATCGATCAAGGTTAGATTAGAATCCGGCACTGGTTTCAAATTCAACAGCGCATTACTAAATTTGTATCGGGACGGACGGGACAGCATGGGTTGGCACCGGGATAATGAGCCTGAGCTTGGCCCTAATCCGGTCATAGCGTCTGTAAGCCTGGGTGCCACACGTCTTTTTAAGCTGCGACATTACCAAGACAAGGCCCTGAAGCTAGATATTCCCCTGGAGAACGGCAGTGTTTTAATCATGCAAGGATCAACCCAGCATTTTTGGGAACATTCGATTCCAAAAACGAGTCGCCCCGTGGGTCCGCGGCTAAATATAACCTTTCGTTTGGTCGACATTTCTTTGTCCGACGTGTAGTCTTTTCTCAGTGGTTTTGATTAAATTTTTTGGACGCGATGTAGAGATTGCTAGCGTCTTCGAGGGTTTTTTATGTGTGGAATTTTGGCAGTACTCAACGCTTCAGAGAGTCCAAAAACTCTTCGCGAGAAAATCATTACGCGGTCGAAACGGATCAGGCATCGTGGGCCTGATTGGAGTGGGGTGTATTCAGACGCCCATGCAATTTTGGCTCATGAGAGACTTGCTATTGTGGATGTGTCGGGTGGAGCGCAGCCGCTCGTTGATGCCGATCATGGACGAGTTCTTGCTGTGAACGGAGAGATCTATAACCACAAAGATCTTCGTGCTCAATTAAAAAAACCACATGTTTTTCGAACAGAGTCAGATTGCGAGGTGATCCTGCACCTATTCGACGAAGACGGTGCTGGATTTCTAAATCGCCTCAATGGAATATTTGCGTTTGTGATTTATAACCCTCGCGATCAGTCGTATTTCATTGCAAGAGATCATATGGGGATTGTGCCTCTTTATTGGGGGCGTGATGCCAAGGGACAAGTTTTTGTAGCCTCAGAAATGAAGGCAATCATCGATATTTGTGAGGCCGTAGAAGAATTCCCTCCGGGACATTTTTTTAAGTCGGGAGATTCTCAGCCAACAAGATACTATCAGCCGGACTGGTTCAACACGTCGGCATTGCCGACCAATGTTTACGATGTCAATCGATTGCGCCAAGCCCTTGAAGATGCTGTAAAGCGCCAGTTGATGTGTGATGTTCCGTACGGCATTCTTATTTCCGGAGGGCTAGATTCATCGATTATTGGCGCTCTAGCAGCAAAGTTTGCCAAGAACCGCGTCGAGGAAAACGGCAAGTCTCCGGCGTGGTGGCCTCAGATTCATTCGTTTGCTGTTGGTCTCAAAGACTCACCGGACCTCGTGATGGCGCGCAAGGTGGCCCAGCATATTGGCTCTATTCATCATGACGTTCATTTTACAGTGCAGGAAGGTTTAGACGCTCTTTCAGATGTGATTTATCATCTCGAGACTTTTGATGTGACGACGATACGCGCGTCCACTCCCATGTATTTGATGACGCGTCAAATCAAAGCTATGGGGATCAAAATGGTCCTCTCGGGAGAGGGTTCAGATGAAATCTTTGGTGGATATTTGTACTTCCACAAAGCTCCCAATGCCCGTGAGTTTCACGAAGAGACCGTGCGTAAACTCAGATCCCTGCATTTGTTTGACTGTTTGAGAGCAAATAAATCAACGGCTGCTTGGGGTGTTGAGGCGCGAGTGCCATTTCTCGATCCGGAATTTTTGGACATGGCGATGAAGATCAATCCACAGGAGAAAATGATTGGAAATGGCCGCATGGAGAAGTGGATTCTCCGCAAGGCGTTTGAGGATCTTTTGCCGGCGGAAGTCGCGTGGCGTCAAAAGGAACAATTCTCTGATGGCGTTGGATATTCGTGGATTGATTCTCTTAAAGCCGAGGCCAATAGCTTAATCAGTGACAATGACTTTGCTCAGGCAAAGGAACGATTCCCGGACAAAACGCCGCAAACAAAAGAGGCGTACCTCTATCGGCAAATGTTTGAGTCGCATTTTCCCCAGCCTAGTGCTCGTGCTTGTGTGCCAGATGGGCCTTCGATTGCCTGCAGCTCACCGGCAGCCATTCGCTGGGATGCGTCATTTGCGAACGCTGCGGATCCTTCGGGGCGAGCTGTGAAGGGCGTCCATCAAAAGTCTTAGCGCCTTTAACTCATTTAATAAATATTGCGGGTAGCAATACGGGCCCATGATTGGAAAGAGATAATTTGCTTTTTTTATCCTGTCGCTTTGAAGGGGATCTTGACAACGAAGACTGCCAGGAGCCATGATAAATTGGTCGTGCTTCAATAGAATTGAAAGTCACTAGGGGGAAATATGATGACTAGCAAAATTATTACGGCGACATTATCCGCAGCCCTGGTTTTCGCCACAGCCGTTTCAGGCTGTTCGAAAGACGAGAAGAAAGACAGCAAAAGCGGGACCGCTTCTTTTAAAGTTCAACTAAAAAACTCAGCGGCCTCGTCGGCACTCACTGCTACCAGTCTCACGGCCAAGCTTGGCGGCGTGGATCTCATTGCCGACTGCGCGGGAGACCAGCCTCCTGGAAATTGTCTAGAGTTAGGCCGTAGTCCCGATCCGGACATTTGGGTCAACGCGGGCTGCAATAACGACATTTCTCAATGCACGACCTCGAACACAGATTTTTTCGAGCTCATTAATCCTGCGGCCGCAAATTCTGTTCTGAATTCACAAGGACGATCCATTGAAGCCGGGGTGTTCACCAAGGTTCGGATTTACTTGCTCAATAATGATGAAGGTAATGCCATACAGTGCGATGGGGTGGCGTCCTTAGTCAGACCTTTAATTCCAATTACAATCACGCTTCCCTCTCCCATTACGATCGCTAGTGGAGATAGTGTGACAGTGACACTCAATTATGACCCGTCCGCGGTTAATTGCTCAGATTCAGCGACCATTTCCGCGGCAATGAGTGCGATGACTGCGACTGTGGATCGCTGACTTTAAAGGGCGTCTGTCAAAAATCATAGACTTTAGAACGGGGCTTTTTTTCTGCGTCTTAAATAGATTTTCTTAGGCTTTAGACTTTCGTTTAAAGACCTGATTATTATGGTTTTTTCTGCCCCTAGGAGGGGGCTCAAAAAAATACTCATTTTTTGCCATGATTTTGCCGATTAAATGAGACTTGTGTAGGGATTGTTTTAACTCGTGAGGACTTCATGATTTCTGACAAAAACCATCGAGTTATTTTTCTTGCAATAGCAAGTTTGACGGCGTGTGTGCCGAAATCAGGTGAGAGCAAAGTCAAAGTGGTAAATGGTCGTGAAATCAGTGAGAGCGAATATCCCGCCGTCATCCAGATTTCAATGGAGCTTGCATCAGAGCCCGGGGCGATGGCTAGCTGCACTGCAACATGGGTGAGTGATAGAACGGTCTTAACTGCTGCCCACTGTGTTGAAGAGAATGTATCGGATCCTGCGCGAATATCGATTAAGTCTGGTTCTGGTGCTGGATCTAGACCAAGCAAAGTGATCATGCATCCGACGTATCAGCCACGTGGTGGTGGTCATGACATGGCGATTCTGCAGTTCGCTGATAATACTTCCAAGGTTTTTATTCCCATGGCTCTGTCTCAGCCTACGCCCGGACAGGATCTAACAATTATTGGCTTTGGAAAGTTTGACCATATGAACGCCCAGAGCGGTGGCAAAAAACGCATCGGAACGAACAAAGTCATGGGCATTGGCTACGGCGGGATTATTGAATTCTCCGGTAGAATCAGTCCTGGTGGAAGTGTTGGCACCGGCGATGATGTCACAAATTCTCAGGGTGACTCGGGCGGTCCAATGCTTGTGTCTAAAAGGGTTCAGGGCGTTTCTTCCAGCGTCAACTCTAATCCTACGCCTGAAGGTAAGCTCCAAGGAAATTATGAGAGTGTGAGATCCCCTGAAATTGAATCATGGTTAAAGCAGCTTGCTGATAGCGGCGTTTATATGATCGGGGTTAGCAAAGGGACGGAAGGTGTTGAGTCAAACGATCCGTCTTTATCTGGTAGTGGCGGCGGATCCATTCCTGCTCCGCCTCCCGTGAATCCAGATTCAAGTTCAAGTGATCAACTTCCAGCTCCGTTTCCTGGTCCAAGTCCGTCGCCCAGTCCATCTCCCGGCCCGAGTCCGTCTCCAAATCCGACGCCAAGTCCGGCACCAGTCGGTTCTAATTTGCTGGACTGCAATGCTGATTATTTGAAAATCCGCACGGGCATTTCGGGAATCTGTCTCAATCGCTCGTCAGGATTCTGCTATCGTTACGGAGGTCGAGACGTACTATATGACCTCGGTCGGGTGACTTGTCCCTAGTCCCTGGTCCCTAGTCTCACTGCAAGGCGAATGGCATCGTCAGCGACAACACGCCTTCCGTGTAGTTCTTTGAGTTTTCTGAGTAGCGACGAATCGAGAATAATGTTGAGCTTGACCCCATCCCTAAAGTGTATTGACCGATAGATTTTTTGGACTCAGTCGTCCGTAGTCCAGCGCCGGCAAATAAAAAGGTTGACCCTAAACGAAATCCGGTCAGTGTATCAGCGAATGAGATGCCCTTGTCACGGATTGTATATCCAACCATGGCGCCGTAGCCCGTGCACCAGAAGTCGGTGCAGTTGGCCGTAACACCCCCAAACATAAGTCCAGGTCCCCTTTGGGCGCCTCCGGTGACCGTTGCTCCGCCAACGAGGTAGGCGCTTGGGGTATCGGCTAAAGCTATTCGGGCTGACGCGAGGAAAACGAATACCACTATTGATGCCTTTAAACGTTGTCCCATGGGCATAGTCCGCCTAGCTCCTCTAGTCACAGGTCCATGAAGTCTTGATCGGCAGTCCGAGAAAAAAACTAAGGCAGGTTTTTGCAAGCCAGCACAGCTTATAAAAATAAAAATGCTTAAAATTCAGGTGTTTACGGGTGTTCCGACGGGCTTGTTATTAGAATAATAACATTGATTTTAATACCTAAAGAATATATATAACGCTGCTATTAAAATAACGCCTAAAAATTAGGCTAAGGTCTGATTTCGCCTGGTTTCAATGAGGGTCGCAGCGTGCTCTGGATCATACAGCCAAACTGGTATCAGCATTCGTCTCAGATTGAAGAGCGGCTTGGGTATCAATTTGCGCGTCGGGAGTTATTATTTGAGGCGCTGACTCATCGATCGGCTTTTGTCGGAGTTCATGAGATTTCGGAATCGGATCTTGCTCAGAGGCCGTGGAATGAGCGCTTAGAATTTTTAGGTGACTCTGTTTTGGGTCTTGTGATTAGTGAGGCGTTGCTCGCTTCAAGGCATGGACTCAATGAGGGTGAAATGTCTCGTGTGCGAGCGGCGATTGTTTGTGAGTCAAACCTTGCGCGCATGGCGCGTGTGAAATTAAATTTGGGTGATGCGCTGGTGATCGGCGGTAGTGAGAAAGCTACTGGTGGTGAAGATAAGACGAGTTTATTAGCTGACGCCGTAGAGGCCGTTTTAGGTGCGGTTTTTTGCGATGGCGGATGGGAATCAGCTCGACGGATAACGCAAATGCTATTTGCTGAAGAGCTAAGCGGTGATTTAAGGAGATTCTTAGTCGGAGATGCAAAGACGCAGCTTCAAGAGTTAACTCAAGCCACACTTCGTATGACTCCAACATATGACGTTGTGGGCGAAATTGGTCCTGCTCATAAGAAGTCGTTTGAAGTCGCAGTGAAAGTTGGAGATGAGATCTGGGGCAAAGGTCACGGTGTTAGCAAAAAAGATGCAGCTCAGGCTGCGGCGCGCTTGGCGCTATCTCGTTTGGTGGAGGTTTCGCCATGATTAAGGGAACAGTAGCAATTGTTGGTCGGCCCAACGTTGGTAAATCTACTTTATTTAATTGTCTTACGCGGACTCGTAACGCGCTTGTAGATGACTGTCCGGGCCTCACGCGTGACCGCCTCTACGGTACCGTTTACTTTGACGACATGAAAGAAAACGGATGCCTCGTAGTCGATACAGGTGGTTTTGAAACCGAAGGCGTTTACTATCAGCCATTCAGTGAAAATATCGTATGGCAACAGACAGAGACGGCAATCGACGAGGCTGACTTGGTGGTTCTTGTTTTAGACGGCAAGGCCGGTTTGCATCCTCATGACGAACAGCTCGTTCGTCATATGGCCAAGAGAAATAAACCAGTGCTTTTCGTGGTCAATAAAGTTGACGTCCGCGAGCATGAAGATCGCGTTTATGATTTTTATCAATTGGGTGTCGATCATTTTATTGTGACATCCGCTGCGCATATGCGAGGCATGGATGAGTTGCTCGAGGCCATCGAAGCGAAGTTCAGTGCTATGGACGAGTTGCGTGCGGATAAACGCCATATCACGACGCAAGGAACTCGTATTGCACTTGTGGGTCGGCCAAACGCTGGTAAGTCATCCATCCTGAATCGCCTTATTGGCGAAGAGCGTAGTCTTGTCAGCGAGGTCGCAGGTACGACTCGCGATTCCATCGACACGCCATTAATTTATAACAACAAGAACTATGTTTTGGTCGATACGGCCGGTATTCGTCGCCGCAGTCGGATTAACGATAAAGTAGAATCACTCAGCGTCATGCGTAGTATGCAGGCCATCGAGCGTTCAGATATAGTGCTTCTGGTTTTGGATGCGACACAAATGTTGACAGATCAGGACGCTCGTATTGCAGCCATGGCGGCAGAGCAGCACAAAGCCATGGCTATTATTGTCAACAAATGGGACTTGGTAGAGAATAAATCTTCCAATACGGCGAAAGAATATACGGAATTTCTGCGCTATAAGATGAAGCTATTGTCTTGGGTGCCGGTTCTGTACGTCTCTTGCCTTGAGAATCAGCGTATCCACAACATCATGCAGATGGTGGAGACGGTAATGGAGCAATTCCAGCGCCGGGTAGAGACAAGAACGGTGAACGATTCTCTTCATAAAATGGCGCACGATCACACGCCAGCGTTGATGAAAAGAACTAGTAAGCGCGTGAAGTTTTACTACGGAACACAGGTCCGCGCGGCTCCGCCGACTTTGCTTGTGTTCTGTAACGTTGCTCGTGAAATTCAAGAGGGCTACAAGCGTTATATGATCAACCGATTCCGCGAGGAGCTCGGCTTTACGGATGTGCCGCTCAGGCTAATTTTCCGCAGCAAAGAAGACCAACGCAAACGCAAACAAGAAGAGATTGCCAAGATGGCTCGTCAATATGACCCAGGAACGCGTAAGCGGAATCCAGCTGAGCTTAAGCCTATGACATGGCAGGCTGATGATCTGCCTGAGTTTGACAGTGCGACCGCAGATGGTTATGAATTTGAGGTCGAGGCTTCCGAGTCAGAATCTATTTAAATGCTAAGGGCTGCCTAGGCAGCGGCCTCTTGGGCCGTTTTTTCAGCAGCTTCTAGGTCTGTCTTTTCTTCAGTTTCCTGAGTTCCTGTGACGAGCCACGTTTCCATAATGCCTTTACCCTTAACGGCAATAGGTACTTGTTTTTCGGTTTTGAATTTTCCAGCCGTGGCGTCTAAAGTTTCCTTGGTGATTTGTATCGCTCCCGCTGGCGCTAAGGCCTCCATGCGGCTTGCCGTATTCACGGTGTCTCCCCACAGATCGTACGCAAAACGGCTTTCGCCAATGACGCCTGCGACAACAGGTCCAGAGTGAATCCCGATGCGTACAGAAATTTGATTTCCGTCCAAGTTTAGGGTTTTTACGTTTTCTGTGATTGATAGTGCGAGTGTTACGATGCGTGCCGCGTGGTCGTGGGTTTCGTTTGGAACCCCGCTGACGGCCATATAAGCGTCGCCTATTGTTTTGATTTTTTCGCAGCCGTTTTCTGTCGCTAAGCGATCAAAGGTGGAGAAAGTCTCGTTAAGCCAATGGACCAAAATTTCGGGCTCAAGATTGGCCGAGGCCGCGGTGAAGCCCACGATGTCGCAGAACATGACCGTGACATCATTAGCACGTTTTGCGATAGTGCCATGGTTTGACTTGAGTTGAATCGCGACGTCCTCGGGGAACGTTTTGTGCAAAAGATTGTCTGCTCTGGCCTGTTCTTCTCGCAATTTTTTTTCATCTTGGTGAGCGCGCCTTGCATATCGCTCCATAAGAACAGAAGCGGCGTATGCTATCGAGAATACTGCGGCGAAATTGACCATATAGCCGAGCCATAGTCCTTTTGAGGAGTCTCTGGAATACAGTAAAAGCGCAAATGATCCAATGAAAATAGCTGTGTAAATAATCGCCTCGCGACGAAGCATGCGCAATGCTGTGATGCAGTAAAGCATCGTCACTACGAGTCCTGAAATTTCGCGTGGCAACTTATCTGGAAATGCTAGCGACCAAATGTACACCACGCTGAGAGATCCGAGGACAGCCATAGCGAACGTCAGCTGTCGAATATTTTTTCGGCCAAATTCAGTCGTTAGCACCAACATGGTCACGCCCCAAATCGCTGTTACTCCTAGTCGAATGAGCCAGAGGCTTTTATAGTTGTTGGGAGACGTGATCCAATCTGCGATCGCATAGAGATCATACATAACGATACCAATCACACCCGCGACTTCTTTGTCCTGAAGTGATGCGCGATTGAAGTGTTCAAGGAACTCGCGTTCTTCTTGCTTCTTGTCCATGCGACGACCTATGCAGGGATTGTAGTGCTACCTGAAGGGTATCGGACTGATTTTGAGTCGTATGAATATCGTGGATTCAAGTTAGAGGCATCAGGCGCAAAAAGGTCCTTTTATCCTAATAAAATTAGGGATTTAATATTTTAAACCTTGAGTCAGTTAGATGCTTCAATCTCAAAACACACCATGTCCACTTGGTCTTGCGCAGGGCATGGCAGGCGACTTCGTGTTTGAGCTTCGCTGGTGCCGTATCTTGTCACTTTTTCGTAAACCGTCGAGGGGTCTCCGTAGCTAAAGCATAGGCCGGAGCATCGCCAGACGTGTTCAAAAGACTCGACGGGATTTAAAGTTTTGTCGCCCATCGTCACTCTTTGAAACACCGTGCGGTTGGGCTGATCACATTGAACATCAGAAACTAGGGTCAGAACCGCAATATCGACCTCGTTTTCTGATTTCGGTTCGCTAAGAACAGAGATGTACTGCTGATTGCAAGCGAGGCGAAAATAAATCCTCTTTCCTCCCAAAACAGCGTCCTCAACCGAAGTGACGGGGGTGATTTTGTATCTTTTTCCGGAGTGATCTAAATGAGATTCGGTTGCCGAGCCGTGAGTTGCCATCAGCGCTATCAAAGTTACGATAAGACTTAAAATTCTGTTTGTGTTTACCATGGTGGGGTCCTCTTCATTTGATTGTTATGAGTGTACAACGGTGAATCGCCGGAAGTCTCAGAAAAAATAAATAAATTGCGGATTCATTTGATCTCTCATGTGCTTGCCGAGTGTCTACAGGTGTGAAATGCTCCATTGTCGCGCAAAAGGCGATTATTCGCCACAGATCGGAGCTCTATGACCCTTCTTTATAAAACGACGGAGCTAACGATCAATAAGCAGCGTTGGTTGGTTCGTGAATTTGTGGACCGTGATCAGTTCCCTACAGCTCAGGAGAAGATTGATATCGGTGTAGCATCCTGGGGTTCCGATGTGCCCGAGTCGCTTTGGCCTCTTTGCGGCGTTTTATGGCCTTCTGGTGTTGCGCTCGCAGAACTGGTGGCCACGATGAATTTTTCAGGCAAGCGCATATTGGAAATCGGCTGTGGCGTTGCGCTGGCGTCCATGGTTATTCATAGGAACGGCTATGACCTGACGGCATCAGACTACAATTCTTTTGCCGCGGATTTACTGCTAGAGAATCAAAGTCTCAACAACCTGAGTCCCGTAAAATTTGAAAAGCTATCTTGGCAGGATCCTTATGCGGGCAAGCCTTACGACGTGATTATCGGAAGCGATGTCATGTATGAGCCTGGATGCGCCGAGGCGCTCAGTCAGTTTCTTCGTGCCGCCCTCATGGAGACCGGCGAAGCTTTATTTGTCGATCCAGGACGTGCACACGTTCGCAAATTCGAGACCACCCTGCAGCGAGACGGATTTCACTGCGACGTCGAGTGGCCAGTTGCTGGGGGCAAGGTGCGAGTTTTGCGCGTGAAACGTGCTAGTCCCGGTAAAACCTAAATGACATTTCAACCATGGCATTCAGCGGCAGAGCTGAAACGCCGATGGATGTTCTTGCCGGCGGCGGTACGCTTTCGGTGAAAAATTCTTCCCAAACTTTGTTGATCGCAGGGAATTGTTCGAATTTCGTCGTGTAAACATTAACGGCAACGAGATGATGAAGGGTGAGGTCTAATTCTTTTGCGGCGCTGATCATATTGCGCAAAATCTGGCGCGTCTCGGATTCGATGCTATCTGAGGCCAATTTTCCATCCGCACCTAATCCGATCATTCCAGCGAACTCATAAAACGGCCCAGTTTTTACGCAGGGGCTATACCGAAATCTAGGTGCTGGGGTGCTTTTAAAAGAAATTATTTCGCGCATGAACTCTCCTAATGTCGTCACTTCTATAAATTGCTCAGCAAAATTGACGGTTTGGGGCTTTTTGCCTTTATCTGCAGGTAAATAATGCTACACTTCAAGGCATGAAACATCAAAAAGAACAATCGGGTCCGTTTTTTGAGATCCCTTACTATCATGACTATATGTCGCCCCAATTGGCGCGGCAACTTTTGAATAAATCTTCATCGGTTACAGGAGTACCGGAGCTCAAACAGTTGGGAGCTGGCGGTGGGCTTGAGTCCGCGGAATCGATGAGGTTCCTCGCAGACCTTTATGCGGATGTAAAATCTGACCTGGGCCTAGTCCTTGCGCGGCGTGTTTCGGATCGCAAATTTCTGGATGAACGGGTGAAAGCTTGCTTTGAGTTCAATCAATCGCTCAATCGAGATTTCCTGGATCCATCCTATAAAACGGTCATTGGTCTAGAGGATGCAGAAGGTCGCATCGTCATCGGCCCCAGAAATGCTAATTACTGCGCGCCAGGCGGCAAGCCGATTGCTCCATTGCCGGAGCACTTAAAAGGCGTACATGTGACGTTATTTGGGCCGCCGGATTCTGCCAAGATGTCCATTAACGCGATGAACTCTTATCACCGGAAACTTCCGGGAGAACCAGCCATTATCGAGCAACTGCTAGCCACCCAGAAGGCCAAACCTATGTGGGGTGCAGACGACGAGGACTCCAAGACTCCCGTTCGCGAAGATCTCATGGACGCTGCTGTTAATTTGACGGCCTGCTTCAATAGGTCTCTCAGCCACAAAGAAGGTCAAAAGACTTACGCCTTAGCTGATTCGCACCTGGCGCAGCCTATCAAGAGATTTCCAGGGCTGGCACTACCTTGTAGTTTTTTATTCCACGGTGAAAGTCCTGTGCCTTTGCATTTATATGACTTTGCCCTGCATTTGTTTGCCAATTGGAAGAACCCTAAGGCTTTGACTTTTTACGTGCCAAAACTAGAGAACGAAGAAGAAGCCCGCTACATTCACAAAATGATCAAATCAGCAGAGTCGATGCTGAAGCAAAAACATGCAGATTATGTGCTGGGCTCTGTGAGACTAATGATTGTTCTCGAGAATCCACGCGCCATTCTTCGCACCCACGAAATCATGGATGAACTACATCCTTATTTTGCCGGCGCATCTCTGGGCTGGCATGATTACCTAGGTTCTACTGCAAGGCTATTTAAGGAAGATGCCAATTATCGGATCCCGGTCAAAGCTGATCCCTACATCGTGATTAAGTACATCAAAGCTTCCCACCGAATGCTGGCTGACGTGGTCGGCTCCCGCGGCGGTGTGAAGGTCGGCGGTATGTACGGGATTCTTCCGCTTCACAATGAAATCAAAAGTCCGTCTTTTCAGGTCACTCTAAAAGGCTACTTTAAGGACGTGATTACCCAGCTCAAGCGAGATCTGACAGGGTTCTGGGTCGCCCATCCAGATTTTGTGCGTCTCGGGCTGGCTATTGTCGAGGCTTGGAGACTTTATGTGGCGGGTGACGAAAAATCCCTGTTTACACTCACCAAAGAAATCTTTTCAGAAGACCATCGCCAAGAAATAGACGCATTCATTCGCGGCCAAGACATACCTGGCCTTGACGTGAAGGATCCTCACTACGTGCGGTCTCTGCTCGTTGCTGACATCAAAGAGTCAGACTATATTGCCAACAACCATCCTGATGAGATTCGTTATAATGTTTTTCAGTCCTTGCAATACTTGACGGACTGGCTAAGTGGGAATGGCTGTGTGGCTCTGCCTACGGTGGTTGAAGGTGTTCCAGTTCGAGTGATGGATGATCTTGCGACTGCCGAGAGATCGCGCTGGGAGGTTTGGCACGAGCTCTATCACGGCCGCTTTGCGGTCGAAGACTTCCTGAAAATTGCCCATGAAGAGATGCTTTTTATTCGTAAAGATCTCTCTGATAACAAGAAAATCGTTCAGGTTAAATGGGACGAGCGGACTGCTAAATGGTACCCAGTAGCCTTTAAGCTGATGCTGCAGTTAATGACGGCCAAAAAACCGGTGGAGTTTGCAACTGAGTTGCTTCTGCCTTTCACCCTGCCAGAGGTTCGTGCCGCACAAGACCCTTGGGCGGAGCTGATGCGGGTCGATCAGGAAAAATACAGCGAGATAGCTTATATTGAGCGTTGGAATTATTATTTTGAGCGTTGTGGATCCGCAAGATTTGCGAAGGCCATGGCCAAAAATACGGTTTTGGATATCTCTGCCGCAGAGACAATTATACGCAGCTTTAGTGAGACCGAAATCAAGGAAGCAGCCAGCTTTCATGGGGACATCGGGGAGTCTTCAAAAACTCTGGACGGTCTTGCGAAATCCGAACAAAAGTTGGTAACAGAGTCCCATACTAGCGCTGACGCGGAGGCTAGGACTCAGTTAACCTCACTAGGTTTGGCTTACCTGCAAAAGTTTGGCTTTAAGTTTCTCGTCTCAGCCAAAGGCAAATCTGCTACCGAACTCTTAAGTGTGCTTAAGATGCGCCTAGAGAATTCTAAGCAACAGGAGTTGGGGAATGCGCGAGATGCGCTCTGGCAAATTACTTTTAAGAGAATGCAGGCTCATCTATTAGATGATGCCCTAAACAAAATACATGAGTTGGCAAAGGCCCATCAGATCACCGGTGCACAAATTGCCGCGGCTTCTCCCTATGGAGTGCAGCTTATTAACGTCGGAGAGGCGATCAAAGGTAAGGCGCTAGTTTCTGGCGATACGCTTTTTGAAATCGCGTCACTTAGCAAGACCCTCGGCACCGCTTTTGCGATGGAGTATTTTGCTTCAAAAGGGATAGCTCTACAGCAGCCTGTGAATCAGCTGTTGGCTAAGACAGGCTCTAAGTTTCGCCTCAAGGCTGAGGGTGATTCATCGTGGGCCGATCAGGTGACGATCGAGCATCTTGTGAGTCACTCGGCGCTAAATTTACATTATGTCAAAGGTTTCACCCTTCATAAGCCGGCACCGAAAATCAGTGACCTAGTGATAGATTCACAAAAATACGGATATGAACCGATTGCTGTGATTTCAAAACCAGGGACCAAGTTTCAATACTCCGGAGCTGGTTTTATGGTTCTCGAGCATTTGATCGAGTCTATGGAAGGCAAATCAATCGAAACGCTCACAAAGCCGTTTCTTGACGGTCTTGGATTGCGACATTTGACCTTCAACTCTCAGAATCAGGCGGGATGCGCCTATGCCGACGGATATTTTGATGACGGTCGAGCAGTGGAGGGAGGACGGTTGCAGTTCCCTGCATTTGCAGCAGGTGCTCTCGGGTCTGCCCATGATACTTTGAAGTTCTTACAACACCTGGGTGCTGCTTATCATGATGTCAAAGGCTCACATGGCGTGAGCCATGACACGGCGGTTTTGATGCTTCATGGTCGAGACCGTGGTTGTCGCCAGTTCATGGGCTGCGACATGGGGCTAGGAGTCTTCGTTGCTCAGATGGGTGACAATCGCGTTGCGATTCATCAAGGAGCCAATGAAGGATTCAGGGCGCTATATTTATATATTGTTGCGGGTCCGGACGCGGGAAAAGGTTTTGTCGCATTCTGTAATGCAGATAACCGCGGCGTCCAGTTTATAGCTGCAGTTGCTCAGGTTTTGCTGCAAACGATGAAAGTCAGTGGTGTAAACTTTGCGAAATTTGCGCATGCATTTGATGACAGTCGATTGAGTCAAGAGCAGATTGTGAATCTCGGTTATAAGTCGCTAGTGTTTGATGCATTTGAGCCAACAATGCCGGAAGAAATTATCGACACCGGTCCAGTTGATCCGCTGGCTGAATTTAATTTGTTGTCGAATGCCGAAGTTCTTGCTGTCTCAAACGAAAAGTTTGCGAGAGCGGTGAATCTATTTGCGCCGTTTGAGCCGATATTTGATCCTGAGCTTTTTGGGCTTCAGGGTAAGATCATGGATAGTTGGGAGTCGGTCAGGCACAACGACCTTGATCGTGACGGCTTGCACATGAGGGTGCAGCGTCCAGGAAAAATCAGATTCGTGAAGTTATCCACGAAGTATCATGATGGTAACCACCCGCAGTTTGTTAGAGTCCTTGGGCGCATTGGCAAAGATGCTGATTGGACGGAGTTTGTTCCTAAGACGCAGATGGACGGACACGCCATGCGCCGCATCATGCTTCCGGAGATGACGCCGGCGTTTGATGAGATTTTAGCGGAGATGTTCCCGGATGGTGGCTTCACGCGTCTAGGACTTTACGAAGATCTACCGGCGGCAGAAAAGAGCTTTTTTAAGCCATTATCGCAAGCGGCTTGTGAGAGATTTAAGGACGATATTCCCAAAGTAAAGAAACCTCTTTCGATTCCCTATAAGCCAACCTCTGAAGAGATTAAGAATAATATTGCGAGAATGCAGGGCGCCCCAGTGGACTATGCATGTTCAGCTTTTGGTGGCGAGGTTATCAAGGCCACGAACGAGCACTATGGTCCTGCGGCGCAGGTGATTTCACCGTATCCGCCGATTAATATGTTTGATGGTATGGAGTCTGCGCGAAGTCGCAAACCCGGTCATTACGAAGAAGTCACCATCAAGCTTGGGAAAAAAATAAAGCCAGGAAGAGTGGTTTTAGACTTCAAATATTTTGTGAATAACAATCCCCGTGATGTCGAGATTCTTGGATTGAATAACGGGGGCTGGGAGACTCTTGCGGGTCCATTTCCAGTGAAACCATTTGCTGCAAATCGAAAAGAAATTCTAATAAACCAGAACTTCCTGACGCAAGAAATCAAAATTCGGACGCTACCCGATGGCGGTATTAACCGGGTGCATATCTATGAACAGATCTAATGCTGTGATCAGGTGAACAGGATTATAAATTTCTAAACTGCCGCACTTAATTGTTTGCGATGTATGTCCGTTTGATGCCCCGAGTCCTAGGACTTGGGGCATTGCAATTTCGAGTTAAGTCATCAATTTCTTGCGGTTGTACTTAGCACAGTGCCAGGCCCTGACCAGCCCATTTTCGCTTAGATTAATCTTTATGAAAAAGGAAACGCAAAATTTTCCACATTGCCCGCGCTGCTGCCCCTATCCGCCAGCAAGGCCACGCACCATTCGCTCGGCAGGGACTTTCAAAAGAGCCAGCCGCCCAGCACCCATCCAGCGTTATATGTGTGGTGACTGCGGGCATAGCTTTTCTGAGGCGACCTTCACGCCTGAATACCGCCAGCGAAAGCGTCACATCAATCATCCTCTCTATGAGCTACTGGCTTCCTCTGTTTCGCTG
>Ga0214921_10001477_pt1 | contig 40059 bp, 44 predicted proteins | sample LL1505_MetaG_FD_177992 | JGI IMG/M metagenome (GOLD analysis project Ga0214921, IMG submission 177992) | Freshwater microbial communities from Lake Lanier, Atlanta, Georgia, United States - LL-1505 | ecosystem: Environmental > Aquatic > Freshwater > Lake | place: USA: Georgia | collected...
GTGCTTTTGAATTTGCTCCCGAAGAATTAAGGGGAGATAAAGATTTTGTTTTAGCAGCGGTTGCGCAAAATGGACTTGCCTTTAAATTTGCTTCTCAAAAATTAAAGGGAGATAAAGATTTTGTTTTAGCAGCGATAGAAAAAAGTTCAAGTGCTTTTATTTATGCTTCTCAAGAATTAAAGAAAGATAAAGATTTTGTTTTGAAGATGGCTAACCAAATTGTTCAGAAAGCAAGACGAGACTTGGGAAAACTTATTCCAGATAAATCACCACATAATCCAAAAGTCGACGGGGTATTGTTTAGAGACTATCGCCGATGATATTTCGAAATAATCCTACCGTATTTCACAGCACTACCACATTCGTTTCACGGCCACCCCTTTTCTACAAAAAGGGGAATTGCCTTTTACCGTGTTTCATAACACTACCTGCGGCACTTCGTGCCACCACTTTTACAAGAAGGGGAATTTAGATCGAAGTGTTGTTTTTTTATTTATGGAAATGGCATTAATTGATCTCCTAAATTTATTTTGAGTTTTTTAGCTAAACCGCCGTTGATTTCAAGCACTGCTGTTGCTTTTTTCTCGGAAGAAATAATGTCGAGTGAAAAAGGTTTTGCCATAGAATGTATTTTGATAATTTGATATTTTTCGTCAAGAAAAAGCATATCTAGCGGAATTTTAGTATTTTTCATCCACATATTAATAATTTGCTGGTTTTCCCACACAAAAAGCATGGCATAATTTTTTGGTAAAGATTTTATGTGCATTAAGCCCAACATTTTTTGCTGATTTTCTAATGCCTTTGCCACCTGAAATTTTGCTATTTCTCGTTGATTTCTGTTGATGGTTATGGTGTGCTGATAATTGTTTAAATTGCTAGCAAAAATATTTTCGACAATTTCTGTTGATTTTGAGGGCGATTGGGCAAAACTTATCTTGCTTATTTTGGCATTTGATATTAGCATTAATAAGATGATGATGATTTTTTTTAACATAATTAAACAATTTTAGTGAAAACAGCATTCATTACAACAAAACTAATTTTATTTTGCTATCTTTTTGTTATCTTGTTTTTGTTTGCCTCAAATAAAAGTTGGGCAGAAAATACAGCAAAAAACCAAAAGCCAATTGTTATTCGTTCTGATTTTATCACTATCAAACAAAAATCGCAACAAGTAAAATTTTTGCAAAATGTGGTGGTCGAGCAAGACGATAGTTCTTTGCTTGCCAACGAAATGGTGGTTGATTACCTAGAAAATGACAATAAAAAAAAAGAGATTAACCTGATTACTGCCAATAAAAATGTGAAATTATTTAATCAAAACATCACCGCCACTAGCGATTTTGGCATTTATGATCCCAAAAAAAAATTAATTACTCTCAAAAATAATGTGCTGGTCAACGACGGCAAATCAATTGTTGCGGGCAATAAATTTATTTACGATCTTAACACCAAAACTGGTAAATTTTCTAATCAAAATTCATTGCCAAAAAACAAAAAAAAATCATTAAAGCAAGCCGAGCCTCTCGACAACAGAGTAACTGTAATTATTGGCGACGATCCGCAAGAATCTTATCAAAAACAAAATGAATAAATATAAAACTCTTTCTGCTTGTAATTTATCCAAAATTTATGGCAAAAAAACTGTGATAAAAAATGTTTCATTCGATGTGAAACAAAACGAAATAGTGGCAATTTTAGGGCCGAACGGCGCAGGAAAAACCACTAGTTTTTATATGTTGGTAGGGCTAGTTTCGCCAAATAGTGGCGATGTTTTTTTAGACGATATTAACATTACCAAAATGCCAATCCATCAAAGAGCAAAGCTAGGCATTAGCTATTTGCCACAAGAAATGTCTATTTTTCGCGGTCTAAATGTTGAGCAAAATATTATGGCGGTGCTTGAAATTGTTGAAAAAAACACCCAAAAAAGAACAGAAAAACTCGAGCAACTATTAAGCGAATTTTCTATTCAACATATCAGAAAATCGCATGCTCTTTCGCTTTCTGGTGGCGAAAGAAGAAGGGTAGAAATTGCTCGGGCAATCGCTACTGATCCTGTATTTATTTTGTTAGATGAGCCTTTTGCTGGAGTCGATCCTATTGCGGTTGCCGATATTAGGCAAATGGTTTTGCACCTGAAAGATCGAGGCATTGGTGTGTTAATCACAGATCACAATGTTCGAGAAACTTTGTTGGTGGTTGACAGAGCCTACATTGTTTATGAGGGTTCTATTTTGGCTTCTGGCGACAAGCAAACAATTATTAACAACGAAACTGTCAAAAAAGTTTATTTAGGCAACAATTTTTCTATTTAACATATGTCTTTTACTGCTAAATATCTCAATCAAATTAATTTTCCTGCTGATTTAAAAAAATTTTCTTTAACAGAGTTGCAAGAAATTTCCGAAGAACTAAGGCAGGCAACTATTGGTTTTGTGGCAAAAACTGGCGGTCATTTAGGGGCGGGCTTGGGAGTGATTGAAATTACTTGTGCTTTGCACTATGTTTTTAATGCTCCACAAGACAAAATTATTTGGGATGTTGGGCATCAATCTTACCCGCATAAAATTATTACTGGCAGAAAACATCTGATGGAAACTATAAGAAAACCAAATGGCTTATCTGGTTTTACTAAGCGAAAAGAAAGCGAGTTTGATCCTTTCGGGGCGGGTCATAGCTCTACTTCTATTTCGGCTGCCGTTGGCATTGCTGTGGCAAAACATCTCAAGCAAGAAAAAGGCGATGTAATTGCGGTGATAGGTGATGGCGCGATGTCGGCTGGTATGGCTTATGAGGCTATGAATAATGCAGGAGATCTAACAGAATATTTTAAAAATAATCGTTTAATTATTGTGTTAAATGATAACGAAATGTCTATTGCCAAGCCAACAGGAGCGATGGCAAATTATTTTTCTCGCTTAGCTTCTTCGAAATCTTATTTGAAAATCCGACAGTTTTCGAAAAGACTTGCTCATCATTTTCCAGATCAACTTAATAAATACCCAAGAAAACTTGAAAAATCAATCAAAGAATGGTGGATGGGCGGCAACATTTTTGAAGAAATGGGTTTTTATTACATAGGCCCTGTCGACGGGCATCGGTTTGATTTGCTGGTGCCAATTTTGCAAAATATTCAACAAACTCAACCAATGCAACCAATTTTGTTGCACTGCATCACCGAAAAAGGCAGGGGTTATAGCCAAACCATGCCCACCGCCGACAAACTGCATGCGGTTTCTACTTTTGATTATGTCACAGGAGTGCAACACAAAAATAAATCTAGTTCACCTACTTATTCGCAAGTTTTTGGCACTAAACTTACTCTTTTGGCAAAACAACAACAAAACATTGTGGCAGTAACTGCGGCGATGCCTAGTGGCACCGGGCTTGACATTTTTGCTTTAGAACACAAAGACAGATTTTTTGATGTTGGCATTGCCGAGCAACATGCGGTAACTTTTTCGGCAGGTTTGGCAACCGAAAATATTGTGCCATTTTGTGCCATATATTCTACCTTTTTGCAAAGAAGTTATGATCAGATAATTCATGATGTTGCTATTCAAAATTTACCTGTTAGATTTATTATTGATAGAGCTGGTTTTGTCGGTGCCGACGGCCCAACTCATGCTGGATCTTTTGATATTGCTTATCTAATTAATTTGCCAAATATGATTTTGATGGCTCCAACTAACGGATTAGAATTTATTCAAATGCTTAACACTGTTTGCACCATCAATAATCAGCCTTCTGCTATCAGAATTCCACGAGCAAACACCGAAGAAAATCTCAATTATGATGATAAGCAAATTTTACCAGTGGGTAAAGGAAAAATAGTTTTACAAGGTCAAAAAATTGCCATTATTGCCTACGGCACTATCATAAAAAATGCTTTACTGGCTTCTGAAATATTTTTTGCTCAGTATGGTTTTGGTTTTACGGTGATTAATGCTATGTTTGCCAAGCCTCTTGACGAAGATCTAATTTTAACCACCGCTCAAAATCATCAAATTATCATCACAATTGAAGAAGGGGCGATTGGCGGTTTTGGTAGTTTAGTGGCTAATTTATTGTTGCAAAATAACCTACTTGATGCAGGTAAAATCGCTTTTCGTTCTTTATTTATGCCCGATCATTTTATTGAGCAAAATACCATCGAAGCAATGCAAGAAGAGGCAAATTTAAGCCCATCTTATATTGCAGACCTAGCAAAAAAACTATATGAAACATCTCAAAACAAACTCTAGTATTAAAATTAATTTTTTTCGTAGCGAAATTTCAGTTGGTATTTGTATTTTTTTTGCTATTTTTTTGTCTTTATTGGTTAATAATTCTTCTGCAAGTAGCTATTATTTCAAGTTTTTTAGTTCGGTAGTTTTTAGTTTTGCTAAACAAAAATTTGTTATCATCGATTTTATTAATAATATCTTTTTACTTTTATTCTTTTTGCTCATCACAATTGAATTAAAAAAAGAATTTTTGGTCGGAGAGTTATCTTTTTCTAAAAGAATTGTTTTTTCGGTTTTTGCTTCTTCTGGAAGTATTTTAGGGGCGATCATTGTTTTTTACATTGCCAAACACAATGAAATCAACAATATTGAAGGTTTTTTAACTTCTTGTCTTACCGATGGAGCTTTATTGTATTGTTTTGTTAAGTTATGTAAAAAATTTTTTAATAACAAAATAATTTCCATTGTTTTGACAATTACTTCGGTTAATAATGCTATTTTTGTTATTTTAATTAGCACTTTTTACAATAATTCCGAATATGTATATTTATTTTTATTAGCATCAATTTTATCTTGTTTTTTTATCTTTAAATACTGTAATTTTTACAATATTTATGTTTATATCTTTACAGCAATTGTTTTGTGGTTTGTGCTGTGGCTTTGCAATATTCCGCAAGTTTTGGCAGGAGTGGTTTTGGGTATATTTATTCCTTTTAAATATCATCATAAAGCTGTGTCAATGAAAATAGGCAAGCAAATCGCTCCTATTGTTAATTTTTTCATCTTACCCGTTTTTATTTTTGCTAACAGCGGTTTAGATTTTAGTAATTTTAAAATACATTATTTATTGGAGCCAATGATTACCAGTGTGTTTTTTAGTATAGTTATCGGAAAGCAATTAGGTTTTTTATTGTTTGTATTAGTTATTTATAAGTTAAATATCACCAAATTGCCCAATCAAATTGGTTGGAGTAGGGTTTATTGTTTGGCGATTTTTAATAGTGTAAGCCTAACTCACGGCTTATTTCTTAATTATATATTGTTTAAAGAAGATGTGGCTTTGCTTAATCAAACAAAACTGGCTTTAATATTAGGAAATTTATGTGTTATTTTATTTGGTTTTATTTTAACCGTAATTTGCAACAAAGCTGATGGTTGGGGTGGCAGGATTCGAACCTACGGGTGGCGGTATCAAAAACCGCTGCCTTACCGCTTGGCTACACCCCAAAAAAAGTGATAAAAAATATTTTTTTAGAAACAATAAATTTAAATCATTCAAAATAATATGTCAAGCACCTTGTGATAATTTTTTTGGCATTGCCTAATGCAATTTTAATTTAAAAATTAATCAATAATTCAATATGACAAAAATCAGTTATCTTAATGGGCAGTTTTTAGAGCATCAAAACTGCTTGGTGCATATTGAAGACAGGGGTTTTCAGTTTGCCGACGGTGCTTATGAAGTTACTTTATATCAAAATAAAAAACTCATCGATGGTGAAAATCACCTGCTTCGCCTGATGCGAAGTTTGCACGAACTCAATATTCATCATAGTTTTACCACTGAAAAACTAGCTTTAATGCAACATCAATTGTTTGCCAAAAACAATTTAATCCACGGCATTTGTTATTTGCAAATCACTCGCGGTTCCGCTCCCACTCGGGTTGCTGGTTGCCCTAAAAACTTGGCTCCGACAATTGTTGCCACGGTAAGCGAAATAGCAACTCAGCCAGAAAGCCAGTTTAACCACGGCTTTAAAGTGCTAACCAGCCAAGATATTCGCTGGCTTCGTTGCGATATTAAAACAGTCAATCTTTTGGCTTCAACTCTTGTAAACCAAAAAGCTAAAGATTTAGGTTTTGACGATGCCATTTTTGTGCGAGACAACACCATCACCGAAGCAACTTTTGCCAATGTTTTTATGGTTAATCAACAAAATCAACTCATCACTCACCCTGCCAACAACCATATTTTATGTGGCATCACTCGAAACCGCATTATCAAACTTGCCAAAGAGCAAGGTTTTGTGGTGGCGGAGCAAACTTTTGATTATCAACAACTTTTATCGGCAAAAGAAGTGTTTTTAACCAGTTCGAGTTTGCTTATTCGCCCAGTTTATCAGATCGACAGCATAATATTTAATCAAAATAAAAATTTTAGTGTTGCTAAATTATTACAAGAAAAATATAATATTTTCATCGATTCTCATTTTTCATAAACTATGCATTGCCCATTTTGTCGACACAGCGAAACACAAGTAAAAGATAGTCGCACTTCTGATGATGGCGAAAACATTAAAAGAAGGCGATATTGCATTGCTTGCGGTTTGCGATTTACCACCTACGAAAAGGCACATTTGCCCGAAATTATTGTGCTAAAAAAAAATGGCGATAAACGAACTTTTGATGCTCAAAAACTAAAAAAATCTATCAATATGGCGGTGCGAAAAAGACCGGTCGAAAACTCACAAGTTGAGCAAATTGTTTATCAAATCGCCCATCAAATTGCCATTAACAACGAACTTGAAATTGCTTCGGCAAAAATTGGCGAAATGGTTTTAGAAGCCCTCGAAAAGCTCGATCAAGTGGCTTTTGTGCGATTTGCTTCGGTGTATAAAAACTTTAAAACACCGCAAGATTTTCAACAATTTATCAAAAAAATTGTATGAAAAACAAACAAATATTTGATGCTCTGGCTTTTTATTGCGACAACGAACTCAACGAAGTTTTTTTGGAAGAGCCCCAAAATCATTTGGCTTACGACAAGCAAGAAAACCAAAAGCAAGAAAATAAATTAAGCAACAAACTCATTAACCGCCCGCCCGCTAACATTGATGTTGCTTTGGCAAATTTAGCCAAAAAAAATTCATTTAGCACCACAACTAATCAACTTTCGCTAGAAAGTATTGTGCAAACCGCCCAAGATTTAGCCAATTCTTGCCACAATTTAGCCGAATTAAAACAAGCAATTTCAACATTCGAAGGTTGTAATCTCAAAAAAATGGCGACCAACACCGTTTTTGGCGACGGCAACCCCGACAGCAAAATTTTAGTGATTGGCGAAGCCCCAGGTAACGAAGAAGATTTGCAAGGCATTCCGTTTTGTGGCGATTCTGGGCAAATGCTAAAAGATATGTTTTTTGCCATTAATTTGCAAAGAGAACAGCATTTTTACATCACCAACACCATTTTTTGGCGACCACCTGGCAACAGGCAACCAACACCCGAAGAAATCGCCATTTGTCGGCCTTTTTTGCACAAAATAATTCAGTTAATTCAGCCAAAAATCATTGTGTTAATTGGAGCCACGGCCACCAATAATGTTTTGCAATCTTCTTTGCCAATTGGCAAAGTTCATGGCAAAATTCAAGATTTTCACCCCAATTATCTACCATCTGCCATCAAAGCGGTGAGCTTGTTTCATCCTTCTTTTTTAATGAGACAGCCCAGCAAAAAAAAGCTAGTTTGGCGAGATTTGTTTCACATTAAACAGCATTTACAAAGCTTATGACTAAACCACTCTTACCAATAGGTTTTTACGATTTATTAGGCGAGCAGGCAATTGCCAATCATCGCAACACCAATCAAATATTGGAGGTTTTTTTTCAAGAAGGTTACCAGCTAATCAAAACTCCCTTGCTAGAATTTGCCGAAAATTTTTCTGCCGACAATTTAGCAAATAATTTTTACACCGTCGATAGCATTTCTGGCAAAAATCTCATCATCAGAAACGACATCACTTTGCAAATATCTCGACTGCTTAGCGGTCGCTTGCAAACCGCCAACCTGCCTTTAAAAATTTGTTATGTTGGCGATGTTTTTTATGCCAAAAATAACGAGCTTTATCCTGATAGGCAACAAACCCAGCTCGGCATAGAAATTATTGGCTCAAGCGAGGTTGCCACTCAATTAAATGTGCTAAATACTTTACTTACCGCTCTGCACGGTCTCAAACTGCAAAATCTGCTTATCAGCATCACTTTGCCCGATTTTATGTCGGTATTTTTTGCCGAAATCATCAGTAAAACCAATATTGGCAAAACCAGCATTTCTAGCCAGCAACAACAAGCTTTAAAACAAGCTATTTATCAAAAAAATATTTCTGGCATCAAAGAAATTGCCAAACAAAACAACATCAACCACGATTTTATTGATTCGCTGACTATTTTAATTTTAGAACATCAAGATCTTCATAAAATTAGCGAAATATTAAACAATTTCCATTGCCCAGCTCTCAATTGGCAACTGCATTTGTTGCAAGAAATAGATTTATTTTTACAACAAAATTTCAGTTCTCTCCTAAAAACTTACGATATTTTTGGTGACAATCATTTTGATTATCACAAAAACATTGCTTTTGATATTTTCTGCCCTAACTTTAATTATGCGATTGCTAAGGGCGGTTGCTATCAAGTGCAAAATTCTTTAGAAATGGCGGTTGGTGCCACCATTTATGCTAACCATTTGCGAAAAATACTATAAATTTATGCCTCACATTATTACCGAATTCTCTGCTGATTTTTCGGCAGATTTAGCTAAAAATTTAGCAACACAAGTGCAAAAACATTTTACCAACCTTGCTTCTGAAGGTAATTTTGATGTTACTCAATGCAAAATTCGTTTTTTAAGTTTTTCTGATTATTTTGTTGGTTTAAGCAACGAGTCAAGTGCTAGTTTTGTGCATCTTACCATTAAAATTCTTGCAGGCAGAACAGTTGAGGTCAGAAAAAAACTCACCGCCTTGTGCTTGCAGTCGATGCAAGAAATTTATCAAACTCAATGTCAAAAAAATAGAATTGATTTTTCGGTTGATTTGGTTGAAATGGATAAAGAAACTTACCAAAAAATCACCATTAATTTATGATTTTTTTAATTGCCGGGGGCACAGGCTTTATTGGTTCTTTACTTACTCAAAATTTGTTGCAACAAAATCATCAAGTTGTGGTGCTTACTAGGCAAAAAAATCTGCAAAACCTAAACTCAGCCAATCAAAACCTGCAATTCATCAACAATTTACAAGAATTAACCAGCGAAATTGCCAGAGGAATTGCCAGAGAAATTGATGTAGTTGTTAATTTAGCTGGTAGCCCAATTTCTGCTTACTGGACCAAATCTAGCAAGCAACAAATTTGGCAAAGCCGTATCAACATCACCAAACAACTGGTGCAGTTTATTGCCACTCAAAAAAAACCACCACAACTATTTATTTCTGCCTCGGCGATTGGTTTTTACGGCACCAACAATCACACGATTTTTAGCGAAAACTCACAAGCAACCAATCAAAATTTGTTTTCACAGCAACTGTGCAACACTTGGGAAGAAGAGGCGAAACTTGCCATGCCTCACACTAGAGTTGCTTTGCTTCGCACTGGAGTGGTTTTGGCAAAAAATGCTGGTATGCTAAAAAAACTACTGCCCAGCTTTTATTTTGGCTTTGGCGGAACCGTCGGCAACGGCCAACAGCCAATTAGCTGGATCCATTGGCAGGATTTAATCTCGGTTATTAATTTTATTATTCACAACCCATATTTGTCTGGCCCAATAAATGCGGTCGCCGGCCATAACACTTTCAGCGAATTCGCCAGTTCTTTGGCTAAAACTTTGCACCGACCTTGTTTTTTTAAAACTCCTGCTTTGGTGGCAAAAATATTGTTTGGGCAAATGGGTTGTGAATTGATTTTGGCAGGGCAACGAGTTTCTGCTTTTAAGCTAAACGAATGCGGTTTTAATTTTAAATACTACACTCTTGATTTGGCTTTTAACCATATTTTTAACTCATGATCGCCACTTGGTTTAATGCAGAGCGATTTTTATTGACTTTGCTATTGTTGTTGCCATTGCTAATTTCGGCAGTTTTTAGCCATTTTGGAAAAAATCAAAATGGCTTGGCAATTTGGTTTAATAATTTTTGCTACAAACTTGCCCCTTGGTTATTTTTGATAGTTTTAACAAATTTGCTTATCATCATCTATCCGCAATTATCATTAAATATCATCAATCTGCCTCTTGGCTTGGGCTTGGTTTTTGGCCTTGACCACATTGCCATCGGTTTTTTATTGGCGATAAATTTTATTTGGCTGTTGTTTGCTTTTTATTCTGCTCAATTATTTAAACTGCACAAACAATATTTAAGCCACACTTGGCAAAAATTCTTTTTGTTTTTAATTAGCTTGTTATGTTTATTATTTTGTAGCCAAAGCCTGATTACTGCATTATTTTTTTATCAACTTTTGCTGTTTTTAAGCCATTATATGCTAAAAAAACACTGCCCTTCTTATCAAGAAAAAAGCATCGGCTCTTTTGATTTGTTGCTTTATTTTCAAATATTTTTATTTTTTTTAGTCATCGTTTTACTTTATCAACACAATGATAATTTGCTGTTTTTAACCAGCGAAGCGGTTGCTAGCAATTTAAACGACAATTATTTGTTGATTTTGCTTTTGTTGTTATTGGGGCTTTTTTTGGTGGCTCTTGTTCCTGCTTTTTTATTATTGCAAAAGCTAAATCTTGATATTTTTTGGTTATTTTTATGGCTATTTTTTGGTTACAGTTTGCCGAGTTTATTTATTTTTAGCAAAGTCTTAAATTATTTTTTTGGCTGGCAAGGGCTATTATTTTTATTAAAAAACCTGCAATTAAATTGGTTTATAGCGGTTTTTGCCCTCTATTTTGTTGCTCTCAATGTGTTGTTAAATACAGTAAAAAATCTACAAAGTTGGTTTTTATTGTTATTTTGGCAACAACTTAATTTTTTAATATTTACCATTTTATTGCACAATCTCACAAGCCTTGACCATATTTATTTAAGTATCGCTGGCTTTGTTTTGCTGTTTTTATTGTTATTTTTTACCATTAACAACATTAAATTATATCATCAATATCATAATCTTGCCAACTACCAAGGATTATTTTATAAAATGCCTATCACTTCTGTGCTGTTTTTGTTTGGCATCGCCATGGCAACCGGCATTGCTCCTAGCATTATGATGGTTGACAAAATATTTCTTATCAAAACTTTGATTAAAGAAAAAGTTTTCTTTGCTTTTGTGATTATTTTGATTAATGCATGCAGTCTTGGCTATTCTTTTTATAAATTTGGTAAGATATTTTTTATCAACCTACACGAATTTAAAAATTTCACCGCCAACAAAGAAACTCTAGATTTTGATTTGCACTTAGTGTTGATTCCGCTTACTGTTGCCATTCTTTCGGTGCTGGGCATTATTTTTTACCCGATAATTTATAATGCTATTTCCACTGGTGCGATGTGGTAAGCATTTCTCGATGCACAATTCCCCTTCTGTAGAAGGGGAGATCTGCTTGTCACACCGCACCTAATTTTTTCTGCCAGTTAAATGAATAACAGAAAAGCTAGCGACATAGCCATTTTTTGCTTGTTTTGGATAAAATTTTTCTATGGTTTGTAAAAATTTTTTGGTAATAAAATTTTTTGGTCGAGCATACAAAACATTGCTACAACCCATAATTTTTAAATCTTGCAATAATTTATCAATCTGTTGATATTCAACATGCATAACATCGAGATCGGCGATTGGCGATTGAAAACCTACTTTCGCCATCAAATTAGTGGCGGTTGTTAAGTTGATAAGCGGGGGCATTCGAGCAGAAATTCGTTGGTAAATTTCGTTTTCAGCTTTTTGTGTTGCCAAAAATAATTCTGGCAGGTGTTCTTCGCCAAAAAAACTCGCTAAAAACAAGCCATCTTTTTTTAACAATCGTTTCACTTGTTGCAAAAAATTAGGCGGATTATTAATAAACTGCAAACTTAACAAACTAATAATTAAATCAAAACCAGCAAAATTTTTTTCGGCAAAATGCTCTGCAAAATTCACTTCTGCTAAATTTTCTTCATCAAACAATAAGTCGGCAAATTGACTGCAAATATTGTGTTTTTCATAACCCAAAGCAAGCAAACCGCACTTGATGTTGTCAAGTTTATCGCCAATAATTAAGACTTTGTCAAATTTTTGTTGATAAATTTGCAAATTTGCCAGCATTTGACCTGCAACTTCTTGATATAAAAAACCATTTTTTTTCAATAAAGATAAATGCCGAAAATGATTGCGAAATAGCAATTTTCTATCAAACAGCATCGGTAATTTTTGGTATATTCTTTTTTGCCACTTCAATAATATCGAGCGGTTTCATTGAGCCCAAATTAAAATCACCATAGCTGATTCTGATAAGCCTGCTTACTTGCAAGCCAATGTGAAGCATAATTTTTCGGATCTCACGGTTTTTGCCTTCGGATAAATTGATGGTAAGCCAAGAATTAGAAGTGCTTTGGCTATCGATGCTTACAGTGATTGGTCTGTATCGAACATTTTCGATGGTGATGCCTTTTTCTAGTCTTTTTATTTTCTTTTCATCGACAGTGCCAAAAACCCTTACTTTATAGGTTCGTATTAATTTGTTTTTGGGCAATTCGAAAAATCTTGCTACGCCGCCATTTGTGGTTAACAAAATCAACCCTTCGGTATTAAAATCGAGCCTACCCACACTCATCAACCGCGGTAGATTTTTGGGTAATAAAGAAAAAAGAGTGGTGCGATTTTCAGGATCTTGATGGGTGCAAATACAGCCAACAGGCTTATAAAACAAAAATAAACGAGTAGGTTGCGGTTGGTTAATTAACTTGCCATCAACTTTGATAGATTCGTCTGAAATAAAAGTGGCAGGGCTTGAAATAACCACACCATTTACTTGCACCCGACCTTCTAAAATTAAGGCTTCTGCCTCTCTTCTTGAGCATTTACCCGATTGGGCAATGATTTTTGCTATTCTAATTGGTTTTAACATTGTTTGTTTTAACGATATTTTTGCTGATAATTCTGACAAGCAGAAACGAAAGATTGAAAAATTTTATTGTCATGCTTGGCAGTAAGAAATTCGGGGTGCCACTGCACACCTAAATAAAAATCTCGCTCGCTATCTTCGACCGCTTCGATGATGCCATCTGCGGTGGTGGCTGACACTTTAAGATTGGTGCTTTGCACCGCTTGATGATGCGAAGAATTAACGGCGAAACTTGTTTCTTGCACGATTTTTGCCAATTTTGACTGCGGATTAATAGTTAATTGATGATAGGGTTGATAATTAACAAAATCTGGCAAACTGCTTTGCTCGTGATTAATAAATTTTGGGTCATCAGGAATGTGTTGAATAATTTTGCCTTGATGCAAAACACTCAACAATTGCATACCGTTGCAAATGCCAAAAATAGGCAGATGCACATTTTTTATTGCCTCGCTCACCAAATGAAACTCAAAATTTTCTCTGGTTAAATTTAGTTTAGTTTTGGGATGAATTTCGGTTTCTTGATAACGATTAGGATGAATATCCATATCGCCACCCACAATTAACAAACCATCAATTAAGCTTAAATATTGCTCGATTGCCTGATGGTTGTAGGGAAGAATAATCGCTAAGGCACCATTATTGCTAATGGCATCGACATAATTTTGCCTTAATGCATAATAGTTATAAGCAGAATAGCCTTTTTCTTTTAACCCAAGGCAAAAATCAGGCAAAATACCCACGATAGGTTTAGACATATAAAAAAGATAGATTAACATTATGTGAATTATAATCAAAAAATAATTTAAATTCAAGTGCTTAAATGGTATTATCATTTAACAAAAAAAGTGTGAGTGCCTTTTGTTAAAAAATCTAAGTTATCTATTTGGGCGAATTGCTTAGCTGTTTGGCAGTAATTTTTGCTAGGTAGAGCATATTTTTTTGAGAAATTCACCAATAAATTTATTTTTTCGTGCTGTATTTTTTGACATAAACTAGGCAAATGATGGCGATTTTTCTTTAATAATAAAATGGTGAAGTCTTGATAATGCAATAAACAATGGTCTTTGTTGCAATTTCGCCAACAAATATTTGAGGCAGATTTATTTAAACATTTCGGCAAACTAATTGCTTGTTTTACATAAAATCTTGACAAAATATTTTGTTGCTGTTTTTCATTGTTAAATTTGCCAAAAAAGAACAATTCTTGCGAACTTTGTTGATAAAATAATATTAATTTTTGATTATGTAAAAAAGTAAGATGCGGAATTTTTTGCCAAAAAACCACAGATAAACCAGCAATAAAAATAAAGATCGCCATTATTTTTAGATATTTGTGTTGATGAATAATAAACAGCAAAAAACCAAACAAGCTAATTAACAAAGCAAAACTTGGCAGATATGGAGTTTTGATGAAAGCAATGGCAAAGTCGTTGATTTTGATATTACCAACATAATTGGCAATAAATAAAAAAAGCTCAATGTTTTTAGCCATTGCCATCAATATGGTTTTTTCTAAACCAAACGGCATAATCATTAAAGCCAACACTCCCAAAGGCATAATAATAAAACTGGTAAGTGGAATAGCAAAAATATTGGCAAAAAAACTCAAAACCGAAAAATTTTGCACACTGTTCATAATGATTGGTAAGGAAAAAAAGGTAATTAACAAAGAAATAACCACGATATCCACAAAATATTGCCAAAAAACCCGCCAAAAACCATAAAAAGTTTGCCAAAAATTAGTTTTGCCGGTTTTGATTTTTATATTATTTTGTCGAAAGATTTTTGGCTTTAAATCGCTATAATAAAAAACTAAAACCGCAATCGCCAAAAAAGATAATTGAAAACCCAAATTATATAACGAATAAGGATTAAGCAAAATAAGCAAAAAGAAAGCCAAAAACAATGCTCTTTTGGAGTGAAATTTTTCGTTAATAAAATAACTCAACATCACCGCAAAAACCACAATAAAAGCTCGCTGGGCGGGCAGTGGCATATCTGCTAATTGTAGATAAATATAGCTCGCCAACACTGCCACCACCGCTGAAATTTTTTTGATGTTATAATGAATTGTTAAAAATTGACTAGTTGCCAAAAGAAATCGAGAAAAACCAAAAAACATTGCAGCAACCAAGCCTAAATGAAAACCAGAAATCGATAACAAATGAGTGAGGCCAGAATTGCGAATATCTTGCATAATATTTTCGGCTATCTGCTCTTGGTTGCCAATCAACAAAGCCGAGACAACCGCAGATATATTGGGATTGCTAATATTATTTTTGATTGCAAGATTAATTTTTTCGCGAATACCTAAAATATATTGTTGAAAATTGCCGATTTTGGCTTTATTAAAAATTTTTACCTCACCAATCGCCATTGCATAGCCACCTATTTTTTTCGCCAAATCTTGTTTTTGCCAATCAAAACTATTTGGCAAATCAAGGTGCGATCGGGCATTAAACATAGCATTAACACTGATTTTGTCGTTAATTGCCAAATCGTTTGCAACAAGATTGATGCTCACAAAAGGAGGAGGGTTGACAAGTGTTTGGCAAGAAATTTGCTGGCAACCATTTTTTTGCCAAATTAAATTGGCGATCTTCTTGTTTTTATCGAGAAATTCACGATCAATTTCTTGGTAATTTTTAAGATTGATAAAGTTATTTAAAATATTTTTTTCGGTGAACGGATATTTATTTTTGCTTTTCTCTTTGGTTTTTTTGGAAATCGTTTTATTTTTTTTGCTTTTCTTGATAATTTTATGCTTTTTTTTGCTTTTTGGCTGTTTAGACTTGCTTGTTTTAGTGATTTTTACATAATGATAGGGCTCAATAATAGGATTTTTAATTGTCACATTAACTTTATTTTTATTGCTCGAAGGCTTGATAGCAGAAATTTGACCGCTCACATTAACAAAAGCGAGGTTGTCAATTTTTTGGTAAGATAAAAAACGATAATGATAAAATTGACAATAAATCACACCAAACAGCAAAAAAATGCCAAAAAGCAAGAAAAAAAAGGCAAAAGGGCTTATTTTATAAAATAAATAACATAAAAAAACCGCAACAACAAGAGATGTGTAAAAATACCAACAATATTGTTGATAGTAGCTAGCGATAAAATTTTGATAAGTAATAAAAATTATCTGCCCGCAAGCAAATAAAATTGGCAACCAAAACCATAGATTTTGCCATGGATTGTGCAATGAGGTTTTTTGCTCGCCAACACTAATTGGAAGCGAAGTTTTTGGGTTTAAAAACATGGTGATGTTTGTTTATTTAGCAGTGGTTTTGCAAATAATTTAACACACAAAAATTAAAAGTCTAGCAAAGAATTCAGTTATTGATGAAAATATTTACAAGGGGTTAAAACCCTTTGTTTCGTAATAGTTTAGACAGTTAACTAAAAATAAAAATAAGATTAAAATAAAAAACTTGACAAGCAAAAAAATATCGTTCATAGTAAATTATTAGTTAATTTTTAGTATTTTTAAAAATAAAAGCGGTTCTTTTATTTCGAGTTGTTAACCAAATTTTAAATGGCATGCAAAAATCTTTTTTGCTAAACAAAATCAATCAACATCCATTACTTAGAAAGCATAGTCTTTTGGCGAAAGTATGTAGTATTTTTGGGTTAATATTGCTGGCAATAAGCAATGTTTTTATGCCAGTTGTGCAGTTTCTTTTTGCCAAAAAAACCATTTTATTTATTTCTAATAAAAAAATCATCAGCATTAATTTTCATCCTATCTTACAAACCATAATTATTGCTTTGGTGCTATTTTTTGGCTTATCTTTTTATCGTTCTTGGCAATATAATTTGCAATATAGCAACACAGTTGATAACAAATCAAGCGAAATAGATGAGCTCAAAAAAATCAATAATTATTTTGCTAACGAATTAGAAATAAGCAATAAAAAACTTGAAAAAATCAACCAATATTTAAACACTCTCAATTCTCCAATTGTGCCAGTAAATAGCCAATCAGACAACTCAATTGACATTCCAAAAAAAATCGAAACAGAAAATTTAAACAGCGAAAATCAACAAACCATCAACACCATAAAGCAAATACATCAAAATTTTTCTAATATTAATCATTTTAATCTGCAAAGAATTAAAAAAATAGAACAAGCCATTATCGTTTCTGGTTTAAATTTTAAAAACCATTTTGATCATCAACAAAAACCAACTAAACATATTGTCAAATATGGCAAAAACAATTTCGCTTTGGGCCTTGGCGGGCCAGAAAGCGTCGATGCAGACCTAGAAAAAGAACTGTTGGCAAAAAATCTTTCCACCGATTATCTTGAACTGCATTTAGAAAAAAACCAGTTTAACAATCAAATAAAAAAACTACAATTTCTTGAAAAAATCAGCCAAAAACTTCCTTTCAATAAACCCATGAACAATTTCTATGTTTCTAGCGGTTTTGGTGTGCGAATCGATCCTATTACAGGCAAGCACCATCCGCACGAAGGCCTTGATTTTGTTGGCATTCACAATGCACAAATTATCAGCCCATCTAGTGGCAAGGTTGTTTTGGCAAAATGGTTTAGCGATTATGGCAATGCTATTGTTATTGATCATGGTTATGGCATCACCACTCGTTATGGTCATTTATCTAAAATAAAAGTAAAAGAAGGCGATGTAGTTAAAAAAGGTCAAATCATTGCCCTGCAAGGCACCACAGGCAGAAGCACCGGGCATCATCTTCATTATGAAGTTAGATATAAAAATACTCCACTTAATCCAAAAAAATTTTTGGAAGCTGGCAACATAATTAATTCTTCTACCCAAAATTATGTCAATAGTTAATCTTAAAAAAGAAGCTGTAAAAATTCAAAATAATCACAAAAAATTTGAATTAATTAGCTCGTTATACAACTCCCCACCCAGCATTATTGCCAAACATTCTACCATTAATGGCAACATATCTAGCTCTGCAACCATCGAAATAGAAGGCAAAGTTTATGGCGAAATTAACACCAAAAATTTAATTATTAGAGAATCTGGTTTTTTTCAAGGCAAAATTGTTGCCGAAGATATTTATATACAAGGCAAATTCGAAGGCAACATTGTAGCAAAAAAAATTAGCATCTCTCAAACCGCCACTATTAATGGCGAAATCTCTTATCAAACAATGTTGGTGCAAGACGGTGCCTGTATCGATGCTGTTTTTAAAAAAATCAATCAAAACACATAGATAATACCATTTCCACTAATTAAAACAACACTATGGTTTTTCACATTCTAACTTCATCTTTTTGGTTAAAAACCTGTCGTTGCGATAGCACGACTAGTTATTTATTCAAAAAGCCTCTGCCTGTATGGATATACAGGCAGAGGCTTTTTAAAGTTTTTATCTCAAAAATCTTTCGTTATAATGTGGTTTTAATTAGTGGAAATGGTGTAATGTCGCTAGTTAAAAAAAATAATCAGCACAAAATTTTTAATTTACCCATCATCTTTTTATTTTTTTGCCTATTTTATTTATGCTCTTGCAATAATTTCGGCTCTATTGGCAATTTTACCTTCAAAAATTCGGCAAAAAATACTGCAAAAACCATCAACTCGCAATCACAAACAAAAACTCCAACTCCAACAACACAAACAGCAAAGCATTTAGAAACCTATAATCTTAACAATATTGGCAACAATCTGCCCGAAAAAATCAAAGTCGCCATATTTTTACCTTTCTCCGGCAAAAACAAAGATCTTGCACAAAACATCGCCAATTCGGCAGTTATTTCGTTATTTGAAAATGACCGTTTTCATAAACTAGAACTTGTTTTTATTGATAGCAAAGAAGATCCTACCGAGCAAAAACAGGCTTTTCAAGAAGTTATTAATCGCAATATTAAATTAGTTATTGGGCCAATTTATAGCAATAATATTGCCAATATTGAAGCTATGGCAAAAGAATATGCCATTACCGTTATTTCTTTTTCTAACAACATCAATATGCTAGGCAACATATTTGACAACGGTGGCGGTATTTTTGTGGCAGGAATCTTGCCTGAAACTCAAATAGAGCAAATAGTTAATTACACCATCAGTCAAAATAAGCGAAATTTTGCCATTTTGGCCCCTAATAATCAGTATGGCAAACTTATTTGCGAATATCTAAAAAAATTTGTTAAAGTAAGAAATGCCAATTTTATTACTGCCGAATTTTATAACAACGAAAAAGATCTAGAAAAATCATCAGAAAAATTGGTTAATGCTTTTTCGCTTTCTATTGCTCCTAAAAAAGATCAAATAATTAACGAAGAAGACAAAAACTATCCGCAAGTTATTTTAATTCCAGAAGCGGGCAAAATATTGTCAAAAGCAGTTGCTACCATCAACAACAAAAATAACAAAGAATTAGATTTAAAAATTATCGGCACCAATCAATGGGACGATTCTCTCACTTTAAGCGACAGCAATTTGTTTGGCAGTTGGTTTGTTGCCCCTGAACCAAAAAAATTTCAAGATTTTGAAAAAAAATATCAGCAAACTTTTAAAAACCTGCCAGCTCGCCTTTCTAGCATAGCCTACGATAGCATTTTAGCTTTCAGCGAAATTGCTGCTAATCAAAACCAAATTACTGCTCATAATTTAATTGCCAGACGAAAAGGTTTTAACGGTATCGACGGCCTATTTCGCTTTTTGCCAAACGGTGCGGTGCAAAGAAATTTAGCCATTTTACAAGTTGGCACCAACAATTTTGACATCGCCGAACCAGCTAGCACTAAATTTTTAAACTATTGATTCAGCAAATTTAATAAACTATGCAATTTTGCCAAATCTTCTGGTGGTTGGCAAGTAAAGTGCATTTTTTCTGCAGTAATTGGGTGCACAAACTCTAAAGCGGTTGAGTGCAATGCTTGTCTTTTTAGTTGCTTGATGTAATCAAAAAATTCAGCCGAGCAATTGCTTGGCAACATTTTTTGGCAAGAATTATAAAGCTGATCGCCAATCAAAGAGTGTTTTTCTGATTCAAAATGCACCCTAATTTGATGGGTTCTGCCAGTTTCAAGCCTGCATTCTAGCAGGCTAGCAAAATTATTACCAAAAACTTGTAGAGTTTTGTAATGGCTAATCGCGGTTTTGCCAGTTTGTTTGCAAGTTATCATTTTTAGCCTATTATTGGCATTACGACAAATATTTTTATTAATCATTCCTTGTCTTGGGGTGATGACACCATAAATAAAAGCCAAATAAGTGCGATTTATCAATCTTTCTTGCAACATTTTACTTAATTTTAAATGGGTGAGATCGTTTTTTGCCACCAGCATCAAGCCACTAGTGTTTTTATCGAGTCGGTGCACAATTCCGGGCCTAGTTGGATCTTGACTGGTCGATAATTTTTGTTGCGAAAATAACAACCCATTTACCAAAGTGTTTTGTTGATTACCATTTCCGGGGTGCACAGTGAGATTGGCGGGCTTGTTAATCACCAGCAAGTGCTCGTCTTGATAGATAATTTCAAAAGCAATATCAACAGCAAGCAAGTGGCTTTGTTTGCTTTTTGGCAAGTCAATTGCAACATTTTGAGGCTTATTTTTTAGTTGATATGAAACATCGTCAACAATAACATCGTCAATTAAAACCAAGCGATCTTTAATAAATTGCTGAATTTTGCTTCGGGTAATGCTGGCATCGATGCTTAAAAATTGCAAAGCCAAAAATTTGTCTAGTCTTGAGCCATAGCTACTGTCGTTGCTGATAAAATTGTGTTTGTTCATAAAATAGTAATTTGTCGAATATTGCTTTGTGCAAGCTTGTTAAAATAAATTTTGGTAATATTGTTTGGCAAAAAAGGCAAAGCAATTTCTGGCCATTCAATTAACATAATGTTGTTGGCAATAGGCAAGAAAAAACCGATATTTTCTAGTTCTAAAGCATTTTTTAAACGATATAAATCAAAATGAAAAATCTCGCCTTTGCTGGTTTGATAGGTTTGCAACAAAGTAAAAGTTGGGCTTAACACTGTGGTTTTTTCTGTTTGCAAGTGGTTGATAAAATGCTTAACAAAAAAACTTTTTCCAACTCCTAGATTGCCAAATAAAGCAAAAATTTGATTATTTGTTGCTTGTTTTGCCATATCGTAGGCAAATTTTTTCATTTGTTGTTGATTATTAATTGTGATTTCCATATTTTTTATTGAATAAAAAAGAATTTAACACCACCAAAACAGAAGAACTAGACATTGCCAAGGCGGCCCACAATGGCGAAACATAGCCCATCATAGCAAAAGGCAAAGCAATTAAATTGTAGCACAAAGATAGTATCAAATTTTGATGCATAGTTTTTTTTGTGCTAGCCACCAAAGCAAATAAATCAAGCAACGGTTGCAGTTTTGAGCCTTCAATAATCACATCGGCGGTTTTTTGCGAAACATCTAAAGCCGAAGAAAAAGATACCGAAATGTCGGCCAAAGCCAAAGAAGGCAAGTCGTTTAAGCCATCGCCCACCATCATAATTTGCTGGTTTTGTTGCTGTAAATCTTGCAAAATTTTGGCTTTTTGTAGCGGATCGCAGGCGAAATAATATTGGTTAATATTTAAATTTTCAGCGACATTTTGCACATTTTCTTTTCTATCGCCCGAAAGCAAAATAAGATTTTTGGTTGATAGTTTTGCCAACACCGCTTTGGCATCGGTTTTTAAACTATCTTGCAACACAAACAACAACTGTTGCTGTTGATAAGTAAAAAAACAACAAAGTTGATTGGCTAAATTAGGCAATTGCGAGGCGAGATGGTCGAAATCGATTTGACAAAACTTAGCACTGCCGAGTTTGATTGGTAAATTTTGGTAAAAACCCGCCACTCCCAAGCCTTTTTCTTCGCTAATTTCGGTGATTGCCAAATGTTCTTGTTGTAAAAAATTGAGATCTTTCACAATGGCTTTGGCAATAATATGTTTGCTATGTTTGGCTAAATTATAGGCAAGGTTGACAAACAAATTGTTTGAATCAATTTTGATAAGTTGTTGATTTTTGATAATAAAAATTTGTTGCAAAGTTGGGTTGCCAGTGGTGAGAGTGCCGGTTTTATCAAAAACAATGGTGGTGATTTTGCTTAATTTTTCAAAAACTTCGGCATTTTTGATGAGAATAGATTTTTTTAACAAGCTAGCAATGCCAATAGTTTGAGCAACCGGCACCGCCAAAGCCAAAGCACAAGGGCAAGTGATAATTAGCACAGTGGTGGCATTGATTAAAGCCTGTTGCCAACTTTGTTGCAAAAAAAATTTCCAGTATAAAAAGGTAAGCAAAGCAAGCAAATGAACGATCGGGGTGTATAATTTCGACAAGCGATCGGCAATGCCTACAAAATAATTTTTACTGCACTGAATGTTATTGACAAGGCTAATAATTTGCCCCAAAACACTATCTTGGGCGGTTTTTAAAACTTTCACCTGCAACGGAGCCTCTAAATTGATGGCTCCAGCATAGACCAGCGAGTTTGGCAAAACCGCCACATTAACCGTTTCGCCACTTAATAAAAAATTATTCACACTCGAAATGCCCGAAATAACCACTCCGTCTGCAGAAATTTTTTCGCCACAAGCCACTAATAAAATACTCTCTGGTTTTAATTTGTGGCTAGGTAAAATTTTTATTTCGCCGTTTGGCAACAAAACCCTGCCAAAACCAGCGGTAAGGTGGGCAAAATCAGAAGCGATATTTTGAGCCTTTTTTTTAGCTAAAAAATCGAGATATCGCCCAATCAGCAAAAAGAAAATCAACATCACCGCCGAATCAAAATAAACATAAGCAAGCCCTTGCCAAGTGTTTAAATAGCTAACAATGCAGGCCAAAACAATGGCTAAACTAATAGGTAAATCCATATTTGCTTGCCCTCTTTTGACAGCATGATAAGCAGAAAACACAAAAATTCTTGCCGAATAAATTGCCACAGGAACGGCGATGAGGGCAGAAAAAAGATGAAACAAAAAACGGGTGTAAAAACCCATTTGGCTAACATCAGAAAGCCACAAACCAATAGAAAACAACATCAAATTACCTGCTCCAAAACCAGCCACCGCCAGTGCTTTTAGCAATTTTTCTTGCTCTAATTTTTGTTGTTGATTAATGTTTGCCACATTAAATGGAGCTAAAGTATAGCCCAAATTTTGCACCAAGGCTATGAGTTTTTGCCCCTCCGCCACATCGCCTTGCCAACTGATGCTTAAAGATTTATTGCTTACATTAATTTTGGCGAGCAAAATATTTTCTTGCTTTGCCAAAATGCTTTCAATTAGCCACACACAAGCAAGGCATTTTAAATTGGCAACCAGCAAGGTGGTTTGATAGTTATTTTGTTGATTTTGCACAAAAAAATCAGAAAAATCACAAAAATTATCAGTTTCTGGTTTAAGATTATTAAAATTGTCGGTGCTTTGTTGATTGCGAATTTGGTAATAATTGCTAAGATTACTGTTGTTAATGAGTTTAAAAGCCAACAAACAACCGCTACAACAAAAAAATAAATCTTGTTCTTGATGTTGTAAATTCAACACCTCTTGCTGGCAATGACTGCAATATTTGATTGGCTTAGCATTAATCATTTGGCAATAAATTATTTTCTAACCATTGTTGATATTTTGGCGAAATATTGCTAATTGGAGTGGCAATAATTTGCGGTGTTTGGTAAGGATGATGCTGGATTAAATAGCTTTCAATACTAGCGAAAAGGCTTTGCTTGGTTTTGATGGTCAGCAAAAACTCGGTTTCGGTGCAGATTTGCTGGTTGTAAACATAGCTACTGGTGATGTTTTGTATTTGAGTGCAACCTGCTAGTTTTTGGGCAAGCAAAACAAGCGAAATTTCTTGGGCTTGCGAAAAACTAGCAAAAGTTGTGCTGATAATAATAAAATTAGTGGTCATAAAATTTATTTTTGCAAAAAATTGCTGTGTTTTTAATTTTTAACTGCCCAACCGCCAAATCAACAAAATTTTGCTGATAAAAATTTTTTTCGGCTAAATGTTGAGCAATTTTATGATAATTTTTTCTTTCAAAATCATCGACAATCAACAAACCATCTGGTTTTAAAAATGCTAAACTATGCCAAACACATTGCAAGCGATGCAAAGAATCAACCAAAATAATATCGAATTGTTGTTTGCCGTTAAAATTTTGTGGCAAAAACTGATAATAATTTGGGTTTTGATAGGCATTTTCTAGCAAAAAAACCACCGCTCCATTAATTTTATTTTGATTTGAAAAATAATTTTCTTGCCAAGCTCCGCTCATAAGGGCAGAAAGTTTTTGAGTGATAATATTAAACCAGGTTTTGCTAGTTTCAAGACTAAATGTGCGGTATTTTTGCTTTTGAAAAAATAAAGTAGAAGAGCCAGAGCCAAATTCAAAAACCTGCAAATTTTGGTGTTGCTGGCAATATTTTTGCAAAAAATCAACAGCAGAATAGCTAAACCACGGAATATTATTGCCGTTTTCGTCAACCGCCATCCCTAGCTTGTTTGACAAGCACCAGCTTTGTTTATTGTCAACAAATCGCTGATACAAAAAAGACATATAAAATTAAAAAGTAAGCACAACAGAGCCAATGTTGGTGCGGTTTTCAAACAATTGATGAGCCTTGACAATATCTTTAAAATTAAATTCGGTGATTTTTGGCTTGATAATGCCTTTTTTTACCATAGCAAAAATTTGTTCTGCGGTTATGGCCAGCTCGGCTCGATTATTTTTAAAAATAGGCAAACTCGGACGGCATAAATAAAGAGAGTTATCGATAAGATGATTTAAATTTATTGGCTCAACCACCCCAGAAGATTCGCCATAACTAATGCAAATACCCATCGGCCATAAACATTCTAGAGATTTTAGCATAGTATCTTTGCCCACAGAATCATAAACAATGCCAACCCCATTATAGTTGGTGATTTTGCCTAACTCTTCAACAAAATTGCTGGTTTTGTAATTAATAACATGATTGCAACCAATAGAATTGGCAAAATCAATTTTTTTGTCAGAGCCAACAGTGCCAACAACTTCAATTCCTAAGTGCTTCGCCCACTGACATAAAATATGCCCAACCCCACCAGCAACCGCATGAATTAAAACTCTTTTCACCAAAGTGGCATGATAAACTCGATAAAGCAAAGTGTGTGCCATCAAACCTTTCAACAATACCGCAACCACTTGGCTGTCGGTTAATTCTTTTGGTGGCAAAACTAAACAATTGGCAACCACAGCGGTTTTTTCGGCATAAGCCCCAATGCCCGAAGTGGCATAGGCAACTCGATCGCCAACCTTAAAATCAACCACCTCGCTACCAACGGCCGAAACAATACCGCAAGCTTCGTTGCCTAAAACCAACGGTAAAGCTGGCATTTGATATTGCCCTTTTCTTATAGCTACATCGATATGATTAACACCAATCGCCATATTTCGCACAATCACTTCGTCTTTTTTTGGCTTAGGATCTTCTTTTTTTTCTATTTTGAAAACCTCTGGGTTGCCAGTTTTATTGAGTAGTATTGCCTGCATACAAAATAGAAAAAATAATAAAACTAATTATAACAAAATATTTTTGAGATAAAAACTTTAAAAAAAGATTGTCTGTATACCTATACAGACAGAGGCTTTTATAATAAAAACTATAGTCGCACTATCGCAACGACAGGTTTTTAGCCAAAAATATGAAGTTAGAAAATTAAGAAAGTTTTGCCACTTCTGCCAAAACCTCATCGACATGACCGTTAACTTTTACAGATCGCCAAAATTTGACTATTTTGCCCATTTTATCAATTAAAAAAGTTGAGCGATCGATGCCTAAATATTTTTTGCCAAACATTGATTTTTCGACCAAAACTTGATATTTTTGGCAAACCTCGGTGTTTTCATCGGAAAGGAGCAAAAATTTTAGTGCATACTTATCGACAAATTTGCAATGACTGTTAAAATTATCTTTGGAAATGCCTAAAACAATGCAATCGAGCTTACCAAATTGATTAAGCTGATTGTTAAAATCTTGTGCTTCGATGGTGCAACCAGGAGTGTCGTCTTTTGGATAAAAATATAACACCACATTTTTGCCTTTTAGATTGGCTAAACTAATAGTGCTACCTTCGCTACTTGGCAACGAAAATTGCGGGGCAAGATCGGAGATTTTAATCATTTTCTGATGTTTTATTGGTTGGAGTTTCTGAAGTATGAACTTGCGAAATTACTTCGTTAAACATTGACTGACTGCACAAACCAAGCAAAACAATGTCTCTTGGCTTGATGTTTTTCATATTCCAGTGGCTTCTGGTTCTGATAGAATCAATCATTTTATCGGTGGTGCCAACCAATTTTTTAACTTGGTTATTGCTAATTTCTGGATAATATTTTAACAAAAAAGCAATGCCGTCGGGTTTGTCTTGCCTTCTGGCGATGGGAGTGTATTTGCCTTGGTTGGTTTCTTGAATTTTGCTTGCCGCATTTTGATTAAGCACAAGATTTGCCGAAGAATTTTTTTCGCAACGATGTATTTCGTCTAAAGTGAGTTGCCCCGACATAATTGGGCTTTGACCAAGAATGCCACTAGCAATATCGCCATCGGCAATGCCTTGCACTTCTAAATCGTGCAAATGACAAAATTTAGCGATTTGTAAAAAAGTAAGAGAAGTGTTTTCGATTAACCAAACCGCGGTTGCTTTTCGCATTAAAGGCACTTCTTGCACTGAATTTAGCTTGTTCATGGTATAGATAAAATTAAATCTTTAAAAAAATAAAAAATAATTTAAAATTGTATAGATTAAAAAAAATAAAAGCAATACACAATGATTATCATTTTATCACCTGCCAAAACTTTAGATTTTAGCGAAACTTATTGCCCTGAGAATCTAGAATTTTCTAGCACCACTCCGGTTTTTTTAGCAAAAGCAAAATTACTTGCCTACAATTTGCAAAAATTTAGTTGCCAAGAAATAGCAGAAATATGCCACATCAGCCCCAAACTTGCCGAATTAAACCAGCAACGATGGCAAGATTTTTCGCAAAATAAGCAAAACAAGGCAAAACAAGCAATTTTTGCCTTTCGTGGCGATGTTTATAAACAGCTCAATTTAGCCAATTATCAACAACCAGAATTTGCTTATTTGCAAAAAAATGTACTGATTTTATCGGGTTTGTATGGCATTTTAAAGCCTTGCGACCTTATTTTGCCTTATCGGCTCGAAATGTCGAGCAGTTTTGCAAAATATGCTTTTTTTCTTGATAATTTATATGCCTTTTGGCAAGAAGATCTCACCAATTTTTGCCAAAATTATCCACTTATCATTAATTTAGCCTCAAACGAATATGTTAAAGCTTTGCACAAAACCAAGCTTAATATTGTTGATGTGTTGTTTTTAGATTATCAACAACAAAAATTAAAAAATATTGGCATCAATGCCAAAAAAGCTCGAGGCAAAATGACTGATTTGTTAATTAAAAACAACATTCAAAATATTGCAGATTTAAAAAATCTACAACCGCTAAACTATCGCTTTAGCCACGAAAATTCTAGCAACCAACAATTAGTTTTTATTAGATGAACTTGCATAAAACTTATCATTTTTCTGGCTTTACTATTTACGAATATTTCGAACTAGAAAGCACCAACAAAACCGCTAATCATTTGTTGCTTAATCAGCAAATACACGATAAACAAGTTATTTTGGCAATTTCACAAACCAACGGAGTGGGTAAAAATCAACGAGCTTGGCAATCTTTGGCAGGCAATTTGTTTTGTTCTGTGGTGGTGCAAATAGCCAACGAGTTTTGCTCTAATTACACCCAGCTTTCTTTGCTTACCGCGGTTGCTATGGGGCAAACTTTTCGGCAAATCAAGCCCGATTTGCCAATTAATTACAAGTGGCCAAACGATATTTTGCTTGATTGCCAAAAAGTAGCGGGCATTTTAATTGACAGCACTCAAACTAGGCAAGGCCACCAAGACTTTATTATTGGCATTGGAGTGAATTTAAAACATCACCCAAATATTGCCAATTTACCAGCAAGCAACTTGGCAAATTATCATATTCATCTTTCAAGCCTTGAGTTTTTGCAATATTTTTTGCCGAATTTTCATATTTTACTAAACAATTGGCAAAAGTTTGGATTTGCTTATATTAAAAAATCGTGGCTAAATTTTGCTTACAAACTAAACCAAGAAATAACCGTTGAGGTTGCTGGCAAAAAGCACAGCGGAGTTTTTGTTGACATCAACAACGAGGGCAACATTGTGTTGCAAAACCTCCAAGAAAAGCTGATTGTTGCTAGTTGCGAGTGGTAAAAATCTCTCGCTTCTCACAAACTAAACGAGGTTTTTTAACTATTTGTTTTGACAAGTTAAAAAAAATACTTGAATTAAATTATAAGATAAATAAAACTTATAGCACTTTTTTAGATTATCTTAACAAGTGCCTAAAACAGCTTTTATTAAAAAAATATAAAAATAAAATGTTTGATAACATAAAATCTGATGAGAGAAGCATTGTTGCAGCCTTAATATGGGGATTAAAAAATTATGATACTCAAGAAGTATATAATAAGTTAAGAGAAAGCCTTTCGCAAAAAGAACATATTAATAATAATGATAAATTAATTGATGATCGAATCGACTCAGCTATATCATATATTAATAAGATTTTAGAAGGTGAATCACATCCGAATCATCCAGCTCTTAGAGCTCTTCAAGGAGAAAGAAAAAGAGGGAAGACTTCAAAATCAATGGAACAAGTAGAAGAAATAAAAAGTATTCATCAAAAAGCAAAAATTGATAGAGCGAAACAGCCAGATGCCGAGTCGCTAAGTTTAAATGCTGGTAAACAGATTAATTTATATCTTCTTTTTTATTACACTATGACAATTAGAACGATGTCGTTTCAAAATCCAACTAGTCTATCAGAAGAGATGAGAAAATATATTACTGAACTCGATACAAGTAATCCAGTTCTAAAATTTCCTGCTGATATGATTAAGAAACCTGAATTTTTCAAAGAAAGACTTGCAAAACAAGAAATAACACCAATGGAAATAAAAGATTTAACTGTAGAATATCTTGAAAGATTATCACAAGATACTCATCTTAAACTGAACCAATTAACTCCTTCTACCTCTACAGCAAGCATAGATTCAACACCTAAGCAAATAGCATGGGATGATGAAGGAATAGTAAAATTCAGCAGATAATAATATTAGCAACCTACTTTTGCAAGAAGAGGAATTAATAAAAAATTCCTCTTCTTTTTTACATTAAAAAATATTGCTAAAACTTTTTTAACAAATTAAAATTAGATTTATATCTTTTGAAATCGTCTAAGAAATGCAATAAAATGAAACAAATAAGCATCAAAAAAAAACCAGATCATCTCTATCGCAAAGGGGTTGGCATTATGCTTGTTAATGAGCAAAAAAAAATTTTTGTTGGCAAAAGAATCGATAATCATTCTAATGCTTGGCAAATGCCTCAAGGTGGCATAGATGAAGGCGAAAACGAAGATTTGGCAGTTTTTCGCGAATTGCAAGAAGAAACAGGCATCACCGAACAAAATATCAAAATTCTCTCAAAATCTAGCGATTATTTTTATTATAATCTGCCCTATAATTTACAAAAAAAGTTTTGGGGCGGGCGATATATCGGGCAAAAACAAAGATGGTATTTTGCTCAATTTTATGGTGATGACAATCAAATAAATCTAGTCACTCATAAACCAGAATTTTCTAGTTGGCAGTGGGTTGATAAAGAAGAGTTGATCGATTTAATTGTTAATTTCAAACGCGAATTATATCAACAAATTTTGCTAGAATTTCAAGATTTTTTATGACTACCGAAATAACTTTTTACGAAGTTGAAGAAGATTTACACAAATCTCTTGGCTTGTTGCTTTATAAAATTTGGCAAGACGGCAAAAAATCGTTATTTTTTTTGCCAAATCAACAGCAGTTAGAAGAATTTGATGCTTTTTTATGGTCTTTTGCTCGAAACAAATTTTTACCGCACTGCACTATTTTAGACACAGAATTTGTTTTAGAACAACAGCCAATTTTGCTTTCTCACCTGCCAGAAAACACCAACAATGCCGATGTTTTATTGTTTTTACAACCCCCAGAAAATAACTTTGTTGCCAATTTTGCCAAAGCCTGCTATTTTTTTATGGCAAAACAACAAAATAGCAACTTGATTCCTAAACAACATTTTTATAAAAAAGCCGATAAATGGCAAAAAATTTTATAAATTATGGCACCAGCTAAAAACCTGCAACAACTATTGCAAATGCGAGCTTTTGCGGTGTTGGCTCAAGTTTTTGCTCTGGTGGTGGCGATTTATATTTATCATTTAGAATTGCCAATTTTGCCAATGCTGGCAATAATTTTTTTGTTGATGGCGGTAAGTTTTTATGCTATTTATTGTATTAATAAACAAAAAATTAGCAATTCTACTTTGTTTTGGCAAATGCTATTTGATGTTTTGGCTTTGGCAGGGCAAATTTATTTTAGTGGCGGAATATCTAACCCTTTCATCTCGTTGTTTTTGTTGCAAGTGGTGGTGGCAAGTATTTTGCTAAAAACTAGTTATGCTTGGTTAATTGGCATTATCACTTGTTTTTTTTATGCATTGTTAAGTCGTTATTCTTATCAGCAACCTGCGGTTTTGCATCATCATCACACTTTTGATTTTCATTTGCAAGGCATGATGCTGGTGCATTTTTTGTCGAGTTGTTTGTTAATATTTTTTATTAGCAAAATTATGCAAAATATTGCTTTTGAGCAACAAAAAAACCAAGAATTAAATCAAAAAATTTTAAGTAAACAAAAATTGGCCGAAATGGGCTTGCTTGCCACTAATTATGTTCACAATTTAGGAACTCCGCTCACTAATATTGATGTTATTATCAACGATTGGCAAAAACTATCGCTTGCCACTGTCAATCAAAAAGATTTTGCCCTTGATTTAGAAAATGTCAAGCAACAAATTGGCAAATGCAAAAAAATTCTCTCCGATATTTTACAACATTTTCAGCATCAAAGACTCGAAAATTATAACAAAATTAGTTTTGCCGATTATTGCAAGAGTATTGTTTTGGAGTGGCAACAACAAAAACAATGCCAGCAACTAAATTATCAATTCAACTGCCAACAAAATCATCAAATCATCTTTGATAATTTATTAAAACAAGCAATTTTTAATGTTTTTGACAATGCTTTTGAATGTTCTAGCAACACAGTTTCTATCGATATTGCAGATCATCAAAACCATATTGTCATCACCACCAAAAATGCTGGGCATTTTAATGCAAAAGCACTGCAAAATTTGGGCAAAAAAAATATTTCCACCAAAAATAGCAGTGGTCTTGGGCTTTTTCTTACTATGCAAATTTTAGAAAGCTTCAACGGCAATTTAATTATCAACAATCTCAATAATTTTGTGGAGGTTAAAATTATTATACCATCGCTTTTGAGCGGTTAAATAAATATTTTATGTCTTATAATGCCATATTAATTGTCGAAGACGACCGCGATTTAGCCAATAATTTACAAAAATCTTTTGCTAAAAGAGGTTTTATTGCTTATGCAGTGAACTCGTTTTCTGCTACTTGCGACATTGTCAAAAAAATTTTTTTTACTCATGCGGTGGTTGATTTAAAAATTAATCAAGATTCTGGTTTAGAGGTAATTAAATTTTTAAACAATCAACAACCCAACATTAAAATCGTGGTGCTTACAGGTTATGCCAGCATCACCACCACCATTATGGCAATCAAGTGTGGTGCTTGTTATTATTTGGCAAAACCATCGAATGTTGACGATATTTTGTTGGCTTTTGACAGCAATATTGAAACCAAAATCAATAATTGCAAAACCACTTCTTTACAAAACATTGAGCAAGAGCATATTTATTCGGCCTTGCTAGCCAATAATTTTAATATCAGCAAAACCGCCCAACTATTAAAAATGCACAGAAGAACTTTAAGCAGAAAAATTAATAAATACAACTTGCCAGTATCGTAAATAATATTATACCATTTCCACTAATTAAAATCACACTTCTATCTAAATTCCCCTTCTGTAGAAGGGGTGGCGGGCAAAGCCCGACGGGGTAGTGTCGGCAACCAGCACTCGGATTACCCTCGAAACATCATCGGCGATCGTCTCCCAACACCACCCCGTCGACCTTCGGTCGCCACCTCTTCTAAAAAAGGGGAATTTTGCAACGAATTAGATCTAAATTTCCCTTCCACGGGACGAGGAATTTAGATCGAAGTGTGATTTTAATTAGTGGAAATGGTATTATGCCAATTCTGCTGGCATTTTAAACTCAAAGTTAGCAGGCAAAGTTTGTAAATATTGCTTTAATTCTGCCTTTAAAAGCTCTAAAGAGGCTGGTGAATGGCCCTCGCACCTCGCCACCAAAAGAGCTTGAGTGTTAGATGCTCGAAGTAGCCACCAACCATTGCTATTGCTAACTCGAATGCCATCGATGTTGTTAAAATTTTGCTTGTTAACAGTGAGTTTATCTTGCAAAAACTGCACAATCGCAAACTTGTCTTCTTCGTTGGTTTCAATTTTAATTTCGGCGGTAGAATAGCTAAGAGGGAGTTGTTTTAGTTTTTCTGCCAAAGAGTTTTGACTACTGGCAATATTTAACAAACGAATGCTAGCATATAAAGCATCGTCGAAACCATAATATTTGTCGGCAAAAAAGATATGACCCGACATTTCTCCTGCCAATAAAGACTTGGTTTCTTGCATTTTAGCTTTAATAAAAGTGTTGCCAGTTTTACACATCACAGCATTGCCACCTGCATTTTTGATGGCAGAAAATAGTTTATCGCTAGCTTTTACATCGGCAATAATAGTGGCAGAAGGGTTGCTGGCTAAAACATCTTGAGCATAAAAAACCATCAGCTGATCGCCAAAAATTATGTTGCCTTGCCCATCGACCGCACCAATTCTGTCGCCATCGCCATCAAAAGCAATGCCTAAATCGCAATTATTTTTTAGCACACAATCAATGAGATCGGCTAAATTTTCTGGCACCGCAGGATCGGGATGATGATTAGGAAAATTGGCATCGATTTGAGTATAAAGCAAAATTGTTTGACAAGAAAACTGCTCTTGCAATTGTTTGGCTAACTGCTGCAACACCTCGCCCGTGGCTCCATTACCAGCATCAAAAGCAATTTTGAGAGGTTTTTTGATAGATAAATCGGCAAGCAATCTTTCGATATAAGCTTGCATCACATTAATTTTTTCTACCGAGCCATTGCCGACCATAAAATGCTGGTTTTTAACAATTTCGGCAAGTTTTAAAATGTCTTCTCCAAAAAACGGTTTATTATTTTTTAGAGTTATTTTAAAGCCGTTATGATCTTTGGGATTGTGCGAACCTGTAATCATAATGCCAGCATCGGCTTGTTGATGATGCACAGCAAAATAAAGCATTGGAGTTGGGCCTAAACCAGCATCAAAAACATTGATTCCGCAACTAGTTAGCCCGTTGATGAGCTCTTGTTTAAGAGCAGGAGAGCTGGCTCTGCCATCGCAAGCAACTACAATGTTTGTATAGTTATTTTGATGCAAAATTGTGGCAAAACTTTTGCCAATAAAAAAAGCATCTTGATTGTGTAAAGTTTGGTTGTAGATGCCCCGAATATCGTAGGCTCTTAAAATGCTAGAATGAAACTGATGTGTCATATTTTGAGGGTTGTTTTTGATAATTTTAGTTGGCAATTATTTTGTTGTCAAGAAGAGGTTGTGAAAATGGCATTAGTCACAATATTTTGCATTTTTTATAAATACTTGACAATTTGTTTATATATTTTAAAATTATTAGTAAATTTTATAACAACATTATATTATTTTTTAGAATTAAACAACAAGGGTAAATAAATATGCCGACATATAATGAGCGAAAAAGTGATGCTTTGGAAAAGTTGAGACATGGTAGACTTAAGTTTGAAAATCTTGACGAAAAATTAAGAAATGATAAAGATATTGCTTTGGCGGCAGTGCAACATTCTGGTTACAACTTGGAAACTGTTTTGGAAAATCTTGGCGAAGAATTAAAAAAAGATACAAAGGCTATTAAAGATATTGTTGTGAAAGCAGTTAAACAGATAGGTTACTATATATTTGATCTTATACCAGAACATCTTAAAAAAGACCGGCAAATAGTTAATTTAATGAAAGAAGCAACAAACATTCAAGAAGAACAAAGAATAATAAGCTCGTAACGAAAAGCAACAGCGGCGGCGGCAGTAACGGAGGCACCAGCAGAGGAGGCAACAGCGGCGCCAGTAACAGAGGCAGTAACAGAGGAAAAACCGTGGACTAAAGAACAAAGTGCAAATCTTATAAGATTAATTGCCGAATTTCTTAAAGAACATTCTCCGCCTAATGAAACACCTGCTACATTAGTAACTAGCAATGCATCTGCCTCAGTTCTTCAAGAGCAAAAAACTTCCCAAGCTCAAGAATAAAGATAAGTTTCTAAATTTTTAGCATTATCAATTAGATATGGTGTTTTCTAGTGGGCTAGAGGCAGAGGCAAAATTGCTTTTTGGCATTCTGCCCGCTAAAAAAGCCATTCTACCTGCTTCAACCGCCAGTTTCATGCTTTTTGCCATCAACACTGGGTTTTTTGCTTTGGCAATGGCAGTATTCATCAAAACTCCGTCGCAACCAATTTCCATAGCCACTGCGGCATCAGAAGCGGTGCCAACCCCAGCATCAATTAACACTGGCACTTTGGCATTTTCGACAATAAACTCAATATTTAAGCGGTTTTGAATGCCCAAGCCCGAACCAATTGGAGCCCCCAAAGGCATTATAGCACAACAACCAATGCTTTCTAGCTCTTTTGCCACCACGGGGTCGTCAGAAGTGTAGACCATCACCGAAAAACCATCGGCAACCAAGCTTTTTGCCGCTTCGATTGTTTGCATCACATTTGGATATAAAGTTTTGTCGTTGGTTAAAACTTCGAGCTTAACCAAGTTCCACCCGCCCACACTTCGGGCTAATCGCAAGGTTCGCACTGCATCGTTAGCGGTGTAGCAACCAGCGGTGTTAGGCAAATAAGTATATTTTTTGGGGCTAAGATAATCTTGCAACATCGGTTCTTGGCTGTTTTGCAAATTGACTCTTCTTACGGCAACGGTTACAATTTCGGCACCAGAGGCCTCAATAGCTGTTTTGGTTAAGTTAAAATTAGCATATTTGCCAGTGCCAACCAACAATCGAGAATGAAATTTATGCCCCGCCACCACTAGCAAATCGTTGTTTTCTAACATATAGCAAGACCAAATTGTTTAGCAAAAATCACGGTAAACAGCCACACCGTTGGTGCAACCAAAGTAAGGCCATCAAGCCTATCAAGCACTCCGCCGTGCCCCGGAATAATGTGGCTTGAATCTTTCACCCCAAACATTCTTTTAACTTTTGACTCTAAAAAATCGCTTACCTGTTCGATAACCGATAAAAACCCGCTGATGACAATAAAAAACAGCATATTGCCCGGAAAAACCAGCCCCGAAACGACACCAATCAAGCAACTTGCCGTTACTCCACCAAGCAAACCCGCCCAGGTTTTGTTTGGGCTGATGCTTGGAGCAATTTTTGGACCGCCAAAATATTTGCCAGCAAAAAAAGCAAAAATATCGGTTGCCCAAATGATGCTAAACATCCAAAAAACAATAGAAGCACCAGAGGTGGAGCTAGAATTTTCGGTTAAAGAACAAGATTTAAGATGATAAATTTTCAGCACCGAAAACAGCGGTATGACCACATATAAAAAGCCCAACAACAGCCATTTTTGTTGAGTTTTGGCGGTTTTGGTGATGCCAACCCATTCGTAGGTCATTAAAAAAGCAATGCCAAGAGTTAAAAAAACAAATAAATTTGGGGCAAAAAAAATGGCGATAACCGCAAGAGGTATCAACAAAAAAGCCATTAAAAATCGTTTTTTTAAATTGTTGGAAGGATCGATTTTTTCGAGAAAATTTAAGAATTTATGCCAATAAAAACTGAATTTTGATTTATTTACGGGTTCCATATTTTCTCACTCGTTGATTAAAATTATTGATAGCTTTTGCCAAATCGCTAGCAGAAAAACTTGGCCAAAATTTATTGACAAAATAAAGTTCGGTGTAGGCAATTTGCCACAAAAAGAAATTGCTGATTCTCAAATCGCCTGCGGTACGAATGAGTAAATCGGGGCAAGGAATTTGCGGTTGATATAAATAATTAGCAAAAACTTCTTGATTAAGCTGTGTTAAATCGAGCTTTTGCAAGACCAGATCTTGCTGAATTTTTACCACTGCATCTAAAATTTCTTGCCTACCACTATAAGAAAAGGCAATATTTAGAACAAGAGCAGTGTTATTTTGGCTTTTTTCTACCGCTAAAGCAATTTTTTGTTGCAAATTTTGTGATAATTTATGCAAACTGCCCGAAACCAACAATTTTATTTGCTTATCTAACAATTTTTTTAGCTGATTGTCAAGATAATTTTCAAGCAATTCCATTAAATAATCAACTTCTTCTTTTGGTCTTTGCCAATTTTCCCAAGAAAAAGCATAAAGCGATAAATAGGGCAAGCCAATTTGCAAAGAATACTCAACAATTTTTTCGATATTTTCTACTCCAATTTTGTGCCCTAATTGCAAGGGCAAGCCTTTACTTTTGGCAAATCGAGCATTGCCATCCATAATGATGGCGATATGCTTTAAGTTCTCTGGTCTAAAATTGTGTTGTGTTTTTTGAAACAAACCAAACATAATGAAAAAATAATTTAAAAAAGCCTAAACTTTCATTAAATCTTTCTCTTTCACCAATAAAGTTTCGTCAATTTTTTTAATAAATTCATCGGTAAGTTTTTGAGCCAAATCGGTAAAGCCGTGGCTTTGATCTTTGCCCAACTCTTTTTCGTGTTTTTTAAAATCGTCTAAAATATCTCTTCTAATATTTCGCACAGCAATTTTTTTGTCTTCGGCATATTTTTTGGCAAGTTTCACCAATTCTTTTCTTCTTTCTTCGCTTAATTTTGGCACAGCGATTCGCAAATTTGTGCCATCAACTAGCGGGTTAAAGCCTAAATTGGCATTGATGATGGCTTTTTCTACTGCTTTTAAATTGCTTTTGTCCCACACTTGCACGGTAAGTGCAGTTGCTTCGGGAACAGAAACATTGGCAAGTTGATTAAGTGGCAAGAAAGAGCCATAAACCTCTACTTTAATGGTGTCAAGCAAATTTGGGCTGGCTCGACCAGTAGAAATGCTGGCGAGATCTTGCTTAAAAACCAATAGAGTATCTTCCATTTTTTTTCTGCCTTTCGACAAGAGTTGTTCGATCATAAAATTGAGGTGTTAATTAATTGATAATAGTAAATTTTCCTTGTTTTTGCAAAACCTGCTCCAACGAATTTGGCTCTTTAATCGAAAAAACTACAATTGGCAATTTGTTGTCTTTAGCCAAAGTAACCGCGGTTTGATCCATAACTTTCAGATCTTGTTTGATTAAATCGAGATAATTTATTTGCTGATAATGCACGGCATTTTTGTTGATTTTTGGATCGGAGCAATAAACCCCATCAACTTGGGTGCCTTTTAAAATCACATCGCATTTCATTTCGATGGCACGAAGCACGGCGGCCGTGTCGGTGGTGAAAAACGGGTTGCCTGTTCCTGCCGAAAAAATGACAATGCGGTTTTTGTCGAGGTGGCGAGAAGCCCTTCTTTTTATGTAGGGTTCGCAAATGTTGTTCATAGGAATGGCAGAAAGCATACGGGTTTCAAGCCCTTTTTTTTCGAGAGCACTTTGCAATGCCAAGGCATTAATGCAGGTGGCAAGCATACCCATATAGTCGGCGGTAACTCTTTCGGTGCCCATGGCAACTTGCGAAATGCCACGAAAAATGTTGCCCCCGCCAACCACAATGGCTATTTGACAGCCCAAATTGTAGGCAGAAATAATTTGATTGCAGAGTTTTTCGATAGCTACAGGATGATGGCCAAATTGCTGATCGCCCATAAGAGCTTCGCCAGAAATTTTAAATAATATTCTTGTAAAGAAATTGGCCATAAGTGCAAAATTAATATTTAGTAATTTAACAATTTTAAACCTTGCCAGATAATATTTCAACCAAATTTTGCACTTTCAAACTTTTTTATTTTTGTGTCTTGTTGCTTAAAGGTTATGACATTTTAATATTTAAACATCTGCTTGAAACAAGTGGTTTTAACTCCTTGTTTTTATAGCATAGATAATTAAAAAAATAAAAATGTATTAACAACAACATGGTACATGTTCAGCAGCAATGCAAATACTCGAAGGATCACCGCATTCAGTGCTAGGACCAGATGACGAAGAAGAGGATTGAGAGCGGCAGCAACTACTACATGCAAAAAATGATCCTATGATTATCGAGATAGCACCCAAGCCCATAAAACCTCCCGCTCCCGCTGCAGCTACTAATGGTACCGCAGGAAAAATTACTCCAACCGCAATCAAACCACCACCACCTAAAATCAAAGCAGCACTTGTTGTGCGAGGATTATCAAATGGTAATAACAGACAATCGCAACCATCCATAACTCAAAAATATAAATTAAACAAATTTTCGCTCATTTTATTTTTTTACTTTTATTTGTCAAGTGTTTTTTGCAACAAGAGAAATTTACATTTAGCATCATAAAATAAAAAAGTGAAAAAAACACTTGCTTTGAATTATTTTTGCTATTAAAATATTTGGTTGATAATTTTGCAATTTTATGCCTAAATAGCTCAGTCGGTAGAGCAAAGGACTGAAAATCCTTGTGTCGGTGGTTCGATTCCGCCTTTAGGCACCACTAAAATTGTAGTTGTTTTATCGCTCAAAACAATCAGCTTTTATTACTACATAAAAGCAAATATCAAAATAACGGATGGGTGGCCGAGCGGTTTAAGGCAGCAGTCTTGAAAACTGCCGTAGGCTCAAACCTACCGTGAGTTCGAATCTCACCTCATCCGCCACTGAAACCGCTAATTTTTTCTTAGTTCGTGATAAAAAAGCTTACTAAACACAATTACAAAGAATACAAAGAAATTCGGCTCGAGGCTCTAAAAAAATCACCAGATAGCTTCTTATCTTCCTTTGAAGAAGAAAATAAAATTTCCGATAATGCTTGGGCTAAACAACTAGAAACTTCTTTAACATTTGGATATTTTATTAACGATACAATTGTTGGCTGTTGTAAATTATCAATCGAAAAAACAGCAAAAATATCTCACACAGGAACACTTTTTGGTATGTATGTGAAAGACGATTGCCGTGGCGGTGGTATTGGTTTGGCACTCGTTAATTTTGTTAAAGATTATGCCAAAAAAAATCATATCAAGCATTTATACCATTTTGCATATTTAAATGCATAAAGAACGAAATCATTTTTAATTTTAAATTTAGTTTAAAATCGTAGGTTTATCTAGATAAATCAAGGTTTTAAATTAAAGATTAAAATTAATAAATATAAAGTTATTTATGCATTTAAAGATGGGAAATGGTATTATATCTTGGTTGTAATGCACAAAATTTTGGTGCAGTTAAGTTATATAAAAAATGCGGGTTTAAAGTTTATGGAACAAGACCAGATTATACCAAGATCGGTAGCCAATTTTATGATGATTTGATAATGATGTGTGAATTATAACATTTCCACTAATTAAAACCACACTTCGATCTAAATTCCCTATCCCGTAGAAGGGAAATTTAGATCTAATTCGTTGCAAAATTCCTCTTTTTTTAGAAGGGGTGGCGACCGAAGGTCGACGGGGTAGTGTTGGGAGACGATCGCAAATGTGTTTTCGAAAGAAGATCCTACCTTGGTGTTGCCGACACTACCCCGCCCGCTATCGCGGCCACCCCTTCCACGGGAGAGAGTGTTAAATGTGTGGACTTTTTATTTATATCAATTAAAATTTCCCCAAATATTAATCAATATAATAGAAGGTTAAAATGTCTGTAAAATGTAAATCTTGTAATTC
>Ga0214921_10001478_pt1 | contig 39999 bp, 62 predicted proteins | sample LL1505_MetaG_FD_177992 | JGI IMG/M metagenome (GOLD analysis project Ga0214921, IMG submission 177992) | Freshwater microbial communities from Lake Lanier, Atlanta, Georgia, United States - LL-1505 | ecosystem: Environmental > Aquatic > Freshwater > Lake | place: USA: Georgia | collected...
AGCAGCACCATCAATGGGTGCTGGTTCACGCAATTGCCCTCACGGTACAATGACACGTATCCATGGACTAACAGGTAAGTTCGGTCCATACAAGGGTTACTTCTGTCCTGCTAAGCAAGGTGACCCAAGCAAGTGTACTACTCAATACATCAAGGCTAACCAGCCTGAATGGAATAACTTCCAAGCAGATCAAACAAAGGCATAACATGATTGATGAATGGGAATGCGAAGGATGTAGTGCCGTATTTACAACAGAAAGTGAATACGATACACACATAGAAACAGCACACAAAGAAGACGAATGAAAACATTACGCCGTAGTATCGGCAAGCCAGAGGTGGGGGGAGAACCATTACCCCCACCTTTTCAGGCTTTCCAACGAGAAGGAATGATTCTACGCCGTGCTGAAGTAACAGTAATTGCTGGCACTCCTGGTGCTGGTAAGTCTAGTATCGCATTACATATTGCAGCAAGATTAAAACAACCAACATTATACTTCTCTGCTGATACTAATGCGCATACTATGGCTATGCGTTTACTTGCAATGAAAGCAAAGATCACTCAGGCACATGCTGAGTACATGCTTAAGACAGACCCAGCACAAGCAGAAGAACAACTGCGAGAGTTCAGCAATCTATACTGGTCGTTTGAACCTAGCCCTACCCTCAAAGATTTAGATGAGGAAGTATCCGCATTTGAAACTATGTGGGGTAGAAGTCCAACGCTTATCGTAGTAGATAATCTTATGGACATAGCAATAGATGGACACGAAGAGTTTGCTGGCATGCGTGCGGTTATGAAAGAACTTAAGTATCTCGCAAGAGATACTAATGCATGTGTGCTAGTGCTACACCATACTAAAGAAGGTGCGCAAGGATTCCCTTGTCAGCCACGTGCAGCATTACAAGGTATGGTTAGTCAGATACCAGCAATGGTACTTACAGTAGGACAGATGATGCAGGGGCAGGACGCATACTTATGCGTAGCCCCAGTAAAGAATCGCTATGGTAAGGCTGACTTCACAGGTAACACCTACATCACACTATCATTTGACCCAGCGTCTATGTACTTAGAAGATGTAGTCCGTGACTATAGACAAACAGAGATGACGGTATGAGTAAAACATTACAAGATAAATTAGATGAAGCAGCAAAAGCATTAGAGCCTATCTTATGGGACGCATTAAATAACATAGAGCAACCTAAAGAATGAGTAATCCAGCCAAAGCCAAAGGCTCGGGAGCCGAACGAGATGTGGTGAAGTATCTCAAACAATGGTTCCCTTATGTAGATAGGCGATTGGCTGGAGCAACCCTTGATAAAGGTGACATCTCAGGTATACCTGGAGTTACAATTGAAATCAAGAACCACGCTAAAATGAACTTGGCAGGGTGGTTAGAAGAGTTAGCATTGGAGATGGCTAACGATAAAGCGTGGACAGGTGTGGTGTGGCACAAGCGGAAGGGGAAGGGAAGCCCTGAAGACTGGTACTGCACCATGCCTGGACATGTGTATGTAGATTTACTAAGGAGAGCAATTGGAGAAACCAAGTATTGAGGAATACCTCAACTACATAGGCGCAACCGTGCCTCCTATGGGCAGCGGTTGGCGCAAGATGAAGTGTCCGTTTCATATAGACACACATGCAAGTGCAGCAGTTAACTTCGACAAGAACGCCTTTGTATGCCACGGCTGTGGTGTCAAAGGCGATACCTATTCACTCATTATGTACAAAGAAGGCGGTGATTACCGTGAGGCTGTCAAGTTCGCAACGTCAGTTCTTACTACAGGCAACGCAGAGATACGCCAGCAAGATAGATCAAGCAACAGATTATCTATTAAGCCGTCATCTCTCGGTAGAAGAGGCAAACATCTTTCATCTGGGAGTGGTAGACGACCCTCTTCCAGGGCATGAAGCCTATAAAGGCAGGCTTGCTATCCCGTACATCACACCATCAGGTGTAGTAGACATTAGATTCCGTGGCATGAATAGTGAAGACCCTAAGTATATGGGTTTGATTGGTGCCAAAACTACAATGTTTAATACACAGGCTTGCTTTGTAGCAGATAAATATATCTGTGTCACCGAAGGTGAGTTTGATTGTATTATGATGAGCACTAAAACAATCCATCCAACTATCGGTATACCAGGGGCTAACAACTGGAAGTCCCACTATGCTAAGATACTTGATGACTTTGATATAGTAATTGTACTAGCAGATGGTGATTCAGCAGGGCTAGAGTTTGGCAAGAAGATCAGTAGAGAACTAGGCAATGTCAACATCATCAGCATGCCTGAAGGTGAAGACGTTAATAGCATGATGATAAAACAAGGAAGCGAGTGGCTAGATGAGCGAATCAGAGAATGCGTTACCTCTGGATAGTACTATATGGGAGCACATCTCCCACATGGATTTTACTATTGGAATCCCTGTATCAGAAAAGAAAACCCTTAACATATTAGGTGCGCTACAAGACATATATGAAACAGTAGATGACGACCCTGATGAAGCCAAGCAATGCTTGGTTGCACTGGCTGCTATCTTTGTAGCATCACGTCACGACAGAGCAGACTTTGTATGGGAAGAACTATCAGTGCAAGAATCAATGGCTAACTTTGACAACGGACTTAAGGATATATTAAATGAAAAACCCTGATGATGTATACACAATCCACAATGAACTAGCAGTTCTTATGCTTAAAAAGCATGAAGACTATGGTCCAATGAACATAGCAGGCGCACCTGGTGGTGCTATGAATGGACTGCGTGTACGCATGTATGACAAGTTGGCACGGCTTGCCCATCTTGGGGATAACGACACGCCGAACTACGAATCAGTAGAAGATACCCTCATTGACCTAGCAAACTATGCCATAATTGGGTTACTAGTCCAACGTGGACAATGGGAAGGTATACCTAACAATGTTAAAGCACCTCGTATATGCGATTGCACGGACGGCAGTAAATGTCAACCATAGGTTTAACCTATGACACGGGTTGTTGTACTCAGCGACCTGCAGATACCGTATCAAAACAATAAAACTGTAGACGCAACTATAGAGTTCATCAAAGACTACAAACCAGATCAACTCTGGTGTGTAGGAGATGAACTAGATGCACCTGAACCTAGCCGCTGGAACAAAGGCATGGCAGGTGAATATGCAGAAACCCTACAAGATGGTATAGATCAAACGCACGAAATCATGGCTCGTTACCGCAAAGCATTAGGTAACAAGCCATTTTTTATTCAGCGTTCTAATCACACTGACCGCATTGATACTTACATGCGCAAGTATGCGCCAGCCTTTACATCTCTTAAGTCATTAGAGATTGAATCGCTATTAGGTTATGACAAGTTAAAGATTAATTACTTACACCGTATGCATGAACTGTTACCTGGTTGGGTAATGGCACATGGTGATGAAGGTGCGCTTAACCGTGCGCCTGGTGCTACAGCATTGAACTTAGCCAAGCGATTAGGTAAGTCAGTAGTATGTGGGCACACGCATCGCGTGGGCTTACAACATGAAACAACAGGCTTCTATGGCAAGACACATACATTGTATGGATTAGAAGTTGGACACATGATGGATATTAAACAAGCATCTTACCTTACATCAGGTAGTGCTAACTGGCAGCAAGGCATTGGTATCTTAGTAGAACACAACCGTAAGGTTACTCCGTTTGCTGTACCTATTGTAAACGGTGAGGTCATTGTTCCGTAATGAATTACATTGAAGAATACAATGACATGGTACAACAACTTTCAACTGAATACGCTAAACGTTACGGCATGCTTGAAGGTGACGACATAGCACAAGAGTTGTGGGTCTGGTTTGTTAGTCACGTGCGTAAATACAAAGAGTGGTCAGCATTAGAGCAAAAAGATCGAGATAAACTTATCGCTAAATCGCTACGAAATGCAGCGATTACATACTGTGAAAGGGAGAAAGCCAAGAAAATTGGGTACGATATGTCTGATTTGTACTACTATGACGTGTCTGTAGTCGAGGCTTTCTTGCCTTCTATCATCAGTGAATCCTATGTTATCCCTGCCAAGATACAAGACCTTAACTCTAAGTTTGGTAGCGGTGCGCTAAGTGATGGCAACAACTGGTTGGCATTGCGCAGTGACATAGCATTAGGTTACTACAAACTAACTGAAGCAAAGCAAAACATTTTACGTTTACGCTTTAGTGTTGAACAACCTGATTGGGCGACACTTGCTAAAGATATGGATAGCACACCAGATGGTGCGCGCATGAAAGTGCAACGTGCACTTAACTCATTAGTTAAAAACTTAGGTGGATGGAAACCATACAATGACGCAGAGCAAGAAGAGATACAACCAGAATCAGATGCAGTTGAAGAGCACGCAGCAGCCGAAGAATGAAGCGATTATATTATGTTGGTGCGACAACGGTACAACTGATGGTAAGTTTACTGAAGGCGTTGTCTATTCGGCACTAACATCTAAGTTACCTATTCAATCAGCCATGCGTGTGCAAGGCAATCAGATTGGAAGACAACGCCAAGAAGCGTTGGACTTCTGGTATGACAAGACAGACTTTGATTGGGTGCTGTGGGTAGATAGCGACATAGTTCTTACTGAAGATGCATTACAAAAAGTATGGAACAGTGCTGACCCAATACATAAGCCAGTAGTTACAGGCACATATTTTATTTCAAAAGAAAATGAACGTAGCCTTATGGCTCCATACCCTGCCCTATTTAATTGGACTGACAATGACTACAAGATATCTTACGTTCACCCCTTACCAGCAAATGCACTTATCAAGGTTGGTTCGGCAGGCTTTGGATTTGTGCTTATGCACCGCAACGCTGTCACAAAAATGCGAAAGATGTATGGTTCTGTCCCATACTTTAATGAAACTGGAGTCGGAGAAAACTTCGTATCCGAAGACATCAACTTCTTCAAACTCATGGGACAAGCAGGAGTCCCACTCTGGTCTCATACAGGAGCCACTGTTCAACACATGAAACGGTTCTCATTAGATGTAAACTATTACAAATTCTTTTGGGAGAATGAACCACAATGATGAATGACCTTAGAGGTATACCAACCTTTGCTTGCCTTTGTGGTTCTAAAATGTTTCAAATTACAGTTATGTGGGATGAGGAAACAAGAGAGGTTGGTTGGTATGATCTATCTCAAAGATGTCATTCATGCGGTGACATTACAACAGCACCTACACCGATAGATGAAGGATTTGATTGTGCCTAACTATGACTTCAAATGTTTGACTTGTAACATTATGGTGGAATTACAAGATACAGCGTTACCACCGTGCCCTACTTGCGGTGAAACTATGGCTCGTATATGGTCAGCACCAGCCGTTAAGTTTAACGGCAGTGGATTCTACTCAACAGGTGGTTAAATGGAAAAGAAACTCGGTAAGTATTGGTTTTACTACGGACGTAACTGTGGCTTTGGCATTGGGTTTCACGTTGATAAGTACCATTGGAGTCTTGATCTTGGCTTGTGGTATGTAGGTCAAGAGTTTTAATGTATAACTTTACCGAGCCAGCCAACTGTGAGGGTATTGACACTAACATGTTCTTCTCTGAAGAAGATAGCAAGAGTTACACCCATAAAGAGTACCTCATCAAAGTATGTGGTAACTGTAAAGCCAAGGCAGAATGCCTTGAGTATGCAGTCAACGACTATGAGATATTAGGCTGGTGGGGTGGCACTAGCGAGAAGCAACGGGAAGTATTACGCCGTGCCAGAAAAGCAGAAAAGACCCCCGTCAGGTAGGTTAATGTACCTGAACGGGGGCTTCTAGTCTGTATTGGGCTGCTATGCCCTTTAAACGGGGTGTTATCCTTTTTTAGGGAATGAATCCTTTGGGTTTGCCCAACGCATTAAGATAGGCAAGATGGATGCAATGCCTGCTTTAACGTAATCTGATGGGTTAGTTGCACCTACAGCATAGGCTGTCGTTGCGCCAGCAACAAAAGCACGGATGTAAGTACCAACAATGCTATTGATTTGTTCTTTGAACTTTGGGGACATGGTTCTTCCTTACTTTAGGTTTAGTTTTTTAATTAGTGCTTTGACCTGCTCAGGGGTTTGAGTGATCTCAAAATGCATATCATCCTTGCGATGGTTATAGGTGTAGCCTCCGCGCAACCCATACTTCTTGCAAAGAACATCTAATGTTTTACGTTGCTCAGCAGTAAATGTATTTTCTTTTCCAAGCGGATGCTTGGCAGCGTTCAAGTCTATCGCACTGCCCGATGAATGATTAGATAATCCTGTAGTTTCCCCACGAATTGGGCGGTATGCGTATCCCCAATCGTCAAGTTGTCCCTTGTCTAATGGCTCTACAGTTGCATGAAACTCTGCTGCAAATGCGGCAAGCACTGGTCCACATACAGCATTACATCTTAACTTAATATCTGTACCTGCTACAGCAAACTGTTTAATATTAATCTTGGCTGGGTCTTTGCTTGCTGTCCAACCATTAGCACTAGTCTCAATAGTCATCATCATCATCCTCATAATCTGGGTCTAGGTCTGGCACAATTGGTTGCCATTGCCGTGGGATAATCTCAATGAATGACATTACTTGTGCTCTTCTACATGCTGTTCAAACTTGCCTTCAAGTTTTGCCAGTATAACTTCAATTCTATTTACAGTATCTTTGATTGATTTGCCACCATTAGGTTTTAATTCAGCAACAATCTCTTTAATGTTGTGTCGAAACCACCAACGAAACCACGCACCGCCTGTAATAATTACAAATAAATATCCACTAACAGCGGTAGCCACCATGGAGACATTGTTAAGATCGAGTTTCATTCAAGTTTATACCGTTCTAATAGTTAGATTGATAATGCCACCAAAACCAGTAAGTCTTTTATCTGGTGGGGTTGTATTTACAAACGATACCTCTTCAATGAGGCACTGTTGAATTTCTCCCGTGCGAAAGTCTTGCCATGTTAGTACGTCACCAGTTGCTTCTGCTGCTTCTAGTGCTTGCAGTCTTTCCTTTGCTCTATCTTCATATCCTAATGTGCCGTTATACTTGTCTGTTTCTGTATCAAAACACATTAAAGGAATCTTAATAATACGCTGACGCGGTGAAGCAGGTACTGCTTTTAGTTGGTAGCCCTTAAATATAGAGGCTTTAGTTATGTCAGTTGCATCTCTGTATATTACAAAGCGCAACGCTATTGCGTCTTGCGCTCCTATTGGCTGCGTGATTGTAGCCTCTGGATTACCTATTGCTAGGTCATATGACGTTACATCATAGATATTGCCATCTGTATCTACAGTTTGTAGACTTAGTGAGCCGTAGTTAAAGTCACCTTGCGCATGGATGCGCTTAAAGTTTTTAAGTTCTAGCGTATTAAATCTAATTAAACCTGTCTTAATATAACCATTGTTTACTAGATCAGTTGTAGATTGAATAAGTATTCCATTGCTACCTGATGTAGTAAATGCAATCTGATCTGTGTTGCCTACAAAATCAACAGTAGTTGCGTATCCAGTTATAGTTGTAGAGTAGGCATCAGTTGCATATGCAAACCGTAAGGTTTCAATTTCTTCGGCTAAGTTAATACGATATAGCCCAACATAACCATTGATAGAACCAGTAGCCCATACGTATGTATCTCTAAAAGCAAAGTCTAAGCCTGCATTAGCAGCCTCAATTGTAAGTGGACCATAAGTAATAGAACCAGTGCCATCACTGATACTAGCCACACGAATACCTTTATTAGTACCAATCAAAAGATAACCAAGATAAGATTCAATCTTATAGATTACCTCACCTACTGGCATCTGTGCTGCTACAATTCCAGATGTTAATGTGGGCATAGAACCAGTAGTATTATCAAGTGTAAACTTGTAAATAGCAGAGTTACCACCAAGGTAACCAGCAGCATAAATAGCAGAACCAGACTCAGATATAGATGTCCAATTCCAATCAGAGTTTGGATGTGTGTATACAGGCGTAGGTAATGTATGGCTTGAACCTCTGGCAGCAGTCAGTTCATAAACTGATGCACCAATACAACCAACAAGACGTTGTTTAACCCAAGCAAGTACAATTTTTTCACTGCCAGTATTGTAATACTGAGTATATCCAGTAGTAGGTGTAGCAATTTCACCTGTATAAATGTGGTCATTGTCTGCTACAAAAAGATATGCGCCATCAGTTGCAATAGCAAGTGTAGCAGTATCTAATCCTGCAGTTACTACGCTTGTGTATGTGGCTGATGTACCTGCTGCGGTATAACTTTTAATAGTTGTATTAGCAGGAGTCCAAGCAAGAATCTTGTCAGTTGAGCCATCAACAATAGATATGGCTTTATATACACCAGTAGTTACACCAGTCATGTTTGCTGTGTCTTTTAACAAAGACACCTGCCCAGGTGTCCATATATCTACACCTAATGAATCAGCAATACGGTATGAGTTAGATGCAATTGTGGTTGAATATGGGTTAGCCAATGGGTCATAAAACTTAATACCAGTACCAGTGTGAAAAGAAGACTGGCTGCGCAACCACCATCCAGTGAGCGACTGCTCACCTGGGTCGCGCTGCGAGTCAAACTGTGGCTTTCTAAATGGTGCAGTAGCACGCTCGTATGGGCGTGCATCATTGACAGCAACCAGGAATGGTATACCAGCAATTGCAACGTCATACTCACTGCCAGTATTTTGCCAGATAGTACCTGAAGCAATACCTAAATCAACAGCAATAGATCGCGTAGCACGACCTTCGGTTATGTCTCTGCCAGCCATTGCTGCTCCTTAGATAAACTCGTTTGATTCCATAATATCTACACCAGCAAGAGCATCATGTTGATGCTCTTTGCTGCAGTTCTCACATTGTTTACACATTGTTATTCGGTTGGTAGTACTAATTCAGTCCAAGATAATGTTTCTTCATTCCAAGTGTATGGCTTTTTATCTGTTGGATAAGAAACAGGTGCTTGCCACTTAGCATTAGCATCTAATGTCCAAGATGGATAAGGCTGAGGCGTAAAGAAGTGGTCAGCAATTGGGTCGTAAGACATTCCAATGCCAGCATAATTCTTGCGGAATGTAGCATTGTAAGAAGTTTGAACCCAACGAGTATCATCGCCTAGCAGAGACTTACAAAACATAATACCTTTAGTTTCATTCTCTACTCCGTCAAGAAGCAGTTCTTCATTAGCCACAACAATAACTTGTATGACTACATTGTTTTCATCTAGTTGAGCAAAGTGTGCCATCATTATTCTCCCTTAAAGAGTAATTGTTCCAGAACCTGTAAATTGATAAATTCTATATCCACTGCTAGTTGTGACTGTTGGAGAACCTGTTGTTGTAGCAACAGGATAAGCCTCTGGATAACGAATAATTACAATACCAGAACCACCAATTGTTCCTGCGGCTGCTTGATTAAAACGACCACCACCACCTCCGCCAGTGTTTGCAGTTCCATTTACCGCATTAGCAGCAGAACCACCAGCACCGCCTCCGCCATTACCACCAGCAGCGGTTACACCAGTACCGCCAGCAGATGAATTACCACCACCACCTCCGCCACGGAATACTGCGGAACCTGTAATTGAAGATGAAATACCCACACCGCCCGCGCCTGGCGTTGAACCGCTACCGTTCCCACCTACTGCACCTGCTCCACCACCACCTGCTGCGGAGTTTGAAGTTGTAGTGCTACCGCCTGCGTAACCTTGATTTGCGGTACCAGTTCCGCCAGTTTTGGCTGCGGTGTAACCACCAGCGCCACCACCAGAACCACCGTTTCCACCATTTGACGAGTAAAGACCACCGTAACCGCCACCTGTTGAGGTGATAGTTGTTATGCCGCTTCCAGAAATAGATGAATCTGAACCATTATTACCATTTGCATTTGTTGCTGCAGTTCCACCAGCGCCAACGGTTATTGTATAAGTTACACCAGAAGCAAAAGTAATCATTGGCTCTGCGCTTGCTCCACCGCCAGAGGTCTCGCCTGTAACTGAACAACGGTAACCACCAGCACCACCACCACCTGTTGAAGCATCAGCACCTGAATAAGAACCGCCACTACCGCCTCCAGCAATTACAAGGTATTGAAAGTTTGTTCCTAAGTTTCCTGCCAGTAAAGAACCTTTTTTAGTTTTTCCTTTAAGACTTGTAGTAGCCATTAGAAAGTTATGCTCCCACTTCCAGTAAATTGATAAATCTTATATCCACCTGTATTAGTAAATGTAGGAGAGCCTGTAGTTGCTGTAGCATCATTATAAGTATTCGCATAGCGAATAATTACTATACCTGATGAACCATTAGTTGGTCCGTATTGATTTCCGACTGCGTTGTTGGTGGCACCACCACCACCACCACTACCAGTGTTAACAGCAGGCGTTGTTGGTGAATAACTGGTATTCCAATAAGTACTACCATTGCCTCCTACGCTTGAGCCGCCAAGTCCTTGAGTAACAGACTGTGCATCAAAATCTTGGTTTGCTGCGCCACCACCACCGCCAGCACCACGAACAACGGCTGTTCCTGTAATTGAAGATGAAAGCCCTGCGCCACCATTACCGCCAGTTACGGGAGAAGCCGCATTTGACCCAGCACCACCAGCGCCGCCACCACCAGCACCCATTCGTTTATTGTTGGTTACGCTTACACCTAGACCGCCAGCACTTCCCTGCCCTGATGTTCCTGAATTTGCTGTAGATGTTGAAATATAATTTCCACCACCTGAACCACCAGATGCAGCAACTTCACCACTTGTGTAACTCCAGGCACAAGCACCACCTCCACCGCCTGTGGAAGTTATTGAAGAAAATACAGAATTGCCACCATTAGAAGCAGTAGTTTGAGGGTCAGAAAATGGTCTACCAAATCCTGCGCCACCTGCGCCAACTGTAACTGTGTAGTTTGTACCGCCAGTAACAGATAAACCTGTTGCTGTAAGATACCCACCCGCACCGCCACCACCACCCATGCCACCACCACCACCGCCACCAGCAAGAACTAAGTATTCAACAGTTGGGGTAACTGGGTTGTAAAAGGTATTGCCGACAAGGAGACTACGACTAAATACGCCAGTCTTAAGACTTCTAATAGCCATTAATTACTCCTTAAAAAGTGATTGACCCTGAACCAGTAAATTTGTAAACACGATAACCACCACCAGTTGTAATTGTTGGTGAACCAGTTGTTGAAGTAGCGGCTTCAATAGTATCTACATAGCGAATAATTACAATACCGCTTCCACCATTTTTTCCATTTCGAGAAGTTGAATCTAAAACTCCACCGTTACCTGTATTAGCGGTTCCATCGGTTCCGCTCGCAACGCCTGAAGTTCCACCTGCAGAATAGGTAACTGATGAACCTGAAATAGATGATGCTAAACCTGAACCACCTGTTGTATTTGAACCAGCAGATGACTTACCTCCACCGCCTCCACCAACGCCACCAGCGTTGTAAGCAGCACCATTATTACCTTCGCCTGATGTGCCTGTTCCAGCAGTTGCTAATGTTGCGCTATAACCAGTACCACCGCCTGAGCCACCATTACGACCATTTGCTTGTGCGGTTGTTCCTGCGCCAGAACCACCGCCTCCACCGCCTTGAGTACTAACAGTACCAAATGCTGAAAAACCACCATCTCCACCTTGAGATGTTGAATTAATAGCAGTTCCAACACCTGCCGCACCAACGGTCACAGTGTAAGAAGTACCTTTTAGAACATTAAATCCTGATGCTGTTTTAAGACCACCTGCGCCTCCGCCACCACCATAGGAACCTGATGTTCCACCGCCAGCGCCACCACCACCGCCAGCAACTAAATATTCAACTGAGAATGTATAACCATTACCAGCAAGTAAACTAGATGGAGAAACTACTCCAGTCTTGAAACTTGAAATAGACATTAGACCGAAGCCTCATCTCCAAATGCTGAGAACGCTAGGTTCGCAGTTGACGCATATACTGAAATCACATCCGTAGTTGCTAATGTTAAACCAACTGTAATAAGAGTTGAGTCAGATGCTCCTACTGTAATGTCATAACCAATATAATGTTGGTTAGCAATAGAAGCCCCTGCTGGGCGTACCGCAAGGCGGAACGTAGCAGCAGTTGATGTTAAGTTAGCAACCGAAATAGTTGATACCACTGCTTCTTTAGCAGAAGGTACCGTGTATAGAGTTGTTAGTGTAGTTGCAGATGGGTTTGATTGCCCAAGAACTTTTTTAGCCATTTGTATTTCTCCTTAGGTTACGCACCCATCAGCATGAATACTGAAGGTGTTGGGTCGGTTACGATTGATGCCCACGAAGCGGCTGTTCCGTTTGTGGTTAGATACTTTCCTGAGTTACCAGTTTGAGTCGGTAATGAGTTAACTGTTGCCCAAGATGCATTAGTACCATCACTTGTAAGATATTTGCCACTAGCAGATGTTTGAGCAGGTACTACATAAACGCTAGATGTATTAAGGTTTACGGTTACAGCACCACTTGCACCACCACCTGTTAATCCCGTGCCTGCTGTTACTGATTCTATATCACCGCTTGTTGCCATAACAGACCAAGCGGAACCAGTCCATACATACATAGCAGCAAGAACTGAATCAAAATAAAGTGCACCTGTAAGAAGTGCATTGCCATCATTGTCTACAGAAGGAGCAGATGATTTAGCACCAAGGTATCTATCATCAAAAGAATCATAAGAAGCAGCAGCAGAAGTTGCTGACGCAGCCGCACTAGTAGCACTAGTAGCAGCAGCAGTGGCTGATGTTCCTGCTGAAGTAGCAGATGTGGCTGCAGCCGTGGCAGAAGCCGCGGCAGATGTTGCTGAAGTCGTAGCAGCAGTAGCCTGTGTAGTGGCTGTAGCAGCCGAATTAGAGGCACTTGTAGCACTGGCTGCAGCAGAGGTTGCGCTTGTAGCAGCAGCCGTAGCAGAGGCTGCAGCACTGGTAGCAGATGTAGCAGCACTATTAGCAGAAGTAAGAGCATTAGAGGCGTAAGTTGAAATAGTTGCTACGCTTGCGGCTGCTGTTGTAGCAGAAGCAGCAGCACTAGTGGCTGAAGTTGTAGCAGCGGTAGCAGATGCAGCAGCAGATGTAGCACTGGTAGCAGCAGCGGTTGCTGAAGCAGCCGCTGATGTGGCAGAAGTTGCTGCTGCAGTAGCCTGAGTAGTTGCACTTGTAGCAGAAGTTGCTGCTGCTGTTTGAGATGTAAGAGCAGATGAGGCTGAAGTGGCAGCCGATGTAGCGGATGTAGCAGCAGATGCTGCTGATGTGGCTGCTGCAGTAGCAGATGCTGCTGCGCTTGTTGCGCTAGTAGAAGCAGCAACTGCTGAACCAAGGATAGAATCTACGTATGTTTTGGTGGTAGCGTCAGAACCAGCAGATGGAGCAGACAGTCCTGTTACTGAGGCACCCGTAATGGTGCCTCCTGATACTGTTGCTGTACTAGTAATTGTACCAGATAAGGTAGCCCCAGCAATGGTAGGTGTCGTAAATGTCTTATTTGTGAGTGTCTGAGTCTTGGCTGTGCCTACTACGTCACCCTCACCTGTAGCAATGCCGTGCATAGCATGAGTGCCAGTACCATCATTGTAAGCAGTAGTTGCTTCAATGTGTAGGTTGGCTTCACGTAAGTCACGACCAATAACCATGTGTCGGACAATTGCACCTGATGAGTGATCTTGCGCAGATGAACCATCAACAGCACGAGTTACTGTAAGGTTATTTGAACTTACAACCGTAACTTCTACAATTTCTTCAAGGGCTGTATCTGGGTCAACAACAATAGTAAATGTTTGACCAGCCGCAATGGTAGTACCACTGAGCAATGAAGTGGCAGAGGTAACTGGAAAAACTGTAGCACCAGAAGTAACTGGGCTAGTCAGCGATGTTTGCTGGGAACGGGAAGTATACTTACGTGTTGTCATCTATACGCCTATCGTGAATAGTGGACGCGGGTTGGGTACTGAAGTTTCTGTTTTAGAGATTCTTCTTCAAGGCGTTGCAGGTACAACCCTTGTAAGTTTTTAGTAACATTTGTTCCTACACCGTAAGGACGTTTAACGTCTAACTCATCTGCTTGTGGAGATGAGATAGAGATACGTGCTGGGTCTGTGTAAGAAGATAAACGCCATGCTGCACCGTAAATAATTACGTCACGCATAGAACTAGGCAACCCAGTAACTGTTTCAAAGTCATCTGAATTGTTTGTTAATAGTGTAGGAATGTGTGCATAGATAATGTTGATGGTACGACCAGGAAGTACGTTGTCATAGATTGACACAGACTTACCTGTTGGGAATGCAGTTGCATAAGCAAGCGGGTCCCAACGCCATTGGCGAATTGGGAGCCATTCTTTAGTTGGTCCAACAGATTGCCAAGCCATTGACAGAATCTGAATAGCATCCGCTGGTAGCGGATAAGTAGTACGACTAGCAAGGAATGAAACAGCAGTAGAACCTACTGCAAAAACTTTAGGGTATACAGCATTGACTGTATCGTTAATAGCACGCTTAACTGCTATGCGTGGGTATGTCGGCGTAACAGTAACTTTTGCATTGGACGAGTGAGCCGCTGCGGTAGTGCCGTTGTATCCGCGACCAAATGGGGCAATAGTAATAGTATTAGCCTGACGGTCATAAGAATCCACCCACATCATTTCATCATCAATTTCAATGATGCCTTTACCAATGTTGTCAGTTGCTGCTACGTTAATAACTAGATCGCTAGTTGTTACAGCAGATACTAGATAAGTAACACGGTCTTGACGGTAAGTAAAACCACTAAGGTCTAATTGAATATCATCTACGAGATTACTAAGCGTTGTCATATTAACTCGCAATCAATCGTAGGGCTGTAACAATTTCAAGATATTTGGCTGGGTCTGTAATGCCAGCAAGTTCTGAAGCAACAGCGTTAAAGCCTTTATACTCAGGATACTTACGGTTAGGGTCTGCTTTAAGATTAAGAGCAGATGCCATTGGTGTGCCGTTAGGTGTACCAGCCCAGTCATTTACTGCACCGTCTTCATCTTGGTATAATGTGTATGCTGGATACTCTCCGCCATTAGCAAGACGATTTATCTCGTCACGTAATGTAGAACCAGGACGACCATAGAGTGTGTAACTTGTGCCGTTATAAGTTTGAGTTCCGTATACAGTCATTGCTTACCTTTCTTATCTATGCTTTGCAGTTTTTTTGGCTATTGCTTTAGGTTGTTTTACAAACTGTTTACCTTTAGCATTACCTTCTGCTTTGGCTTTATTGGTTGCAGCCTTTTCAGCAGGGGTTAAAGATGCCCATGCTTTCTCAGGTAAGTATCTTTTCTTTCCTTTAGAAGGAGTACCGTCAGAAGTTTTCCACTTCTGCGCACTCCACTTCTTAAGTGATTCTTGTGGTTTAGCAAGTGCCATTATTTGTAGCCTCCGCCAGCCTTCTTGTATTGAATAGCAAGCAACTGTGCTTTACGAGCAGACCATTCACCAGGGTCTCCACCCTTAGAGCCAGCCTTAATTTTTTTAAACAAAGAAGCACGCATAGTTGGCTTTGTGTAATTGCCAGCAGCATTAACTGTAGATTTTTTCTTAGCAGCAGCCATTATTTTTTACCTTTGTTACGCTTGCTAATTGCAGCAGCCTTTGCCTTAGCATCTGACTTTGAAGATGCCCCCCACGCTTGAAGCGATAGCAACAAGCGGGTAGGGTCACCATTAGGTTTACGTTCTGGTCCAGGCATACCACCCATGCGGGCAAGGAAACTTGCTCTGCGTGGATTGTCACCAGATTTGACAGGTGCTTTCAGATTAGAGCCTTGAGCCTTAGCAGATGCACGTCCCTTTGCATTAAGTCCGCCTGCTGGATTCTTACCTTCTTTACGTTGCCATGCTGGTGATTTAGCCATTTACTTTCCCTTAACCTTTTTCAAATTAGGATTTGCTTTCTTTGCTGCTGGGCTTGCCTTGCGTGTAGAGGATGCGAGGATTGCACCAGCAGACTTCATTGATACACCGCTCTTCTTTGCGATGCTCTTCTGTGCGGCTTTGAAGCCCATACCCTTTGGCATTACTTCTGCTTGCCATTCTTGTCGTAACGTCTTCCTTGTAGGATTGCTCCCATTGCTTGACCAAACTCAGCCTTAGCCTTGTTGTCTTTAGACTTGCCACCCATGACAACACCTTTGCTGGTTTGTCTTGGTGTGTTTTTTGCAGCATCTGCATCAAGAATGTCTTTAACAGCAGCCTTGGCATACTGTCCAGTTTCTTTTACTGCATTTGTAAAATAACCAATTGGGCGATAGAGAGCGTTCATCTTTGAACGATCTTCTGCTGAGTTACGGTTAGCCATAATTAAATCTTGCTTCCGCCTGAAGGCTGTGTGTAGATGCCTTGGATTAGTTGAGCAGGACCATTAGGAGTTCCGCCACCTGCACGTGGTGCAGACATTGGTGCAGCACCTGGTGCTACTCCACCCATAAAGTCAGCCTTGTTTACAGATGATGTATCTGTAGCAGCCTTGCGTACCTTTGCTGGAACAGTTAGTCCTGCACCAGTTACGTTGCTATTCATATATTCGTTAGCCATTTTTATTTTCCTTTTCCGTATGGTGCTGGAACATTCCAGCCTTTGATGACCGATGCATCTGATTCATGCAGTTCTTGTCCACCAACCTGTGATGCACCCATGTATGAAGGTGCAACGTGCTTGGTGTTTGTACGTACTGCTGCGTCAATAGTTACTGCTGTGTCTCCACAGCCACATTGTGTACACATAATTACTTGCTCTTCTTCTTCATGATCTTTGCACGTAGTGCAGTATCCATCTTCATGTCAGCCTTAGCGGATGGCTTCTTTTTGTCCATCTTTACATCAGCCTTCTTGAATGCAGCCTTTTGTCCAGGCTTCATGCCCTTCATCATCTTTGCGTCTTGCTTCTTATCTGCTTTAGCAGACATGCTCATACCCATTGCAGCCATTAGATTTGTCCTATCTCTTTCATTACAGACACGGTGTCTTTGTTTATGTCTTTGGCTTTCGGCATCTTTCCTGCGTCATAAGGTTTGTTTAAAACCTCTGATGCTTTCAGAGCCTTCTCAACGACTGCACGATTAGTGCCTTCAGGTTGTACACCTTGAGCACGGGCATCCTTATAGAAAGCCAATTCTTTATCCCACTTCTTTTGCGTGGTACCACTGGCAACAATGTTGCCTGCTGCATCTCCAGTTGCAAGTTGCAGTCCTTTAGCCTTACAGCCAAAACAATCTTCATCACACATAGTGTGGTCAATTGAAATGTCTTCATACTCAAATGGTTTATCTGCTGTTATTTTACATAACACGCAACCCCAAAGGGTTGCCATAAAGTCATGGTCTGCGTTGAATCCCCATTCAAGCACCTTGCTAATATGTTGGTGCTCCATTAAACCGCCCTTACGTTTGCCCCGTATCCTGCATTTGTTAACTCTGTATAAACACCTTGGCTTATTTCATGTTCATGCCCACCAAGATAAAACAGTTCTGCTTCTTTAATTACATCTTCAGTTGGAAATGAAGTTGTAGTCCATACGCCGTTATTGCGCATGAGACTAAGACCACGTGTCAAACGATAGCGAATAAACAAACGTCCTCCGCCTGCTGGACCATATTCCTCTGTAGGAGGTGTTAAGTAATACTTAGTCATTAGGCTCCTTAGTTGACTTACCACAAGGCAGGGATTGCTCCCTGCCCTGCAGTCAATTAACTATTAGTAGTTGATTGAAGATGAAGTCTCAACGCGGTAAAGCGCTTCTTCACGGTAACGAGCGAAGCCAAGAACGCCGTACCATCCAAGTGGACGGTGACGCATTAACTTGTCAACAACTGGTCCGATAACTACATGTGGCTCTTCGGCAACGGCTTCAGCCAATGCTTGCTGTCCAGCAAAGTAGGTATTGAACACGCGTGTTTCGTGTGTGAATGTAACTGATGTACCAGATGTAACCTGAGTTGCAATAGTCAAGTCAATTGTTACAGTTGTTCCACTGATTGCTGTTACTTGTGAGTTTGTAGGAATATTAGTTCCTGCAACCAAGTCACCAACAAGAATTCCTGATGATGATGTAACAGTAAGAGTTGTAGCACCAACTGCAGATGATGCAGAAGTTGTTGTTGTAGATGTTGACTTAGCAGCACCTACTACATCGTTGTACAGACGTGGTGATTCAACATAGAATGCACCTTCGTATGTACCAATTTCGCCTGCCCAGATTGAGTTAGCATCTGAGTATTCGTGTGGCTGACGCCATGAACCAACACCAGTTTCAGCACGAAGATCGTGTGAAACTTCTGGGTGGATACCTGCCCAGTAAAGTGAACCCTTACGTGGGATAGCCTTGTTAGCACGCAACTTAGCAGTTGCCTTACGAGCAAGTGCTGAGGTGAATGTGTCAGAAGATGTTAGTGTTGCTGTTGAAGTACGTGTTCCACCGTAGAGAGCGTTGTCTCCACCGCGTAGTACTGTCTGAGCAACATCATCAATTGAGTCTGCCATGTTGAACGCAATTACGTTAGCAACGGCTGGGTCTACATCAGCAAGGCTGAATAGTTCCAAAGCACGTGTAACAAGAACTGCATTACCATACTCAGCAAGAGTAATGGTTGTGTATGTTGGTGTAGCCATTGCTACTGCATCTGGGTCTGTGGTTTCTGTAAGAGTTGAAGTAACCTTTGTAAGGTCAACGTAACGCTGCAAAACAACTGATGAACCAGGGATGCTTTGACGTGCAGGAGTCTTATCAGACACTGAACGGATTAGTGGTTGAGCACGTAGTGCGAACTCGATTAGACGGTCATACGCCTTTTGTACGAGACCAGCACCACCAACAGTACCTCCGAGAGAGGTTGAGCCTGTGGTTGTATATGCATTAGCCATTTATTGCACCTCCTTATGAGGGGTTAGATTTCGGTTGAGTTAAAATTCGCCCGACTGAATCATTGCTATAATCTCTTCTGCACTAGCAGCATTGTTGAGACGTAGTAGTGAGTCAGCAGCGCGGTCAGGGGTGATAGCGCCCTGAGTTACAATGTCTTGCTGGCGTAATGCCGCACGATCAATTGTATTTTCTGGCTGTGACTGTGGTTGAATGCCAAAGATGTCTGCGTTGTCATCAATCCAATTGGATACAGATTCTTCGTTTACATCTTGTATTTCATTCATCATTAGTCGTGCAGCCTTGGGGCTAACGCCCTTGCTTTCTAGGACTTTCTTAATGACGGATTCACGTTGAGCCTTGTTGAATAAATCAAGTTGGTCTGTTAAATCTTTGATACGTTTCTCATCAGCACGCTTGGCTTTACGTAACTTTTTAAGTAAGTCACTTCCATCCATAGGTGTATCAGTAGTGTCCATATCTTCGTCTTCGTCTTCGTCCCAGTAATTGTTGCTCATAGCAACCGTCCTCCCATATATCGTTAGTTGATTTCGCAGACCTCAGTTCTATGTTGGGGAACATAGGCTGGCTTCTACTCCCAGTCTGTACACCGTGTAGGGCTGGTGGGTCTACACGGGATTCTTATTTAGAACTTGCCTTGTACGCTACGTACTAAGCCTGAGCCTTGGCTAATGCCAGTTTCACCTTGGAATGAAGCACGTTCTAGCGACTTGAGTCGCTTACGCTTTACTGCTGCATCTTGATTGCCCTTAAGAAATTCTGCTTCACCAGTTGCTTGGTCATACTTAATACCAGTCTCACCGTAGATGTCGCCAAGTTTTTGTGTTGTAGGCAAAGCCTCTTTAATTTCTGAGTAACCCTGAACAGCGGCAGCCCTGTCAATGCCAAACTTAGCAAGTTCAGTTGCTGATGCCATGCTTGTCTCAAGACCCTGAGCAACTGCGGCACTACCAATTTCAGCAGAAGTAACTTTTTCTTCCAACTTAGACAAGGTATCGGCTGGGCTAAGAAAGTAAGCAACCAAGTCAGCATCTGTAAGATTAGGATAAAACTTTTTAAATAATTCTTTAGTCATAGCATCTGCATTCATAACACGATCACTTGCTAATTTAATGCGACTCTTAAACTCTGGTCCAGCAAGATCATTGCCCATATATTTAGCAAACATTGCTTCATTCTTTGTGCGATCAGTGCTAAGCATGTTACCTAAACCATAAGCACGCAAAGTATTTGCGTATGAATCTTCTAATTCAAGATAGGCTGCTTCGGATATAACATTAAGTCCTGCAGTTTTACGCAATGTATTACCATAAAAACGTTTGTTGTATTCTTCTGATTGCTTAAGAAGCAATACAGTTTCATTAGGACCTTTGCCTTGTTTCATGTATTCAGAAATTTTGCCAGCAAGAGACCCTAATCCATATGAATCAAACAAGTCTTGCAATTGAGCAAACGCATCCATGCGTGCCAGTTCAGCATCAGATGGACCTTCTAAGGTTACTCGTCCACCACCAGCAGGGTCATTAAAATCAGCCATGCTTTTTGCAACAGCACCCGAAGTTGTTCCACCTTTTACTCCAGCCTTGTAATCACTACCATTCCATGAACCTGTGTAAGGCTTGCCATCAAGAAGAAGTACACCAGTCTTGGAATCAAATGTGTAATTACCTGGTATCTGCGCTGCAGAAAAACCTGAGTTGCCTAACCCTTCATTAGTATCTAAGCCGCTAATAGCGGCTTGTTGTTCTGGAGTTAATTTATCAAACTCAACATTAGTAAGTTCTGTGCGATCACCATCAGCATCTACTGCATAAGATGAAGTATCCATGCCTGCTGCTGCATCAATTGATGCTTGAAAATTATCTACCTCAGCAGTAGGAGTAGGTGTAGGCGTAGGAGTTACAATTGGTGTAGGGGTTGGCGTTGGAGTAGGAGTAACAACTGGCGGATTTGCTGCAGCATAAGCAGCATTTGCTGCTGCTATACCAGCGGGACTTAAAGCATATGCTTTCTTTTCTTCTGCTATAAGTCTTGCTGCATTCTGCGCATCATTTGGTCCAGCAGGTGCTGGAGTAGATGCGGCAGGTGTTGTTGGTGTTGGTTTAGCAGTAATAACTACTTGTCCAGGTTTAATAAGATTTGGATTAGTAATCTGTGGATTAAGTTTAATTAATGCAGACAGACTTATACCAGCCTTGGCAGCAATTGCGCTAAGGGTATCACCCTTTTTAACTGTTACTGTATTTGCCATCAGGTCATCAATCCAAACGCTCTAAGGACGGTTTGTGCATAGTCAGCAGCAGTTTCATGTGCTGCTTTAGTCTTGCCGTAACGTGGGTCTTGGTACATTTTCTTTTGAAAATCACCAAGACTCATAAGACTTGGACCACTAATAGCCTCAAAGATGTCTTTATCTTCTGATGGGTCTTTAATGTTTATCTGTGGTAATTCAAGAATCTTGCTCTTGTATTCAGCATAAGTATCAATAACATCTTTAACTGTTCCACCTGCTTGAATGTGGCTAGTCAATGGCTTATAAAATAATGCTGCTTGTTGTTTAATCTTTTCTTTTTCAGCAGCCAAACCATCAGCACTAAGCATGTTCTGTGCAGCACTTAAGAAATAACCACTACTCTTTGGCATTCCCATTACGGCTGCATATTGCTGTAGATCATTAATGTTCTGAGCAGCCTTGCTGCCAGTAGCAAGCAACTTGTCAACATCCATATTAGCAAGCAATGGTTTGACAACTTTTGCTGCAGTTAGCAAACGCTCTGGGTCTCCTAGTCTGCCACCAACAACTGTTTGAGTAGAGATTTTGCCAGTAGCATCAGTGGTAGTAGTTACCTTCTGAGTAGAAGCAGTTTCTTGCTTATGAATGTCATCATAGTATGATTGCTTTTGCTCATCAGTTGCTGGTTGACCAAGCCAATCTTTAAGATACTCATCAATCTCTACATCTGTTTCAGCCTTAGTTGACAGAACAGTAGTAGTATCTTTTTCGGTACCAGCCTTAGATGTACTAGCACTACCACTACCTGCATTATAGCCAGCAAGGAATGTGTTAAAAGGAACAAAGTCTTTCTTATTATTATATGCATAGTTCTGTACATTTTGAATGCCTTGAACACTAATAGCACTATCTAAACCAGCAACATAATCATTGTTATTAAATTGCTCTTGAGTAATAAAGTTAGACTTAAGTAAGGCTTTCTTAAGTGCTTCTATTCCACCATACTTGGCTTTGTATTCGCTAATAAATGCTTGACGAGCATTTGCTAAACTATCATAAATTTTATATTTAATATCTTTGCCACTACCAGTAACAAATACATATACTTCACCAGTAGCATCTGCTACATACTTGCGACCATAAGCACTAACAATTTTGTATTTAGCATCTTTACCTAGAAAGTCTGCGTCACTTGCAGTTGTATCTGCCACTATGACCTCCTGTTAAATGTTACGTATGTATCACGGGATAATGTAAATAAAATGCTCTTAAACATTGAGCGATATGCTTCAGTTACTGCTAAGTCACCAACCATTAGTTCTTTTAAGTCAGCATCAACTTGGTCACGGCGTGTTTTTTTAGCATCAGCACCGCCACCAGCAAGACGTGGGTCTTTAGTAAAAGCAACAAAACCTTCTACCATTTGAATTGCTAGACTCATACGAGCACGTGTTGCTGGGTTAATGTCAGCCTTTTGGTCAGCAATCAATTGCTTAACCTTTGACATTAGATACTGTTCATCACCAATAGCATTGCCAGTGCCAATAAGGGCACTGTTCAATAATGGATTAGATGACTTAAGACTGTTACGAGCAGCAGTTGAACTAGCAATAATACGCGCCCTTGCATTAGGGTCTGCTTCATTTGCTAGTAAATCTTTTTCACTGCCACCAATATCGTAGTAAGACTGCTTATCTTGGGCTACAAGAACATCCTTATAGTATGTCTCAAGGTCTTTATTCTCCATAAGACCTGCTGCTTGTATCCAACTATATGAGTCAGAAGTAAACTTACCTACTTGTGGAGCAAATACAAAGGCTGCTTCGCCATAAGTTTTAATCAAACGATCATTAGTAATAGCCCAGTTTTTTAGTTCTTCTGTAGTTTTAATAAGAACTTTAGTTTGTTTATCTGTACGAGATACTGTATAGATAAGTTTGCCTGGGTACTTACCAATGAATGTAGCCATTGCTAACTCATATGGGTCTGTAATATCACCTTGATTTTTTTCAGTGATCTTAGTAAGGATGTCAAAAAACTCAGGTCGCAGACCTGTAATTCCTACATTCTTTAAGTAGTCAGGAACACCTGTGCTTTCCTGAATAGTAGGCGCAACTGGCATAATAAGACCAAGAACAGAACGTAACATAACAATGTTATGTGCGCTAATTCTTAAGTTCTTTAAGTATGCAGACTTTTCTTCTTCAGTAGAATCAGGTGTTAAGAACTTGCCATGTGCTGCCATGTAGGACATAGCCTGTTGCGCAGCGGTAACTTCTTGTCTTGATTTCTCATTAACAGGAAGTGTTGACCATAACTTCTGTATTGATGCTGGTACTAATGCACGCTGTATAGTCATGTTGTCGCCAATTTGACCAAGTGCTGCGGTGTCTACATACTCACTAAATCGCTTGGCTAATGGGTTATCTGTATACCCCAATAGACCTTTAATAGCAACAACACTTAGTCCCGCAACGGGACCAGATAGTGTAGGCAAACCAGAATCTTGCTGGAATGATGGGTTAACCATCTTTAACTTTAATGTAAAGTCATTAAAGGCTGGTTGTGAGTATCCAGTATTGCCAGTAAGCACACGCATTGTGGTATCAGTAGCCTTATAGATAATCTTATCCATAGGCATTACTACATACGGGTCACCTTGTTCATCAATATGTACCTCACCACGAGCATCTAACCCTTGGTGTACCAAACGTAAACGATAGATAACACGTGGTGTTAATTTAGTTAAACGCCAGATACGGCGTTGAAAGTCTTCAGTTGCACGGTAGTAGCGACCCACAGTACGAGCACTAAATGCTGCATTACTACGAATAGCAGGGTTGTCAGCAAACATAAGTACTGTATCTGCTGCGTTGCGTGATGCTATTTCTGTATATCGCTTAGCGGCAATAGCATCTACTTGCTTACGCAAATACTCTTTGCTTCCTTTGCTCATGTAGCGTACTGTGTCAGCAGAAACTTGAGCATTAAACAATTTATCAGCAAAAGTTTTTTCAAGACCAGCATAAGAATCACGCAATTTAAAGTATGTAACCATAACTGCTTGTTGACGGAACAGACCATTAACTTGTCTGTCCATACCTTCCATAAGTTTATTGCCTAACTTGCGGAATGCCCCTTCAGGGTCAACAAATGTAGGAAAATCAATGTTAGTGTTGATTTCACCACGTGGTTGGAAGCCATCAGTTAAATCACGAAAACGTTCGTAAGGAATACTTGCTACTGCTGTAGCCCATTTGCGATTAACAGCACGGGCTGGTATTGCTTTACCTGTTTCATCAGCAGCAATACCTTTTTCAATATCAGAATATCGAATAAACTCAGCACGAACTGCATCTACTAACTTTTGATTGTAAGCATCTGCACTTCCGTGAAATACAATTTGCATATCAGTAAGCATACGAAACGCGGCATCGCGTATAATACCAGCATCATCAATACCTTGCTGACTTAATTCAACTGTGCGTGATGACATGCCCTTAACAGCATTAACAGCGACTTGATCTTCTACTTGCCACACTTTAAGTGTGTCATTGTACTTAAGACCAGAAGCAATTGACAGTTCATCCATTGCGCTTTCAAAGTTAGACTTACCTGTTGCAGAATTAATGCCAGGTTTAAGTGCATTATTTCTAAAAAACACATCACCTGGGTCTAGAACTTTATTACCAGGAAGTGGTTTAATATTAGGGACAAATGTTAAGAACCAATTTTCATGGTGTGCTGCTGTTAGCCAACCTTTGTCCATTAGTTCTAGTTCATGTGTTGATATAGAACGTGTCTTTGAGCCACGTGTAAGTTTTTTGTCATTAAGATGTTTAGTTAACGCACTAAAATCTATGTATGAAGCCATGTTCTCCTGTGTAAATCTAGGAGATAAACCAGTCTGAGCAACAATTGAGTTAGCAGTTGAGTTAAGCATTTCAGGTTGATGCATAAATGCATCTAATAAATACTTTTCAGCATCTTTATTACGACCAGCGCCATATGCTTCCATAGCAAGTTGACCAATGCGTTCACGTTTTTGTAAATTGCTTAGTTCAGCAATAGAAACACCACGTTCTTTTGCCAACTTACCAAGTTCTTCTGCACGTTTTACTGCATCAATAGCATCTTGTGGTGCTTTACCAAATATTTTCTTTAAGCCAGATGAAATTGGACCAACTGCTGCAGCAGAACCAGTGAATGCGGTTGATGTTCTACCCATCTTGGCACCAAGACGGAATGCAAAGTGGAATAAATCCTTACCTGGCGCTGTAAGCGCATACATTAAACCTTCATCAATAGCAGAACGCATGCCTAGACGTGGGAAAAGAGTTAATACTGACCATACATCTGTAATCTTGCGTGCGGTTTCACCGCCAATAGAGCCACCAATAGCATAAAAGATATTCTTTTTTGACTTAATGCTGTTAGCCATAGAAGCAATTTCAGCATAAGGTAGTGAACCAATTGCTTTTGCCTCTTGATACGGATGAATAGTATTTGAACTTTGTGCTAGTTGCACTCCGTTTTCTTGACGAAGGCTATGTGCTGGTGCTGCCGCTAATGCATCAGCATTAATGTTAATATCTTTTAATACGCCTTGTCCTGCTTTGCTGCCATACTTTTCACTAAGAATTTTTTCCATTAGTGCTCTGCCTTCAGGCTCGCCATTTAGACCAGACTTAAACATAATTGCAGCATCAAGATTACGCATAATAACTACTTGTTCATCTTCTGTAGCAGCAAGGAACTTAGTTGTCATAAACTCAGCAAGGTCACGCGGCAAAAGCACGCGTGCTTTAGTAGTAAAGTTTTCTGCTGTAATAACAGCATCTGGTCCAAGTCGTACTTCTAAACCAATAGGGCTACGAGAAACAAATAAACCTAGTTTTTTTAAACCTTTAATTTCCGCTTGTGCATCTAATAATGTTTTTGATATAACTGGATTAAGCATATTATCAATTGCATCACCAGCCTGTGAAAGCGCAGTATAAACATCTTCGCCTTTAGCGTCTAATGTTTCTACATCTCTACCTGTTGTTTTTAATCTACTAAGAGTTTTAGAAGTTGTAGGATTAAATACACTGTCAAGATAAGATGTAAGTCCATCGCCCATAGTGCGATACTTGCGAGCAGTAGCAACACCATTGCGATAGTAACTAACACCATCTACCCGACCAGAAAGAAGTAACTGAACGTTATCTATTTCTTGAAAATATTTTTGAGCAGTAGGTGCATCAAACAAACTATTCTTAGCAAACTTTTCAACTGCTTCACGGTTGCGATAACCTGGATTATTAGCAATTAATTCACGATAAGCAACAGTTTTTTCAGCAGTAGTTTTTGACTCAGCAAACTTACGCACTGCTGGACCAAGTTGGTCGTTCCATAGCGTAGCAACTTCTGGTTTAGCAAATACTTCTGCGACACCAAGTTTAAACTCGCCTCGACTAGCAGCATCGGTAATGTGCTGCGCTAAACGCTCACCAACAGTAGCAGCCTTTGTAGTGCCGCCAGTCATCCAAGTCATTGGGTCTACAACAATTTGATATGTAAAGTCAATAGCACCAGAAATGTTTTTAGTTTTACCGCTAACATAGTCACCATGAACGCCACCATTAGCAGGTGGTTTATCATCTAACATACGTGCAATATCACGACCAGGTGAGAACTGTGCATACTTTGTAGCATCAAGAACTTGCTTAAATGCTGCCTCATCATTATAGGCTTTAGTTAGTGACGCAAGAATTGCGCTATCTACTTTGCCATACAACTCAACAATCTCACCAGGTTTTTTACCTGAAAGTAAACCACGTGCTACAAGCACGTCAGTTACACCAAATGTATTTTCTGCTTCTTTTAATGCTTTAGGATTGTAAAGTTCTTTACCACTCCAAGCACGATCCCAAACTTTTTTATTAAGAACACTACCCTGTCCTGTAGCAACTTGCTGTCCTACTAGGTATGGCGTATTAATTGCACGACCATATTTACCAGCAACATTGTAAAGTTGAACTAATGGACTTGCTAAACCTTTAGCAACAGATTTAACTGCACCAAATGCATAGTCCATAATGCCTGGGTCTTCTTGTGCGTATTTAGCATCTTTAAATAAAGTTCTAAGGCTATCTTGTTGGTCTTTACCAAGAGAACGAAACTCACGCTTTGCTGTATCTTCGCTTAACTTGCCAAGTTTGCGGTGTTCTTTTAGAGCATAACTCAACTGTTCAAGTTGTAAACGTTCCGCAGCCTTTAAGTTAGCCTGTTTAGCAGCAGCATAAATGTTTGGTGATGCTTCCGCAACAATGGGGTCTAGACGGTCCATTAAGCACCATAGCCGTTGTCAGTCAAAGTTCTATAAAGTAATTCAGCATCGCCAGATGTATCAAATTGCATAATAGTTTTAAGAGTATCCATAACATTTGGTACAGTGTTAGGAAGATCGCGCATAAGTTCAGTGCCACCGCCAGGACCAGAGTTAATACCAGCAGTAATAGGTTCATCTGGACGTGTTGATGGTGCCATTAAATCTAATAGCGGAGACTTAAAAGGGTCTCCTGCCATTGAAGCAGCACCTTGTGAATCATTTACGGCTTTGTTTTCTCCGTAAGGAAGACCAGTGTATTCTTTAACTGGTTGTGTCATGCCTTCAATAGCACCGCCGTCTGTGCGCTGTGATAGCGCACCTGGTCCCGATACTGGTGCAGGATTAGTTGGTTGTTGATAACCGCCACGATTCTCAGCCATTACTCATCCTCTTCATCTAAATATTTTTGAATGTCTAACTCTGTTGGGATACGCCATTCAACCCAATCTGGATAACATTCTTTGTCGGAAATAATTGAGCGTGCAATAGGTTCTGAAAAACCAGCACGTACAAGTGAAGCATGGAACTCATGCAGCCAAATACAATACTGATCTAACTTTGAATAAGATTCATCAGCAACAGTTTTAATTTTTCTCTTGCGAGGCGTTGCCATGATTTACTCCTTAGACTTGTCGTTCTCTTGTAGTTCTTACGGCAGCACGTGCATTACCTGCACCGCTTAGGCTGCTAAGTAATGTTTGTAAATCTGGTCTGCCTTGAGGAAGAGCGCCTCCTGCTGGGGGTTGACCAGGAGCCGCTGGGACAGGCTGCTCAACTGGAACTTCCGCACCAGCAGGAGGAGTTTCAGGTTTGAAGACTTCTTGAATAGCGTCTTCGATTGCTTTGCCTTTTTGACGCATCTGAATCACCTCAGAAATCTTACTGATGATTGCAGTTGGGTCTTGTCCCTGTGTAGCCATTTGTGGAATGGCTTGTGTCATAGCAGTTAATGAACCAATAAGCGCATCGCGCATCTTTTCAACTTCAATCTTCTCTTGTTCAAGAGTAACGTTGACGTTGAATGGTAGTTCACGCATTGCCATATCCTTGGAGATGAGTCCACCACCAAGTGCTTGTAGCATAAAGATAAGTCCCTGTGCTGGATTAAGACCAGCCAACATACCGTAGCGAACATCTGCTGAGTAATCAGACTTGATGTCTTTGCTTGGCATGTATGTAACAATGTATGGAGAACCAGCGTCTACACCACGAATTGTTTTTTCAGTATTAAAAATCTTTTCATCAATCTCAAAACACAGGCTAATAACATCGCGCAGTGCTACAGAGAAAATTGCTTGAGCAGATTTGATTTGAGTATCAAATGCACCAAGCAGTGCTTGTACACCCTGTCCAGTGACAACACTAGCGTTGACGTTACCAGTTCTAGATTCTGGATAACGTGCGCCAACTCGTAGTTCTTCATTTAATAATGACTGCTCAGTGAATGCGCCTTGAGGTAGAGATAACTCTACACGGCGAACACCTGCTGGGTTGGCTGTACGAATGACAGCATCTCCACCAAGTTGTAGTTCCTGAACATCTTGTGGCAGTACAATCGGTGCCTGTACTGACTTCTCTGCTGCTTCCATCGCAAGTAATGCGAAACGGTTACGAAGCAACTGAATACCAAGTACATCATCAAACTGTCCACGTAATTCTCCATCCACGCCAGGACGGCGTGCAATGATTACATTCATCTTACCAAGTGGATTAGCCGCTTGAGATAAAAGCATGTTGTTACGTGAAGGTAAATACAAAACAGACTGATCTTTGTCGTAGTAGCGAATCATCTCTACCATGCCATTGAGGTCTTGCTTGTAACCCATCTTGCCTAACAACGCATACTCTTGTTCAGGGAACTGGGCTACCAGTTCTCCAAGTGTCATTGAGTAACGTTTTGCAAATGCAACACAGCGTCCATAGCGATCAAACTCGGGATAGGCTCCCACTGGATTTTCTATTCGGATGCGTGGCAGTTGCGCTTCTTCGTCTAACTCAATAATGAGAGGGACGAAACCATATGTGATGTACATGTCTGCACCGTTGTACATCTGTACTTGTAAATCTGAGTGACGGAAATAGTTTGAAGCAATACGAGTGCGCTTGTCTGCAAACTGACGTGCACGATCTGATACTTGATTAGCAGCAGAACAGTTAACCGCTGGAAGCGGTGCAATAACTTCTGCTAAGTCACGGGCAACAATGTCAATAAAGTTAGCAACTACGTTCTGGTCAATGCCATCTGGAAAGAAGTTAGGATATACCTGACTGATCTTTCCTTGGCGCACCATCTGTACGTCACCGTTGCGCTGGTCACGACCATGCGCACGGTAGCGAAGAGTTTGAACTCTTGCGCCAATCTGGTCCATTGATAACATTATTGTCCTAACGTAGTTTTAAAAAATTATTTTACTTGCTTGCCACTACTATTATAACGGCGACCTTGTAACGCTGCTCCGCGGTATTGTGCTCTTTCGCTTTTTGCTTGTTTGCTATCCCAACCATATTTTTGTTCAGCAACTTTTGCATCATTATATTCTTTTGATGTTGTTGCCATATAACGATTAATTGCTTTGCCAACTGCTTTAAATGGTCTGTATATTGGATTTACATTTGCTCCGCTAGAACCAGAAATACCACCAGTAGTTCTATTAGCCATGTTATTTCCTATCCATAGTTTTCTTGCCATTGCTCAGCGAATGCTTCGTCTAAGTTAATAGCAAATCGGTTTTCCATTTGGGCACGTGTTGCCCAGCGGTTACTTGCGTATTGTGAGGTTCTGCTTCCCGCTTGCATTAACTCACGGATGCGTATAACCGCAAACCACATAGCCATCACGCAGTCAGTCTTACCTTTAGTTTCAGGTTTCCACGTTAGTAGTTGCTGAGTTAAGGCTTTGATTCCTTCACTACTTTCTGATGATGGTAGTTCAATAATGTTATTCTTTTGGAACTTCTCTTCACGTACTGTGCCAAACAAGTTAGACATAGAAGCAACACCAAAGGATGTATCCCATTTGTTTTTGCCAGTAAAGTGAGCATCTAGGCGAACGCCATAAGCAGAAAGCCAATTGCGCAAATCATCATCTAATGAGTAAGCCTTTTGGTGTGCGTTAATTTCTACACGGAACTCTTGTGGCTTGTAGCGAACTGTAAGTTCTTCAATCATTGCACGAATCTTTTGTGGAGTAGGTTCACTCATGTTTACGCAATCAACAACATATATTTTGCCGTCTGCTCTGTTGTAAGTTGCTACAACAAACGCAGCATTACCCGCCATAGCAGGGTCAAAGCCAATTACAGTGTGACCCTCAACTTGAGGTGGATGTCCAGCAGCACCAGCCTTTAATGGACCTCGCTTGCGCATCCCGTTAGTTGACCCTTGCACCAGCATGGGTGGGAAGATTGAATCTTCTTGGATGTCTTCCTGTTGGTAGACGAGTGCCCACGTGCTTGGAGTAACCTCGCTCCTTCTTTTAAATAAGGCTCTGCCATCCCACTTGGGGAAGTAGCCGTTTTCTTGAGGAGTGTCTGTATCGCCATCCCACGGGACATCCGACTCTTTCCAGAGCGTAACCCAGTCTTCTGGTTTCTCAGCATATTCCAAGACAGCAGGCATCCCCATGTAAGTAAAGGGAGTCCTACCGCCAGACCAATGCTTAGGATTACGAAGTTCTTTATAAAGGTCGTTAGCAGCAATTCGTGTCCCAACTACTAGCAGTTTACCGTTTTTACCCAAACGAGTAATTACTTCTTTCTGAAGCCAATCCATCTGCTTCTCCCACTCATGGGCATTAGCAGTTGTAATGCAGTCATCAAGAATAATTAGATCAGCACGTGCACCGTAGATTTGACCACCCATACCAAGGGCTTGGAGGGTAGGGTCTTTCTCGGAAGAGTTACGCGCATCGCCGCCAAGGTAGACTGTATCTGTACGCCAAGTATCCGCGTCACCTTTCCAACCACCCTCGGGACCATATGCGGTCTGTAACTTGAGCCAGCGGGGATGTGACAGTCGTTGCTTGATTGCGTAGACGAACTCTCTCGCCTTATTCAAAGTCTTTGATACCACAATGATGCGGATGTTGGGATTGAGGGCGATGCGGTAAGTTGAGTAGTTCACCGTGATAACGGTGGACTTAGCGTGCTCAGGGGGAACATTTACCAATAGGCGGTTGCTCTCACCTGGCTCATAGATCATAGAAGGGTGGAGCCATGAAGGTTCAACACCCTCTAGTAGGTCTACCCAATCCTGATGGTGGGGGAATACTGTTTGATCTAGAAAGGCTTTAGAAAAATCTTTAAAGGGGATAGACTCTTTAGCCACACCCATTTCGGTGAAGGAGTTCTTTTGACCCTCTTCTTTGGCTTCCTCAAGGTTGCGGGCAAACTCGGGGTCACGGTTCATCCACTGACGGATGGTATCTGCTTTCTTATCTACAGATGCCATGGCAGCAGGAATAGTCCACCCAGCCCGTACCTTCTCAAGGACATCAGATTTGGCGGCAGCCAATCCCTTTACGAGGTGGTGCTCCTTACCTTTTTGAAATCCTTTGTGCGCGGGTGTCGCCATTAGTGTCCCTAATCTTAGGTTGGTCGCGGGAGTCACCCCACCAACACTCCACTCACAGGAGCAGCGATAGGCAGTATATACCCGCCTACAACAGTCTATTTGTACAGATGTTTGTACAGTAGTGAGTAAGGCTCTAAAAAGACTTACGAACTATTTTACTCTCTATATATACTTAACCTGTTCAAATAGCCTAAACGAACATATTCTAATAAACTATTTTTTATAGTTTATAAAACTGCAGGTCAGATAGTCTATCTAGCCCCCTGTAACTATACTGACAGAAATATATTGTCAGAGATACAATACATAATACTACAGACTATTAACATATAGGGGGTCAAAGACTGACTATAGTTAATATACAGACAGACTGACTATAGACTGTGGGTTGTATGACAGAGGACTGTCTGCCTGTCAGTCTGGGGCACAGTATATATACTGATACTGCCAGTTAAAAATAGAATACTGGGGCTGCCTGTTTATAAACCATTGCCTTGGCAATGGCTGGCAAACCCTAACCAGTCCTATCGCACTGGTCGGTCGGGACAAGGCTGTACGGCGCGTTACCACGCGCCTCGCGCCGTTCGCTCCGCTCACTGGTCTCCGATGTCGGCTCACCGCTAAAGGGTTCGCCTCGTCAGTTGACCACGCACACAGCCTCACTCTCGCTTAGCCTGTCGGCGCAGGCTCCGTCATTCCTTCCGCTTCGCTCGTCATTCCTACGCCGCGCAACGCCATGCTCTGGCTCGCCCTCCTACGGTGCCTTCATCGTATCATGTCCGTCAAATCAACCCATGCTCTGCCTATTCAGCAGAGCAAAACTGGGCTGATTTCTCTCAGCGTGGGTTACGGCTCGGCGAACTCTATGAGTTCTAATCGCCTTCGCCTACACCCAACGCATCTGCCGAGTCTTCGCAGGCTCAGCCTCGCCCCGCCAATCTGGCAAGCCTGCCAGATTGTGTGACGACGGTTACTCGGACACCGTGTCTTCGCTTCGCTCGACACGCTGCTCGTAACCTACATGATACTTCTTACGGCGTTTCCACATCAGGTGGATACACCGAGAAAGGAGTAAAAAATGAAAGTATATAAAATAAATAAAGCACCTGCTGAGGCTGTGTATATAGGCAGAGGCAGTGCATGGGGTAATCCTTATATAATTGGAAAGCATGGGGATAGAGATAAAGTTATCGCTATGTATTATGTTTATGCTTTAAAAAGGCTCGCAAACGAGCCAGAGTGGCTAAAGCCACTCGAAAAGGCTAATGGCTTAGTTTGTTATTGCGCTCCGTTAAAGTGCCACGGAGATATATTGGTTAGTTTAATAAAGTAAATAGTTCCACCTGCTACGCACACTGCTAGCAGGTTTCACAGAAAAAGGAGAAAGAAATGTCAGAACGTATCAGCAACGGAATCAGCATCACCACACAGTGCTACGATTGCCTCCAAGCAGATGACCTATGCCTCGAATGTACAGAAACACGTGAAGCACGGGACTCTCAGGTCGCCCATCAACTAGTTGATGAGGGCAACCTTCAGTACAAGCATCAGTGGCTATCAGTCACAGAGCCAAGTGCCCATGACTGGGTATCCTCAGTAACTTACCTACCAAAGCCAGCAATACTACCTGATGGCACAATCCAAGAGTTCAGGTACGAATACCTCTCACCAATCGTACAACTAGTAGATGGTGGTGAATACGAGGAACTATGGGAGTTAGACGATATGACCCAACGCGCACGTGAGGTTGAGTGCCAATGGTGTCACCTCATGACTCCTAAAGCATTCAATGATTGTCAAGACTGTGACAAACCACTAGAAAGCAACGTAAGATAATCCAAGTAAAAGGGGCAGATAGACCCGCTACACTACGTGATAGCGGGCTATCAGCCTTAAATCAACCAACGAAACTAACTAAGGAGAAACAAATGGAACTACTAAATAACGTAGAGATCACTGGCACCATCAAGAATATCCGCTCATTCACAGGTTCAAAGGGAACGCTAGTCACAGGTTGGCTTAACCAACGCGACATGTCACGTCTATCAGACGGAACAGCAGACCGAGCAGTGTATGTAGTAGGTATGAATATCGTTGCGCTAGATGAAAGCGCAGTCGCAGACCTGACAGCATTAGACAATGCCCGTCAGGGTAAAGAGGAAACAACCCCAGTGGTGCTAAAGGGTCGCCTGATTACACGGTTTGACCGCCGCACAGGTGTTGAGGAATCAGCACGCAGAGCACCACAGTTACAGTTCGAGGTACTAGAGGTTCATACAAACTAAAAAACAAGGCAGGTGGGTGGCTAACACAGCACTCACCTGTCCTTTTTTTATCTGCGGGGGCATGTAACCCCTACGGACAACAGCGAGTCCATCGTTCTATTATATAAGGGAGAAAGCAATGTATATTACTTACTATGATTTAGTGGCTATGACAATATGTGCTGCGTTAAGCGCGTTCATGTTAATCATGTTATTCTATGCTAACTACGGATTGCTGCGTGAAAATAGATTCCTACGCAGTAGACTAAAAGCAGTACGCAAACAGTGTGAACAGGAGCATGCCCGTGTACCATTCTAAACTAACTAGACCCAAGGTATCTGATGTTACACATTGGGAACTAAACCCTGACATCAGCAACCAATATGCCAAGGTATACTACGCAGACATAGATCACTTCTTTATGAAAGTAGTGCCACTAAAGCAATACAAATTCAAAATGAAGTACTTCTATGGTGAGACAGCATGGCAAGATAGCCAACGCTATGCGCATGACATCTACTTCAAGATCATGGTAAAGGCTGACCCATGGGCGAAGTAAAGAGTTACAACGTAAGCCTAACCTTTAGTTATACTATAAGAACAGATGATATTGAAAGAACTAAGCGTGACTATGAGTTCCCCACATTTCCTGACCTTATAGATGATGATGCAGTAGAATTCATAGACGGAACAGAAACATGGGAGGAAGAGTAATGACACAGATAACAGCGGATGTAATGTTCGCAGCAGATCATTTTATTATGGTCACAACAGTAGAGGTTGTCTATAGTCCCGACCAACGAGACATAGAGAAGGCAGCATGGGACAGACTCAGTGCTGAGTATGGAATTGATTGGGTAAGTATGACCAAGCAATTCATTAACCAAGTATCTATTGAGGTAGTGCCTGGTACTAGTGCAGATGAAGTAAACAAAGGAGAGTAACAATGGGACTAGACATGTGGTTGTATGAGAAAGAAGTACATGAAGTAGCATACTGGCGTAAAGATAATGCTATACATGGTTGGTTCATTGAGAACTATGCCAATGGTGTAGACGATTGCAGTCCAGTACCAGTACCTAAAGAAGGCATCATTAAACTACGTGATGTATGCCTTCAAGTATTAGAAGCAAACAACGCAGAAGTAGCAATGGAATTGCTACCACCAGTAGCAGGATTCTTCTTTGGTTCAGACCAAATAGATGATTGGTATTGGGAAGCGGTTAAAGAAACCGCTAACAAACTAACACAGATTATTGATGAGTCTATTGAAGATCAATGGTTCGAATACCAAGCCTCTTGGTAAGGAGTAATACATGAAACGCATACGTGCTATATCAATAGTTACTAGTACATATCTAGCACTCTTTGGATTTCTAGGCATACACTTCAAGTCATACGCACAACAGGTGCACTATGACCCTAAGTGTATTGAGTTTGGTCCAAAGATATGGACTAAACAATTGATTAAGAGTTACGCTATCTCATATATGAAATGGCAATTTCCTGATTGGAATCGCAGCGAACATAAAGCATTGATGAAACTATGGAATGCTGAGTCACATTGGAATCCAGAAGCAGACAACCCTGACTCATCAGCCTATGGTGTAGCACAAGTTCTTAACACAGAACCTGGAACACCAGCCCCTCGACAAGTCGAGAGGGGGCTGGCGTATATTGTACACAGATACGAGAAACCATCAGTCGCTTGGTCACATCACAGAAAGCACGGTTGGTACTAATGAAAAGTTATTATATTATTCAATGTGAGATCGAAGTTGAAGCCAGTGATGATGACATGGCTTTAACTTTATTGCAAGATACAATAGGATTCAGCGGGTTCAGCATGACTCGCTGGATAGACACACGACTATCAGAAAGAGAGAGCACAAATGATTAGCGTCCCACATACAGTTACATTCGTAACAGACTTCAATGAGAATCACCCAGCAGCACAACGGTTAACAAGTATGGAGCCTAAAGAACTAGAAGCATGGTTAATTGCTGCGCTTAAGACAATGATTACTAAAGAAGGTTGGCTTGAGAAAGCCAATGAAGGTAGTCACTTTGCAGAGTTACGTCTAGCAACTAAGGAGGAAGTCAATGGAAGTATCAACTGAGTACAATGAGAAAGTAATCAAGCAGTTACACAAGACAGCATGGATTAAAGCGGGCACAGCAGTGACCGCTACATCAGCAGCAGAAGCAGCCAAGCAAGCAGGGCTTGATTGGACTGTATCTCTTACAGATTTACAGGCTGTATACACACAACCAATTGGTGTTGATGATACATTTACACACCGTATAGCAGTAGACAACAAGAAGGCAGTACTTAAGACTATGCCTGGCTGTGATGTACCCGAGTCAGTCATTGGTGTGGTTGGTAACAAGTACAAGTTAGTTCAAAACATTGAGGTATTCAATGCGTTGGATACACTAATTGATTCAGGTGATGCACGGTACGCAGCAGCAGGTGAAATCAAGAATGGTTCACAAGTGTGGATGGTACTTGAACTACCTCATGGTGTACAAGTAGCAGATGACCCACATGTAGCAATGCTATTAGTTAAGACAGGACATGATGGTTCATCATCAGTTGTTATTAAACCAATCATTGAAAGATTGTTCTGTGCTAATCAGATCAATGGCTTAATTAATGGTAAGAAGTACAACAACTATACCTATCGTATGACACACACAACTAACCAACAGTTATCTATCAGTGACATCCGCAACATTACACAACTAACTTACTCAGCCATTGACGACTATCAGAACACAGCGAATAGATTGCTAAGTGTTAAGATGTCACGTGATAAGGCAGTTGATTTCTTCAAACGTGTATGGGCATTGCCTTCAGAAATTGAATCAGCACCTGTTCATTTACTTAGCAAGGGACAGGCTAAGCAACGCACCATAGCATTGAACGCACGTGAAAAAGCGTGGACAATTTATAGTGAATCACCTACACAGGAGAACATCAGAGACACAGCATTCGGAGCGTGGCAAGCAGTCATTGAATATGCTGACCACTATGGAGTTGGTGGCGCTGACCGCTTGGCAGCCGCCACCTTATCAGGACGTAATGACAAGGTTAAAACAAAAGCGTTGTCTTTACTAACCGTATAACATTGGCTCGCAATGATACCCGAGTAAGAGTACTGTAGTCAGTACCGCCAACTTGCAGGCAGCCTTAGTTGCACCCGAGATAGCCGATTGCTGCGTAGGCTTTCTCACCTAAACAACAGAGAGAAGAGAGCAAATGAATACAATAACAATCAAGGCTACAAATGCACACACTCCTGACGTATCATACAATGAAGTAGAAGTACAACGATTCATTGATGATAGCCGTGCACTTAAAGAGAGAGAGAAAATCTTACTTGATAAAATATACAACCTGCGCCGTCAAGTACGAGAGTTCTTTAAAGATCAGGAATGGGATAGTGGTGATGTCACTATCAGTAAGACAAGTGTCAATGAGTTACTTGATGAACTCGGATGCGACAGACTTACAACCAAGTACCAAGGAACTTATACCATCACGGGAACATTTAACATTGAAGCATCTGATGAAGATGAAGCACAGTCTATAATTGCAGATGAATCAGAAGTAAGTAACTACGGGGCAGAGATGTCTATTGATCAGATCGAAACCTTTGACATTGAGGAAAACGAGTAATGCCTTTAGTAGGATATGAAGCAGTAGATGCAGATGACATGGTTCTAGCATTGTCTGATGTGTTAAAACCTATATCATCAGATGACAATCCTTGGCTATGGAACAGCCTATGGAAAACTAAAGACTTTATTGAAGGACTAATGGCAGAAGGAAGGTTTGAATAATGAAAGTTAGAATCTCAATCTATCAAGAGATAGATACAAAAGACTTTGAGTTAGTTGGTAACACAGTTGAAGAAGAAATTGCTTATTTAGTTGATCGCTTTGCTGAAGACATTGATAAGTTAGTAAAGCACAATATAGTAAAAGAACAGATAGAGGTAGAGTATCTATGAGCACAGCATACGTTCCATACAGCGGAACAGCAGGATGGTCAGGCACTGACACATCTAAGGCTAGAGCAGTAGACAATCTCATAACACGCAGGGAAGAAACTAACCAGCAAAAAACGTTGTCTATATTAAAACAATGTCCATACGGTTTGACATGGAAAGAGTTAGCAACATTAACTGAGTGGCACCACGGCACTGCAAGTGGCGTGTTGTCAGTACTACACAAAGTTGGTGTTATCATACGCAGTACAGAAGTTCGCAATAGGTGCAAGGTTTACTATCATCCCGATCACGCCGACTCCGTGATTGCGGAAGTGCATGGTACTAAACCAAAGACGTGCACTAATTGCGGTCACGACATCTAGCATAGTCTCTGTTCCTATGCTAAGATGGGACAACCAGTGGGCGGTAGGTTTTGCTCTCTCCTTGTCCTACCCCCACTGGTTTTATCTAAGGAGAATATATGGCAGCAGTAGAGATAACCCGTGATAGATACGGCAGACCAATGGTAGTGCCACCGAAGGGTGGCAAAGCAATACCATACACAAGAACAACTACAGTTGCTGGTTCATTAGACGATGGCACTGCACTAGTAGCATGGAAGTTACGTATGGCAGCAGCAGGTTTAACGCTACGTCCTGATCTATTGTTAGCAGCAAGTGCAATGAGAGATAACAAGTTAGAGATGGACAAGTTAGTTGAAGATGCAATGGAAGCAGCAGGTGCTACAGCAGCAGCAACTATAGGCACAGCCCTTCATACACTGACAGAGAAGCACGACAGAGGCGAAGACCTTGGCGTGATACCACAGGATTATGTTGCTGATATACAGGCATATGCTGACGCAACTAAAAACTTTGAAAATGTAAACATCGAACAGTTCTGCGTCTTAGATAAATACAAGATTGCAGGTACGCCTGATCGTATCGTTAGATACAAGGGCGAGTTGTTTATTTCTGATCTAAAAACTGGTAGTATTTCCTACCCAAATAAAATTGCCATGCAGTTAGCAGTGTACGCACACGGCTTGCCGTATGACCCAGCCACGGCAACCCGTGGTACATGGGGAGATGTGAACCAAGAGAAAGGAATCATCGTGCACCTACCAGCAGGTAGTGGCAAGTGTGAACTACACTTTGTTGACATCAAGCAAGGGTGGAAAGGTATTGAATTAGCAATGAAAGTTCGTGCCTTTCGTGACACCAAGAAAACCCTAGTAACATCTATCAAGGAGTAATAAATGCCTAGTGCAGAAGCACCAATCAGTATCACCGTTAAGACAGCAGCAGGTTCTCTTGTTACTGTTCGCGCTGAAAGCGGAGAAGAGTTAGATCAAGTAGTAGCATTATCTCTTGCTTCAGTATCATCAGCAGTACAAGAACTAGAAGCAGCAGTACGCGGCGGTAACGCAGCCGTACCACCATCACCACAGGTAGCATCTATTGCTGCAGCATTTAACACCACACCAGTAGCAGCACCTACAACATACGCAGAACCAGCAGCACCATCAATGGGTGCTGGTTCACGCAATTGCCCTCACGGTACAATGACACGTATCCATGGACTAACAGGTAAGTTCGGTCCATACAAGGGTTACTTCTGTCCTGCTAAGCAAGGTGACCCA
>Ga0214921_10001479_pt1 | contig 39961 bp, 42 predicted proteins | sample LL1505_MetaG_FD_177992 | JGI IMG/M metagenome (GOLD analysis project Ga0214921, IMG submission 177992) | Freshwater microbial communities from Lake Lanier, Atlanta, Georgia, United States - LL-1505 | ecosystem: Environmental > Aquatic > Freshwater > Lake | place: USA: Georgia | collected...
ATAGACCAATCAGCTGCTGAGCCTTGTGTTGAGATTTCTAGAGCGTCTGCGGGATTTGCGCTCAGTATGCGGGCGGCATCGGTCGCTGCAGCTGCTTTCGCCGCTTTCGACTTCAATAGTGCCATTTAAGTAACTCCCGCGAGTTTGTAAAACGAAGGCAACGTCTTGCCCTCTATTAGTTAAGACACCGCTGGGGGCCAAATGTTGTGCCCTTTTGAAAAGAATCTTTATAAAGATCCTCGGGTTGCGGTGGATTGAGCGTGGTTGGGGGAATGGATAGCAGGGCTTTCGCCGAATGGCAGCGAGAAGCAAGCCTGCCGGAATCAGATCTCTAGTCTATGGGATAGGCAAGGGTAAAGCCGACATTGAAGGTTTGAGCGTGTCTAGCCTTTCTGTTCGAGATAGCCTCAGTTATTCTCATACTTCGCAAAGAATGTGAGATTTGAGAGTGTTTTGGTTGTCCTTACGGGTGCCAAAAAATGTCAGAGTACCCACATGCCCCACAGAGAGCGAATTCTCGGATTAGACGTTGCGCGATCAATCGCAATCCTTTCGGTCATAGCAGCCCACACAACGGGGCTGAGATTTGGAGTTTTTGGGGTTCAACTATTTTTCATGGTATCCGGATACCTTCTCGCGGAATATCAGCTTAATTTCTCTTCCAAGAATTTTTTGATCCATAGATATTTGCGTTTGGCTCCCTTAGCAATACTCTCAACCCTAGTCTTCTCCTTTAGATTTTCAAATACGTTAGAGATTCTCTTAAACTTCCTACTAATTCATGCCTTATTTGCTGGTGTAAACAGTTTCTCTGGAGGTTGGAGCATAAGTTTCGAATGGCTATTCAGCATTATTAATATTTTATTGGTAAAGCTACGAATTAAATTCCTAGTTGTTTTCTTCACATTAATTCTAATAACTCAATCCATTGTCTATTTCATTAACTCGCAAGATAAGAATTTATCAATAGATATGCCTTTCATCTCGTTCGTCACCAACTTAGGGTTCTTTATTTCTGGGCACTTAATCAAGCGATTAGACTTTAAATTAAAGAACCCTGCTCTCTACATACCTTTAATAATTGTTTCACCGATACTAAATTCACAACCACCATTTTACTTAGCAATTTATAATGTTTCTCTAATTTGTCTTTTTCTTCTCTGTCTTGAAATCAAAGTCTCGCAAAGTTGGATTGCTGTCGCTATACATTTTGTTGGTGTCAGGACATATGGGATATTTGTAGGGCATTTTATTGTCATGATTAGTCTACAAAATCTTATGTTTTTTCGAAATTTACACAGCAATTCTGGGTATCTCGGCCAATTGGTTTACTTCTTGATTGTTGCTTGCAGCGCTACCTTCATTGGTTTCTTAACTTATCGCTTTATTGAAAAACCATTGATCTTATTTTCGACAAAAAGATTTAGCAATAAGGGCATCAAATAACTGGAGGATATAAACTCCTCCAATAGAAATTGATCTACTTTAAAGACCCATGAGTTTTGCTTGCTTATCAAAATCTGGAACTAATTGGCGTACTTGGCTAAAAGTCCCTGAAGCAATGAGATTTCCTTTGTCAAGATAAACAACTAAATCCGCCGCTCTTACGGTTGAAAGTCGATGTGCAATGAGCACAACCGTAATTGTCCCCTTTAAGGAATGGATCGCATCGGAAACATCGAGCTCGGATTGTCCATCCAGCGAACTTGTAGCCTCGTCTAACACAAGTAGTTTTGGATTCGACAGAAGCGCTCGCGCAATCCCCAACCGCTGACGTTGCCCGCCACTCAACTTCGAGCCCCCATCGCCAACCGGGGTTTCCAGACCCAAAGGCAGATTTCGTACAAAATCAGCAAGCTGAGCGGTTTCCAAAGCACTCCAAATTTGAGTGTCTGCCACTTCTGAAAGTTGGTACCCGAGTGCAACGTTATACGCAATCGTTCCATTAGAAATATTGATTTCTTGAGGAACATAAGCGATTGCTCCTGGCCAGGTCTTTATGGCCTCTGATGGTGAAACTCTAGAGATGTTGACGACACCAGCTGATGGCTCTGTTACGCCCAGAAGGGAATCAATCAAAGATGTCTTGCCCGCGCCGGAAGGTCCCACAATCGCAACAATTGCACCAACAGAAACAGTAAGAGAAATGTCATTCAATGCATTTTTATTTGTGCCAAAATACTTGAGGCTCAAATCGCGAATACTAATTTCTGGGCTGAACCCCTCGTGTGATGAATTGAATGGTTTTGGGTCATAGGAAATTGGCTTTGCGTTATTTAGCTCTTGAATCAATAAGAGGGTTGAATTTGCAGTGCCGATGCCACTATTTATTTGGATTGCGCCTTGCTGCAGTCTCAAAACTGCTGGGGCAATTCTTGTACCCGCTGCTAAAAAAACAGACAACGTACTTACAGCTTGTACTGCATCAGATAGCATGAATTGTGCGGCTGCTATGAACAAGGCCGCCAAGACAACCGAGGATTCAATTACATACTTGCTCATGTATGGCATGAAATTGTTTTCAGCAAGTATTTCTGCAATATTAAAACGAGAGGATTGGAAGTCTTTAGCGTAAAAACTTTGTCTGTTTTTAACTGAAATTTCGCGGAAAGTGGAAATAGCTTCTACGGCTTTCTCTCTGCTCTCCACATCGGTTTGAGAATTCAGCAAACCGAGTCGACCAGCACGTTCATGCATCATTCTGTAGAGAATGTAGCTAACTCCAGAGAGCATAAGGAAAGAACTAAAAGCCATAACAGGGTCAACAAAAAGAAGCCCGACAGCCATGACAATCAGTAATGAACCATCAGAAACTAAAGTGACAAACTGAGCCAGAATCCTAAGGGTAATAACTTCCACTCCGAAAGTTATAGAGTAAACGTACTCCTGAACGCTATGTCGCTGGAGGCCTTGCAATGGTTGTGAAATTACTTTTGCAAATAAATCACTTGAAATTGCTGCACCTCTCCTACTCAGGAAAAAAAGAGTCTTCCGAACAAAGAACACTGAAAGCAAAGTTCTTATAACCATAACGACCACTGCTGATGCACCCAGAATTGCTGTCTGTGATTGGAAACTGAAATCTGATAAACCGATCAATTGAAGGATGCGCTCAATATTGCCCGCAGGTGTGGCGTTGGACCCAATTCCGTTGATTGCGAGTGAGGCAACGACTCCAACTAAAGCAACGCCTAGTAAATCGAGAAGACTCAATAACAGTTGCAATCCTGCCATCAGCCAGATCTTTCTACGATCTTGTTGAGAAAGAAGTCCGAAGCACCTGGAAAGGGTTGTCCTGTAAACCTTGGACTTAAGGACATTTATTGCGGGCACATCGGAAGAATAGTCTTTAAGGTTTCTTATTCCTACCTTTTACCCAATAAACCAGACTATTCTTCGGCTTATGCGTGTTGTACATGTGATCGCTAGGTTTAATCAAGGTGGCACAGCGACCTGGTTGGTCAACTTAATTGAGGGCCAACGTTCCCAGGGGGATCAAGTCTGGCTGATTGCTGGCAATGTTGAAGGTGCTGAAATTGAGGATACCCGATTCGATTCTTTGGGCGGAATTAAAATTCATAGAATGGGACGAAGTGTTTCGCCTATAAAAGACTTTCTATCAATTTTAGAAACAAGAGCCCTCTTACAAGAATTCAATCCAGATGTAATTAATACTCACACCGCAAAAGCTGGTTTGGTAGGTCGCATCGCAGCTTTTTCACTGGGCCCTAAGCGTCCTAGAATTGTGCACACCTACCACGGTCATGTTTTGTATGGGTACTTTGGGCCCCTTGCAAATTTTATTTATAAGAGAATTGAAATTGTTTTGTCTCGTATAACGGACTTAATTCTAGTATCAGGCTTAAGGGTAAAAAATGAATTGCTTGAGGCAGGCATTGGGAATGAGAGTCAGTACGTTTCGGTGAAGCCAGGTGTAGAACCAGTTGAACTTCTTAAAAAAAGTGACGCTCGAGATAAACTGCAATTACCCCAAGATGTAACCGTAGTTGGATGGTTGGGGAGGGTTTCTCAGATTAAGAGACCCGACAGAGTTATCGAACTCGCAAAACATTTGCCTGAGATCATTTTTTTAGTTGGTGGAGATGGTGAACTCTTACAAAAAATAAGAATTTCAGCTCCACCAAATGTGCGGTTTGTAGGATGGACAACTCCATCCTTAGTTTGGTCGGCGTCAGATATAGCCTTGCTTACTTCTGATAATGAAGCGCAGCCAATATCTCTAATTGAAGCGGCATCACTTAAATTGCCTTTGGTTGGCGAAGACGTAGGCTCCGTTTCCGAAGTAATTCAGTCTGGGAATAGTGGGTTTCTAACCAATAATTTCAACGAGAGAGTTGAAGCTCTAATGTTTCTAGAAGCTGACCCTAAATTGCGTATGGAAATGGGTGAGCAAGCCTTCGTCGATTTCAAATCCTTATTTAGCCGGGATCAGTTCATTAAAACTCACCGCAATGCCTATGAAAGGGTAGTGTCTCAGCCTAGAGATTGAATCTTCGATGATAATCTCCCACTATATAGTTCGCCCACCGCAAAGGATCCAAAGATGCTCTCAAAGGTAATTGAAGTTGGATATGGAAACGTAAAGCGCGTAAAAATCGGCGGTGGCGGCAATTTAGTACTTGTTGGTGGCCCATGTGCTATCGAAGATCGTGATCACGCATTTATGATGGCTGAGCGGATCGGAAAAGTTTGCGATGAGTTGGGCGTAGATTGGGTTTACAAGTCTTGCTATGACAAAGATTGCCGATCATCGCCAGATAGTTATCACGGTCTCGGAATAGAAGGTGGGCTTCAAATACTTTCTGACATCCGCGAAAACTTTGGTATCCCAGTCACTTCGGATTTTTCTGATCCAGCTTGGGCAAAGGCAACAGGAGAGGTATGTGACTTGGTTCAGGTGCCTGCTTACTTATGTCGTCAAACTTCAATTTTGCGAGCTGCGGCCGAGACTGGACGCCCAATTCATTTGAAAAAGGGTCAGTTTATGAGTCCTTGGAACATGGCCAACTCGGTAAAGAAAATTGAAGCTGCTGGTGGAAACCAAATACTCCTCGCCGATCGTGGAACTTTTTTTGGTTACAACATGTTGGTCAATGATATGCGCTGCTTACCAATCATGGGCAAGACTGGCTATCCGGTTTGCTATGACGCTACCCATTCAATTCAGATGCCAACTTCAATGGGCGATATTTCTGGTGGACAGAGAGAGTTCATCCCCGCACTTGTTCGCGCGGCTGCGGCCTGTGGCATCGACGCCTTGTTTATGGAAATCCACAACGATCCCAAGAATGCAAAATCTGACCCAAACACAGTCCTAAATGTTAAAGACTTAAAGCATGTCCTTGGGCAAGCCAAGGTAATGCATGAAATGCGCTTAGAACTTCTAGAGAAATTCGGTCCAGATGATGTCGAATAACCAAACTGTCAGCGAAAAGATGCTTGCGCTGGGCAAGTTCCCTGTGTTAACCGCAAAAGATACTTTAAAAAAGGCACTTGATGAGATGACCCATCATCGCCTAGGAATTGCTTGCTTTACAAATGAGAAGAATGAGTTAATCGGGATCTTGACAGATGGTGATCTGAGAAGGTTGTTGCTCACACGGCAAAACCCTTTACCAGCCCTATTGATCACGCCGGCAATTGAATTTGGTCACTCGACCCCAACTTCTATTCATGGTCACCAGACTTTGATTGAAGCCGCGTCACTGATGCATGATAAGCAGATCTGGGACCTTCCTGTGGTTGATGTTGAGAAGATATTAGTGGGTTTAATTCATCGTCACGATGTAAATTAAATTAGAGCATTTCAACCTAACTATTACGGAGGCTTTGGTAAATTGACAGAAACACTAAAGAAAAAACTTGCTCAGCGTGAATTAGTTTTTGGAGCCTGGGTCTCTTTTTCGCACCCTTCGATTTCAGAAATATTCGCAAGGCACGGTTTTGATTTCTTAGCAATAGACATGGAGCACACCACCATCAGTCTTGAGCAAGCCCAACGAATCATCGCGGCAAGCCAGAGTTTTGGGGTTCCGTGTCTACCTCGGCCAGTCTCACACTCTAATGACTGGATTAAGCCTCTATTGGATTCCGGTGCGGATGGAATTGTTGCACCAATGGTGAATAGTAAACATGAATCCGAGTCTATTCTAGATCTGTTGAAGTTTTCACCAGAAGGAAAAAGAAGTTTTGGTGTTAATCGAGCCCATGGATATGGAAGCAATTTTGCGGGCTACGTTGCGAATTGGAATGCTTCGTCAGTTTATATAGCCCAAATTGAAACCAAAGAGTCTGTTGCAAATATTGCCGATATCTTAAGTTCACCGAATCTGGATGGGGTGATGATCGGTCCGTATGACATGTCGGGTTCTCTCGGAGTACCTGGAGAAACAACCCATCCTCTTGTCCAGGAAGCTGAAAAGACCGTAATTGCTGCTTGTAAATCTACAGGTAAGTCATGTGGCACGCAATTAGCTGATTTTTCAGAGGACAACATTAAAAATGCAATTGCAAAGGGCTACACATTTATAATTGCTTCTTCAGATCTTTTTGTTCTAAATTCTTGGGCAGAGGGTGCAGAAAAGCTCGTAAAGAAATATTCAAATGCTCAGTAATTCAGAGCTCTTTTCACTAGAGGGCAAGATCTCTGTTGTTATTGGAGGGGGTGGGCACATCTGCTCTGCTCTTGCATACGGTTTCGCATCAGCAGGGTCAAAAGTGGTAGTAGCTGACTTACGTTTAGAAAAGGCGCAAATTGTGGCATCAGCAATTGAGTCCGAGTATGGAGTATCTTCTTTGGCTGTTGAAGCAGATGCCAGCTCAAAGAAGTCTCTCGAGCAACTCTTACTCCAGACAATTTCAGTTTTTGGGAAAGTTGATGTGCTTGTAAATGGTGCTGGTATCAATAGCCCTAAGCCATTTCTAGAAATTACAGAGAATGAATGGCACGAAGTAGTTAATTCACAACTAACCGCGACCATGTTTGGCTGCCAAGTTTTTGGGCAGGCAATGACACAGCAGAAATCCGGTTCAATAATTAATATTTCGTCAGCATCAGCTGACCCTGCACTTTCAAAAGCATATGCATACTCTGCCGCAAAGGCAGGGATAAGAAACTTGACTCAAAATTTGGGACGGGAATGGGCTCAATTTGGTGTTCGGGTCAATGCAATAAGACCAGGATTTTTCCCTACCGAGTGGAATCGCAAAAACTTCATTACGAAAGAGCGTGAAACCGCTATTTTAAGTCACACTCCTATGAATAGATTTGGCGAAACTTACGAACTGGTAGGGGCGACGATTTTCTTGGCCTCAGAGGCTTCGAGTTTTGTGACAGGAAGCGAATTAGTGGTTGATGGTGGTTTTTCGGCGATGACGATTTAGGAAGTAACTATGGCTAATACACTTGTTATTACTGGAGGATCCAAAGGTCTTGGTTGGGCTATCGCCGAAAAATATCTCCAAAATGGGTGGAGCGTGGTCTCTGGTTCACGGAGTACGAGGCCGACAATAGAGGCTAGTTACCAGGACCGATTCAGACAGATTGAGATGGACGTCCGTGACCGCGCAGCCCATAAAACCCTTGTTGGGGCAGCGATTGCATGGACAGGTCGAATCGATTGCTTTATCAATAATGCTGGTTTTTCTGAGTGGAGGCCAATTTCAGATATAGACGAGGAGTTTCTAAATTCAATTCTAGAAACAAATTTAAAAGGTTACTTCTGGGGTTCTCAGGCGGCTGCCTCAATTCTTCAGCCGGGATCCAGCCTTATCAATATTTCAAGCTTGGCAGCTCGTCGTGGCACACCAAACAACAGCGCTTACGTTGCATCAAAATTCGGAGTTGCTGGCCTAACTCAGAGTTTAGCCAAAGAACTTGGGCCAAAAGGAATTCGAGTTAATGCGGTCTGCCCCGTGTTAGTGAGAACTGAAGGTTTAGTGGAAGCACTAAAAGATAAAACTTCTCCTGCAGGAGGTAAGCCCGATGAATTTTTGGACAACTTTGCGACTTCTCAAACAGCTCTTGGCGCCCTTCCAACTGCCTCGCAAGTCGCTGATATGTGCTTTTTTTTGAGTAGTCCACAAGCTTCGGCTATAACTGGACAGTCGATAAATGTTGATTGCGGGGTGCTTCCAAATTAACCTGCGTACGGATACCCAGCAAAAGATTGCAATTGTTATCCCGGCTCGAATTGACTCTCAGAGATTACCCGGAAAAGCACTTCTCGATATTTTAGGCTTGCCAATGGTGGAGCATGTTAGACGGCGAGCTTTGATGACTAAGTACGATGTGCCAGTATTTGTTGCCTCAGGTGATGAAAGTATTCTTAAAACAATTAATAAATTTCGAGGAAATTGTCTGGAATCTAGACAGGAACACTTAAATGGGCTCAGTCGAACCTATGAAGTCTCGAAAGATCTTGATTACACCCATTACATAATCTTGCAAGGTGACGAAGTCCTAGTATTGCCAGAGCAGATAGAGACTTTGATTGAATCCATAAAGTCTAACCCATCTAACCACTTTTGGAATTTAACGACTAAATTAGCCAAAATCGATGAAATCGATGATACAAGTACTGTCAAATGTTTACTGGATTTAAACGCCAGCATAATCACAATTTTCAGAAAATCACCGCTAACTTCGAGCACTGAAATTCAAATGAAATTACTTCGAAAAATCTGCGGTCTATTTGCAATATCAGTATCTGCGATGAAAACAATTTGTGAAAATAAATCGACGCCACTTGAAGAATCTGAATCAATTGAACAAATGAAGTATTTGGAGCTTGGCGGTGATATCCTGAGTGTAAATACATCATCGAACTTTACTTCAATCAATCTTCCATCAGATGTTGAAGAAGTATTAGAAGTTATCAAATCTTCTCCCATACAAAAACAGCTAGTAGCTCAAGTCATCAACTATGAGTTTTGATCCAAGGGGCCTTGACGAATTCTTGTCCCGAATAAAAACAGACTTTAATGATTCAGACTTTATTGCCAATCCATTTCTCTCTCTAGTGAAACCCACGGAGGAAAATCTAAAAAAATATTTTGTATCCCAACCAGAAAGCAGATTACGGTTTGGGATTGAAGTTCTAGGAGTACTCCCAAGAATATTATTAAATATCGCCTATTCGGCGGCTATCTCAATCGCGAAGTTCTCTGAAAATCATAATTGGAATATCGATGGTATAAAGAAATCTCATAATCTCTACATCAGCCACTTCACATATGCTCAGTCGCCTCAAAATGATGATGTGTTCTTTGGTAAAAACTCCCGGGATCCCGCAGGTACGGTGTTCTACTTAAATAGCACTAGAAAAAATGGATTTGAGGTTCAAAAGAGCTATTCAGATCTGGGGAAGCTAAATGTTGTTGTAAACACAAAATCCCTTGGCTTACTCCAGACATTATTGGTGCAAATAAGGCAAATTCCCAACTCCTTTAAATTGCTTTTTCTAGCATTATCCAATTCGTCATACACGCTGATTCAAAGGCGACTGTTGCTTAAGCTTTCGATCTCGCAGCACTCTCGTCAGACAATGGCTAATTTATTTACAAAAGTGCGACTAAGCGAAATTATCTCTAAATCCCGTCCTGAAAACATCATACTCACCATCGAAGGCCATGCACATGAAGCTATGGTAATTAATCTTCGTGACACAGATTTTCCTGACATGCGGATTGTCGGATTTCAGCATGCGCCGATCGTCCCAGGACAATTTAGTTTTTACCGCTTACTTAAGGCGTTTAACTCGAAGGATTTAGTCCTTACCTGCGGGAATATCACAAATGAAATGATCTCCAGAGATCAACCAAGTTTGCCCATAAGGATTTTAGGTTCTACAAAATCAATCAAAATCGCGCCCTCGTTGAAGAGTCTCACCACAATGAAAGTTCTAGGAGCCGTTGAAGGTACGTTGGAGTCCCTGCAATCATTCATTATTCTGTTTAATGAACTTTCTAATTTGTTGCCAGATAAACACTTTGTACTCAGAATACATCCGGCACTATCGCAGGGCGTTGTACAAAAACTTCTGAACAGTAAGTCTACGTCAATTAATCTCACAATCTCAACAAATCCATTGACCGAGGACCTGAATAATTCTCACGTCACAATCTTTAGAAGTAGCGCTGTTGGACTAGAAGGCCTTGCTTTTGCATCACTCCCTGTCCATTTTGATGCAGAAACCAATGGGCTACTCAATCCTTTATCCCAAATCAATTATCCTAAAATCGAATTTTCAAATGTGGAGGACTTGGCAAATTTCCTGAAAACTTGGCCTTTATCACGCAACAACGCTGAAGAGTTTCGCGCAGAGAGTTTGCGCGTAGTTAATGAATATTATTTTCCCATGCAAGATATCAATTTACTAATCTGTTAAGTAAGTATCTCGGATCCTTCTTTTGTACAATACTGATTAGAATTCTGCTCTCGATTTCTATCATTCCCAGTGCAAACTGCATCTTGCTTTCTTTGGTATTTACAATTGCAAAAAGCGCTCTCCCTATTTGTGAAAAAGCAAATGACCATATGGACAATTCTTTATGAATAGAAACAAAATAAAATCTCCAATACGCAGCTGCTTCCATAACACTCAGGCTATCAAAATTACTTAACTCACTTTCTTGAAATTGTAACTTTGCATTTGGTGCGTAAATTAATTTACCTAATTTGCTCAATGGATAAGAAAAAATCAAATCCTCGCAAGCTGCATAACTTGTAGAAGGAAAGTCCGTCCCATAGGTATCGAGGAAATCTAATCTCCAAAGCGAAGCGCCATTTAGCCATTGCGTTTCGACAACCCTCTTTTCCTGCAAGTAACTTGCGGCGTGACCGTTCTTAAAAACTCTCCCAGGTGGATTGGCTCTTATTCCAAAGAAATTTGCAGCACTGCGAAGAAACAAATTTGCATCATAAGCACGCGTTGTTGGGGGTAGTGATAACCCGACTCCGATTACTTGATCTGCTGTTAATGAATCTACAGCGTCAAAAGCTTCATCTATCGCGCTAGGCGAGAGTAAGAGGTCATCGTCCAGGAAAAGACACCATTCTGTCGTCGGAATTATCATTGATATGCCGATCTTTTTTTGAGCAATTTGTCCAATAGAATTCGTGTGTCTATATGAAATCGGCAGTAGGCCACTAAACTCAGCAATTGTTGTAGAAATATCTTCTCCTGAAGCAACAATGATGATTTGTTGTGGTTTCCTACTTAAGGATCGGATAGACGAAAGAAGTTTTGCTACTTTTTCGGGACGATTTCTGGTTGGGATCAAAATAGCAAAATCTCTGTGCATCTAAGGACACCCTGTCGAGTAAGTGAGAAGACATTAAATTTGGATTATCATAGCCAAATGAATAGTAACAGCGGTCCTATCGCCCTCAATACGGGACCTGTGTTGATCTTTGGTGCCTCGGGTCTGCTGGGATCACGAGTTTTTAGTTCTTTTTCAAGTACTTTTGAGACGTATGGGACATTTTTCAAATCATCAATCACGTCTACCCCAAAAATGCTCGAACTTGATGTAACTAACAAATTCAAGGTTCGTCAGTTGGTTATAAATCTTAAGCCATCAAGAATTATCAACTGTCTCGGACTAACAAACGTTGAGGATTGCGAAAAGAGGCCTGAGGCAAGCTGGAAGTTAAATGCAGAGATTCCTATCTTTCTTTCAAGATTATCAATGGAAGTTTCCGCAGATTTTGTGCAGATAAGTACTGATCATTTTCATTCTGAGCTTACAGTACCTAGGTCTGAATCTACAATTATGACTGGAATAAATCACTACGGCTTTACAAAACTTTCGGCCGACAAAACTATCGTGCAGGAGAATCCAGCAGCTTTAATTCTTAGAACTAATTTTTTTGGGTACTCGAATAAGGTTGATAAATCAATTCTTAACTTTGCGATAAATGCATTTGATCTTGATCAGCAAATAAATGGATTCGAAGATGTGATTTTTTCTCCCGTGGGTGTTTCTGAAATAGCAAAGTTTCTTTCGAGTGAACATTCTAAGGAGGTATACGGGTTACTTAATTTTGTTACTGACAATCCGATTTCAAAATACGACTTCTTAAAGTTGGTGGGACACATTATGGGATATTCAGGAGCGAATGTTGAAAGATCTTCAATTACTAGTTCAGACTTGACTGTACAACGTCCTAATTACCTTGCATTGAGCCCAGCTCGACTTTTCAATGACCTAGGTTATGCGATTCCTAGCCTGCGAGCGATGCTTGAGAACGAGATTCAGCGCTACCGATAGAGTATTCTCATTTCATTGACCAAAGATTCGAAAGAGGAAAAATGTCTTTTCTTAGGGGTAAGTCCGTATTGATAACCGGTGGTACTGGATCATTTGGTAAAGCGTTTGTTAGTAGAGTCTTGGAAGATGACGAAGTTACTAAATTAGTAGTTTTTAGTCGTGATGAGTTAAAGCAATTTGAGATGGCAGAAAAGATTAATTCTCCAAAACTGCGATACTTCCTTGGGGATGTTCGCGACTACCAAAGACTCTTGCGTGCCACTGATGGAATTGATGTCATCGTACATGCAGCTGCAATGAAGCAAATCCCAGCATCTGAGTACAATCCGATGGAAGCAATAAAGACGAACGTAATTGGTGCTGAGAATATTGTGAATGCCTCCATTGAAAACGGCATTCAACGAGTGGTTGCGTTAAGTACTGATAAGGCTGCCAACCCTGCCAATTTATACGGGGCAACAAAACTTTGTTCAGATAAGTTGATGATCGCTGGAAATATTCTAGCTGGAGCAAGACAGACAAAATTCTCTGCAGTTAGATATGGAAATGTTTTGGGTTCTAGAGGAAGCGTAATTCCCTTTTTTCTTGACAAAGCAAAAACTGGGTCAATCCCCATCACAGATGAACGTATGACTCGTTTTTGGTTAACTATTCAAGAAGGGGTTCAGTTTGTGCTGGATAGCTTTGAAAGAATGCACGGAGGGGAAATTTTTGTTCCAAAGATTCCTAGCTTCAAGGTTACGGATGTGGCGCGGGTGGTTTGTCCAGGCATCCCAACGCATGTGGTGGGAATTCGCCCGGGAGAAAAACTTCATGAAGTGATGATCACCGAAGACGATGCACACAGCACATACGAGTTCGAAAAGTACTTTGCAATAATTTCGCCAGCTCTAAAAATGCTGGGTAATTATGAAAAGATTGGCACTAAAGTTGCGGAAGGGTTCAGATTTTCAAGTGAAAACAACAAAATTTGGCATACCGATGAATCATTCCTTAAAGTCCTAAGGGAAAACGGAATAATAAATTGATTCCTTATGGAAAGCACAATGTCAAGCTTTCTGAGGCGCTAAGGGTTGCTTGGCAAATTCGCTTTCATTCACTTACGCAAGGTTCGAAAATTAATGAATTCGAGAGGTTAGTAGCTGAATATGTTGGAGCAAATTACGCGGTAGCTGTGTCTAGCGCAACTGCTGGATTACACATCGCAATGCTAGCCTTGGAATTGCCTCAAAATTCAAAAGTTATAACTTCCCCTATTTCCTTTGTTGCATCATCAAATTCAATACTTTATGCGGGACATCATCCACTTTTTGTTGATATTGATGCCCAGACCCTTAACTTAGATTTGGATCTGGTAGAAAAACAGGTCCATCTACAGGATGAAGTTCGTGCAATCATTCCAGTGCACTTCGCTGGATTACCTTGCGACATGAGCAAGATAAGCCAAATAGCCAAGGCAAGTGGTGTTCGAGTTATTGAAGATGCAGCGCATGCATTAGGGGCGACATATGAGAATGGTCAAAAAGTCGGATCCTGCTCGTTTTCAGATATGACAGTTTTTTCCTTCCATCCAGTTAAATCTATTACGACTGGAGAGGGTGGGATGGTCACAACAAATGATTATGAATTGTACAAAAAACTTATGCGCCTAAGAAGTCATGGGATCAACAAGTTAGACGATGAATTTAGGAATCCTATTCTGTCTACAACAGCAGGTGTGGCTAATCCATGGTACTACGAAATGATTGAATTAGGATTCAATTTCAGGCTTACAGAAATTCAAGCAGTTTTGGGGATTTCCCAAATGAAGAGATTAGATAGTTTTATTGCAAGGCGAGCAAAGCTGGTCAAGAAATATCAAGATCTAATGAAGAATAGTTCCAAAGTTTCGTCTGCACAGAAAAGTAGTAACACTGGGAGTGCAAATCACATTTTTCCTATTCGAATAAATTTCAGTAGCTCATCACTTTCAAGAAACAAACTAATGGCCCTACTTAAGGAAGGCGGTATTAGTTCTCAGGTCCATTACATTCCAATTCCAGCCCAACCTTTTTATCAGCAACTTGGTTATAATATTTCTGAGATTCCGAACGCTTTTTCTTACTACGAAGAGGCACTCACAATTCCACTATTTCCTAGCCTAAAGGGACGGGATCAGCGAAAAATAATCAGGCTCCTAGAAGATTTGGTTTGATGATTCTAGATAGAGAAATTGACTGGAAAAGTTTTGATACATATATATTTGACTTGGACGGAACCCTTGTTGATTCGTTCAATCAAATTGAGACAGCACTCGATGTAACTCGGGTGAATTTTGGATATGAAAAAACACCAAAGGGGCTAGTATTTAATAATCTAGGACTTCCTCTCAGGCAACTCTTTTCGGATTTAGAAATGTCCCAAAGCAATCAGGATGAATTCATTACATTTTTTAGAAAAGAATTAGCGAATCAAATTTCTATTTCTAATCAGCTGTTCGCGGGTGCAATAGAACTTATTTTACTAATTCGTAATTGTGGCATAAGGGTTGCGATAGCTACAAGTAAACCAACTTATTTAGCAACTCAGGTTATACAAAATTCGGAAATCAGAGGAATGATCGACTTTATCCAAGGTACTGACGATTTCCCGTCCAAGCCCAATCCCGAAGTAATCCGGCGCTGTATCTCAGCCCTCAAAAGTAAAAATGCAATCATGATCGGTGACCGCAAAGAAGATGTCTTGGCTGCAGCTGCAGCTGGAATTCCAGCTATAGGAATAGCTCAGTCCGCTCACTCCGAAAACTTGCTGAATGCATCAGGTGCTAACTTGACGTTTAAGAGCATAGACTTGTTCTACAAATGCGTTAACAGTTCGAATGGTTTGGCGTTGGGTTAGCCCGACAAAACTATTGTAAGAATGAAAAAATCCGTTTAGTTGTATCATTTTTGAAGGAGTGGGCCCAGACGGGCTCGAACCGTCGACCCACGGATTAAAAGTCCGTTGCTCTACCGACTGAGCTATAGGCCCCACTGCGACTGGGTCGCAAGATGGAATCCTATCGGACATTCTAGAAACTCTTATCTTCCTCTGGAAGCCCTCTCTAGGCGGTCACGAATTGCAATCGATATTCCTTCACCTTTGGGTTGCTCCACCACAACTGTTTCTAACCCTTGCTTATCTGCTGCTCTCAGGGCTGAATACAAAACCCTGGCAAACTCTTCATGTGTTGTTGGTGCAGCAAGTCTCACAACCCCAACACCGGATTCGACATCTGCCATTGCAATAAAGCCTTGGCCGGCCAAGGGGGATTGATCTAAGACAACTTTGGCTATTGGTGAGTAGTGACTTTCAAGTGAACCACTGACTCGAATTGCAACGCCATCGGCATCTATTACATCTAGTCCTGTTGAGTGCTCAATCATCTTTTGGGTAATGGCACCTGGTCGCAAAATCTTTGGCACATCTCCCGTGCAATCAATAATTGTTGACTCCACACCAACTGCGCAAGCCCCACCATCAAGAATCACATCACTTATCCCTAAGTAGTCACTCAACTCATCACTGACCGCCTGTGCAGTTGTTGGTGAGACATTGCCAAAGCGATTAGCACTTGGTGCTGCCACACCCTTACCACCGGCTCTTGCAAAGGCTTCTAGTAATCCCAAGGCAACAGGATGATTGGGGACTCGCACACCTACTGTGTCCTGACCGCCTGTAATAAAATCTGCAGCAAAAGAAGAACGTTGCACCACCAAAGTCATGGGCCCTGGCCAATAATCACGAGCAAGTGCAATTGCATATGCGGGCACATCAGCTGCCCAATCACCAAGTGCGCCCATTGATGCAACGTGCACAATCAACGGATGATCTGCAGGCCTGCCCTTTGCTGAGTAGATGCGCGCAACGGCGGCAGCATTACAAGCATCAGCGCCCAACCCATAAACAGTCTCTGTTGGAAAGGCAACTAATCCACCACTCAGCAAAAGAGCTGCGGCATCACCCATCACCGATGCATCGCACTTGCTTAAGAACTGGCTCACCCAGTAATTCTCCCACTATTCCCAGCAATAACTAACGCCCATCACAACAAATGCGAGATACTTGTCCTATGAAACTAACAAAACTTCGCACAATCACATCCCTATTCACCGTCGCTGCAGTCGCAGGCGTTGTGGCCCTAGCAATCCCAGCCAATGGTGCCGGCACAACAGATAACCGCTTCATCACCGTGACAGGAGTTGGCACAATCTCCGTTGTCCCAGATGCTGTTCGCTTTAACGCAACAGTCTCAGCCCTTGCCTCAACAAATGCTGCTGCACTGTCATCTGCCAGCAAATCAGCAGCAGCTGTGCGCGCAGCGCTTAAGGATGCAGGAGTTGCAACTAAAGATATCCGCTCTGCAAACATCTCTGTCTATCCTGAATACAGCTGGACACAAGAGGCTGGCACAAAGATCACTGGCTACCGCGCCTCACAATCATTTGATGTTCTAGTCCGCACCGCCTCAAAGTCTGGCACCATCATTGAAGCAGTTGTCACAGCAGGTGGCGATAACGTCCAACTTGGTGGTGTAGTGCCAACAACTCTTAACCCAGCAACTGCCACAGAAGATGCACGTGCCGCAGCAGTAGCTAATGCAAAATCAAAAGCATCTTCTTATGCAAAGCTTCTCGGCACAAGCATCGGCAAAGTCCTATCTCTAGAAGAGCAATCTTCACCTGTCTACTCATCACCTTTCCCGATGGCAAAGGCAGAAGCAGACTCTGCAGTGCAGATAGATCTGGGTGAGCAAGATGTGACAGTGACAATTACTGTTCGTTGGGCTCTTAACTAAGCCACCAAATACCTCTAAACAAGAAAGCCGCTACCCTCATCCGAAGGGATAGCGGCTTTTTTGTGCTTAATTATCGGGTTTGGTTGCACGCTCAATGGCAGGTAAGATTACGAAGCCTTAGAACGTCCCCATCGTCTAGGGGCCTAGGACATCGCCCTTTCACGGCGGTAACACGGGTTCGAATCCCGTTGGGGGCACGCAGTACCAGTTTTAAAGAAGTAAAGGCTTTAAGGTGACATAAGAGCCACTTATGTTTATCAATTACTTAAGGCCCGGTAGCGCAGTTGGTTAGCGCGCCGCCCTGTCACGGCGGAGGTCGCGGGTTCAAGTCCCGTCCGGGTCGCAAAGGTTTTGGTGTCGTACTTTTTAAAGGCCGATATCAGAACCTTGTTTGGCTTGGTAGCTCAGTTGGTACGAGCGAACGACTGAAAATCGTTAGGTCGCCGGTTCGATCCCGGCCCAAGCCACAAACTAAGATTTATTAGAAATCTGCACCAAAGTTTCCTCAATTATTCCGTCCATGCGAAATAAGAATGGCGGACGACGGCGAATTCCCCAATTCAGCCACCAAGGAGTGCGCTCAAATATAACTTTGTCCTGAGAACTCCACCCATAATCTTTTTTCCTAATGACGCTTCCATCTGGCAGTGTCTTTGAAAGTCTATTTGCTGAATATAGGTATGAAATTACTTCTTGACCTCTAATCAACTTAAAGTATTTATTCACAATTTCGATATCCATCTCTTGAAAAGACTCGATAGCGATGAATAAGTCAATATTTGCATTCTCTAATGAAATTTCCTCAGCAGGAATGTAAACAAAGTCTTGAGATAAAATTTCAGAGAAGCTATAAATCAACCTGTGCTCACAGTTATTCAGAGCTTTTGAAGAGAACGCCAAATCAAAAAGCAAGGACCGACCCAAATTAACTTGAATTATTTGCAATTCAGGGCGTAACTCTTTCAGAATACAACCAAGAGTGCCCCAGCCATCCCCAATAATGAGAACTCGTTTAGATTTATTTGTCTCTACATGATGAACAATACTCTCCGCTGATTTAGCTAACCTTATAAAATCTTGATTGACGACACGATCCGTTCCTTCAGCCAAATTCTTTACAATCCTCCTGAAGTGCTTGGGGAGGAAATAAATTGTTAGTTTTGAAGCTATTGTTGTAAAAATGCTTTTAATGTGATCTCTAAATCTAAGGTTTTTGCTATTTTCATAATCACCAAAACCTAAACCTTGTATAGACAGACAAGAATCGTCAATAAATTCCGCCTTTTGACTTCTTCCAAATTTCTCCCAATGCGACGACGTTACGCGTGTAGAGACTGCATCTAGTCCATAAAATCTATCCCTAAGTTTTGCAAGTGACATCCAAACCTGAGGATCTGTTTGCTTTCTGTAGAAATCAAATCTGCGATTATTTTTCATGAAATTAAGTTCCTTTTACTAACTCGAATAATCTTAAGAGTTAGGGCTATTGCCTTAGAACACTGGAAAGTCATTGTGCAAACATACTCTCTCATGACCTCGTAATGACTTTCCTATAACTCAAGTCAAGAAAAATGCATAGTGATATTGGCTAATGTCTAATTCAGACCATTTGTGCGGATAACAGATACATGTAATAACCCTACAAAACTAGTATGATTCAGAAATGCCAACCTCAGAGGAGCATCCTTTTTTAGTTTGCCCATATCATCACAAGTCGCTAAAAAGTCTGTCGGGTAACGCTGGTCTCCTACGCCCTGCCTGCGCAATTGTGTTTCCACATATTCAGAATTTGGAGGGCTTTGAATTCACCTCATTTGCAGCACTATTAGACGTTAAACACATTGGCTCCAGAGGGGGATCAATTCGAACAAGATATTTTGGAAATTTAGAAGGAGTACAGCCTGGACTTGCAGAACTAGTACGAAACAAAGCTCAATTCGAAGGCGTCAGTGAGGTTGAATGGCTAGAAAAGTGCCTGAGAAATAGGTTGAATGCCTAAAATGTGGCAAGGCAACTGATGAAATTAGTATTAGGGAGCGCTGCATGGCGAATCCCATATGGTGCCTTTTCAAAGGGCCTGCTTACAGACAAGCAAATAGATGGCCTTGCCTCGCGTGCTGCTGCATTAGGTTTTGATTTTATTGATACTGCGCCTACATATGGTGATACCGAGGAAGTTATAGGCAGAATTAAGCCAAAACAAAGTTTAGCCACAAAAGTGACCGTGGATACTTCCGACTACTCTTCAATCATAAAATCTATAGATCGTTCCAGGAAAAACCTTGGGGTTGAGTTGCTTGATTTGGTGTTTATACATAATTGGGATGTCCTCACTGAGTCAGAAAAAAGCAATTCTGCGGATGTGCTCCAAGCTTGTACCTTAAATCAATCCATAAAAAGCTGGGGATTTAGCACTTACGAAGTAATCGAACTAACAAAAATAGAGAAATATGGCTGGTCTAATTCAAGGGTCCAAATCAATTCAAATATTCTAGATCAACGTATTCTCGAGATAGAAACCTTTCTCAGGAGTGCAGATTTTAAGAGGCTGGATTGTGAAATATGGGTGCGCAGTGTCTTCTTACAAGGTGTACTGCTGGATGAATCATCGAAAAACCCATTCATAAATCACCAGGACATTTTAAAATTCTTCTCATTCTGTAAGGGGTTTGACGTCTCGCCCATTGAAATGAACCTTGCTTACATTCGTCAGTTAGATTTTGTAGACCGCATCGTTTTAGGAATTGAAAATGAGCTACAACTTAATGAAATTTCTAATGCGTTTCAAGTTGAAATTCCACAGTCAAATTTTCACCTTATAGAATCTAAAGACATAGAATTGATAGATCCTCGAAAATGGAACCTAAGCAAGTGACTCAAATTACTTCTTTAAGCATAAGTGGACCCACCTATGGAATAGGGCATACATCACGACAAAATGCATTTCTAGATGCTGCCAAATTTGAGGGATGGGAAACTTTACATTTAGTAATCGAAGAATCAGAGCCACTATTGCCGCAATTGGATGAACTGTTGGAGGTAGTAAAAGAGTCAAGTTGTCTTGTAATTGATTTGGACCCTCGATTTGTCGAGAAGCATAGATTAATTTTGAACGCATATCTTGGTGCACTCCGCCTTGCAACGGTGCACAAGATTGTGATGGATGCTGAATCGAATTTTCCGATTCGGGATGTGTTAAATTCGGTTAGATTCGAACTTGCAATTCATCCTTATGGCGCAATCGGAGTCGATAAAAGTAGAGATGAACTATCTGGTTTTGGCTTTAGTATTTTTTCCAAAGGATTACAGAGTGTTAGAGGTGCGAAATCGTATTCAGCTAGTAACGAGCAAAATGTCTTAGTGAGTTGTGGGGGAAGTGATCCTATGAATGTTTCCTCGTTTTACCTTAGATCACTAAGTGAATTTTATGGTTCCAATCTAAACATCAAGTTAGTAATTGGACAGTTTTTTTCGCCGGCACAGATCGAGAATCTTCATCAACTGGTCAAGAATATGTCACACCAAGTAGAAATACTAGAATCACCTTTAAACCTAGATAAGGCGTTTGCATTCTCCGACTTAAGTTTTGTCACAGGTGGACTCACAAGAAATGAATCCATGTTCAGTGGAGTGTGCACCGTGGTTGCCGATATCAACCAAGCGCAATTAAAATCTACTAACTTGTTTGCGTCCAGAGACGCTGTTATTAGCCTTGGGCTTTTAAAATCTGATGGAGCAGGTGGAGAAGAGTCCGCTGCTATAGAACAAATTACTTCAATTCTGAGTAATCGTGAAAGGCAGAAAATTCTGATTGAAAATGCTAAAATGTGCTTCCCTGAGAATGGTGCCTCAAGAGTATTAGCAGAAATCGGTGATTTATGTCTAAAGCAAATCTAAAGTACGCAGTTGGGAATAGATTTATTTCTGAAGAGAGTGCTTTTGTTATCGCAGAAGTTGGATCGAATCATGGTCAAGATTATGAAGTAGCTGCAAAGTATGTTTCTGCTGCTGCAAAATGTGGGGTAGATGCGGTGAAGTTTCAATTTTTCGACGCAGATGATTTGGTGCCAGCAGACCATCCTGCTCGAATCGAAGTTGAAGGATATGTAACCCCTGTAGAGTGGATTCCGAGGTTGCAGGAAGAATGCCTTCAGAATGGTGTAATATTTTTTGCATCTACTTTCAATTCTCATTTGTTTAAGGTAGTGGAAGACTCGGGCGTACCGCTACATAAGATTGCTTCTTCTGAAGTACTTAATCCTTCAATGTTGCTCGCTGCTGGCAGAACTGCAAAGCCAATCCTGATTTCATTTGGTATGAGCGAATGGTTTGAGACTGAGATTGCCATGAAAATACTGTCTGAGACAGGAAATTTGAGAATCATTCCAATGCACTGCATCTCAAAGTATCCATTGGAAGTTGTAGAAGCGAATCTACAAGTAATTATTGAGCTAAAAAAACGATTTGGCGGAATCGTTGGGTTCTCTGATCACACCGAGAGTGTTGAGATTGGCGGCTGGGCGGCAATGTTGGGTGCAAGGGTATTTGAAAAGCACATCACGCTAGATCGATCCCTTGAGGGCGCAGATCATGGCTATGCACTTGAACCTAGGGAGTTTGCAATTTACGTCGAGAACATCCGTTCGAGTATAGAATCTATGGGAACAGGCAAGAAAATATACCTTTCTGATGAATTGAATGGCCGAAGAAGGTTTGGCGCATATCTTGAAGCTAATGCTTCCGAAGGCTCTAAGGTTAAAAATCTCCCCTTTAATTTGGCGAGACCCAGAACGCAGGTCCCTGCGATCTTGTTGGACTTCATTAAGGATCTAACAGTTAGAAATGAAGTTGCTTCTGGAAAAGAGTTAGGCTGGGAAGATCTACAGTAGCTTATTTTTCTGAGACATTAACGCCCTTACTAACTCTAAGTCCTCTGGATAATCAATGTCCACGGCTTTGCTGCGATCTAGTATGAAGGGTTCAAACTCCCCCTCAGGAACACCTTCTTCATAAGATTCGAATACAGAAGCAGAAAATACAGCTAAACAACCTGCATCATGATAAAACTTTTTAAGGTCCTGCGATCTGTTGCCAAAAGAATCAAAGTCGAGTGATCTCAATTTTCCATGTTCGTCGATAGACATCGCCCACTGCACGGGGACTTCATATTCGGTTATAGCTAACATTGCTTTGGCAGTCTTTGAACTCAGGAATTTAGTAGATAGACCCAAAAGGTCATCTCTATCAAGTAGACAGGCTGTTGCGGAGAGCAACCATACTTCGTCATAGTTTTTTCCAATTTGCACTTTAAGATTGTTTTCGTACTTTAAAGTAGAAAAAATTGTTGCATGATCTCCGGCTAGTGCTTTTGGTCTCTTGCTCGTAGTGATGCCACCAAAACTCTTTGTGTAGTTTAGAATTTCTTCATCATCGGAGGAAACAAGTATTTCTTCGAAAAGTGCCGATGAAACAGCCGTCTCGATTGCATAACTGATAATGGGTCGGCCGCAGACATCTACTAAATTTTTTCCAGGAATTCTTTTAGATCCCCCTCTAGCTGGAATGATCACCAAGCGTTTTGGATTCTTCTCTGAAAAACTCTCTTGATTCACTCTAAATTACTCCCTTCATGGATCAAGTCTCTCGTGGCGTCCAAATTAGTATTGCAAATTGCATCAATGACGCTGAGATGAGAAATAAATGTATCTTGACCTTGTGGATAAGTAGGGTGATTGAAGTTTTGATATTCGAGGCTAATTCCTGAGTCTGAGAATCCAGAATACTCATCTAGATAAACCCTAGAACCGAGTGGTGATACATATGTTGTGGCACCTAAGGTTTTTGAGATGTCAAGAAGTAAGTCGGCCTTACTCCCAGAGACATTCAAGTCGCTTGCCGAGATAAAGACTGTGTTAGATCCCAATGATTGAGCAATTTTTGTTATTAGTCCCACATTCAATAAGGAGAGCTGGTCTGGTGGTGACAGGATGGCTTGGAAAAGACTCATCTCGATGTATTCAAATCCTGGTTTATTCCCATAAGCTTGTTTAAGAGTCTTAAGTAGTGATAATCCAGAATAATGTTCCTTGTTGATTAAGACTTGATTTATCAACGTTGATCTTCCAGATGGAAGAGTTGTCGGTACTGTTAACCAACGAGCTTCACTATTAATTAGTATTCGATTTCTTTGCTGCCAAGATCTTGACTCAAATTGCACAACATCTAGAAACACAAATTTGTCGACGCTATCGATGAGTGAAAAGTAACCTAACCACGGTAGAAAGGTCGGCTGCATAATTGCAACCCTCAATTCTCGTACCTCGCTAGAAGAATTCCATTTTCCCCATAATTATTGCCGTTATAGAACATGAAATATCTATCTCCTGAACGGACCACGGCTGAGTATTCAGTCATAATTTGTTCTTCAGCTGTGCCGTTAGGCTTGAGCCCAAATAGTGCATCTTTTCTATCCCAGTTGATGCCATCATTCGACTCAGCGTAGGCGACTGCGTATTCTCCAATTCGACGGGTCACCCACATTTTCCAAATTCCATCTTCTTCTATCACAAAAGGTCTTGCAAGTGCAGTTTCACTGCTGTTTAAGAAATCAAGAACAACTTGTCCAGGGCGATCCCAATCATATCCATTCGATGAGTAGGCTATTTTGATGTTATAACGGGGTGAATCTTTGTCTATCCATCTGATACCAGATACGTAATACATTCGATAACCATCTACTGCCTTAACAACCCATGGAGCTGTGTTGATATAGGGGTCGGTTCGAGTTCTTTCAAGAATTGGTGACTTGGACCAACGCTCAAAACTACTGCCTCTGTCATGACTTACGGCTAATCCTCCATACAAATTCACTCTCGTGGTAGACCCCGGGTTCCATCCAATGTAATACATGGCGATTTCTCCACCAGGGAGTTCAATCACGCAAGATGGAGAGACTCCATTATCATCAAAACATCCTAATTCGCCTGGCTGAAGCAATGGTTTTGTGTTTGATTGAATTACACTTGGGTTTTCATCTAATTGGACCTCAAAGCAACCAATACTTGATTGATTAATTGTGTTTCTACCTGAATAGTAAATTAATTGCTTTCCATCAAGTTTAAAAGGTGTTGGAATCATTGCATGAGATTTGCTCCACACTAAGCGTGTGTCAGGTTTAAAAATTAACCCCAATCTCTCCCATTTTTTTTCAGTAAAGTCTGTGTTTTTCATAAATTATAAATCCCCAAAAGTCTTACTAATGATTCGACGTGCAATGGGGTCTGATCCTTCGATTACTTCGCTTTTCGAGGGCAGCACGACTGAACCTTCAGCCAAATTTCGAGTGACGATTGCGCCCATTCCAATAAAAGTATCGTCTCCTATCAGTAGAAAATCACGAATGGTGGCATTAACGCCGATGAAACTTCGACGGCCAATTTCAACATGCCCAGATATAACTACATGTGATGCTAGATAGGCATGCTCTTTTATGGTTGACCCATGGCCAACGTGGTTTCCTGACCAAAGCATTACATTATCTTCAAGCGTAACTCTTGGTTGAATATTCTGATTCTCTAAAATGAAGCAGTTTGAACCAAGTTTCAAGTCTGGAAAAATAGTCGCCTTAGAGGAAACATAAGATACAAGTTCATAACCAGCGCTTTGGCATTGCTTAAACTTGTTTTCACGCAGTGAATTAAGTCCCCTATAAGAGAGCGCTACATGCATCGAATAATCCGATGGCGAATACTTCTTCAAGGCATCAGACCAAGGGACAACGTCTAGTCCTTGAAATGTAGTCTCCGAATAGAATTCATCATCAACAACAAAGGCAACTACTTGATATGGGCTATCAAGATCAAAGTAAAAGCGAGCTAGTTCTGCAATTTCTGCCGACCCAAATATTAACAACTTCTTACTCTTTTTCGGCGTTGTCCAACTCATCACCTCGCTAGGCTACCATTTAGCGTTATACTTCGAGTGACAGGGTATAGGGGGTTCATATGAAATTAAATGCAGATTTGCGCTTTAATCGATATCTAGAATCTACGCGCCTGTTGGGTCAAGTTGAAAACAGAATTCCTTTAGCTTCCCAAACCTTTAGCAAGTCTCGGACCCAATATCCGCCGAAGATTTCACCCTTATTTGTAACACATTCTTTAGGTTGCAGCACCTGGGATATCGACGGAAATGAATATATAGACCTAGTCAGTTCTTTAGCAGCCGTCACTCTTGGCTATGGCGATCCCGACGTAAATAGAGCTGTTTCTGACCAACTTTCACTTGGCGTAACGCTTTCCCTCCCAAGTCTACTCGAATACGAAGTAGCCGAACTTATTGGAGAATTAGTACCAAGCGCTGAAAAAGTTAGATTCGCGAAAACTGGAAGCGATGCAACAGCGGGAGCAATCAGGTTGGCCCGAGCATTCACAAATCGTGAACATGTCTTACTGGGCGGATACCATGGCTGGCAAGATTGGTACATAGGAAGCACTTCTATGCACTTGGGAGTGCCGGAATCTGTTCAAAAGCTTTCCCATCCGTTTGTATTGAATGACATTAATGCTTTTGAAAAATTGCTTACCCAGTTCAATGGAAATATTGCTGCGGTAATTTTTGAACCGATAAGTTATTTCTCTCCAACGCAAGAGTTTCTCAATTATTTGCGCGAACGCACGCTTGAGCTAGGAATCATTTTAGTCTTCGATGAAACAGTAACTGGATTCAGAATTGCACCTGGTGGTGCTCAAGAGTTTCTATCTATTAAGCCTGATTTGACTACTTTTGGAAAAGGTATTGCAAATGGTTTTCCACTCTCAGTATTGTGTGGCCGTGCTGACATAATGAATCTAATGGATCGAATTTTCTTTTCTGGAACATTTGGTGGTGAGCTACTTTCATTGGCAGCGGCTAAAGTGGTTTTGAAGAAAATCAGAGATGAAAGCGTCACTCAAACTCTAGCCACCATTGGTGAACGTTTGAATATTGCAGTTAATCAGGTTCTCCATGATTTAAACTTCCAAGGGTTGACGCTGTCAGGCCATCCATCTTGGCAGTTTCTAGTCTGGAATGAAAAAGACTTTAAGGATTTACCTAAGGCAAAAACACTATTCATGCAAGAAATGTTTTTTGAAGGTGTATTAATCTTAGGTAGTCACAACCTAACTTTGGCTCATACTGAGAATGCGATTAATACTGTGGCTTCTGCCTATCAAAAAGCATTGACAAGGGTGCAACAGGTAGAGTCTGATCAAAATTACTCCGATAATTTACTTGTTGAGCCTTTGAAACCGTTGTTTAAAGTTAGATAACTTCATTTCTTACAAATTGCCATCCAAAATTCTAAAGTCACTTCTGGAAAAGTTTCTAGACGACGACAGATTTGAACTTCGCTGAAAACCTCCAGCAGTGAAGTCTTGAAGTGCTCTATAGAATCAAAGAAGCCGAATTCCTCACCTTCTCGGAAGCCACCAGCATGCCACTCATACCTCAAAACATCGTTACGGATGGACTGCTTTACTGCGAAATGTTCATTTCCAGGAGTTTCTATGACAGCCCAACCGTTAGGTTTTAGCACCCTGTAAAACTCTGCAATTGCCTTTTGTGAATTCTCTCCCGAGGAGTAATGAATAGTATTTATCGAAACAAGTAAGTCGAAGGCATTACTTTTGTAATCTAGGTTTGTGTTATCGCCAATTGCCAGATTCGGAATGTCATACTGCAATCTAGTTAGATTTTCCTTGCATAATTCAATCATCTCTTGGTTAAGTTCAGATCCCGATACGTTATAACCATTTTCTAGGAAGAACCGAGAGTTGTTTCCGGAGAAGATTCCTACTTCCAGAACACACGGATTATCAGGTAGCTCGCCAATAATTGCTGAGTAGTTGGTACTCGATAGCACCTTAACCATCATTTCATTTGGCCAAGACGGTGGAATCTTTGCTAACTTACTTCGATCTATTGCATTCTGCTTAGTCCAATTCACCCCCGAATCTTACCAAGTCGAATCTCAGAGCGGCACGTTTTTACAGTCAGAATCAAAAAATCTTGGATTAGTTGCAAATTGCGTAATATAAGTCTGTAAGAAGGCTAATTATTTCATATCTTGAATGAAGGCACTTAGTTCACTTCTGCCTATTATTACCGCAATGTCATCTTGACGCTTGCCGAACTCCCAATTATTTGCCGAATCAGGAACGTAATAGAAACATGGGATATTCATTTCTTTTGCCAAAATTACCGGGGAAGTAAAAGGAATGCCTACAACTAATGAAGATTTCCCTACTAATTCATACAGATCAGTTTCTGCACTTAAGATATCAATCGTTTTACTTTGGTTTAAGTCGTCGATAAAGTTTAAGTATTCGCCAGAAGGAGAAAGTTTTCCGTTTTGTTTCTTCCCATAAGCTCGCTTTGGTTTCAACATTATGTGCGCCGATTTTGTACTTGTGTTCGAGCGTAAAGTACTTACCAAGTCCTGCATAAAGTCGGTAAGGATCTCTCTCGTATAAAAAACTTCAACACCTAATCCATTAAATGGAGTAACATCAAATATAACAATCTCACCAATTGAATTTGGATTACTTCCTATCATCTTTTGCCTTGGTCTGAAAAGAATCGATCCGGCAACAACAATATCCGCACGGGGGTTGTATTTCGACAAGAACTGCTTATGCTCCAGCGTCCAGACATAATGGCTGTCGATATTCTCAAGTGAAAAATGATTTGGATCAAACATCTTCTGTGTTTTTCTATTCTGTATTGGAGTCGAATTTGTCGAATACCAGAACATTGATCTTAGCATTCTGTCTTTCGAATCAATATAGAAAGCATACGGAAGGCGAAGAAAGTGCGATTGTGTAGTTACGATGCTTAATTGCTCGGATTGATGCGACTTCTCTAAAAACTTTTTCCACACGATTTCATCGATGAGAAATTCACGAAGAATATGCATCTTGAATTGTTTTCTTTTTGTAAGAACTTGAATTAACCGAAAAAATGATTCTAATATTACTTCTAGGACATTCCTTCGGCTAAGCCCGTTCTTAGCAATCCAAAGGGATGTATCGAATACTATTTCTATGTCTCTGTACTTATTTTGACCAAATAGTTTATATAACTGCTTCGACTCGATTACAAGATGTTTTCCAAGAAATAATTTTTGGAATCTTGGCTCTCTAAGAAATTCTCTAAGGTACTCGGTACTTCCCTTACTTAGAATCTGTTCTGGGGTAAGTGAATAGATGAAGCTTGGACTATTTCTCGAACTCTGGCGTCTAGATCGATTGAACACCGTACTTAGAAATATGTTCCCTAGCAAAAAACTCACTAGAACAATGTCTCGAAATAGATCTTTCTTACTTAGCTCAATTTTCGAAATCGCTTCACAAATCTGCTCCTGTTGAAGTTCGCCTGAAGATGCCTTCGTGATAAAGCGCAAATCTAATGGTACCTTGCTGAATAATCGGTCAACAATAAGGCTTGCCACGTTGATCGGGTAAAGATTGCTCAGCCGCTCTCTAAATAGTAACTTTGCATTTCTTATCGCAGAAAATTCGTTCTCAGTGTTCATGGATTACCATTCATTTAGGAGATTTATATCAATGGAATACTTATCTTCGTCGTCCTTTGCCTGTAGATTTCTTGCCATGTGAAGGTCTATCTCTCTACAAAGGAATTCTCCCCCAAGATATGGCTTTAGCATATGCCCCTCATCTCGTTCTGGCCTGACCATATACCCCCCACCTGCAGAAACCATCACAGGGAAGACGGGATGGTTCGAACCAATCTTGAATCTTCGCAAGCCATGCCCAAATGAACTTTCCAGCAAATCAGGAAAAAGTGCAGTGCTAGTGGATGCAATTTCAACACAATCGCCCTTAAAATATAAAAAGTACCCAAGATCGTTTCCAGATTGAATATATCCCAAACCATACCTACCTTTATCAACTTCATTCTTTATGTAATTCCAATAAGCCTTACTCCTGTAAACACTACCGGGAAGATTTTGATAAGTTTTTTGGTATGCAATAGATATCTTGTCCCAATCAACTAAAGTGCTAGGTGTTTCAAGAACTCGTTCTTGAAATTTTTCAATTACAACTTGCGGAAAAACTCCAAATCCAAGATAACCATACTTAGAATACAGATTGCTAACTCTTCTTCTTGCAATAACTATTGAACCGAGGCTCAGGTTTCTTTCATCTACATCTTGCACAAGCTCCATTAAATTTTTTAAGTAACCGCGTCCCCTGAACTCTTCTTGTACAATTACTTGAGTCAGAAAACTTAATTTTATTGGCCCACAGGCTGTATAGAAATGTTGATAGCATGTGACTGCCGAAGCTACTAAATTTCCACTTTCAACTAGCTCAAGGCTGATTAATTTATTCTGGTCTAGTTCTAGAGAGTACTTTTGATATATGGACTCCTGGTCACCTTGATCGGTTACATTAAACTCTTCAAATGATCTTTGCAAGGTTGTTTTTAGATTTTGAGCATTTAACCATTGGTAATTAGAAATCACTTAAAGTTTCCCTTTTGCAAGAATTTGTACACGGTGACTTTTTGTGGTCTATTTCCACTCTGTATCTTGTGCATCACTTGAAATTTTGTGTCACCAACCAATGCTGAAAGCTGCTCTTCACTCAATTCAAGGAGAAACACTGGTGCCAGTGGGACTTGAATCCCCGACTCGAAGTCTTTCCGATACTCCAAATATATTGAGTATTTCTGATTCAGAAGAAAAGAATTCTTTTTGATGAGCTTTAGTCTCTCGTCATACAATTTCCCCCACTCGGAGACATCCCTCAATAAAGTTCCATATTCGAATTTTGATAACTTATATGTTTTGAATTCACTTGTTTGCCATGTCTTGTAATTCCACTTGCTAGAATTTCTAAAGTTTCTTAAAATTTGCTTTTTTATAACGCCTCTTTTTGAGATGTCTCTAGTCTTTCTCAGGAATTTGGCATGCTCATTGTTTCGACACCAAACAATCGCACCAAAACGTGAATGCAATATCTTTGGAAGAGACCATATTTCAAATTGTGCTCCATGCTGAAGTACTGAAGATCCCTCTGGTAAGAAAGTGTCACATGAATCTTCTATGAATGGGGTCTTCTCGCATCCCATATCTAATTCGCCCCACTGGTTGTAAATGATCTCCGAGGTGAAGTCTGTACGAGAGTATGGGGTGACGGCAGCTGCCTGAATTGCTTCTACAACACACTGCGAAGCATATTGAAAGATTGGAATTTCTTTTGAGGTCCAAAATTCTTGAACAATTAACTTCATCGCCCCTCTACCACTTGAGAATACAACGGGAAATCCTCCAAAGAATTTTTCGATGAGTAAACTCTCTACATCATCAGGGGTCGCGGTAATCAATGAAAATCTGTACTTTTTACGTTCCCCCCACACCCCATCACTACTGTTTCTAGGCATTACTTAGACCCAACCCAATAAGCAACTCTCCGCCAAAGAATGACTTGAACTTCGCAATATTCTTTTCCTTCTCGGTAATTTCCCTTGTTAATTCTTCGTACTGTCGTCCCATGTAAACCTTCTCAATTCCCATCGACTTTAGGGCAAATATTGATTTAGCGATGAAGGGGTGCGCAATCGAAGTTCCAAGAATTTCCTTTGAGTTTGCGCTTACAGCATAGAATGCTGATAAATTGGCAACCATATACATCGCTCCATGAACCATCTTCTCTTGCTTATGACCCATACCGATAGCAAGTGAACCGTTAGCTAATTGATTTTCTTGAAGCTCCCAGGTTTTTTCTGAACGGGTACTTCGACCAGATGAAAGAAAGTGCAATTCCTTGAGTTCCCTAATTGCTTTTTTTCTTACCTCCAAGGGAGAGTCTTGTGTCACAAAATTGAAGGTGACTTCCTCGGAAACATCCTGCTTGATAGCATATTTAACGCTCTTTGAGAAATCATTGACTAGATCACTTTTGCTTTTCCGAAGATCAATTACTCTCTCAAAAAATACAAACGCCGATGAGCTTTCAGAAGCAAATTTTTCAATTAACTTTGAGTCCCGAGAGAGCAAATCAGGGAAAGTTATCTGAAATGGAATACCTTTAAGGGAGTTTGAAAAGCCAATTTTGCCTAATTGAGCCAAAACTTGGTCAATCGCCAGATTATAAATCTCATCGCCACACTTCCGGTTCAGAGCTACCAGGCCTGGAAGGCCAAAGTATGAATAGGTTCGCGAGTTCATTGCAATAGCGGAGAATTCGTGAAGTAGAAAAAGTAAGACTGGTGTTTCGCCATCTAGCACGACGAATTCTAGCCTTTTGCTGGGAATAGAACTGAAATATTCTTCGTAATATTCTACAAATGCAGATGAATAAATCGGATTTGCATTACTTTCCAACAGGAGCTGGTCTCGCAATTTATTGAACCCTGGGTTACTGCTACTTATCAGATCCAATTTTCTGTCCCCTCGGATTTCTTAGCGATTGCAACGTCAGAGGCTAAGTGTAGCAATCGAGTTGTTTTGGGGGCTGACATCGATTTATCCACTACTGAGCCTTCCCAAGCCTTGGAGGTGCCACAACCAATCTCAATGTTGGCGCGCTTCGTAGATCAAACATTCAAAGAGTGTATTCAGATAAAGACGTTCTGTGTCACTTTCTATTCTGCGTTACTCAAAGTAAAGAGCCAAAATAGAAAAAACAGATTGAGGGATTGTGAGGTCAAACTGTCTCCAGTACCTCTTGGGCGAAGTAAGATCTGTATTGACACAAACACTCTAAAATGAAAATTTTAGAACTTGATTAGTAAACCAAACTAAAAGTACCTAGATTTGCTGGAGACAAACTGATTGCTTGAATAGGTAAATTAAATGGATTAGAAATTAGTCCAGCCGCACAACACCACCAGGCGTCTTCAAATGCACCGCAACTATCCCCGACTCACCCTCATTTGTTGGCGGGTCAATAAACTCAATATCTGTGCCATTTAATCCATCAAGAATCTCTGACTTAAACCATGAGTCTGATAGTTGCTCAGTGTCAGCAATCGTAATCTTCTCAATTGCAGCAACTGCCTTTCCATCTTGTGATGGGTGATCAGCTGTTAACCATTGAATAAAGAATGGGAGTTCGCGAGAGTCAGTAATTTCATTAACTCCGATTTGCTTCCACTTAAGATCGGTGCCATCTGGGCGTGTGCGGTGACCTTCAATTGCAGGGCGTCCAAACTTCTCTTCAACCTTTGAAATATCTTCTGTTGCAAAAACCCAGGTTAGCCAGCCGCCGCCTTCTTGCGCTTTCTTACTAACAGCTTTACCCCAAGGAGTTTGCTCTGTCGCAGGGTGATCAAGTGGACAAACAACTTCGATGTATTGACCGTTTTGAAGAGGCAGTGTGAAGTTGCGTGTGCCAAAGCGTGGGTGGACACCACCATCTACGAAGGTGCTACCAAGGCGTGAGCCAAGGCGTTGAACTGTGTCGGCTAGTTGATCATGGGACGTTACATATGAGACATGGTCTAAGCGCATGGGGAAATCTTGCCCTATGAAAGGGGGTAGTGATTACCAAATGAGCCCGGAAGCCACCTTTTTCTAAAACTGTGGTTTACGTAAAGTTATCAGGGGCAAAAAGAGGCAGATTTGGTAGCTGTTTTCATCGAGAGGACCTACGAATTCATTGCTGATCAAGGACTGTAAAGTCTGAGAAATGTCGCTCCTCTTGTGGATTTGAGGGTGTTTTCCCACCGCGAGAATCCAAACTTTCACGGGATAGTAAATGTGCGTGGATTTGAGGGTGTTTAGAAAAAAACATGAGATCCCATGACTCTGGATCGTGTGTGGTGCATCGACCTAACAACTCGTCTACAAGAATATTTCTTGATTTTAATTTAGATGCAGATATCCCCCTAACGTCTAATCGAATTGAATCCACTCCTATGTGACTGAAAAAATCTTTAGAGAGAAATTTTGAAATAGCTAAATCGGGACTGGATAATTCAACAATTTTGCTATTCTGAATTGCTGCGTAGCCTTGTGGAATATTCCTGTTATCAACACCTAAGACAACTTTACCGCCTGAAGAATGCAACACTTTGATTAAATAACTCCACTTAGATTCACTTCTCTCTAAGTTTATTGAGTTCACACTCTTAAAGAATCTAGAACTCTCTGAGAGTCTCGCGCTATCCTCGTTTGTAGCCACTCGATAAAGTAGGGGCGTGTGAGTATCAGCTACTTCCATATTCATTGTAATATCAAAACACTTTGAATTAGTAATCTCTGTGAAACCGTAGCGTCCCCAATAGCCTCGCATAACGTGTCTGGGAAAACCAATAACAAGATCATATTTTTTTTGAATTACATTAACCACATAATCACTAATTAGTCGGGCAGCTTCGCCCCCTCTATACTTTACTTCAGTAACATAATATGACATATTGCAATAGGAAAATTGTTTTGCTTCAAATTCCATTTTTCCTTCGATCAAAAACAAAGTGGATACAATTTCTTCGTGGACGTCTTTGATAACAATGACTTTAATTATTTCATGTGACTCTAACATGTGACTAAATTTTTTAGTGAGATGCTCCTGGTCACCAGGAAATACCCCAAAAAATAATTCTAAAATCCTTTGGCGGTCAATTTGGTTACATGTGGGTAACTCAATAAGTTCCAAAATTTCCTACAATTCTTTTGGTGTGCATCTATGGACGCTCAATCAATTTGAGCCAATCAATCACATCAGCTAGAGAAGTTTCGCTTGAAAAAACTCTATCGACTCCTAAAGCTAATAGATGTTCAATATCCGCCTCCGGAATAATACCCCCAACGAATATCTTTATTTCTGAGGCGGAATTGTTCTTAAATTCCGCACAGAGTTGCCCTATCAGCTCTAAATGCGATCCAGACAGAATCGAAACTCCCACAGCTTGAACATCCTCTTGGGTTGCTGTCTCTAAAACTTGAAAAGGGGTGTTGCGTAGTCCGCTATAAATGACATGGAACCCAGCATCCTTCAAATAGCTCATCAAAATTTTAGCGCCTCGATCATGTCCATCTAAACCAATCTTCGCTACTAATACACGCATTCGATTGTCATGCACTTAACTTTCACTCCCAACTCGTGTAATTATTGAAATTAACTCTTCTACGCCTTCTCCAGTCTTGGCACTTCCAAAAACAACCTGTGGCGCTATCCGACTTATCCATGTCTTTACACTAATGAATTCCTCCAAATATCTTTTAGTGTGTGAATGAAGAGCTTCTAACCGTAAATCACTCTTGTTAACAAAAATTACATCACATAATTCGAAAACATTAGTCTTGTAGTACTGCAAACTATCACCTACATCAATTGCTGGTAAAACAATTAGAGTATCCACATAAGATCTTATTTCTGCCTCAGCCTGTCCAATTCCAATAGTTTCTATTAGAACGAATTCAAATTTATTTTCCGCAAGTACAGCAAGAATCCTATTTAAATTTCTGGGTAGATTACCCTGATTACTACCAGTTGATAAGGATCGAATATAAACCCCTTTGCTTGGCAATAATGGGTCTAGTCGAATCCTGTCACCCAATAGGGTGCCACCTGTGTCTACGGAGGTGGGGTCGATTAAGAGGATTGCAACCTTGATGTTTTTGCTCACTAATTCATTCGCTATTTTCCCAATTAGGGTCGATTTCCCTGCTCCTGAATTGCCGGTAAATCCGATCAACCTCAAAGACTCAGGTGATCGGTCGAGGTCGCTTTGATCCGCTATTTTCAGGATTGTGGAAATGTGTTTTGCCAGATGGTAATGATCAGTTAATTGGTTCTTGACTGGTTTCACTAATTAGATCTCTCAAACTCGCAGGAGGAAAGACGCCCAGCGTCCCGTAGGATACTCTAACTATAGAAGGAAAAGCAGTTTCTGAACAGAGGCCACGGGTGACAAATGAATACAGACGGTTCTGATGCACCAGGTAGATTTCCCTTTACTTCAGGCATTCATACTGATGGGTACCTGACAAAGTCTTGGAAAGTTATGCAGTATTCCGGATTTGGAACAGCCTCTGAAGCTAACTCTAATTTTCATAGATTATTAAACTCTGGATCGAGCGGCATTTCAATTGCTTTTGATTTACCAACACAAATGGGTATCTCTCCAGACTCTGAGTTAGGTTCAGTTGAATGTGGGAAGGTTGGAGTTTCGATCGAGACACTCGACGACATGTCCCAACTTTTGAAGGATATAGATTTAGAGAATACTCACATTTCAATGACGATAAATGCCACTGCTCCAATGCTTCTTTTATTGGTTCAATTAGTTGCTGAAAAGAGAGGGTACGACCCAACTAAAATGAGGGGTACTCTTCAAAATGATATTCTGAAAGAGTTTATTTCACGGAATACATATATTTTCCCTCCTAAAGAATCCATCGATCTAACTACTCAAATTTTTCAATACTGTCAAAAAGAGCTACCGTCGTGGAATCCCATTTCTGTTTCCGGTTACCACTTTGAAGAAGCAGGTGCGACGCCTGCCCAGGAGGTTGGATTCGCCATTTCGAATGCGATTGAATATTTGAGATCGGCTAACGGGCGCGAACTAGACCTCGAGTTATTGGCTTCAAAATTTACATTCTTTTTTTCATCTACGGAAAACGTAGTTGAGCAAGTGTGTAAATTTAGAGCAGCCAGAACTGTTTGGGCCTACATCATGAAAAATGACTTTGGATTTACAAATTCCAAAACCCAGAGAATGAGGATCCATGCTCAAACAGCCGGAAGTGAGCTCACTTTTAAAGATCCAATCAACAACATCGCCCGAACAACCCTTCAGGCCCTTGGAGCAATTCTCGGAGGCGTTCAATCCCTGCATACAAACTCCCTGAATGAGGCCCACTCCATTCCCACCGAGTTAACTTCTGGAATTGCCATGAATATCCAACACATTATTCGGCATGAGACCGACATAACTCAGCACAGTGATCTTTTTGATGGATCAAAAGCCATAGGTGACCTTACTTCAAAATTAGTTTTAGAGATTAATCAAGTCCTCGAATTGATTGAAAGTTATGGTGGAGCAAGAAAAGCGGTTGAGAAAAATATACAAAAAAATCTAATTGAACAAAACGCACATCTCATGCAGTTAAAATTTGAATCTGGCAATAAACGGATAATCGGGCTGAATTACGGCCTAAAACTTCCACAACAAGAAGGCTTGATAGATTTGCACTTTAATTCTTCAATAAGTGACAAACCTTTGACTGGTATGCGATATGGGCAACAGAAACACTCGATTGAATCTGCTTTGGAGTATGTGGAAATGTTAAAGCAAGCTGAAAACATACTCTATCCAATTAAACAAATGTTGTCTGAAGGATACACAGTTAGCCAAATATCTGAAGTCTTAAAGAGGATCTACGGTGAGTACAATGCCACAATTTAGTTTTATGATATTTCCAAAATTGCGCCTGTCTTTAAATCATTACTTTCACACAGAATGCTGTCCAGAGTTTCAATTATGCTTTCAAATACATTGATTTTTTCAAGACCCTGAATTTGCTGGCTGCTTAATTCTCGAATCATTCCAAAATCAAAATAACCTAACCTAATTCCTAGTACCTTAAAATTTTTATTTTTGCATTCTGAGGATGCCGCAAATATCAGCTGCTCTAACCCTACCTTTGAAACGGAGTAAGGGACTGTTCCAAATACTTCTTTATGAACCAAAATTGAGGAGAAAAATACCAATCTACCGCCATTCGCTTCCATGTTCTTTCCGAAGGTGGAAATCACATTCATTGGATTGAGTAAGTTGACATCGATATGCTCCCGGGCTCTTTCCCAAGTTTGATTAATAAATTTTCCTGACCGGCTGAATCCTGTCGCATCTACAACTGCCCAAATCGGATCAAACTTTAAGATGAGATCAGCGTAAAATTGCCTGTTTACTTCATGATTAGCTGCATCAAACTCAATTCGGTCTTCGCCTAAGTGCGAGACAATTTTCTCACGACTTATCGCAATGACATCAAAACTTGAATATTTTGTGCTGGACAAATGTTCGACTATTTTGGCTCCTAAACCACCAGTAGCGCCTAGGACAACAATTTTTTTTCTAATTTCTTCTCACATTCCCAACTAATGCAACAGACCAAGTCCAGCCTGATCCAAAAGAAACCAAGCAAACTAACTCACTAACCTCTATGTCAGAAAATACAAGATCCAATATGGAGGGCACTGTTGCGCCAGCGGTATTTGCGTGGGTATGGATATTTCTCTTTAGTTTTCTATCCGGGATACCAAGCACCTCTTGCAGATTGTCCAAAACGGGTTTTGAAGGTTGATGAGTGATAAAGTAGTCTATGTCATTTATGTCCAAGTTGAAATCAGATAACATTTTTTGGATAGCCTTAGGAATTTCATTTTTAACAATATTGGCAACCCCTGATGGGTTCATTTGGAAACCAGTTCCATCTTTAGGTGTATGAAAATACTTCCAGTCAGTGCCGTCTGCATATAAATCGATAACAATATCTGAATTTTCAATTTCGCTCTTTTGAAGAATCGCTGCAGCTGCACCATCTCCAAAATACACTGAGTTTCTACTTTGGTAATTTGTAATTTTGCTAAACTGGTCAGCACCTACAACAAGCGCGGTATCCTCACGACTGTTGTCTAACATGGCTCCCGCTACTGAAAGTGCATACAAAAAACCATTGCATACAGCTTGGATGTCAAACGCTGGGACATCTTGACCTAAATCTAATTCGTCGTGAAGGATACAAGCCATTGATGGATTGAAATAATCAGGAGTGGAAGTAGCAACTATTACCAGATTCGGTTTTTTGCTAGCTTTCATTGAACTAATGGCTTTCTTACTCGCCGAAAGAACTAACTCTGAAAGCATTTCGTCTGCCTTAACAATTCGTCGAGTTCGTATCCCTAGAACTTCTTCCGTCCAAACAGGATTTACCGGACCACTTTCAGCCATTTCAACATTTGAGACAATGGTTCGTGGGAAACTCGATCCGGTTCCCGTAATTCGATAGCCACTTAGTGCTATTCTCATCGTTCCCTTTCCGGAATTACGTAAGCGGTAGACTATCAAATTAATTATAGCCCAACGCATTAAACTAGGGTCTCCCCAAGAATTTTCCTTAGTTAATGTTTAAGTTCGGTGATATCCTACGACTTGAAATCTTCAAGGGAATTGCTCTGCAGTACATGCTAATTAATTGAATCTGTAGGCTCGCTACATTAGTTTCCTCGTTATGAACCAATTCCGCGCGCCAACACACACATCAACGCCTCAACCGTCAGCAACGGTGCTGCGTTATGGCTCAGGTTGGTCCTGGCATCCATGATTGCGTTGATCTTTTTGATAGTTGACTGTGGCTTTGTCTTGCCAGCCGTTGCTCTAATCTCATCTTCTAGCTCTTTATTAATAAGTGCGTCATTGGCACCTGCTTGAACCATCATTACATCTCGGTAGAAGGTAGCAATATCAAGAAGTGCTGCATCTAAACCATCACGGATCATTCGTGTTTGACGGGTCTTTTGTTCTTTCTCTAAATCTTTAATTGCCTTGCTTCCACCAGTTGCCATGCCACGTCCTGTGGCACCTTTGCCATAGGCAAGAGATAAGTCATCTACCTCTTTTTCATTTCTTTGTTCTGCAGCATTTGTTGCTTGCTCTGTTGCCAGATCAACAAGTGTTTGTGCGGCTGCAAAGGCAGAAGAGATTCCTTGAAGCGTTAATGGCAGTTTCATGATTGTGTTTCTGGTGTTGCGCACAGATTCGTTGTTAGCCAAGTAGCGAGCGCGACCAATGTGACCTTGTGACACACGGGCAGCAAAATCTGCCATGACAGGTGAGATGCCATCTCGGGTTTGTAGTACTTGTGCAACGGCTGTGTTAGATGGTGTGACAAGTTGCAGGTGGCGACAACGTGATCTAATTGTTGGCAACACATCATGCAAGGTTGGAGCACAGAGCAACCAGACCGTTCTGTTGCCTGGCTCTTCAATTGCTTTAAGCAGAGCATTGGCTGCAGATTCTGTGAGTCTGTCAGCATCTTCCATAACAACAACGCGCCAACCACCCATAGATGGTGCCCAAGCAACGCGTGTTAGTAGTTCTCTTACTTCATCAATCTTTATAGAAAGTCCTTCAGTGACAATTACTTCAACATCTGGGTGTGATCCATTGGAGGCAGATCTACATTCATTGCATGTGCCACAACCATCTTTAGAACACACAAGTGCTTGAGCAAATGCGATTGCAGCAGATGATCGACCTGAGCCTGGAGGGCCTGTAAAGACCCAGGCGTGGGTCATTTCCTGTGATTCTTCGCCGCTTCGTGTGGCAGCTACCGCCTTTTGCAGGATCTCCACAACATGTTCTTGACCAACAAGATCTGTATAGACGCTCACTTTTTCTTAACTGTCTTCTTCTTTGGTGCTGCCTTTTTAACAGCTTTGCCTGCTGCCCTTATTGGGCGCAGCAGGAGATTGCCTTTGTCTTCAACTGCGTTGCGCTTAAGGGCAGGGATTTCACTGACTCTAGAGATGATTGCAGCGTGTGTGTCCTCTATGGATTGATTGCCATCGATGATGACATAGCGCTCTGGATCAAGGGCAGCTAACTGCAAGAACTCTTGACGTACTCGCTCATGAAAATCCATTGGTTGTGATTCAAGGCGATCTTTACTCTTTAAGCGAGCAAGACCAATCTGTGGTGGTAGATCAATAATGATTGTAAGAGTTGGGAAGAGTGATTCAGTTGCCCAACGAGAGATACGTGCCACTTCACCAGGTTGCAGGATGCGACCTGCGCCTTGATATGCAATCGATGAGTCAAAGTATCGAT
>Ga0214921_10001480_pt1 | contig 39960 bp, 33 predicted proteins | sample LL1505_MetaG_FD_177992 | JGI IMG/M metagenome (GOLD analysis project Ga0214921, IMG submission 177992) | Freshwater microbial communities from Lake Lanier, Atlanta, Georgia, United States - LL-1505 | ecosystem: Environmental > Aquatic > Freshwater > Lake | place: USA: Georgia | collected...
TGAAACCAGCACACACAAAATAGTTTCGAACTTCAGGCGCCTCACCCAAAATGAAATTGCCATCGGGCGTGAAACTCTCGGGTCCATTGAGCAACATTTTGACTTTGGCTGTTTCCAAACACGGCGTACGGTGAATGGCGTTTTCCATCAGAATTTCAAACTGATCCCAATCCTCGCCCAGCAACTCAAATTGAAAAGTAGAAGGAATAGGGTGCACATTCCAAGGTTTGGCCACAGGCTCAAAGCCGCCCATCACCAAGCCACCCACTTCTTCTTTGTAGTAGATGTAACCATCGGGGTCTCGCACCACGGGCCACATGGGGTGAATGCCTTCAATCTTGTCGGTCACAATGTAGAAATGCTCGGCAGAATAAAGTGGCACATTGACACCGGCCAACTGTCCGAATTGACGCGCCCATTGGCCCGCGCAGTTCACCAAGATATCGCACTGAATATCGCCTTGTTTGGTTTTCACACCCTTCACGCGACCGGCATTCAAGTCAACACCTGTGACTTCAATGTCTTCAAAAATTTGGATACCGCGCAGCCTTGCACCCTTGGCCAAGGACATGCACAAATCAGCAGGATTGGCCTTGCCGTCTCCAGGAATCCAAATGCCGCCTGCTAAGTCATCGGTTCTGAGCAGGGGCGCTCGCTCACCCACTTCTTGTGGCGTGATTTCATGAACTTCAACACCAAAGCTTCTGGCCAATGCAATTTGTTTTCGCAAAACTTTCATGCGCTCTGGCGTGCGCGCCACATTCACACTGCCGCATTGTTTCCAACCTGTGGCCAAGCCCGTTTCGGCTTCTAGCGTTGAATAAAGTTCTATGCCGTACTTGCTCATGCGCGTCATGTTTCGATTGGGACGCATTTGACCCACCAAGCCAGCGGCATGCCAGGTGGTACCACTGGTTAACTTGCCTTGCTCTAGCAAGACCACATCGGTTTGACCCAACTTGGCCAAGTGATAAGCCACAGAGCAGCCCGCAATGCCGCCGCCCACAATGATAATTTTGGCCTGATTTGGAAAGCTTTGTGTTGCCATGAATGAGATCTCCTAGTGCACGTGTCCTCAACCACTAACCCAAACGAAGTGCTGCAACGCCAGCCAAAATGGCCACAGTCCCTGCAATTCTTTGTCGCGTCCAAACTTCTTTCAAAAACCAAGCGCCGATGAGCGCTGCAAAAAAGACCGATGTTTCACGCAGCGCAGCCACCATGGCCACAGGCGCGACGGTCATGGCCCATAGCGCAATGGCGTAAGACCCAATTGAAGCAATTGCTCCCCCTGCGGCAACAGGCCAACGCTTGTGCACATAAGGCCACACCTGCCCTTTGCGTTGCATGAAGACCAACATAGCAAACGGCCAGCCATCCAATACAAACAACATGCAGATGTATTGCACTACGTGACCCGAACTGCGCGCGCCTTTGGCGTCGATCACGGTGTAAATGGCAATCAGTACAGCATTGATCAAAGCAAACACGATGGCTTTGCGGTGTGTCCACCACTCCCGCGTAATGCCCAACAACAAAACACCACCGCTGATACAAGCCACACCCAACCAAGCCAAGGGTGTCAAGTCTTCACCGATGAATGCAAAGGATGTGAGTGCCACCAACATGGGCGCAGTGCCCCGCATCAAGGGGTATGTGAGTCCCAGTTCACCATGTCGATAGGCTCCGGCCAACGCAAAGTAGTAACCAACGTGAACCACCAAGGAGCACAAGATATAAGGCCAAGACTCTGCAGGCGGTGGGCCGACATACAAACAGACAGGAAGGGCCAGCAGCGAACACAGGACATGGATCAGGGCCGTGTCTAGGGTTTTGTCGGAGCTAGACTTCACCAGTGCATTCCAACTGGCGTGAAGCAATGCCCCCAAAAGTACCAATAAAAAAACGGGCCAATTCATGGCCAAGCTAATCTCTCAAAGCGCAACGTCTTGCAATTTGCATGTAATGGGAAAGTCCTGGCGTTTGAAGGTCAGGCTGTTTGGCAAGGTCATCCCAGAGGCGCAATTGCACCGCGTCTTTTGCGCCAGCTTCTGCAATGAAAGCAGCGGCCTCCTCTTCAGAGAAAATACCACCTTGAAGTTTCAAGCTGCGCTTGGAATCTTCAGACAAACTGTCGTGGTATTCGGGCCGTGTTGCGCACAGATAGCGCTTGGCATCGACGTGCCTTTGGATGGCATCGACTACAGCGTCAGGAAACAGGCCTCGCAAAAAAGGCAGTACTCGGTATTGATGGACATCGTCAACTCCGTGGATGCTAGGTGTCTCACCTAAATCATGCAACAGATGGCCTAAGTCATGAAGGAAAGCCGCCGTGACCAATTCATCGCCCGCACCTGCTTGCTCGCCAAGAAAACCAGATTGCAAAGCATGCTGCAGTTGGGTCACCGGCTCGCCTGTGTATTGTTCGTGTCCTCTTTGGTCGAAGAGTTTTTCAATGTCAGTGAGCGTGAGGGCCATGGTGTTTCAGTCGAAATTTGGTTTAACAAGCGTGAAGTCAAGTCAAGCCCATGGCAAGGAATAGGTTTTGATGTTGGTGAAACTTTTCATGGCTTCTTGCACGCCTTCTTTGTAGCCCAAGCCTGAGTCTTTGATGCCCCCAAATGGCGTCAGCTCTAATCGATAGCCTGGCACCTCACGAACATTCACGGTGCCCATCTGAAGTTCATTCACAAAACGCACGATGTAATCCATCCGATTGGTACACACCCCGCTAGACAAACCATACGCCGTGCTATTGGCAATTTGAATGGCTTCGTCTATGTTGTTGAATTGAATGATGGGTGAGACCGGGCCAAAGGTTTCCTCTTTCACTAGCATCATGTCGGGCGTCACTTGGTCTAGCACAGTAGGTGCATACAAAGCACCGCGCCGTTGATTTCCCACCAACAGTCGGGCGCCTTTGACCACAGCTTCATTCACACGCGACTCAAAGAATTGCGCTGCAGCTTCATCAATGACCGTGCCCATGAGATGGTCTGGATTGGCAGGGTCGCCATACGACCAGGCCTTGGTTTTTTGAACCACCAAATCGGTAAATTCTGCTGCCACCGATTGATGAACCAGCATGCGCTTCACAGCGGTACAACGTTGGCCTGAATTTTTGTACGAGCCTTGCACTGCCAAATTGGAAGCCTCCTCCAAGTCAGCATCTTCCATCACGATGAGTGGATCATTGCCACCGAGCTCCAAAACAATGCGGCGGTAACCGGCCTTGTCGGCGATGTACTTGCCAATGGCAACGCCACCGGTGAATGTAATCAGGTCAACTGCTGGGTGCGTCAGCATTTCATCGGCAATTTCTCGTGGGTCACCTGTGATGACACTCAGCATTTCGGGCGGTAGGCCTGCCTCATAAAGCAAATCAGCAAAGTAAATGGCCGAGAAAGGCACCTTCTCAGAAGGCTTGAGCACCATGCGGTTGTTCGTAGCGATGCTGGGAATGACTTTGTGCGCCACTTGGTTCATGGGGTGATTGAAAGGCGTAATGGCCGTGATCACGCCTAGCAAAGGCGCGCGCTGTGTGTAAACACGTCGCTGTTTGCCATGGTGGGTTAAATCGCAGCTGAAAATTTGTCCGTCATCTTTCAAAACCTCTTGTGCGCCAAACAGCAACACATCACTCACGCGGCCTGCTTCATAGACTGCATCTTTGATGCACAAGCCAGCTTCTGCTGTAATCAAATTGGCAATGTCGTCCAAACGATCTCTGACCAAGGCTGCCGCCTTGTTCAAAATAGCAGCCCGCTCATACCTTGACAAATGGGGCTTGTAAGCATGCGCAGTGGCATAAGCTTCGCGCACCTCTTCCAGTGTGGCCTTGGGCACAGTGCCAATGCATTGTTCTGTAAAAGGGTTGAATACTTCAATGAAGCGACTTCTGCCAGCCCCAACTTTTTTGCCCCCAATGCGCATGGCATCGAGTTGATGGTCATTGATAAATTGGGCAACTTGGCTCATGTTGGTTTCCTATTCAGAGCCCTTGGCTCACTGACCCCAATTCAAGGCCAAATCAAAGGCATCAAAATTTCGCCACTGACGCGCCGGGTCCAATTGAGGAACGGCGCGGTTCATGACCAATGGCACTCGCTGCTCGCTGATACCGCCATGCGAACGCAAGGGTACATCGAGGCCAGACAAATCATGCTTAGATTTGGAAGTGCCCAGCACTGTATCGCGCTCAGACACAACCACCAAGTCACCCAATCTATCGGCGGGCAGTTCAAATTGAGCCGCCGCTTGTTCACGCGTTAGCACCACTTCGATGCCCTGCTGTGCTTGTAGTTTTTCGCAGGCTTTCACAGGGTCTGTGCCTGCTGGCAAATAGATGGTGGCAAAAGAACCCAAAGCACCGTGGTGCACCACATAAGGATCTGTGATGGGCAAGATGACGCGCACCAAACCAGCACCTAGCCAAGCGTCAAACCAGTCTTGCAAATAAATCACTTTCGGTTGGCCATCCATGCCCACCTTGGCGTTCATGCCGTGGTCGGCCGTGAGAACCACCACACACCCCATGGCATCGAGTTGCGCCATGTAACCGTCCATCATGGCGTAAAACTCGTTGGCACCCACGGTGCCGGGCGCAAATTTATGCTGGATGTAATCTGTGGTCGAGAGGTACATCACATCGGGCCTTTGATTTTTCATCAGCCACACCCCAGCCGCAAAAACAAATTCAGACAAGTCTGCGCTGTACACACTGGGCAAAGGTTTGCCAACTTTGTTCAGCACATCATCAATGCCGTGCTCTGCTACTGAGGCTTTGTCTGCTTTTTCTGCAGAAAAACAAATGCCCTTCATGTTGTGACCCAATAACATCCTTAGCTTGTCTTTGGCTGTAATGACGGCCATCTTGCAACCCGCATCGGCCAATGCAGCCAGCAAAGATGGCGCACGCAGCCACTTCGGATCGTTCATCATGACTTCAACATTGTTGGCGCTGTCGTACAAATAATTGCCGCAAATGCCATGCACACTGGGCGGCGCGCCTGTCACGATGGACAAATTATTGGGATTGGTAAAACTGGGCACCACACAGTTGGCTTGCAAGCCTGTGCCCTCTGCCAATACCTTTTTCATCCAAGGCATGTAGCCCCCAGCCACAGCTTGACCTAAATAATCAGGCTCACAACCATCCACACACACCACGACCACGGGTTGTTTGGGCAATTGGTACGTACGATTGTTAACTAACATGGTTTTTCCTGTTCATCATTTAACTGCTTGTTCGACAAGCGTATTTCTCGTAATTTTGAATGGTTCTTTCACGGCTTTTCAGCACGTGTCCTTGCAAAGCTTCAGAGGCCTTCACAGCGTTGCGTGATTCGATAGCGTCCAAAATATCTCGATGTTCATCGACAGAGGTCACCAGCAGTGCATGGTCTGAAAAATTGCGGCGTCTGAAGAGGCTCAATTCCTGCGTCAACTTTCGATACATGCTAATGAGCTTTTTGTTGCCGGTACAGAAAACCATGAAATCATGGAATTCAATGTTCAATCGGTAGTAAGTGGTTTCGTCAACCACTTTGACAGCCTGCTCCATTTGAAGCACCAATTTTTTCAAATGTTGAAGTTGCTGCTCTGAGGCCTTTTTCGCCAATGTGGCGCCCACGTGCGCTTCAATCATGGCCCGCAAGTCAAATATTTCTAAAGCCTCATCAAGGGGAACCTGCCGCACAAAAACACCGCGATTTTTTTCAAGCTGGACCAAACCCGCTTCTTCTAAAACACGAAAGGCCTCACGCACCGGACCTCGAGAAACACCCAAACGTTCAGCCAATGCAGCCTCAGTCAGTTTGTCACCCGGCCCTAACTCTCCCACATTGATGAGTCTCTCTATCTCCTGTTGCACGGCACCTGCCAGGGAATGGTTTTGCAACATAGAAATGGTTGCATTCGCTTCGGAGATGGGCGAGAAGTGTTTGCTTGACTTCATTTTTTCAATCGGCATGTCTCGAATTTGATCACAGCTTTGTAAATTGTCAACAATTTACAAAAACTGATTGACATAGGCTAATTCTTCGATTCCAATGAAATTCATGGATTTGTCATAGCCTTGTCACAACCAAGGTAGAAAGTTGGTCATTTAACTTGATAAGGATGATGTATGCGCGCACTTTACAAATCAGCACTGCTGGTGGGCGGCCTGCTTTTAGGCTCAATGGCTTGGGCACAAAAAACACAACTCTTGGTCTACACAGCTTTGGAAGTGGATCAATTGAAGGCTTATCAAGAGGGCTTCAACAAAGTTCACCCTGAGATTGAACTCAAATGGGTTCGCGATTCAACTGGCGTCATCACTGCCAAGCTTTTGGCGGAAAAAGCCAACCCACAAGCTGACGCCGTGATGGGCGTAGCAGCCACCAGCTTGGCCTTGATGAAGAAAAACGGCATGCTCGAGCCCTTTGCGCCGCTGAATTTGGACGCCATCATGCCCCAATACCGCGACAAGGCCAATCCACCCGCCTGGTGGGGCATGGACGTGTGGGGCGCAACCATTTGCTTCAACACCGTAGAAGCCAAGAAACGCAATATTTCAAAGCCTGAGACTTGGAAAGACCTCACCAAGCCCGAGTACAAAGGCCAAATCGTCATGCCCAATCCCGCATCGAGTGGAACGGGTTATTTTGATGTCATCGCTTGGTTGACTTTGTTTGGTGACCAAAATGGCAAAGGCGGCGGCTGGAAGTACATGGACGGACTGCATGAAAACATTGCTCAATACACACACTCTGGATCGAAACCTTGCAACATGGCCGCAAGCGGAGAATACGTTTTAGGCATTTCATTTGAGTACCGCGCCAATGCCAACAAAGCCAAAGGCGCACCCATTGACTTGGTGTTCCCCAAAGAAGGTTTAGGTTGGGACCTTGAGTCGTTCGCCATTCACAAAGGCACCAAGCAATTGGACGCTGCCAAGAAACTGGCCAACTGGGCTTCAAGCAAAGACGCCATGAAACTTTATGGCAAAAACTTTGCTATCACCGCTCACCCCGGCGTAGCCGATCCATTGCCTAACGTGCCCAAAGACTATGAGTCACGTTTGGTCAAATTGGACTTTGAATATGCTGCGGCCCAACGCGAGCGTATCTTGGCCGAATGGAACGCACGCTACAACGGCAAATCTGAAAAGCGCTAAATTCATCTAAACGGCCGCCTGGCATTGCCAAGGCGGCCTTTTTTATTGGTCACTCATGTCTGCAAGCCCCTTCATTTCTCTTTCAAATCTCCACAAAGCTTTTGGTCAATTTGTTGCGCTTCAAGACATTAACTTAGACATATTTCCTGGGGAGTTGGTGTGTTTCTTAGGCCCCTCGGGCTGCGGCAAAACAACTTTACTGCGCATCATTGCGGGGCTTGAAGTCCAAACGCGCGGCGTGATTCACCAAGCAGGGCGCGACATCACGACAGCCCACCCCGCTGAACGCGACTACGGCATTGTGTTCCAGAGCTATGCCTTGTTTCCCAATCTCAGCGTTGCAGACAACGTGGCTTATGGCTTGGTCAATCGCAAAGTGTCGAGAGATTTGATTCAACAAAGGGTGCAAGAACTTTTGAAACTGGTCGGATTGCCTGGCAGTGACCACAAATACCCCAGCCAGCTTTCTGGCGGACAGCAGCAACGCATTGCCTTGGCGCGAGCCTTGGCCACATCGCCAGGTCTTCTGCTGTTGGACGAGCCCTTGTCTGCGTTAGATGCCCTAGAGCGTGTTCGACTGCGCGGAGAAATCAAGTCATTGCAACAAAGCTTAGGCGTGACCACCATCATGGTCACGCACGACCAAGAAGAAGCGTTGAGCATGGCAGATCGCATTGTGGTCATGAACCACGGCTGCATCGAACAAGTGGGAACACCGACAGAAATCTACAGAGAACCTGCCAGCGCATTTGTGGCAGATTTTGTCGGCCAGGTGAACGTTTTAAAGGGCAGTGTTTCGAACAACGCATTGCAATTGGGCGAGATGCGAATTCCTTTAACGGACATCCCCATCCAGTCACGCAGTGCGGGTGATGTCAAAGTGTATGTGCGGCCTGAAGATGTATTGGCCAGGCCCATATTGGCGGGTGAAGCTTGTGTCTTTCAAGCAAGCATTCGCGAGATAGAGTTCATGGGTGCTTTCTGCCATGTCCATGTCTTGGCACCCACTCTCTCCAAAGAACCACTGACTGTTTATTTATCGCTCAATGACTTGTCAGAGCAACATCTTCAAGTCGGCTCTAGCCTGCCCCTTAAACTGATGCCAGAGCGTCTGAAATTGTTTTAAACCAGACTTGGCCCTCGCATGACGCACGTTTTATCCCAAGTCACACAGCGCAAGCATTGGAGCGATTGGATTGGATTCGCAGGTTTAGCCTTGGTGCTCTTCATGCTGCTGGCGTTTTTAGCAGCACCCCTGCTGGCCATTCTTCAACAAGCTGCCCAAAATGATCAAGGCCAATATGTGGGGCTGGGTAACTTTTTAAGTTACATCCAAACGCCCTCTTTGTTGCAGAGTCTGTGGAACAGCATTTGGGTTTCTGGCTTGGTCACGTTCATTGTGGTGCCATTGGCCTTTGTGTTTGCATACGCCTTGACAAGAAGCTGCATGCCTGGCAAAACTGTTTTCCGAGCTATCAGCCTCATTCCACTCTTAGCACCCTCCTTGCTTTCGGCCATTTCACTCATCTATTGGTTTGGCAACCAAGGGGTCTTAAAAGATACCATGCAAGCTGTTGGGATTGATCAAATTTATGGTGCACCAGGTGTGGTGATGGCGGAATGTTTTGCTGTCTTTCCGCATGTCCTCATGATTTTGGTCACCGCCCTCACGCTGGCCGATGCACGCCTTTACGAGGCGGCTGATGCCCTTGGCACCAGCCCGCAGCGAAAGTTTTTCACCATCACTTTGCCGGGCGCCAAGTACGGTTTGATCTCTGCTGCCTTGGTCAGCTTTACTTTGGTCATGACTGATTTTGGCATTCCCAAAGTCATCGGTGGCAACTTCAACATGATGGCTACCGATATTTTCAAGCTGGTCATTGGTCAACAAGATTTTTCCAGAGGCGCGGTGGTGGCATTGCTGCTTTTGTCGCCAGCCGTCTTAAGCTTTGGTGTAGACCGCTATGTCAGTGCTCGCCAAACGGCCATGCTAAGTGCAAGAGCCGTGGCCTTTTTACCCAAACCCGACGCCCGTCATGACCTGCTCATGATGTCTTTTTGCACCTTCATTGCATGCCTCATGCTGGCCATGTTGGGCATGGCCATTTTTGCATCTTTCGCCAGCTTTTGGCCTTACAACCTTGCACCTAGCCTCATTCATTACAAGCTGGGTTTGATCGATGGCGATGTGGGTCAAGGTTTTATCAACAGCTTGAAAATGGCATCGGGTACGGCCGTCTTTGGCACCTTGCTGGTCTTTGTCACAGCCTATTTGCTTGAAAAAACCAAAGGCATGAACTTGGTTCGCGCACCCCTGCATTTGTTGGCCGTGATTCCTATGGCTGTGCCAGGATTGGTCTTGGGTCTGGGTTATATCTTTTTCTTCAACATGCCCAGCAACCCATTGCACGGCATGTACCAAAGCATGGCACTGCTGACCCTTTGCACCATTGTCCACTTTTACACCACAGGGCATTTAACGGCCACCACGGCACTGAAGTCTTTGGATGCCGAATTTGAATCGGTCAGCGCTTCACTCAAAGTGCCTTTTTACAAGACCTTCTGGCGCGTGACATTGCCCATTTGCACACCTGCGATGTTAGACATTGCACGGTATTTTTTCATCAATGCCATGACCACCATCTCGGCGGTGGTTTTTTTGTATTCACCCGAAAACAAAGTAGCCGCCATCGCCATTTTGAATTTGGATGAAGCCGGCGACATTGGCGCGGCTGCGGCCATGGCTGTTTTAATTGCACTTATTTCAGCTTGTGCCACTGTATTTTTTGCTTGGCTCAGCTGGTTTGTGGACAAACGAACACAAGCTTGGCGTCGCCGATAATTTTTGATTCTGATCTGATACAGTTTTTAAATCACTTTAAGACAAGAGACACATTCACCATGCAACGCGAAGCCATTCTTCTCACACCCGGCCCCTTAACCACCACACTGCGCACCAAGCTGGCCATGCTGCGCGACTGGGGTTCTTGGGACAGTGAGTTCATTGCCATGACCGCACAGGTTCGCAAAAGCTTGTTGAACATTGTTCACGGACACGACACCCATGTGGTGGTACCACTTCAAGGCAGCGGTACCTTTAGCGTGGAAGCTGCCGTTGCCACAGTGGTCCCACCAAGCGGCCACATTTTAGTTTTAGACAACGGCGCATATTGCAAACGTGCAGCCAAACTGTCCACCATGATGGGGCGCAAAACCACGGTGGTGCCAACACCAGAGGATCAATGTGTCTCGCCCAGTGCACTAGAAGCCCTGCTCCAAAAAGACGCCAGCATCACGCATGTGGTGCTGATTCACTGCGAAACAGGTGCGGGAGTTTTAAACCCCCTTCACGACATTGCCAAAGTTTGCGAGAAGCACAACAAGGGTTTGATTGTGGATGCCATGAGCTCCTTTGCTGCACTGGAAATTGATGCGCGCACCACACGCTTTGACGCCCTCATTGCGGCCAGCGGCAAATGCCTAGAAGGCGTGCCTGGCATGGGCTTTGTGTTCATTCGAAAAGCCATTTTGGACAACTGCGCCGGCAACAATTCTTCTTTGGCCATGGACTTACATGACCAATACGTGTACATGGAAAAAACAGGGCAATGGCGCTTCACACCCCCCACTCACGTCATGGTGGCCTTGGCAGAAGCCATTCAACAATTTGAAGAAGAGGGTGGACAGCCCGCCCGATTGAAGCGCTACCAAAGCAATTGCAAAACTTTGATCGAAGGCATGGCCGCTTTAGGCTTCAAGCCTTATTTGGATCCTTCAGTTCAGGCCCCCATCATTGTGACCTTCCACGCACCAGCAGATGCCCATTACGAATTTAGAAAATTCTACGAAGCCGCCAAGAAGCATGGCTTTATTTTGTACCCTGGCAAGCTCACTGAAATTGAAACATTTCGTGTGGGCTGCATAGGCGCCATTGGCCCCATCGAAATGCAACAAGCTGTGCATGGTGTTGCTTTGGCATTGAAAGAATTGGGCATTGCCAGCGGCGCTCCCGCTTGAATGTTGTCACTGAAATGATATTGTAAATTTGCAAAGGACTGATCATGACCACTTCCAAAGTACACCCTGCGCTTCAAGCAGTTGAAAAAAGCGGTGCTCAAAAAGTCAAAGTGGCCGTGAGCGACATCGACGGCATTTTGCGTGGCAAGTACTTGCACATTGACAAATTCAAAGGCGCAGCAGAGCCTTACCCAGCCGGTGGTTTTGGATTTTGCGATGTGGTGTTTGGCTGGGACTCCTCTGATCAGTGCTATGACAACACCTCCGTCACGGGCTGGCAGCATGGCTTTCCAGATGCCTTGGCGCGCTTAGATTTGGACACTGCTCGCAATGTGCCATGGGACAACAACGTCCCTTTCTTTATAGGTGAATTCATCAACAGCGATGGCACACCCCACCCGCTTTGCCCACGTCAAACTTTGAAGAAAGTCATACAGCGTGCTGCCAAAATGGGCGTGAACCCCATGTGCGGCATGGAGTTTGAGTGGTTCAACTTTTTAGAGAACTCTCATTCTTGGGAAAGTAAAAAAGGTGTAGGGCCAACCCCCCTCACACCTGGTATGTTTGGTTATTCATTGCTGCGCATGAACCAAAATCGCGAGTTCTTCAATGCCATTCAAGACGAGATGCTGCAGTTTGGCGTACCCATTGAAGGCTTGCACACAGAAACAGGCCCTGGTGTTTACGAAGCCGCCATTGCTTTCAGCGATGCACTGACACAAGCTGACCGCGCCATCTTGTTTAAAACCGGTACCAAAGAGATTGGTGCGCGCTTTGGCATCATGCCCAGCTTCATGGCCAAGTGGAATGCCGCTTATCCAGGTTGCAGTGGCCATATTCACCAAAGCATGAGTGACGGCAAAAAGAATTTGTTTGCCGATACCAAAGGCCGTCATGGTATGAGCAAAATGTTTGAAAGTTATTTGGCCGGCCAAGTGGCCCACCTCATGGAATTTGCACCCATGTTCTGGCCTACCATCAACAGCTACAAGCGATTGGTCGATGGTTTCTGGGCACCCGTCAAACCAACATGGGGGGTTGATAACCGCACCGCCAGTTTCCGTGTCATTGGGGGCTCACCTAAATCTACGCGACTCGAAACACGTTGCCCCGGCGCAGACGTCAACCCCTACTTGGCCATGGCTGCCGTCATTGCTGCAGGCTTAGATGGCGTTGAAAAAGGTATGAAGCTGACCGCTACCCCCATTCACGGTACCAACGGCGGTGCGGAGAACATTCCCCGTGCACCCCGCACCCTGATTGAAACCACCCGCAATTTCCAGCAGTCCAAAGTGGCACGCGATTGGTTAGGCGATACATTTGTGGATCACTTTGCCGCCACCCGCGAATGGGAATGGCGCCAATGGCTAGATGGCGTGACCGACTGGGAACTCAAACGCTATTTTGAAATCATTTAATTGAAACCTTCAAATCAAACCAGGCATTCTCATGAGCATTGAAAAATTTTCCTTTCCAACACCCATCCACTTTGGCGTTGGTTCACGCAAGTTAGTCGGCCCCCATTTAAAAAATCTAGGCTTCAAGCGTCCCCTCATCGTCACCGACAAAGCCATGGCCGATCTGCCTCTCATGGCCGAGTTCATCAGTCACTTGAACGGCCTAGAGGTGTCTGTGTATGCAGGTGTGCATGGCAACCCCACCGCCTCTCAAGTCACAGCGGGTGGCGCAGCTTTCAAAGCGCACAAAGCCGATTGCGTCATTGGCTTAGGCGGTGGCGCATCGCTTGACGTCGCCAAAGTGGTGGGCTTGGCTGCCACCCACGATGGCCCTATTTTGGAATATGCATGGGACCACCCCAAGGTGCGCAGCATCAGTGGCACCCTGCCCTATTTTGTGGCATTGCCCACCACCTCAGGCACTGGCTCTGAAGTAGGCCGCTCTAGTGTCGTCAGCGAAGATGACACACATCAAAAGCGCGTCATCTTCCACCCCAAGTTATTGGCTCAAACCGTTTTTGCCGATCCAGAACTGACTGTGGGCTTGCCTGGCAAGATCACTGCGGCCACTGGCATGGACGCCCTCACACACAACATCGAAAGCTATTTGTCGCCTGCCTACCATCCCTTGTGCGATGGCATTGCCTTGGAAGGCACTCGCATTGGCGCTGCGGCACTGCACACGGCTGTGCATGAACCTAGCAACCTCAAGGCTCGCAGCGACATGATGATGTCTTCCATGATGGGCGCCATTGCCTTCCAAAAAGATTTGGGTGCTGTGCACTCCTGCGCCCATGCCTTGGGTGCCGTGCTTGACATGCACCACGGCTTGGCCAACGCGCTCATGATCGATGTGGTGATGGCTTGGAACTACGAAGCCGTGCCTGAAAAATTCAACGAACTTGCGCACGTTTGCAATGTCAAAGGCGGCGGCAGTGCCTTTGTGGCTTGGCTCAAAGAATTGAAAGCTTCGATTGGCATCACGGGCAATTTGTCTTCGCACGGTGTCAAACCAGAACACATGGCTCGCTTGGTCCAAATTGCCACTGCCGATATTTGCCATCAAACCAACCCACGTCCTTGTACAGCTGCTGATTTTGAAAAGCTGTTCAAGGCTGCGATGTAACTCTGGAACGGCGTTTCATGTCTTCCAATTCCAAACGTCTCAAAATTGGCATCTCTGCATGCTTCTTTCATCCAGATCAAGAGCGACCCATCTTCAAAGGTAAGACGCTTCAGTACATTGAACAGTCTGTAGCGCATTGGGTCATGTCGCAAGGCGACTTGGCGGTCATGATCCCCTCACCTGAAGGCGATACCCAAGTGGGTGATGCGCAAATTGCTGACTATGCCCAATGGCTCGATGGCGTGGTGCTCATGGGCGGCAGCGATGTTTGGCCCGGAAGCTATGGCGAAGAAGTGATGGATCCAAGATGGACAGGCGACCGTGTGCGCGATGCTTATGAGAAGAAACTCATTGAGTCATTTGTTGCAGCTGGCAAGCCAGTTCTGGGCGTATGCCGCGGCATGCAAATGATCAATGTGGCTTTTGGCGGCACTTTGTACCAAGACATTGCCACACAAAGACCCGATGCCCTGATGCACCGCGACGGCGTGACGTACGACCTCAATTTGCACGAGGTGCAGTTCGAAGCCAATAGCAAACTGTCTAAGTTGTTGGGCGGCGCCAGCAAAGCCAAAGTCAACAGCATTCACCATCAAGGTGTGAAAGATTTGGCCGCCAACTTTGTGGTGGAAGCTTTCTGTCCTCACGACCACATTCCAGAAGCCATTCGATTACAAGGTGACGCTTATGTAGCCGCCGTGCAATGGCATCCTGAGTTTCACAAATCGACCTTAGGCACCTTGGATGACTCGCCTATCTTGACTGATTTTTTAAATGCAGCACGCAAGAAGCAATTGGCTTAGGCGTCCATTCTTGAATTCAAAACACCGCATCGCATTGGACTTATATGAAACTGCTTGACGTCGTCAACCCTGCCACCGATGAACTGATCACTCAACTGCGCATCGACGATGGCGCAGCCGTGGCCATCAAGGCCCAAAAAGCACGCAACGCACAAGCCGCATGGGCTGCCACGCCTTTGGCAGATCGAATGGCATGTATTCAGCGCTTTCGAGCTTTGGTTGAAGCGCAACTTGAAGACTTGGCCAAAACCATGACTCAAGAAACCGGTAAGCCATTGGCTCACTCGCGCAATGAGTTGAATGGTTTTTTAGGCCGTGTCGACTTCTTCTTGTCAGAAACCGAAGCTGTTCTGAAAACCGAAACGGTTTACAAGCAAGACGGTATGTGCGAGCAAATCCAGCACATCCCGCTTGGCTTGATTGGCAACATCTCAGCTTGGAACTACCCGTGGTTTGTGGGCGGCAATGTGTTTGTACCTGGCCTGCTCATGGGCAACGCCATTTTGTACAAGCCTTCCGAATTTGCAGCCATGAGCGGTCTGGCCATGGCCCGTTTGCTGCACGAAGCTGGCATTCCCCAAGACGTGTTTGCCACGCTCATTGGCGCCGCTGACACTGGCAATGCGTTGCTGGCACAACAACTCGATGGCCTATTTTTCACGGGCTCATTGGCCACAGGACAACACATTGCCAACGTCATGGGGCCCCGCATGACCAAACTCCAATTGGAATTGGGCGGCAAAGATCCCACCTATGTCTGTGCCGATGCCGACCCTGTGGCGGCCGCACAATCATTGGCAGATGGTGCCATGTACAACGCGGGTCAAAGTTGCTGTTCTGTCGAACGTATTTATGTGCATGCCAGCATTCATGACAAATTCGTGGAAGCACTGGTCGACACAGTTCGCAGTTTCAAAATGGGCGACCCATTGGCAGCCGATACTTATCTGGGCCCACTCACTCGCGCCCCTCAACTCAAAGTATTGGAAGATCAAATTGCCGATGCCAAAGCCAAAGGCGCTCGTTGTTTGCTGGGTGGTCAACGCAGCAAAGGCCCAATGGGCGGCAAAGGCAATTGGTTTGAAGCCACGGTGTTTGACAATGTGAACCACAGCATGTCCCTCATGCGCGACGAAAGTTTTGGCCCCATCATTGGCATCCAAAAAGTCAATGACGATGCAGAGGCCATTCGCCTGATGAACGACACCGCCTATGGCCTCACTGCTGGCGTTTACACACCCAACGAACAACATGCGCGCGAGGTGCTTTCTCAAGTTCGTGCAGGCTCTGTCTATTGGAATTGCTGCGACCGCGTCAGCCCGCGCTTGCCATGGAGTGGCTATGGTCACTCTGGCATTGGCCTGACTTTGTCTAAAGAAGGCATAGCCACATTCACACGCCCCAAAGCTTGGCACTTGCGCAGCAACTGACATGCGCTTGGCATTGTTTGACTTAGACCATACGCTGCTCAATGGCGACAGCGATCAGTTGTGGTGTGATTTTCTCATTGACAAAGGCATGCTCGACAAAGCCATCTTCTCTGCCAAGAACGAAGAGATGGCGCGCGATTACAAATCTGGCGCTGTTGATGTGCAAGCTTTTTGTGAGTTTTACATTGGCACCCTCACTCTTCACTCACCTGCCGAATGGGAACCCCTGCGCCAAGAATTTTTAAGTGCGTGGGTGGCGCCCAGATTGTGTGCGGGTGGCAAAGCACAAATCAAAGCTCACCAAGCCAAAGGCGATCGAGTGGTCATGACCACCGCCACCAATCGGTTCATTACAGAATTGACGGCCAAACACTTAGGCGTGCCAGACCTCATTGCCACAGAGGCCGAAGTGCAAAAGGGTTTGTTCACCGGAAAAACTTCAGGTGTGTTGAACATGCGCGAAGGTAAAGTCACCCGCCTTAAGATCTGGTGCAATGAACAACAATTGGACTGGGCTCAGCTTGAAACATGGGGCTACAGCGATTCCATCAACGACCTGCCGCTTCTCGAAGCCGTAACGCACGCCACCGTGACACAAGGCGATGTGAAGTTGAGAGCGGAAGCCGCCAAGCGCGGCTGGCCGCAAATTGAGTGGTTTTAATTGATTGTTTGAATAAAGTATTTTTAACTTGGTGGCCAAAACAGGATTCACATGACGAGCACTGTATTTACCGATATCGATTGGGACAAAGAAGGCAAGCAAATTGGCACGCTCAGTCTGCCCCACTCACCCGACGACGATGCATGGGGCGTGATTCCGTTTCCCGCAGCCTCCATCAAAAATGGCAAAGGCCCTGTGGTGGTGCTTACCGGTGCAGTCCATGGCGACGAGTACGAAGGCCCCATTGTGATTTCGGAGTTGATGCGCAACATCGAAGCCCATGAAGTCAACGGGCAATTGATTCTGCTGCCCACCTTCAATGCCCCAGCCTTGAAAGTGGGCAGACGCACCTCCCCCATCGATCAACTGAACCTAAACCGTGTTTTTCCAGGCGATGACTACGGCCTGCCGACGCAGCAAATAGCACGCTATGTCACCGACCATCTGTTTAGCAAGGCAAATTTCTACATTGACTTGCATGCGGGTGGGCGCTCATTGTTTATCCAGCCAAGCGCTCATGTGGTCATGGCCGATGGCATGCCAGCTGAACTGATTCAAGCCAATGCGCGCTTAGCCGAAGCATTTGGCGTGGCCATGACTGTTCAGACCAGCAACATGGGCGACTACAGAACATCAGCAGGGTATGTCACCTTCAAAGGCATTCCCATGTTGGCTGCCGAAATGGGCATGGGCGGCTGGGCCACAGCAGACTCTGTTCGAGCAACACGTGAAGCCACACACAGGGTGCTCAAGCACACGGGGGTCTTGCCAAACATTGAAACCTGCCCGGGAGAAAAAACGCAATGGACACGCATTCACGGCACTTCAGCCTATGTCTTTGCACCCATGGACGGCTATTTTGAAAGACACTTCGCATTAGGCGATGACATTCAAAAAGGACAGTTGGCAGGTTTGATGCATCACCTCGATCGACCCAGCCTCAAACCCGAGCCTGTGTACTTTCAATCAAGCGGCACGCTCTACGCCCATGGTTTGATTGGGCATGTTCGTGCAGGGCAAAATTTGGCGGTGTTGGTTGAAAAGCTTGCTTCGCCTATTTAGCTTTTGAGCTCAAAGCTGCACTATGTAGAAAGTTGCGCGGCTGTCACGCTTATTTCAACACCGTACTCTTTTCCGGCTAAGCGCGAAACCTCAACCGTCGCTCTGGCGGGCGTTGCACCCGGCACCACCCATTCTTCCCAGGCACGGTTCATGTCTGCAAAGGTGTCCATGTTGGTCAGATAAATCGTCGCCATCAAAATTTTTGATTTGTCGCTTTGATTTGCGGCCAATAGGCGGTCAATGCTGGCCAATGTTTGTTGGGTTTGGATGTAAATATCTGGCACACAGTTGTCGTTGGCAACCTGTCCCGTTAAAAAAACGGTGCCGTTAAATGTCACAGCTTCAGACAAGCGCTTGCCTGTTTCAAATCGTTGGATGGTCATCTATTCACTCCAAAAAGTAAGACGTGTTTTCAATCAGATTGATCTTGCCCAATGTACTGCGTCAGGATTAGAAGAACTGACGTGATCAGCACAATGAGCGTAGAAATGGCTGCAATGGTGGGGTCAACTTGATCGCGCAAGGCGTTGAACATGTTGCGCGTCAGGGTTGAGTTATCGCCACCCGACACAAACAGCGCCACAATGATTTCGTCAAATGAAGTTAAAAATGCCAGGACGGCACCGGACACAACCGCAAACTTAATTTGAGGCAAGGTGACAGACCAAAAAGCATAGAACGGAGATGCACCCAAACTGCGCGCGACGCGTTCTTGATCCATGTCATAAGATTTAAGCGCCGAGCCCACCACCAACATCACCACGGGAATAGCCAACATACAGTGCGCCAAGACCAAGCCCAACAAGGTGTTGACCAATTTGAGTTTCACATAGGCATAAAAAACGCCAATGCCAATCAAAATGACAGGCACCACCATGGGGGTGAGCAACAACATCCAAATCCAGTTCACGTGCTTAAAGCGAGATGTGTGCAACCCGTAAGCCGCCATGGTGGCAAAGGGAGTGGCGACCAATGCCGTCAACAACCCTGCCTTCAAGGATGTGGCTGTTGCCTGCATCCAAGCTGCGGAACTAAAGTAAGCCTCATACCACCTGAAAGACCATTTTCGGGGTGGAAATTCCAGATACTGCGACGCAGAAAAGGACATGGGAATGACCAACAAAGTTGGAATGACCAAGAAGATCATGACCACAACGGCTACGGCATACAGCCACACCCGAGACTGGTGTGTAATTTGGGTGTCTGTCGCAGGCTGCTTGAACCATTTCATGATTTGACCACCTGACTCATGGGGTTGGATATTTTCAAAAGCTTCATGAAGATCCAAATTAACAAGGCTGTCATGACCAGTAAAACCACCCCCAGCGCACTGGCTGCACCCCAATTGAAAAATATTTCGATGTCATTGGCAATGCGACTGGACACCATGATGACTTTGCCTCCGCCAAGCACGGCTGGCGTGACATAAAAGCCAAGGCACAAGATAAAAACAATCAAAGCACCCGTTGCCATTCCGGGCATGGCCAATGGGAAAAAGACAGACCAAAATGTTTTCATGGGGCTGGCCCCTAAATTGGCGGCAGCACGCAGGTAATTTCGATCGATGGCCCGCATGGAAGCGTAAAGCGGCAAGATCAAAAAGGGCAACATCACATGAACAGTGCCAATCAGTGTGCCCAGCATGTTGTGAACCAACGCAATGGGTTCACTCCACAAACCCAACTCAATGGCCCAATTGTTAATCAGTCCCTTGCGCTGCAACAACACCAGCCAAGCGTAGGTTCTAACCAACAATGATGTCCACAAAGGCAAGAGGACCGCAATCATGCAAAGGTTGGCCGCACGCTTAGGCAACTCGGATAAAAAATAGGCCAAGGGGTAACCAATGACAAGGCAAATGGCGGTGGTCATGATGCTCACCTCAAACGTTGCCCTGAAGGTTCTCATGTAGGAAGGTTGCTCCCACATGCGCACATAGTGCTCAGTGGTGTACGCACCCGTGTCTGACAGCAATGAAAGGTAAAAAAGCCATCCCACAGGCAGCACCATGGTGATCACAATCAGCAACATGGCTGGTGTGACCAAGCCCAGCAGCCACAGTCGTTCAATGCTGTCTGCGCGCCTGAGCGCCAGTGCATTGGGCAATGCGCTCAAGAAGTGCCTCCCTCTGCGCTTAAAACCACGGTGTCTTGCACCGACACAGCCAGTCTGAGCAATGCGCCAGCTTGCAGGTTTTGATGGTTCTGCAACTCAACTGAAGGCATGCGAACCTGAACCAGCAGGTCGTTGGGAAGCTTCACCTCCAACAGAGAACTGTCGCCTTGATAAACCAGATGAACCAATTGACCGGAAAATTCATTGAACTGAGTGTTTAGATTGTCTTGATCCCTCAAGACCTTCAGACGTTCCGGCCGGAGCATGAGAAGTGCAGCGCCATGGCGAGAGTCGTTGTGAAGGGTCTTGAAAGAAAAATTGGCAAACTGCGCGATGCCATTTTCAATGTGCACTGGCACAAAAGTAGATTCGCCAATGAACTCTGCAACAAATTTGTTCAGCGGTCTTTCGTAAATGGCGCGGGGCGTATCTAGCTGCATGATCTTGCCAAAATTAATGACAGCAATTCGATCTGACATGGTCAATGCTTCACGTTGATCATGTGTCACGTAGACGGTTGTCATGCCTAATTTTTCATGCAACTGCCGCAATTCAATTTGCATGTGCTCGCGCAGTTGTTTGTCTAGCGCAGAGAGCGGTTCATCCATGAGCATGATGCGAGGCTCAAAGACCATGGCTCTGGCCAGCGCGACCCGTTGCTTTTGACCGCCTGACAATTGGTCGATGCCGCGTTTTCCATAGCCTCCCAAACGCACCATTTCGAGAGATCGCTCGACTCGCTCTTGGGCTTCTAGTCCTTTCACGCCCCTTATCTTTAAGGGGTAAGCCACATTTTCAGCCACACTCATGTGGGGGAATAAGGCGTAATTTTGGAACACCATCCCCACATCGCGCTGATGAGGCGGCACACAGACCATCTCTGTACCGCCAAACTTAACACTACCGCCATCGGGCCTGGTAAAGCCAGCCAATACGGTGAGAAGCGTGGTCTTGCCAGAGCCCGAAGGCCCCAGCAAGGTTAAAAACTCACCACTTTTAATTTCCAAATCAACATGATCTAAAGCATAAGTTGAACCATATTTTTTCGTGATTTTTTCTATGGAAATTGGTAAAGAGGCGTTTTTCACGGGCAAACTTCAGAAATTATTCTGTCAACATGTTTTGATAAAGTTCGGAGGCACGGCCCTCAAACTTGGTATACCAAGCCAAGTCAATCGGCACTTGTTTGACAGAGTTGTCTGGATGCGAAGGCAAAGTTTTGGCATACGCAGGACTAATGGCAGTGCCTTCATAGGCTTTTTTGTTGGTCGGACCGTAAGTGATGTACTTGGTGAATTCAGCCTGGTATTGAGGCTTGCTAATTTCATTCAAGAATCTCATGGCCAAGGCCTTATTGGGCGCACCCTTTGCAACACCAAAGCAGTCGTAATCTAACAAGCCTTGGTTAAATGTGTAAGCGACTTGCGCGCCGTCCTTGGCCACCACATCGAAACGGCCATTCCAGCCTGTGACCATGTCGACCTCGCCATCTTTCATCAGTTGCGCGTGTTGCGCACCTGAAGACCACCAAACAGCAATATGAGGTTTCAGTTCTTTGATTTTCTTAATGGCGCGCTCAATACCGCCCGGTGCTGAGAGCACCTCATAGACCTTGTTGGGAGGCACACCATCTGCCATCAATGCAGGCTCGAGAGCGCCGGCAACACCCTTGCGGTAAGAACGCTTGCCTGGGAATTTTTTCACGTCCCAAAAGTCAGCCCAACTTTGAGGACCATTTTTGCCGTACGTCTTAGTGTTCCAGGCTAACACCGTAGAAAATACATCGCCACCGACACAATGCTCTTGCGTGTAGCCCGGTGCAAATGAAGACACATCGATCGTCTTGTAGTCTAAAGACTCAAGTAAACCTTCCGCCCCAGCACGGGCTGCACTGCCTGAGCCACTGGCAACAATGTCCCAAGTTACGGCACCGGCTTTAACTTTTAACCTTAAGTCTGCAATACCCGTGTAGGTTTCTTCCTTGACGGTAATGCCCAAGGCTTTGGCAGCAGGCTGGAACAAAGCTTTACTTTGGCCTTCTTGGTATGCGCCACCAAAGGAGACAATTGTTAATTGAGCACTTGCGTGACCCGCAAAGGCCATGGCCGCAATCAATGCGCTTACCGATACTATTTTTTTAAAAATTTGCTGTCTCAACATTGCAATTCTCCCTTGATTAAAAAGTCATGAAAACCAACCAGAACCGAAATTTTTTTTGATCACTACCGCTTAAATGTAGAAATTGATTGGCATCCTCAAAAGTGCCATTATCGAAACTCCACCATACCAATTCAACAACACTTTCGCAAGCTTAAATTCGTGCCACCACACTTTTAGTTTTGCAATAACTCCCCACCGCTTCCAGCCCTTTCTCGCGACCAAAGCCAGAGTGTTTATTGCCCCCAAAAGGGACCGAAATACCTCCCGCAAAATACTCATTCACATAAACCTGTCCAGCATCGATCTGTTGAGCCAGTCGGTGCGCTGCACTCAGGTCCTTGGTGAAAACCCCTGCTACCAAGCCAAACTCTGTGCCATTCGCCAAATGAACTGCCTCTTCCATGTCGGCGAATGTTTGAATGCAAAGGACCGGGCCAAATATTTCTTGTTGCACTGCAGCATCAAGCAAGGGCACCCGGTCCAATAATGTGGGCTCGTAGAACCAACCTCTACCTGTGGTGGGGTCGGTCGAAATCTGGCCACCGCAAAGCACCTGAATGCCTCGCGATTTGGCCGACTCAACATGGCCAGATACGCGCATTAATTGCATCTCAGAGTTGACAGGCCCCATGCCTGAATTTGTAAGGCCGTGCCCTAAGTGAATGGCTTTGGTTTTTTTCAAAACCTTTTCAACCAAAGCACCATGAATTGATTCATGCACCAGCAAGCGAGAACCCGCTGAACATATCTGACCGGCATTTTCAAAAATGCCTGCAATCACGTTGTCAGCTGTGAGTTCTAAATCGCAATCAGCCAACGCCACAATGGGCGACTTTCCGCCCAGTTCCAAAAGTAAGTGTGTGATATTGGACGCCGCCACACGCATCACATCCATGCCTGTGGTGACAGAGCCTGTAAACGTGATGTGGTCAACGCCAGGGTGTTTAACCAATGCCGCACCAGCGGCCTGCCCCGTTCCTGTGATGACGTTGAAAACACCTTTTGGCAAACCCGCTTCAATGCACAACTCAGCCAAAATTAAGGCTGTTAAGGGTGTCTGCTCTGCAGGTTTTCCAATGACGGTGCAGCCAGCAGCCAGCGCTGGCGCAATGCCTCTGGCCGCTGTGGACAGCGGGTAATTCCAAGGGATGATGTGCGCCGTGACGCCCAGCGGTTCATTCAAGGTGTAAGCCACATAATCGGGCCCGAGTGGAATACTGATGCCCTGATATTTGTCGCACGCGCCGGCATAGTAATCAAAACAGTTGGCCGCACCGGCCACGTCACCCATCGCTTCATCTAAGCGCTTTCCTGAATCCAGCGCCTCCACAAATGAAAGCCTGTCGGCGTTCTTGCGAATAAGCTCGGCCACATTTCTCAAAAGCTTTCCTCTTTGCGAGGGCGTGAAACGCGACCACTCGCCTTTCAGTGCTTTTTGAGAAGACGAAACGGCACGGTCTACGTCTTCCGCTTGACCTGCTGCGAATTCAGAAAAAACTCGACCCATTCCAGGGTCCCAAGTTGGCATCACTTGGCGGCTTTCTGCTGCAACAGATTGACCCTCCATAAAAAGTGCATTGGGCAGCCCCTCGACCTTGCCAGTTGCCAAATAGTTCTGAATGCTTTTAGCGAGGTCAAAGCTCATCTACTTAACCTCACTGACCTGATAGGTGGCGCGACTTAACCAATCAGGATTGATCTCGACACCCCAACCAGGCCCATCAGGCAATGAAATCGTGCCGTCCTTGATGATGTAAGGCGATTGCACAAACAAGCCTTCCTGCCAAGGGTAATAATCGGCACCTTCTATGGAAAATTCTAAATACTTGCCAGGATTGGGAATGGCGCACAGCAAGTGCATGGTGAACAATGTGATCAAAGACCAGTTGGCGCTGTGCGGTGTACAAGGAAGTCCAGCCGCATGCGCCATCTGTGCCACTTGCATGCTGCGAAGCATGCCGCCCATGTAGCAAACATCGGGTTGCACAATGTCCACAACCTTTGACTCAATCATGTGCTTCCACATTGGCAAGTAGCAATCTTGCTCACCGCCAGTGACATCCAAACTTAAAGCTTCTCGCACTTGTCGAGTTTGATCAAGCTCCCAGTAAGGACAGGGCTCTTCAAAATGCGCAACCCCATTGGCTTCCAAAATTCTGCCCACCTGTATGGCACGTGCCGGTGAGTAGCAACTGTTGGCATCGACCATTAACTCCGCTTGATCCCCCAGTGCTTTTCGCATGGTTGGGATGATTTCTTCAGTGCGACCTTCCCACTCGTCTTGATCTCTGCCGTATTCAGCACCGACTCTAAATTTAAAAGCGGTAAATCCGTCGCTTTCTTGGAGTTCTTGCATTCTTCGCGCTTCATCTTTGGGGGTGATGTCACGTTTCATGGAGGAAGCATAGGCCCTGAGGGGTTTGACATGTCCCCCCAACAATTCACAAACCGGCTTTCCTTGCAACTTTCCTAGCAAATCCCAGACAGCAGTTTCTACGCCGCCCATGGCACGGTACATGTGAGAGCCTGGAAACTTGTGCTCTTTTTCAGGAACCAAGGCCATCAAGCCCGCCATGTCATGAATGTCATGCCCCAAGGCGTAGGGCGCCACCTGACGGTGCAAAATTAGAGCGCTAATGTCGGAATGGTAAGTGGACACCTGCCCCCAACCCTGTGACCCATCTTCCGCCGTGACCCTTGTAAAACCAACAAAGAGGTTGCTGAAGGTTTCAATTCGTTTGATTTTCATGAACAAATGATCTCAAGGCATTGGTAGGGTAAGAAGGTCCATTTTGAACAATGAGTGATACCATTTTGAAAATGAAATGGAGTCAATGATGGTCAAACGTGCGCGTGGTTCTTTGTTACTTTCTATCAAGTTTGACAGGAATTCGCACCAGCCCATTAGCACGCAGCTTTATGTTGCGATGCGAGAATTAATTCTGGCTGGCGGATTTTTAGCGGGAGAGCGTTTGCCTGCAACACGAACCTTGGCCAAAGATTTGGGCATTTCCAGAACCACGGTCATTGAAGTCTTTGACCGGCTTACCTCTGAAAGCTTGGTGACCTCCAAAACAGGGGCTGGCACTTATGTCAGCAAGGCTTTAAGCGCTGAAAGACCCAAACCCGTCGTATCGCGAACCGAACTCCAAAATCAGCGAGCACCTCAACTTTCCAAATTGATGGGGCAAGCCTTTCTTCGGTTCAGTGATCGCAAAAGACTGCCTCATGCGCCTCGCGCTTTCACCACAGCCCTCCCTGCCTTTGATTTTTTTCCCATGGCGCAGTGGGCCAGGCTGTCAGCCAAATACATGCGCGGGTCTCGCGACGACGTCATGGGTTACGGAGACCCTAATGGCGCCGCACAATTACGTCGAGCCATCGCCTCCCATTTGCGAGTCAATCGAGGCATAGCTTGCGAATCTGAGCAAATTTTCATTGTGAGTGGTGCCCAACAAGCCTTCCATTTGATTGGCTCCACCTTGGTCAATCCTGGGGAAAATGTTTGGTTTGAAAATCCTGGTGCTATTGGTGCCAGGAACAGCTTGATTGCTTGCGGTGCAAATCTCATTCCCGTACCGGTTGACAGCGAAGGCTTAAGAGTGGAGGACGCCTTAAGAATGTGCCCTGAATTCAGATTGGCTTTTGTCACACCCTCGCATCAACAACCGATGGGCAGCGTCATGAGCCTTGAGCGACGTTTTGCGCTGCTGAGTGCCGCAGAGAAAGCCGAGGCTTGGATCATTGAAGATGACTATGACGGTGAATTTTTCTTTGGCAGCCACCCACCCCCCACGCTCAAAAGTGTGGACACCGCAGGGCAAGTTATTTATGTGGGCACCTTTAGCAAATCTCTATTTCCAGCCCTGCGTCTAGGCTACATGTTGGTACCCGATAGTTTGGTGGACACCTTTCAAACCATTATGTTCAGCTACCTACAAGGTGTGCCTTCTCATACCCAATCAATGGTTGCTGAATTTATTGACGAAGGTCATTTCTCATCACACGTTAGGCGCATGAGACTCATTTATGAAGAAAGGCATGAAGCTTTAATCCGTTTGGCGCAGCAAAGACTCAGCGGGCTGCTTGAAGTCGAAACGACTCGAAGCGGGCTTCACACCATTGCGCATCTGCCGCGACATCTTTCAGAAATTGAAATTTCCAAAGCAGCCGAACTTCTCAATATCACCGCATCACCTTTAGGCAGGTATGCACTGGCCCCCTTGAAATCACAAGCTTTGGTTTTGGGCTTTGGGGGCGTCAACCCGCAACAAATTCAAGCAGGGGTCGAAGTTTTGGCAAGCGTCCTTGAAAATCAACACAAACTGAAAAGCAAATAAGTTCAGGAACCATTCGTGGTTTGCTAATATCTTCAAAACGGACCTTTCCACCAGACCAATCTCCGTGAAAACTGAGCGTTCAATACCTAAATATTTTGACCGAATTCGATTTCATTGTTGTAGGCGCAGGATCCGCAGGGTGCGTCATGGCCAACCGACTTTCAGCAAGCGGGCGCTTTAACGTCTTGTTGCTTGAAGCCGGCGGAAGCGATCAACGGCTCTGGCTCAAGGTCCCCCTTGGCTACGGCATGTCTTTTTACAATCCAAGCGTCAACTGGATGTATCAAACTGAGCCAGATCCACACTTGAACCACCGATCAGCTTATTGGCCCAGGGGTAAGGTCCTAGGCGGCTCCAGCGCCATCAACGCCATGGTTTTTATCAGGGGCCAAGCTCGTGACTTTGACGATTGGGCCCGCCTAGGCAACTCGGGTTGGTCTTATCAAGACGTACTGCCTTACTTTAAAAAATTAGAAGACAGCCCCCACGGGCCCAGCCGCTCACGGGGCGCTGATGGCCCCATGCGTGTGAGCGATGTATCGAAACAAGTCCATCCTTTGTGCGAGCACTTTTTAAAGGCTGGCGAAGAGCTAGGTATTCAAAGGAACGCTGACATCAATGGCGATTCTCAAGAAGGTGTTTGCATCAACCAAATCACCACACGAAATGGTTTTCGAGAATCTGCCAGCAGTGCTTATCTCAAACCCGCCCTCAGCCGATCCAATTTAAAAATCATCACTCATGCACATGTCTCTCGTGTACTTTTTGAAAATCGAAAAGCAGTGGGCATTGAATACCTCCAAGATGGCATCAAGCTCAGCGTTCGTGCAAGTCGGGAAGTGATCCTCTCAGCGGGCTCCATCAATACGCCTCAAATACTTCAACTGTCGGGTGTGGGGCCTGGACACGTCTTGCAAAAATTCAATATTCCCCTCGTTCTCGAGAGCCCCGCTGTGGGGCAAAACTTGCAAGATCATTTGTGCATTGACTATATCTACAGAGCCAAGGTGCCCACTTTGAACAAGCAATTGGGAAGCGTGTGGGGTCAATTTTGGTCAGGACTGCAATACATCACCAAAAGGCAAGGCCCCCTGTCCTTGAGCATTAACCAAGGTGGCGGCTTCTGTAAATCAACTGAGCAATCTGAGCACCCCGATTTGCAACTTTATTTTTCACCACTCAGCTATCTCAAAGCCACGCCTGGTAAACGGAAATTAACAGCACCCGACGCCTTTCCAGGATTTTTGTTGAGTGCGCAACCCTGTCGACCTGAAAGTCGCGGCAGCATCACGGTTCAAAGTACCGACCCCAAACAGGCTCCAAAGATTTGGCCCAATTCACTTTCAACCCCAGCTGATAAAGCCGCCATGCTTCTTGCTGCTCAGTGGTTACGAAAGTTAGCTGCCACCCCTTCACTAGGAAGCATCATTGACCATGAAATTTTGCCTGGCCCCCAAGTGCAAAGCATCGATCAAATGATGGCTGACATTTACGAAAGAGCATCGACGGTCTATCATCCTGTGAGTACTTGCAGAATGGGAACCGAGATTGAGCATGCGGTTGTAGACTCAAGGCTTAGAGCCCATGGCCTACTGTCCATAAGGATTGTTGATGCTTCCGTTTTCCCCACGCTCACCTCGGGCAATACCAATGCCCCCACCCTCATGCTTGCAGAAAAAGCTGCAGACATGGTGTTAGCAGATCATCAAGATTAACCAAAGGAACGGTTTTCATGTCATCACTTGCTCTCATGGAAAATTGCAAACTAAGTCCGTACTGGTGGGAAAAAACACCCAGGCCAGCTTCACAGGAAAAGGCTTTGCCCAGCGCAGTAGACGTCTTGGTCATTGGCGCTGGCTACACAGGGCTTCATGCGGCGCTGCAAACAGCCAGAGGTGGGCGTTCAACTTGGGTCATCGATGCTGAAGATGCAGGATGGGGATGCAGTTCACGCAATGGCGGGCAAGTTTCTACCAGCATCAAGCCGACTTACGACGCCTTGTCAAAACAGCATGGTCCCAAAAAAGCGTTTGACATATTGAGGGAAGGTCAAAATTCATTGCAATGGATTCAACATTTTGTTGAGTCTGAAAAAATCGATTGCAACTTCCGACAAGTGGGTCGATTTCATGCAGCACACAACGCAGAGCAATACGAGGTCCTTGCCAAGAAGGTAGCAAACCAACCCAAGGGACTTGAAGTCAAGGCGCATGTTGTTCCCCGATCAGATCAAAGACAAGAATTGGGTTCTGATGTTTACTGGGGCGGCGTTGTTTATGAACAGCATTGCTCTGTAGATCCAGCGGCATATCACCAAGGGCTTTTAGAGCGCGCTGTTTCAGCGGGCGTTGAAATCATTTCTAGATGCCCTGCGTTGAACATTCAAAAAACTGGCAATGGCTTTGAAATTCAAACACCACGTGGTGTTATCAAGGCCAAGAATGTTGTCATTGCAACCAACGGCTACACAGGCAAGCTCACGCCGTGGCTTCAAAGACGCGTAATTCCCATCGGCAGTTACATGATTGCCACAGATGCTCTACCACCGGGCATGATGGACAGGCTGATTCCCAAAGATCGAATTGTGAGCGACACACGTCGCGTTGTTTATTACTACCGATCGTCTCCCGATCGCACTCGAATTTTGTTTGGCGGCAGAGTCTCACACCAAGAAACAGATCCTCGGGTAAGTGGACCGAAACTTCACCACGACTTGGCAGAAATTTTTCCAGAATTGAAAAATGTGCCCATTAGCCATTCTTGGTGCGGTTTTGTGGCTTACACATTTGATGAACTCATGCACACAGGCGTTCATGACGGCATGCATTACGCCATGGGCTATTGCGGCGCTGGCGTTGGAACTTCAAGCTACTTTGGCATGAGAATTGGCCAACAAATATTGGGCTTGAAAGAGGGCACCACGGCCCTAGACGGATTGCCATTTCAGACCCGCCCTTTTTACACAGGCAATCCTTGGTTTTTAGCCCCTTCGATTCGCTATTACAGGTGGTTAGACAGTTTTTAAGACCCCGCATTTTTGTCATGAAGCAAACAAACATGCCTTTCTCTCAAGCTCTTGCAGATTTGCCGCTTCAGCCGCCGCGAGGTTCTCTGAATGTTTTCGTAGTCGGGTCGGGCGCTGTTGGACTTTCATGTGCACTCTGGCTTTTAAAGTCCGGACATCGCGTCACGGTGTTTGACCCGAAACCGCCACTTGAAGACATTGATTACCGAGGCGCCTGCAGTTTTGGCAATGCTTGCTCCATTGCCTACGGTGCCGTCACACCGGTAGCGATGCCTGGAATTTTGAAAGATGTTCCTGGCATGCTGACCAATCCGCTGGCCCATCTGTCCATTCAGTGGCGAAATTTTTCTGAATTGATTCCTTGGCTGTTGCAGTTCATACGCTCCAGCAAGTCAGACAGGGTTCTTGAGATTGTGAATGAACTGACTGAGCTCTTGCGGCTGGCGGAAGCTGGCATCTCACCTTTGCTTCAAGAAAGTGGCAGCCAGAATTTAATTCGCAAACGTGAATGTCTTTATCTCTATCAATCTGAAGAAAAATTCCAGCAAGCTCAATACGGTCTTCAATTGCGTGCAAATCAAGGAGTTCGCATGGAGACTCTAGATGCCGCTCAAATTCATGAAAGAGAGCCGCATCTAACACCCGTTTATCACAAAGGTGTTTTATTTTTGGATGCATACAGCTTAGAAAGTCCTTTTGTGTACATGAAGAATCTTGCAAATTGCATTCTTCAGCGGGGTGGCAAATTTGTGCATCAGCACATTGATGAAATTGTGACTGGCAATGATCAAGTCCAACTCAGAAGTCAGGGACTGCTCAGCGAGCACGCAGATCAAGTGGTTGTGGCCGCTGGCGCATGGTCAAAAAAACTATTGCACCCTCATGATCAAGTTCTTCTGAACACTGAGCGCGGGTACCACGTGATGTTCCCAGAATCTGAAAAATTATTGACAACGCCAACATGTTATCCAGAACATGGGTTTTACATGACACCCATGATGGATGGCATCCGTTCAGCAGGCACCGTTGAGCTGGGCGGCCTGGGTGCCGCTCCAAACCTTAAACGTATTGAAGTCATCGAAAAAGTGACTCGGCAATTGATTCAAGGCTTAGGCCCCAGTGGTGACACGTGGCTTGGGCATCGTCCCTCCATGCCCGATTCCCTGCCCGTCATCGGTCAATCACCCCACAACGAAAGAATTATTTATGCCTTTGGCCATGGGCACCTGGGACTTACCTTGGCAGGCATTACGGGCCGCTTGGTCGCTGAAATAGCTGGTGGGCACACCTTGTCTAAAAATATCAATGCACTGCGGCCACATCGATTTTGATCTGCTATTTTCAACCAACACAAAGAACCTAAAACGCAAGGCCTCTCAAAGACCTGGCACACAACACAAGCCCACTGAGGCATAAAAAACTGTGAATAAAGGGCTTGAGATAAGCCGCTTGAATTCGAACTGCCAATTGGTGTCCCAACCACACACCGGCCATGGCAAAAGGCAGAAGCAGCATCAAGCATGTCCACAGCGCGACATCGTTCAAGCCACCTGAAACGCCCACCATACAAAGCGCTATAGAAGACAGACCTATGATGGTCATGGGCATGGTCGCCCTGATTAAGAAGGGGTCTGACAAACGCTGCGCCAACCAAGACATGACGACTGGGCCTGCTGTGCCAAACATCGTTTCAACCAAGCCCATGGCGAATCCAGCGAAGTGCCGCATCGAAGGGCTGAGCTGTACAACCACTGAGGCCCCTTTGAGGCCTCGCCAACCAATGAAGATAACATAGAGCCCCAAGCAAAGAAGCAGGCCATCGCCTTGGGTCATGCGAATGAGCACGATGCCAGCAAGTGCGCCAACAATGACAGAGAGTAGCAAGGGCGGTAATTCTCTCCACATGACTTGCCGGAAATTCAACCCAGTGTGCAAGATGGCAGCAGGCACGTCAATCAGTAAGACCAATGGCACCACCATAGCGAGTGGCCAATCCCACGCCAACAAGGGAACAATGATCAAGGCAGAGCCAAAGCCTGCAATACCCAGAACAAAATAGCCTACAAAAACGACTGCAAACTGATAGAGGCTGGCTTCCATTTAGTTTAAAACACCGTGTGCTACGACACAGGCGGCGTCCACCGTAAAGGCATCGCTGGCAATAGCCTCAACAACTTGCTTAGGTGAAAGACACGCAAATTCACTGACCTCACCGTCTTGATTGGAAGGCGTTGTATCAGGCGGAACAAGCAGGTTGAACACCCACAATGTTTCATGGTGCCAACCCGTTGCCACTGCACGGCAGGTACTCACATGGCCATGAGAGACTGCTGTCAATGCCAAGCCCTCAGAAAGTCCAGCCTCTTCAGCCATTTCTCTGACAGCGCAGCTTTGAAGCGACTCACCCGCTGGTAAACCACCTGCGGCAACGTTGTCCAGCATGCCAGGGTCTGTCGGCTTGTTTAAAGCTCTGCGACCATACCACAAATGCCCTTCATGTGTGAAGCCATTCACATGGACAGCATGGCTGCGCAAACCAAAAAACCTGAAGGCCGATCGCTCCATTTCAAAAGCCGCGGGCAATAGAGGCCGCGGCTCTAAACATCGAGGCCCCGTTCCAATGACATGCTCGTCCCAGAAGCTGAATTTTTCATTGCGCCAACCTGTGACATAACCCAGGTCATGCAGTTGCTTGGCAAAATCAGCCAAAGCTTGGCTTCGAGAAGCATGCGTTCTATCTGGCGTATCCCACAGTAAACCCAGAGCAAGGTCAGTCCAATCACTGCTTAGGTTTTGCAAGGCTTTGGCGTGCAAAGGTGTGAGGTGCCCAGTGGCAGCTTGCGAGCCCCCCAAATACCAAGGGACTGAATCTTCCGGCAAAGGCTGCATCGCCTGCTTCAAGCACCGATGCAACACTTGGATTTCTGAGCCACTGAGAGCGGCCTTGAACTTTTCAATGGCGTTCATGCTGTCCACAAATTCAAGTGAGCCCTAGACACAAGGTCAATGCGCCTGATCCCAGTTCAAGCCCACACCCACTTCTGCCAACAAAGGCACTTTGAGTGTGGCCACTTCAGCCATCCATTTTGGCACTGCAACTTTGAGCCACTCAACTTCATCTTCCGGCACTTCAAAAACCAATTCATCGTGCACCTGCATGATCACTTTGGTTTTGCGTTGCTCTTTGTCTAGACCTGTTTGCACAGCCATCATCGACAGCTTGATCAAATCGGCTGCAGTGCCCTGCATAGGCGCATTGATGGCAGCGCGCTCAGCACCCGCGCGACGAGGGCCGTTGGGCGAATTGATTTCCGGCAAATACAACCGGCGACCAAACACAGTTTCAACATAGCCTTGCGATTTGGCTTGCTCGCGCGTGTCGTCCATGTAGCGTTTCACACCTGCAAAGCGATGGAAGTAACGATCGATGTAATTTTTGGCAGCGCCGTTGTCAATGCCTAAGGCCTTGGCCAAACCAAAAGCACTCATGCCGTAAATCAAACCAAAGTTAATTGTTTTGGCATAGCGACGCTGTTCACTAGAGACTTGATCGGGCGTTAAACCAAACACTTCGGCCGCAGTGGCTTTGTGCACATCCAAGCCTTGATGGAAGGCTTTGAGCAAGGCCTCGTCACTGCTCAAATGCGCCATGATGCGCAACTCAATTTGTGAATAGTCGGCACTGGCAATCAAACTACCGGCAGGTGCCACAAAAGCTTCACGCACTTTTCGACCCTCTGCCGTTCTAATGGGTATATTTTGCAAATTAGGGTCGTTGCTGGACAAACGGCCTGTGACGGCCACCGCTTGCGCGTAATGCGTATGCACCCGGCCCGTTCTAGGCAAAGCCATTTGCGCCAGCTTGTCGGTATACGTACCCTTCAGTTTGGACAAACTGCGGTGCTCCAAAATACGCGCAGGCAGAGGGTAGTCTTCAGCCAGTTTTTCCAACACTTCTTCATCGGTACTGCGCGCACCCGTCGCGGTTTTTTTGATCACTGGCAATCCCAGCTTGTCAAAAAATATTTCACCCAGTTGTTTAGGACTGCTCAAGTTGAAGGGTTGGCCTGCAATTTCATAAGCTTCAGTTTCTAGCTGCAAAATACGTTGCCCCAAGGCTTGGCTTTGTGCGGCCAGTGTCGGGCCATCAATGAGCACGCCATTGCGCTCTATGCGAAACAAAGCTTCGCTGGTGGCAATTTCGATGTCATAGATGGCACACAACTTGGCATCGGCTTGAATGCGTGGCCACAGCACACTGTGCACATCCAAACATTGATCCGAATCTTCGCAAGAGTATTCAGAGGCTTTTTCGACATCGACTTGCGCAAACGAAATTTGATGCACACCTTTGCCGCACATGTCTTCGTAAGTCAAACCGGTGCGCCCAACATGGCGCAATGCCAAACTGGTCAGGCTGTGCGGTTTGTGAACTTCCAGCACATAACTTTGCAGCATGGTGTCGTGTGCATAGCCATGCACCTCAATGCCTTGATTGGCAAACACATGTCGGTCGTATTTAATGTGCTGGCCTACTTTGAGTTTGAGTGGATTTTCAAGCCAAGGTTTGAGCCTGACCAAAACCTCTTTGATGGGCAACTGCACAGGTGCATCGGGGCCTTCATGTTGCAAGGGCACATAAGCTGCTTCACCAGGTTTGACACTCCAACTGATGCCCACCAAATCGGCGCGCATGGCATCGAGCGATGTGGTCTCGGTGTCGATGGCCACACACTCAGCGGCCTCTAACCTCGGCAGCCACGCGTCGAATTGCGCCCAAGTCAAAATGGTTTCATAGTGTTTGTCGCCAGTGACAGTGACAACCGGTTCTGGCTCTGCAAACAAATCGTCATTGGGCACGAATGCCGCTTTGGCAGAGGACTTGCTGGCTGCAGACTCAGGGGCGCCTGCACCACGGCTTCTGACCAAACCTTTGAAGCCATACTTTTCATAAAATGCCAACAAGTCGGCCTCGTTGGGCGGCGCCAAACGAATGGTTTCCAGTGAGGGCAGTTCGGGCACGTAGGCGTTCAAATCGCAATCGGTGCGAATTTTCAAGAGCTGACGGCCCGTGGGCAACCAATCGACCGCCTTGCGAAGGTTCTCACCCACCACCCCTTTGACTTGATCGGCATGGGCCATTAAGTTATCGAGCGAGCCATATTCAAGCAAAAGTTTGACGGCCGTTTTAGGGCCTACTTTTTGCACCCCAGGCACATTGTCGACCGTGTCACCCACCAAAATCTGATAGTCCAACATGAGGCTGGCGGGCACACCAAATTCTTCTTGAACCCCAGCCAAGTCACGGCGCTTGCCATTCATGGTGTCAATGATGGTGATGTGTTCATTCACCAATTGGGCCAGGTCTTTGTCGCCACTTGAAACCACCACCTCAATGCCTTGCGATGAACCCACTGCAGACAGTGTGCCAATCACATCATCGGCTTCTACGCCAGGTACGTCCAAGACTTTCCATCCCATCAAACGGACCAAATCATGAATCGGCTGAATTTGCGAACGCAAATCGTCGGGCATGGGACTTCTGTTTTGCTTATATTCAGGATAAATTTCGTCGCGAAAGGTAGGGCCTTTGGCGTCAAAGACGCACACCGCATACTCTGCAGGTATGTCTTTACGAAGGCGCTCCATCATGTTGATCATGCCTCGGATGGCACCCGTGGCAGGACTGGCGGGGTCGCCCGGCACAGCTCTCAAATCAGGCATGGCATGAAAGGCTCGGTAGAGGTAACTGGAACCATCCACCAGCAAAAGGGTTTTCTTGTCGCTCATACCCCAATTGTGCCTGTCCTGAAGCGGGTTTGCCGAGTCAAAGCCTGTCAAATTTAGCGCCAACACCCTCTACAATCCCTGCATGCATTTCGCCATGCCTTCGGGCGCCTATTCCACCCTTTCGAACCCTCGCTAAGCCATGGCTGTTTTTACGCCCGTTACCCAAGAGCAAGCAGCACTGCTGATGTCCCAATTAGGCTTAGGTGAACTGACCGAGTTAAGGGGAATTGAAGGCGGCATCGAAAACACCAACTATTTCGCCACCACCGATTTGGGCGAATACGTCCTCACCTTGTTCGAGCGTCTCACACACGAACAATTGCCCTTCTATTTGTACCTGATGAAGCACTTGGCAGAAAAAGGCATTCCTGTGCCCAACCCTGCTGCCAATTCAGATGGCGACATTCTGTACACCCTTTGCGACAAGCCTGCAGCCGTGGTCAACCGACTGCTTGGCAAAAGCCAACTAAACCCCCAGTCTGTTCACTGCACAGCGGTCGGCGCCATGTTGGCTCAGATGCACTTGGCGGGTGAAGACTACAACCGCAGCCAACCCAATTTAAGAGGCTTGGCGTGGTGGAACGAGACTGTGCCCGTGGTGCTGCCCTACTTGGAGGAGGACCAAGCTAGGCTCTTGCAAAGCGAGTTGGCCTTCCAAAATCACATTGCTCAGGGTGCCGCTTACAAAGCCCTTCCCAAAGGCCCTGTTCATGCCGACCTTTTTCGCGACAACGTGATGTTCGAAGGTGAAAAGCTGACTGGATTCTTTGACTTTTATTTTGCAGGCAATGACACTTGGTTGTTTGACTTGTCGGTATGCATGAACGATTGGTGCATCGACTTAAACTCAGGAGAGCACGCACCTGAAAGGGCCTTGGCCATGCTGCACGCCTACCAAGAAGTACGGCCCCTGCGTTCCGCCGAGAGACAGCTGCTGCCAGCCATGCTGCGCGCCGGCGCATTGCGCTTTTGGATTTCCCGGCTTTGGGACTTCCATTTACCCAGAGAAGCATCCATGCTAAAACCACACGATCCCACCCACTTTGAACGGGTATTGCGTGCTCGTTTAACTTCGCCCTTTAAGCTCTGGGTATGAAGCTTCAAATCGTTCCTGCCAAGCAGGGTCTGCTCTGGGTCAAACAAGGTATTCGTACTTTCTGGCGCCAGCCACTTGCTCTCACTGGTTTGTTCTTTTTGTTCATGGCTTGGGTTTCTCTCTTGTCCATGGTGCCTTTTATTGGCGCAGCGTTGGCGCTGCTCGTTTTGCCGGCCGCTACTTTAGGGCTCATGGTCGCTACCGAACAGGCAGCCGCCGGAAAATTTCCCATGCCAACTGTCATGTTGGTGGCGTTTCGTGCAGGACAGTTGCGGCTCAAGGCCATGCTGCTTCTTGGTGCCCTTTATGCCCTGAGTTTTTTGGCAGTCATGGCCATTTCAGCCCTCGTCGATGGCGGCGGGTTTGCCAAGGTCTATCTGGCCAATGCGCCCATCACACCTGAAGTGGTCAACGATCCAGACTTTCAGGCAGCCATGTGGTTGACCACCCTCTTGTACGTGCCTTTGTCAATGCTCTTTTGGCACGCGCCCGCTTTGGTTCATTGGCACGGCATTCCACCCGTCAAGAGCCTGTTTTTCAGCGTCATCGCTTGCTGGCGCAATTTAGGTGCATTTGCTGTGTATTTGTTGGCATGGGCCGGCGTGTTTGTGGCGGGCGCCGTCGTTATCCTCCTCATCAGCAGCGCCTTAGGTGGCAACGATTTATCCGCTGCTGTTCTCATGCCGGGCGCATTGCTCATGGCGGCCATGTTTTTCACATCGGTTTACTTTAGCGTGAAAGACTGTTTTGAATTGCCCGAGCCAGGCAGCGAGCACCAAGCGTAAACCATCAATGGTGATGGCCATGTGCACCATGCACATGGCGATGTTCAATTTCCTCTGGAATGGCCGCGCGCACATCCAGCACATTCAATTGGAACTGCAAAACTTGACCCGCCCAAGGATGGTTGCCATCCAACATCACGGTGTCACCTTTGATTTTCAGCACATTGAAAATGGCTTCGCGGCCATCTGGCGTGCGGCCTCGCAATTGCCCCCCTACCTTCACGCCAGGCGGGAAATCTTTCTTAGGCATGGTTTGCAGCAGGCTTTCATCGCGCTCACCAAAGGCATCGGTAGCACTCAGCACCAATGTGGTTTGGTAGCCCTTGTCTTGGCCATCTAGCGCCTCTTCAATTTTGGGCAAGGTGTTTTCATAGCCGCCATGCAAATAAGCCATGGGCTCTTGGGCAGCTTCTAGCAATTTACCTTGCGCATCGGACACTTTGTATTTCAAGGTCACCACGGTGTCTTTTTCAATTTTCATAAAGTTCTCTTCCTTCGGTCCTAAATTATTCCACAGGTGTTAACTTGGCAACCGACAAGGCCAGCCACTTCACTCCATGTCTTGGAAAATTCACTTGGGCTCGCGCATCTGCGCCTGCGCCCTCCACGGCCAAAACCTGGCCCTCACCAAACTTGGTATGAAACACTTTCATGGCCACTTTGACGCCATGCGAAGGCTCTGATTTTTGCACAGGGACAGGCGGACTTTTGTAGGTTTCCGTCGAACTCAAACTGCTGTGCCCCCATGCAGGCTTGGCTTGAAATGCTTGGGCGGGTGAAGTCCAACCGCCGCCAAGCCCAGTCGCAAAGCCAGGGTTCTTGGGCGTAATCCATTTCAAACATTCCTCAGGCAACTCATCCAAAAAACGGCTCTTCAAGTTATACCGAGTCTGTCCATGCAGCATGCGCGTTTGAGAATGACTGAGGTACAAACGTTTGCGCGCACGCGTGATGGCCACATACATGAGCCGGCGCTCTTCTTCCAAACCGTCAAAGTCGTTCATGGAATTTTCGTGAGGAAACAAGCCCTCTTCCAAACCCGAGATAAACACCGCGTCAAACTCCAAGCCCTTGCTGGCATGCACCGTCATGAGTTGAATGGCATCCTCGCCCGCTTGCGCTTGATTGTCCCCCGCCTCCAAGGCCGCATGCGTTAAAAAGGCCGCCAATGGCGACATCACTTCGCCATCTTCTGCATTGGGTGCCATCTCTGAAGCTGTGGCCTCAGCATCGCGACCAAAACCTTCTTGCGTGACAAAGCTTTCTGCAGCGTTGACCAACTCTTCCAAGTTTTCAACGCGATCGGCACCTTCTTTTTCAGTCTTGTAATGCTCAATCAAGCCCGTTTTTTCGAGCACCAATTCAATGATCTCGCGCAGTGTCATGCCTGGCGTTTGCTCGCGCATGACATCGATCATGGCCACAAAGCCTGCCAACTTGGCGCCTGCTTTGCCGGCTGTGGTGCTGACCGCATCGTGCAAAGAACAGCCCAAGCCTTTGGCAGTATCTTGCAATTGCTCCACACTGCGAGCGCCAATGCCGCGTGGCGGGAAATTGACAATGCGCAAGAAACTGGTGTCGTCGTTGGCATTTTCTAAAATGCGCAAATAGGCCAAGGCGTGTTTAATTTCAGCTCGTTCAAAAAATCGCAAGCCGCCGTACACCTTGTACGGCACACCTGCATTGAACAGCGCAGTTTCCATGACTCGACTCTGCGCATTGCTTCGATACAGCACGGCGACTTCTTTGCGCGTCAAACCATCGCCCTTGACCAATTGGCGAATTTCATCGACCAACCACTGGGCTTCTGCAAAATCGCTGGTGGATTCATACACACGCACTGGCTCACCCGCACCTTGGTCGGTGCGTAAGTTTTTGCCAAGTCTGTTTTTGTTGTGACCAATCAGCGCATTGGCCGAATCCAGAATGTTGCTGTAGCTTCGATAGTTTTGCTCTAGCTTGATTTGGTGCTGTACGCCAAACTCGCGCACAAAGTCGGCCATGTTGCCCACTCGCGCACCTCGAAATGCGTAAATACTTTGATCGTCATCTCCGACAGCCAACACGGCGCTGCCCTGCTCTGCGGGCAAACCTGCAATCATTTTGATCCAGGCGTATTGCAATTTGTTGGTATCTTGAAACTCGTCAATCAGCACATGTTTAAAACGCGAGCGGTAATGTAATCGAATCGCGTCGTTGTCACGCAGCAACTCATATGAGCGCAACATCAACTCACCAAAGTCCACGACACCCTCGCGCTGGCACTGGTCTTCGTAGAGTTGGTAGATGTCTACTTTGCGGCGGGTTTCATCGTCGCGCACATCCACATCTTTGGGACGCAATCCGTCTTCTTTGCAACCGGCAATGAACCACATCAATTGCTTGGGTGGAAAACGCTCATCGTCTACGCCGTGCTGTTTGCACAAACGCTTAATGGCCGACAGCTGATCCTGCGTGTCTAGAATTTGAAAAGTTTGCGGCAGATTGGCCATTTTGTAATGGGCCCGCAAAAACCGGTTGCACAGGCCATGAAATGTGCCAATCCACATGCCCCTGACATTCACTGGCAACATAGCCTGAAGCCGAAGCATCATCTCTTTGGCGGCCTTGTTGGTGAAGGTCACCGCCAACACGCCACCCGAACCCACCTGGGAGGTCTGTAATAACCAAGCAATTCGGGTGGTTAATACCCGGGTTTTGCCAGACCCCGCCCCCGCCAAAATGAGGGCCGATTCAGAGGGGAGCGTGACAGCCCTCAATTGCTCTGGGTTCAGATTGCTCAATAGGGGCGTTTGGTCGTACATCCCCCAATTGTAGAAACTCCTGACGCTTAGTTTTGAAATTGCAAAACAAAACGGGTAGAATCAGCCACCGGGCCCAAGATTCTTGCGCCCGGTTTTTTTTGCCCAAAAAAAGGCACTCAAAACCGGCCAA
>Ga0214921_10001481_pt1 | contig 39947 bp, 48 predicted proteins | sample LL1505_MetaG_FD_177992 | JGI IMG/M metagenome (GOLD analysis project Ga0214921, IMG submission 177992) | Freshwater microbial communities from Lake Lanier, Atlanta, Georgia, United States - LL-1505 | ecosystem: Environmental > Aquatic > Freshwater > Lake | place: USA: Georgia | collected...
TAATAATTCTTTTGTTTTTGTATTTAAAATATCATCATAAAGAATCTTATTCATAATTATTTCTTCATTTGTTTTCAATGGTTCATTCGTGATTTTAGAAATTGATTCAGTGATTGATGATTGTATAGAATGATTATGGACATTTTGAGCATCATTATAAATCTCAAATATTTCAGGATTCCTAAGCCTATCTAAGAAACGAATGACTTGCGGAGACATATATTCAATTTCATTATTCCTATAATAAAATGTTAGCATTCGTCTACAATTAATAATTTCAGTAGGGATTGCTTTGATTTTATTATTAGTAACATCAAATATTTCCAAATTTGTTAATTTCCCAATTGTTATAGGTATCTTTTTAATTTTGTTATTTGTTAAAAATAGAACTTTTAATTTTAGAAGTTTTTCAATTTCATTAGGAATTTCTTTAATTTCATTATAAGTCATATAGAGAATTCTTAAATTTGTTAATTTAAAGAAATCTTTTGAAATAGTTTCAATATTATTATAATCAATATCTAATTTTATCAGAGAACCAATCTCATAAATGGCTGATGGAATAATTTTGATATTGTTTGTTTTCAATCCTAATGATGCCAAATTAGTCATGTTTTTCATCTCTTCTGGTAATTCTAAAATATTATTATCAGATAATTCTAATGTTTCTAAATTACATAGATTACCTAATTCACTAGGAACTTCGCTAATCTCATTATTTTCTAAATTTAAATATTCAAGTTTTGTCAAATTCTTCATTGTTTTTTGGATTTTTCTTATTTTATTAGATTTTAAATTGAGAAATTCTAAATTTATTAATGAACCAATATGATGACTAATATTTCTGATATTATTTGATGCTAAATTTAAATAAGTCAATTTTGTCATTAAATGAATTGATGAAGGAATTTTTGAAATGTTATTATGAGCCAAGTATAATTCTTCTTCATCTAAGTGATATTCATTTAATGAAATTTTCTTGATTCTCTTAACTTCCATTGTATGAAATAACAAAAAAAATAATAAATATTCATTTTTTTTATTCTTCTTGAATTACATATAGATTTTCCTTAAATATAAACTCCATTTTGCGCTCTAAATAATAAGCTTCAAGAGGTGTAATATCAGGAATTTCAACAATCATTTCTCTAATCGTTTTATTAACCTTCTTACAATTTACAATCTTATAAGATTTGTCAGTAGTATCATGAATATCACTAATAATTCTTTCATATTCATGATAATTCTCAAAGAATTGTAATAGAATTGACTTAATGATTTGAGCCATAATTTTATATTTTTAATTATAAATCATTTTTTATATTATTCTTCAAATATAGTTGATAAATTCATTTTGAAACTTCCTTTTTTCTTTCTTTTTTTATTAATAGTTTTCATTTCAATTTCTTTTCTATTTATTTCTTTTTTCTTTTCTTCATGACAAAAAATACCAAAACAAGTTAAAAAAAATATTTTAATACTTTCTGGTGTTATTATCATTATAATTATTATTTTATAATTTTTTCACCCCATTTATTTAAAGCATCTTCATAAATCATTTCAGGTTTATTTAATTTTTTATTTACAATATTATGTAAATCAATCGTTTTATAAAATAATTCTAATGGTTTATAATAATAATTATTATCTAATTTATTATACCATCCAACATATTCAGCCGAACATAATTCGCATGGTAATACTAAATGTAAATTTTTTATTATTTCTAAAACTTTATGCGATTTAGTATTTACTAATTCTAAATTATCTAATTCATTATCAATAAAAGCAATTGAATGTAAGTAACTCCACATATGTTCTCCCCATAAACATTTTGCTTTATATATAACTGGTTGTTGAGAAGACATTATTATTTTAATAATATTTTAATTTGCTGTTATTGTTATATAACCATCATCAGCATTTGTACCAACATAAGTAAATGTATTTATTGAATAACTACTACCACCTCCACCTCCGCCTCCACCACCTCCACCACCATAACAACCTCCACCACCACCTCCACCTCCGCCTCCACCACCTCCATTATAACCACCTCCGCCACCAAAACCACCTTGACCACCATAACCATACCAACCATTAGCACCATCAGCACCTTTTAATCCACCACCTCCAAAACTTCCAACAGAAGAACCATATAAAGAAGCATTATTCCAAGATGAACCAGCACTTCCTCCTACTCCTGCTTTTGCGCCTGCTATATATTGACTTGAACCTTGTCCTGGATCAACGCCGTCACTACCAGTTGAACCATTAGTATTCACAGCACCACCACCTCCACCGCCACCACCATAACAACCTCCACCAGATCCTCCTCCATTACCAACAGAAGCATTTGCTCCACCACTAGAACCATTAGCACCAGCACCACCTGCACATATTAATAAATTATTAACAGTATTAATAGTTTTACCATTAAAAACGAAAGACCCTCCTCCACCATTACCATTAAGTCCTTTTTGACCAACTATCAATGTTAATACTTGACCGATTGTCAAACTTGCACTCATACTAATAATATAACCAGTTTGTCCATATTGTTCGCCAGCACCAGCAATAATTATTGTATAAGTTCCTGTTTTTGGAACAGTCCAATATTGTAATCCATAATAAACATTAAAAAAATTAACATTTGTAATCCAAGAATATGAACTATAAGCAATAAAAGCATTTGATAATGTTGGTCCAATTGATCCAGTAGCACTGGCATTTGTAAATGTAATAGTTGTAAATGAATATAATACATTTAATGTGAATGATATTATCACACAACCTGCTGTACCATTTTGCCCATTTGTCTTATCATTTGAATATCCTCTTCCACCACCGCCATAATTATTTTGTCCTAAACCATTTACACCAGCATCAGCTGTTGTTACACCACCAGCTGCAGGAGCACCAGCGCCACCTCCTGCGTAATATGTTGCTGTACCAGTAATAGATGAATTATAACCATTACCACCATTACCATAACTTAATAATGTAGAGCCTGACATAGAACCACTAATACCATTTTGTCCACCACCAGCACCACCACCAGATACCCACCATGAAGAACCACTATTAAAAAAACCAGCTCCACCTGAATAATTAGTTACAACACCATTAATATTAGCTGATGTGCTTCCACCATTAGCGGCGTGAAATCCACTAGAATTTGTTGATGCTGTATCACTTCCACCACCTCCATTTGCTATTAATAGATTTGTACTATTAAATTGTATAATAGATTGATTTCCAGATGCTCCACCATTTCCATTTGTGCCTGAATTATATCCAGCTCCCCCACTACCACCAGAACCAACTACTATTGTATATGTACCAGCATTAAAAGTATATTTAGAATTATAATAAACTCCACCACCTGCACCACCAGAACCACCAAAACCTCCTCCACCACCTCCTCCACCACCAACTATTAATACTTGACAATCAACACTGTACGGAAATGTAATAGTATTAGTGCCAGTAGTAGAAGTAAAAATATAGTAATATATATTTGTTGATGAAATATTTGAAAAAGATGTTATTGTAACCCCATTTGATACAATCGTAGGTGATTTTAAATTATATGGTAATTTAATTATGCAAATTCCGGCACTTCCTCTGCCACCTGCACTAATAGAACCTCCTCCACCACTTCCTGTATCATTCATAGCATCACCTCCGTTTCCATTTCCATTTCCTTGACCACCAATCATAACAGTTCCACCATAACCACCTGTTGGATTTGCTCCTCCATTTGTTGAACCACCTCCGCCAGCCGCATAATATGTAGTTGTTCCTGTTATTAGACTACTAAAAGCAGCTCCGCCTGTTCCTCCATTATCAGAATTAACACCAGCACCACCAGCACCACCTCCACCACCAGAAGCAAAAGTAGTAGTGTTTCCAGTACCACCATTATTACAATAGCCATAAGTACTGGATAATCCTGTTGTTCCTGTTTTTTGAGCACTTGCTGCTGGTGTAGGCATCCAACGACAACCACCTGCAGCATTACCCGCGCCTGTACGATTAGCAGTTCCGTTAAAAGCAGTTGATTGTCCATTTCCCATAGCTCCGCCAATAGCTCTTAATATAACATTATTGCCACTATCAAATATAGTAGAATCAGTTCCATTAATAGTAATAGTATCTAATGATCCCTGCATATTCAATCCACCAGAACCAACGCGTATTTTATAAGTTCCATTTAATACTAAATTAGCAGATGCTGGAACATAAACAAGACCACCTGCTCCACCGCCAGCACCTACCGAGTAACCTCCTCCACCACCACCAGCAACTAATAAAACTTCAACAAGTTGATTATTTATAGTAATAGTATAATCAGTATAATTTGCAGTAGTAGCCAGATTATATTGTGTTGCTGCTTTAAATATATAACTATATCCTGTATTATATATTATTTGTGAAGCAGATGATGCTGGTTTTAAATTATTATTATAAAAATAAAACTTGCTTACTTTTGTTTGAGTTTTTAATGGAGTTGAAAAAGCTAAATTTTGTAATGTATTAAAACTTTGTTTACCACTTAAACCTAATTCGTTTGTAATAGTACTTGCTTTTAAAATACCAATATCATTAACAGGCATGTTTATTATTATAAATCAAATAAATATTAATTTTTTAGATTTATAAACAATTTTCATAAAAAAATGATTTAACTTTTAAAATTAATACAAATATCCAAAAAAACATGGATTTTTCAATCAGTCTGATTGTTGGTATTTCGCAAGCCATCATATTTAATCCGATTGACAAAGCGATTTATACATCTATTATCACAAATACATCAATCTTTAATAAATCAAATTGGAAGAAGCCATTTGCGGGTTCTACAAACAACATTTATACGAGAGTTATTACAAGTGGATTGTATTTCTATTTGATTGACTACACAAAACATCTTGATACATATCAAGCCTCTTTAATTATCAGTCTGACAACATCATTAGTTCTCAATCCATTTAATGTTATCAAATACAGATCTTATGGGAATAATACATCAACTTATAGTTCTCTTATTTCAACCTATAACAAATATGGTATGAGATTTGTGAAGATTGGATTATCATCATTGATTATGCGAGACTTTGTTTTCAATATGGTATATTTGAATTACAGGAAAAGTAACAATGAACTGATGTATAACTGTGCTGTCATTTGTACGGCAAGCATTATTTCATCACCATTTCATTTCATCCGCAATATGAAATATAACAATGATGAATCTGTTTATAGTATTGCGAAGAATTTCATGGATAACTTCAAGACAACTAAAAACAAGGCTTCTTATATCATCAAGCAGTTTGGTATTGGTCATGGAACACTTAGAACTGTCGCAGGTGTTTATGCTGGTCAGGTTATGTATTCGTCGTTGAAGGAAATTGTACGATGATTATCATGCGCATTATATAAAAAATAATTTTTTTATTTAAGAATTAGGTGACATAATAAAATAATAATATTTTTTGTGGAAAAACGATGACAACTCTTGAAGATATCATTAACGAAGTTTATAATAAATGTCAAGGTGATAATAACAACTATGCGAATGTTTTAATTGATATTCTTAAACAAAAACATATGTGGCCTGTGATCAAAGTTAAAAAATTTAAAAATAATAATAATCTATGCCTTCTTCATAACTCTTATAAAAGAGATGATGTAAGTGAATTTCAAGAGTTATATGATAGATGTAGAAGTATTGTTTTGGATTTTTCAAGAAGTATTGGTAATAATGTTGTAATTTCTATTAGCAATAGTGTTCCAATTCGTTCAACAGTTCAAAATTATGTTAATACTATTTATGAACCAACTGACAGATGTTCAATGGCATTAGATGGAACATTGATTACTGTTTATTTTCATGAAGGTATTTGGTATTTTGGAAGTTCAAGTTGTCCAGATATTAATTCATCAAAATTTTCAAATAAAGATAAAACACATGGTGTAATGTTTGATGAAATTTTATATGAAATTTATAAAAATAATGTTGATATTGCTGATCCAAATATTTCATCCATTTTAAGAAACTTATTTACATCTCAAAATCTAAATCCACTATATTCATATGATTTTGTTTTAGTTCATCATGAAAATAAACATATTATTGATTATACACCAACATTAGGTGTTAATTATAAATTTCTATTTCACATTAATACTAAAAATCGTATTACTTTAATTGAAGAAAATATTGATAATCAGCCATTCATCAATAATGGTGTCAAATATCCTGTTATTTATACAACACCACAAGAAGCAATTGTTTCATTAAATTATGAATGTAATTATGGAATTATTGTAAAGAAAAATAATAAGATTTATAAAATCAGCAGTGATGTTATTTTACATAAAGAAGATGTAAATGCCTATAATCATAATAAATGGTATAATATTCTTTATGTGTATATGCTTCAAAAACAGAATTATGATGTTCATAATTTTATTGCTGAATTTTATCCATCAGATGAATTTCCCATTAATACAGGTGTAACAATTAATATGATTTTTAATGTTATTAAGAAAATTTTATATAATCTTTATATTGCTACAACCAAATATTATCCTAAATACAATCGTTTTAAGACTGATCTTAATATGGATAGAACACTAAATCCTCTTATTAGATTTCATCTTGCCCAATTAAGACACCAACAAACAACGATTTACAAAAAGAAAATTATTACCGAAGATAATGTATTTAATTATTTGTGTCATTCAAATAATATTAAAAATATTCAAAAATTAATTAACCATTTTGCTACTGTAAATGGTTATGATATTATGCCAGAATTAATTGTTGAATTTGCTGGACTTTCCAATTTACTTGAAAATAATTAAAAAGTACCTACTATATCATCTTTACCTTCAAAGAGTTCATATAATTTATTAGCAAATGGTCTATTTCTTGTCCAGCTACTAAATTTAATTTGATAAACACCAAGACTTGTTAAAAAGTTTAATAAGGCTTGTGCTAAAAATTTCTTTTTAACTTCATTATCTTCTTTTTTTATTTCTTCAAATGCTTTTTCAATATAAGTATTTGTAAAATCAGTTCTATCAGCTTCTGTGTCTTCCCATTTAATAATACGACTTAATGACAATGGATGTAAATATATTTGTTCTTTTTTCGTTTTATTTTGAAGAATAATTGATTTACAATTATTATTATTTTCACCACATAAACTCTTTATTTGATTTGTAATAAAACCATTAATTATTTGTTTATTTGGATTAGTTAATACAGATTGATTTATAATTTCTTCATTTTTTTTAGCATATTGAGTTACTGATATTCTTCCTTCTTGATTTAACATTTTTTCACAATGATTTCTATTTATATATTTAATTATTGAAATATACATTTGTAAATAATTAAATATATAACCATCTTTATATAAATCTTTATAGATATTATCTAAATATTTTTTATTAGTTAAATCTTTTTCAGTAATACCACTATTTAAAATAGCAAAACGTAAATCCTTGACAACAAATATTTCATTTATTAATTCGTGAACATATTTATTTAATTCAGTTATTGTATCACTATAACTTGCGAGTTTTCCAATAGTTTTGCTCCAAAAAACACATAACTGTTCATAAATATCATTAATTATTTCATTATTTGGAGTAGTAGCAATAAAGAAATTTTCAGGTAAAAAAGCAAAATCTTTATATATTTCTTTATGTTTTATATATTCATTTTGAACAGGAAGAACATTTTCTAATATTTTAGTGAATTTTACACTATCTTGTAGATCATTTAAAGGTTGGATTAATATCTCTTCAACCATGAAACTTGGTGTATACATAGCAAAAAAGATAACATCTTCTTTTCCTTTTAAATAAATATCAAGAGATGTTATTAAGAAAGTACTTAAATCAATCCAAAAACCACCAAACTTTTGTAATAAATAATATCGTATAAAATCTGATTTATGTGCTCCTCCTATATGTCTATTTTCAAAAACTTCATATAATAATTTCTTTTTTTCAACATCTGTTTCTTGTTCAAATAAATCATATAATTGTTTGACAGTAGTTATTATTTGTACGTTCCATGAAGGATGGAGATGTCTTATTCTATCTTCAAAAAATTTCATTTTTCCTTCTAATTTCCCATCACCATTTGAAGTACCAATTTTATTTGGATTAATAAAATTTAACCATAAACCCCAAATTATTTTAGGAACTTTTGAATCTAAATTTTGTTTAGCAGTTAATGATTTTCTTAATACTGGTTTTCTATTTAAGCTTGATACTCTTGATGATACTCTTGATGGTGATCTTGATAGTGATCGTTTTGATTTAGATTTAGTACGTCTAGTAGTTCTTTGAGTTGAAAAACTATCTTTTTGTTTAGGTTTTAATAATTCACGTGCAGATTGTGAAACTTTTAAAGCATCTAATTGTTTTTGTAATTTTTCAATACGATTCATTATTCTAAATATACAAAAGATTAAATTAAACTTTCTTAAAAATTACCCAGCGATAGAAGAAACTGAATGTTTTTGATAATTCATTTGTATCAAATTCTTTTAAATCATTCTTATATTCTGGTATTCTCCAAGCTTCTTTTAAATTATATTTACTCTTATAAATATCACTAGAATCATCGTTTTCAAAATCTTTCTTTATTTTTTCAAAGGTTGCTGAGAAAAGCTCAGTATCTAGTAATTCAAGATTAAATTCTCTTGCTTTTCTTACTAAGAAATTGAAATCAACTAAGAATTCAGTAATTAATTTTTGTGTATTTTCAATGAAAACATCAATTTTTCTATTATAATGGTCTTCATCTGTATATTTCTTAATAATAGCCCATACAGGAACGCTATATTCATCAAAATCTTTTCGTCCTTCAATAATTCCATTTGAAGATTTATTTAATTCTGCTTCAACACTTGAACCATCCATTAATGTAGCGAAGAATAAACCATCTTTTTGAAGATTATCACTAACATTATGAAGGAACTGTTCTAATTTAGTTTCGGTTTCAAAGAAATAATGAATAGCATATAGACATGATACAACATTAAATTTATCTTTACATCTTCCAACTAGTGCGCGTTCATATGGTTCAAAGTTTTGTCTTTTTTGAATTGGATTCATTATTAATTTTAATAATTCTTTACTTTCAGGATCAATTGCTGCTTCACCTGATTTAATATCAAGTGTACAATCACCAACAGCAAATGCCATATCAATAAATGAAAAGTTTTTACCTTTTCTTTCATTATATTCTAATTGTTTTTTGTATCTAAATATTAATTTAGAATAAGAACCTTTTGGAGAATAAATATTATTTTTAACTAAATCAATTCCTAATATAAACGCATAATCAGAATTTTTCCAATTTACTAAATCACTTCCTTGACCGCAAGCAATTTCAAGTAAATTACCTCGCGAAACTCCTCTATTATAAGCATTCTTGAATTTATTTGGTTTATTATATAAATGACTGTTAATTAATCTATGAAATGCCAACATACTTCCTGAGATTTTAATGAAAGGTAGATTGCGTTCATAATAGACATCATCTGTTTCTAGAACATTATCATCAATCACAACATCTTCAATCTTTTCACCATTACCAACAATAGTTTCAGCTGATATCATATTATGAATAGTATCCCAAGTATCTAATGCGACTTGAAGACTATTTGCAGTCTTATCATAAATACCTTTGTTGTGAATACGTGTTTTATCAGTTCTTAGACGGATTGGAATCCATCTTTTTTCAATGATGTCATATCTAAACTCAACAATTGTATCTGTTTCAATTTTATCATTATTCTCTGCTCTAACTTCACCAGAAGTATTAATAGGAATATAGGCAAATTCATTATCAGTAAAATAATATTTATTAGGAACGAATAATTTAAATACAGATTTCTCAGTTCCTTGTAAATATTCATTTAAATCATTTATATTATTATATTTATATCTGATATTTAAGACATTTTTAATAGAATATTCATTAAGTAAGTTTTTATCAGCAACATATAAACCGAATTTACGATACTTTAAACCATCTTTCTTAACATCACTAATGTATTTAATTAAGAAATCAACAGTGTTTTGTTCTGGTGGTTTCCATTTAAAGACACTATTCCAAGTCATATCAGTTTTAATTTCAACAGGCATAGAAGGATAATATGAATATACTGCCAATTTAGCAGGCGTGAATATAAGACCATCAATATCATAAGGAAACTTAGTAGGATTATCCATAATTGATCTGCTATCTTTGAAAATTTCACCTGAATATTTGTGTTCTTTTACCATGAAGTCAATTGAACTTTTTGAGACATCTAATAACTTAGTTATTTTTTGCATTTCATTATAACGATTCTTATTTTTAGCATCAATTAAAGGCAATGATGTTAATTTTTCGCCATTAAGAAAGTAAATATCAAACGCTGCGAATAAATTTCTTTTAACACCATCAATTCGTTTATTACAATGAATATATTCGCCGTCAATGAGAGAATTATAAGCACCTTTTTTGGCAATTATTCCAGTTCCTTCAACTCTTTTTGAACTATCTATGGTATAAACTTTTCCTTCATTATTAACATACAATGATAAACGTTCACCGTCTGCTTTTTCAGTTACAGTATATCCTCTTAAAATGCTAACAACACCATAGTTATCAGGATTTGCTAAATTAATCTTTTTTAAAGCAACTGGCTTAGGTGTTAATAAATAAACATTAGTATCATCTTGTTTGAATGTTTTAATATCAACTAGTTGTCTATAATCTTCTAATACCAATGCTTGTTGTTTTTTCGTTAAAACTACTTTGGATAAAAATAATGCTTGAATTGTTTTAATGACACTTTCAAGAATATTATCGGGGTTTAGAACAATTAAATCAAATTCATAATAAATATTAGTAAATTTACATTTCTTCATAGTTGTAAACTTATTAGCATTATCTTTAATAACTCTTCCGATTGCTATAATACCATCAGCAATATCATAATAAAATTCTTTTATTAGTTTGAATGTCTTTAATTGGTCATCCCAATTGTCAATCTCTTCTTCATTAGTTCTTTCATAAATTGAAAAGTCTAAGTTAACATCAAATAGGTCACTAACTTTATCGTTTTCACTTAAAATATTTTTACTCCATGTATGTTCAGTCAATTTATAATTATTAGTATTTGAATATAATAAAATATTTTTCATTTTATTGACAGTCAGAATAAGACCATCATCATTTTTAACTTCTAAATATTCGTCTTTAATTTCTTCATTATAAGAAAATCTGAGGGAATTTATAAAATTGTTAAATTCATTTTCACTCCAAATACCATTATCATTAACAATATGAATTTTTAATTGATTTGTATCAGTCATTAATGTTTTCATTTTTTGAATTGAAGTAAATATAACTTCATCTTTTGAAATTTCCATGTTTTTAATCTAATTTATATATATAAATAAATCAATTTTTTATATAAATAAAAAAATTGAAATATTTATATCATATATATAGATTGTAATGACAGCAGAACTTTTTATTCCGATTAAATTTAGAACCACCATTATTTTAACACCAAGTGAAATTAACAGGGACTATGAAACAACTATTTTAACAAAACTAAAAAATAATTACGAGAGTATTTGTTCAAAATATGGTTATATTAAAAAAGATACTATTAAAATTATTAAGCGTTCTGTCGGTCAATTAAAGAAGGAACATTTTAATTCAAATTGTTATTTTGACGTGATTTGTATTGCTGAAATTTGTAATCCTGCTCAGGGATCTATTATCAAATGTAAAGTAAAAGCCAAAAATTCATTAGGAATTTTAGCAGAAGGTTATTATGATAATATTCCAATTCTTCAAATTATTATTCCAAAAATTTCAGCAGGTATTCAATCTGAAATTAATATTGATACAATTAATATTGGCGATGAAATTAAAATAGAAGTTTGTGGAAAGAAATATCAATTGTTTGATAAACATATTTCTATTATCGGGAGAGCCATTAAAAGTAAAGATGAATATATTAAAAATTCAATTGTTGAAGAAATTGATGAAAATGACGGTGTTATTAAAGATATTGAAGAAGATAACTTAGATGAGGTTTATGAAGAGAATGAAAGCACTAAACCAGAAGAAGAAGATGATGATGACGATGATAAGAAAACAACAGGTGGCGCAGATGAAGAAGAAGAATTAGACGATATATTAGCAGAAGAAGAATTTGACGATGATTTAGAAGATCTTCCAGTAGATGATGACTTAGATGATTAACAAAAATTAATTGTCGCTATCATCATTAATATTGATGAGTTTCATTGATTTGTGTAATTCAATTAAATCAATGACATTATCATTTTCATAGCATTCAATTACAAATGATTTCAAATGAATCAAATCTTTTTTTGATATTGATTTTTGTCTAAGAATAGAATTAAATTTTTCATCAATGTCTGAAAGGAAGTTAGGCATTGTATGTATGATATTTTTTTTCATCTAAATCAAAAATCATTTTTTTATAATTTTAGTTTAAATATATATAAAAATATTTAATAATATTTAAATAATGTTAGCAAAATTTGTAAATAAATATATGTTTATATCATTGTCATACGGTATGGTAAGAGGATTTTATTATAATTATAATCGTAAAGATATTTGTAATAATGATAAATATACTACAATTCTAGCAACAGCATTAATCAATCCTGTATATATTGGTTATTCTATTCAACATGATTATAATAACTTTAAATTATATTATAAAAATGAAAAGACTATTGAAAAAGATTGGTGGTATGGTTGAAAAAAAATGATTTTTATTTTTACAATTTTATTATTGTTACAAACATGAAAAATAATAAGATTCCTTGTTCAAATATTTCAACTGAAACTTATACTGGAAAAGAACAATCACCTAAAAGATTTGGTTTATCCGCTGAAGGTTTTGAAATTAATTATGAGAAAGAAGGATATGACAAACAGATCTGGTCAGTTCAATTGAAAAACAACCGTAAAGTATGGGTAAGAAATTCAAATCGTGTTAATATTACACACGAAGAACCAATTATTAATAGTCATATTATTCCGCAATTAGTTGAAGAACATGCTTCTGATATTGTTGAGGAAAAGGAAAAAGAAAATGAAACAATTGAAACAACAACAGTAATTCATAATGATAATTCGGTAACAACATCAAAAATTGAAAAAAAGAAAACAGATTATAATATTTTTATTAAATATTATTTGGATAAATTAAAGGCAGAAAATAAAGATAAAACAACAAATAAAGTATTATTTAGTATAGCAACCGAAGAATGGGCAAGACTTAAAAAAAATCCTGATGAATTGAAAAAAATTATGGCAACTATTAAAAAATAATTTATCTATTTTTAATATAAATATAAATTAGAATATGGAAGAATATAAAATTGTAAATGATAATGGGACAACAATTAAATGGTCATCTATAAATAATAATGATTATTATTGTCTCTTATATCAGAATAATAATCAAAAATATACATTTACACCATCTACTGATTTAAATTGTGAACTTTTTATGATTGGTGGTGGAGGTGCTGGTGGTTATTTTTTTGGCGGTGGAGGTGGTGCCGGTGCTGCTTATACAAATAAAAATTATACTTTCTCAAAAGATAATACGTATACTTTTACTATTGGCTCAGGCGGTACATGTTCTATTGATAACATCAGTAATTTATTTAACAATGGACTTGTATTAAAAGTTTTTAATGTCACACAACAAACATCACCTAAATTAAATAATTTTGAATTTAGTAATGATGATTATTCAAGTATAAATGTTCCAGCTTATACTACATCATCAACTTATATCGTCAACACTGTTAATTTAAATGCCGATTTACTTCATAATAACACTCTCTATGTATGGGATGGTTATATTAAAAGTTCAGTATCTGGAAATATTAATTTTGAAATTGAGAGTGACTTAAAAACATTTGTATGGATTGATAAATATATTTTTAATGATACTAATACTTTCATATCAAGTTATAATATCAAAGATATTAAAACTATTGAAATGAAGGAAGGTATATTTTATAAAATAAAAATAATTGTCTATGCTGATGCTAATATAAATTCTAAAAAATTTAATTTGAAATGTGATAATTGTACTTTTTATAATTTTAATTCTGCTAATGAAATTTATAATTATAAAAAAGCAACTGAAACATTAATATCAGTTAGAGATAAAAATAATACCATTGTTAATAATCTACGTTGTATCGGTGGTGGCAATGGTGGATGTGGTCTTATAAATCAAAATACTGATTTAGATGGTGGATGTGGTGGTGGTAGTGGTTTAAATAAAATAAATGGTAAATCATTAGCACAACCTTCTTATAATGGTTTTGATGGAGCAATAGGAACTTATTTAGGTGGTGGTGGTGGTATTTCAGGAAAAGCCATTGATAGTACTGGTGGTGATGGTGTTGTTTTATCTTGGTTTAATCAAAATTTTATTTTTGGTGCTGGTGGAAATGGTGCTGGCAATACATCACAAAGAACATTAGGTTATGGTTCTGGTGGTGATGGTTTAAAATGTTGTTATTCAACTAAGACAACTAATAATAATGGCATGAATGGCTGTGTTTTAATTTATATAAAATCACCAGTTACTATTGAAAAATTTACTAATTTAGACAGTGTATGTACTATACCAGAAGTATCTATTGCTAGAAAATTACAAGACGCTAGTATAACATCATTATATAACTATACATTAGTTAATAATAATATCAAGAGTAGTTTAAGAGATAATAATACATTTCCTTTCTTTGGTTTATCATCTAATTTTAATGGAAAACCGGCAAATCATACAACTCTTGTACAGGATAATTTATTACAAGAAATGTATTTATATGATTTATTCACAATTACTAATATTTATGCTACCGCATATAACTTGTTTTATGATAAAATAAATATTATAGATTCGGCAACAAATTCTGGACAGGAGGAAAGAAAATTTGAAAATGTAACTATTAATATACCACTAACAGAAAATAGTGATACAAAATGTAGAGAAGATACTGGTAAAATCTATTTAGACTTAGGATTTTTAAATTCTCCATATTACAATTCAAATATGAATACATATTTAACAAGTGTTGTTGGTGGTGCCGCTGCTAACGCTGGTAAAACTATCGCAGCAACTAATAATGCTTATATTAGTAATACTGATGTTTATCAACTATTATGGAAAAATTCAACAGCAGCAAATAGAATTATAAATATATCAGCTGGTGCCCAAACAGGTATAGGTGCTAATGATGTTTTTACAAATTTTGGAAATATTGCTGCTAGTTCAACAACATCTAAAAAATCAGATTATGCTTTCCCATTATATTTTAATGTTAATAGTGGTAATAGAATAGAAAATGTAACTGGAATTACAAACTTCTTTAATTATATATGCACAACTGATAGTACTCTTATTAAATCAGGACCAACAGGACAATTTGTAAAACCATGTGATTATATCAAAATAGGATTCAGTAATTTACCAGGTGGTGGTTCATCATCAAATGTCACTGGTGCTACAAACCCTACTTATTTTAGATCAACTGGTTTAGTAGGTTCTGGTGTTACTTATGGAAATACTTTTGTTGGATATAATGATATAACTAATATTACAAATAATGATATATTAGCCGCTTATAACAGAGATTTAGCAGCATATGTTACAAATAAACCAGCGAGCGTATTAAATGATTATACTATTCAAAGAGTTTTCTTATATCATAAAGCACTTTATGATATAACTAATTTTAAAAATACAGTTGGTTTATTACAAAATTTAAAATATAATGTTTATTTTAATAGTTTATTATTTCATACAAATATAATTCATTATAATTTATTCAATTATTCATTTAATGGTTCTAAATCAATATCTGGCGGTGTTACAAGTACTACAATTGATAATGATACATTTAATAGTGATATAACAAAAATTAAAAATATATTAGATATATATTCAACTACACTTGTTGATAGCAGTGATATTTCAAATACTATTGATAATTTAACAAATATATCTGATGTAATAAGTTCTGATAAAGATACTTATTATACAACACAAGGTGATTTAAATAAGGCAATTAATACTTATAATATGTATTTATCAACATATAATAATGTTTTATTAAATTTTAAAATATTTATGGTAATTGTTATATTATTACTAGTATCTATAATTGCTATTTACACGGCAAGTGAAAATTATATTGATTTAAATTCAAAAATATCAATTTATACTATAATAATAATATTTGTAATAATTGCTACATATCTTTATTATACATATGAAGTTGTTGAAAGATTCGCTGATCTTTATTCAACATACACAGGTGTTGCTTCATATCAAGGAGCATTTAGTTATGATACACAAAAAGTATTATTACCATTAATTAGATATATTCAAACAGCAAATAATTTTATAACAAAAGTATTATCAAACGCATCAACAAATAATGTGAATAATGTAACAGGTGAAATACAAACACATGTTAATAATTATATTGCTGATAGACGTTCAAAGAAAGATACTTATAATAAAAAATTCAATTCATTAAAATCTTCAACTGAATTACTTATTAAAAATATTAATTTTTATAAATCAATAATGATGTTAATATCTTTTATAATGGTATTATTATTATTAACAGTCATATTATATTTATTATTCCCCCAATTTGCTATGGTTATATTAGTAGCCGTATTAATACCATTAATAATATCAATTGGAATAACTGTATATTATCTAAGTCGTTCAACACGTTCACGTGAAAACAAAAAATACTGGGCTAATATGAATCCAACTGAAAGTGTCTTAAAGAAATTAAATTAATTTATTCATCAGAAGGAAATAGTATAAACCAGATAAATTAACTAGAATAACAACAACAGAAGCCCAAGCGGGTAAAATTTCTACTTTTTTTGTGTCTTTAATAATATCATTAACTTCTTCTTCGCTTATTTCACTATCATCATCGTTATCTTCATCAGGTTCATAATCAGGATCATCATCTTTATCGTCATTTTGAAAATCATATTTAATTTTTTTAAAACCATCAATTAATGCTTGTTTTTTTAATCCTACAATTTCAGCTAAATCTTCTAAACCAATTTCATAATCTTCATCGGCGATTTTAGATGCTTCTTTAACTAATTTTAAATAAATAGCATAAGGAGACCTTTTATGAATTGAAGCAATAGTATCCAAATCATTAATCTTTCTTGTTTCTTTTAATAATTGTTTAGTTTCCTTAACAGTCCATTTCTTACCATGATTTTCGTATTTCATTTCTGACATTAATATAAAATGTTCATAATAAAAATAAAATCATTTTTTTATTTATATCATACATCTATATTCTAAAAAATATTTATGTATACCTATATATTCAGCAATAATATGAAAAGTAAATCCCAGTAAAAATAATGCTAAAAATAGATTATCATCTAAATTAAGAACTTTTATAATGATATTACCAAGTATAATAAAACAAATTCCTTCATAAATACAATCTTTTATGAGATAGTAATTATTATTTGTTTTTTTATGTTGTTTCATAAAACAATAATAATCTTGAATTTTAAAATAATATGACAAAAAATGCTTTAAAAATCCAATAATAAATAAATATAAATATAGATTTATTTTCATTGGAATTATAGCAAAACAGGAGGCATAAAAACCAATGAATATTGCTTCAATAATTAAATTCATACTCTTTAATTAGAAATGAATCTTTTTATTTTAATAATATGTTTTGTAATTATTTATTTAATTATTTACACATTATTATATTCACAGGTAGAATTAATAAAACCAACAACACAAAAACATACAGGAGGTAAATGCGATGTTAAATCATGTGGAGCATTAGATCCTGTAAGTGATCCAAAATATAATATGCAACAAATTGTAAAACAATCAATATTATTAGAAGAACATTTAACAAATAAAAATAAAAGATGTCGTGATTGTATCACAAAACATTTCCAACATATTATTGGATTAGCAGAAGAGGCACAGATGCTTGCTTCAAATAGATGTAATAAATATCCACTAATGAATGAGAGTGTAGCAATTTATAATGATTTATTTAATGAATGGTTTAAATATCGCGATGATGAAAAACGTGTATTAGATGTTGCTGATAAATTAAGAATACATCGTAAAAAACTAATAGCTATATATTTCTTTGATGATAATTATGATTTAAAGAACTTTTCAAAATCATCAATGGGATAAATATTGTTTTTTTAAATTTTTATAACAAAAATAATTATTTAGAAGAAGCTGAAAAAGCCGCCAGTTTTCTTGGAAGCAGATTTCTTGGCAGCCTTAGTTTTTTTGGTAGCAGCTTTCTTGGGTTTTGGGGAAGCCTTAGCTTTCTTGGGTTTTGGGGAAGCTTTGTCTTTCTTTGGGGCAGCGGCTTTCTTGGGGGCAGCGGCTTTCTTGGGGGCAGCAGCTTTCTTGGCGACTTTCTTGGGGGCTTCACCATTAGCGACACGCTTGGCAGCGCGTTTGGCAGCAGCACGTTTCTTTGATTCAACTTTGTTTAATTCAGCATATTCAGCAGGGAGAGCGGCTTTGGACACTTTGATTTTAAAGCGGATAGCTATTTTTTTGCCATCACGTACTATGAATTTTTCAGTTGGAGCAACGCGTTGAAGATTGTAGGCATTGTATTTAACGTATTTCTTTTCGCCGTGATGGGTGCTCTTTATTATGACAAAAAGAGCTTTGGGAGTTTTGGCAACGCCAGATTTTTCAGCAGCACGGAATAATTTGCTTCCGGCTTTGGCAGCAGCACCATAAGGGCTGGTTGATTCAAAACGTCCACCAGTTACTCCATAAGTGGAATCGGCTATGGTATATTTGTTATAATGACCAGATGAATGGACGCGGGCACGAGCACCACCATAAAGGGCATCTTCTTGTTCTAATGAATCATCATATTCATAATCATCGGCAACACCATCTTCTTCTAGGAGATCTTCATAACGAAGAGCACGACGACCACGTCCGCCTTTTATTGAAGCATCATTAGTGGTATAAGTATAAGCATTATCGCCTGAAGGAGCAGCAGCAACATCTAATGAACGCATGTTATCACCATCACCAAAAAAGTTTTCATAAGAATTCACCATACACTATTTTTATTATCTATATATATAAAATATTTATTTTTTGTAAAATTCAAGTATTTTTTTATTTATGAAAAATGAATTTCTTTCAATATTAATAATTTTAATATTTTGAATATTGGTTGCCCGAGATAACGCAGTATATGTTTGACCTGAAACAAATATGTCACTTCCTAAATCAAGTTCAATACAGTCAATAGACGCACCCTGAGATTTATGAATAGAAATAGCATAAGCTAATTTAAGCGGCATAAATGAAATATAATTTTTTTTATTATTAATCAAATGTGTATAATAACAAATCTCATGAATTTTATTATTAATATCTTTGATAATAACACTATTGTCTTTTAATTCAACTATAATACCCCTTGTCCCATTAATAATATGATTTTCAACAGAAATATTACGTGTAACCATTACTTGCGCATTAGCTGTTAAGCAAATATCATAAGATTGTAATTTATCAATTTTATGTTTTGAGAATGCTTTATAAGTTTTTGTAACATCTTTATTCAATTTAACTAATTTTTTAAATGAATGTTCATTGATTTTATCAACATTTACATTTACAGGAAATAATTTTGTTGGTTTAACATCTGATGTAAATTTTGTATTTTTTAAATCTTCCAAGATTTTATAATTTTCGTCTGTTAAACGACCATCTCTAATTTCTTCCAAAATCTCTTGTAATTTAATATCGTCTTTTTGACGGATTAATTGATCAAGAATAATTGTATTTAAACTCATCTTTTCCCAAATAGGTGATGTAAAGCAATAATTACCATTGATTGGCGGTAATTGATAGAAATCTCCAATTAATATCAATTGAATACCTCCAAATAGTCTATTATTATTTTTAATCAACTTAAATAATTCATTTACAAGTTCAAATAATTCATTATTCATCATAGAAATTTCATCAATAATCAATACATCAAGTTTTTTAAGTTTGTTTAATTGTCCAACATATTTACATAAATTTTTATAAATATCATCTAATTTATTATCAATACCTAAATATAAAAATGAATGTAATGTTTGACCATTAATCAAGCTAGCCGCACAACCAGTTAAAGCGGTTAAACCATAATTAATATCATTACTTTCAAAATATTCAATAATTTTTTTAATAGTATAAGATTTACCAGTACCAGCAGAACCTGTGATAAAAATATTATTTCTATTTTTAGCACAATTAAATGCTTCTAATTGCTTTTCATTCATCTTAATATAATTAATAATAAATCATTTATAATCATTTTTTTCTGAAAAAAATAAAAAATGATTTATTAAATATATTAATTTTATACTACTATGAGCGAAATCATACTATCTGCAAAGAAACCGATCGTTATCATTGATAATAGCTATTATATATTTAATAGATATTATGCGACTCTTAGATGGTTTAAACAAAGACAACCTGATATCATTATAGACCATGATGATATTATCAATAATAAAGAGTTTATTGTAGCATTTATTAAACATTTTGAAGCAGATGTCAATAAGATTATAAAGAAGTTTAAGACAATCAAAAGCAATATGATATTCTGCGTAGATTGTCCTAGATCATCTATTTGGAGAAATACTATTTATGATAAATATAAGCAATCACGAGTAAAAAAGGCAAATTTTAACGGTGATATATTTGAATTATTTGAAAATTATTTAAGTAAGAATGGTTACAAAGATTGTAAATTTGATAACTTAGAAGGCGATGATGTAGTTTATCTTTTACAGAAAAAGATAAGCAAATCAGCAAATATAGTTATCATTACAAATGATAGTGATTATTTACAGATGTATTGTCCTAATGTAAAAATTTACAATATGCAATTCAAGGACTTATCATTGAGAATTAATTATAATACTAAGGTTGAACTATTATTCAAAATTATATTTGGAGATAAAAGTGATAATATACCTAAAATACAACAAGGATTACAAAAACCGATGGCTCTTAAAATTGCTTTGATGAATGATGAGGATAGAATGACTTATCTGATTAATAATAATGCGATTGATAGTTTTAATTTGAATAAGAAGTTAATTGATTTTACAGAAATCCCCGAAATAATTAGTGAAAAATTTTATGAATATTATAATATTATTATTGAATAATGAGCGCTGATCCTTTAATAAAACCTATTACATTTTTACATAACTTGGCAATTTTATGTTTTGTATATTTTTTGCTTTATAATGCTTTTTATCTTTTTACTTATATTTCTTGGGCATTTGGATTTAATCATATATTAATTTTTGAAGATCTAGACTTTTTATCAACGGCAATATTTTACTTTTTTACATTCATAGAATTTATTGTCGTTCATATAATCATTATTTTAATTGTTACATTACATTGGATTTTCATATTTTGGCTTTTAATTATAATATTTGTTCCATTTATAATAGTAATTCCAATACCAATAATACCATTCGTATTTATTTTACCACTTAAACCGCTTCTATTGGCTATTATTCCCCCATTTAAAACATTAACGGATTTAGGAACACTACCGACATTAAATAGAATATTTAGTAGAATATTTGATGAAAGAACATTTAGAAATTTTATAAGTTTCTTTCTTTATGAAGGTGCAATTGATGTTTCAAATTATTTAGCATATTATTCAAATCAAGTATTTACTGATTTATTTGGAGATAGAATAGGTAGTTTCTTCAATGTTCAAGAAGATACTGTTGATAATTCTCAAAATATGAAAAATCTTGAAAACATTGATGATCCGGAAGATGTTAAGAAATACGATGAATATAAAAATACACATTCTGTAAAATCGGCAAGTGAACAAATAGATTATGAAACGCAATTATGTATTAATATGAAACAAAAATTTAAACTATATAATTCTGAATATTTAGATGAGGTTTCAACTGATGTTGAAAATTCTTATTCACCATATAGTGAATGTTATGCCAAAGCCATAAAATCTTATTTAAAAACAAATATTAAGTAAGTATAAAAATGAATATTATTGATATATTAGTAAATTTTGTTATTTTTTACAGTGTTTGTATATTTTTATGGTTTTTTTATATGTTTGTAGGTATTTATGTTTATTTAGTTGCCACACGACAACATGAGATTGGTGGTAATTTTTTTTACAGAGCAATAAAAGTTTCTGTTAATACAATTTTGAATCTTGGAAAAATGCCTTTCTTTATAATAACAATTCTATTTCTTATTTTATATATCGTTTATTTGATTATAATTACTATTATTCCACCAACAGGATTTGCTACATTATTTATACCGGTTCGCGAAATGTTAATGAGTATACCTCCTTTACAGGCATTAAAAGATCGGGGTGTATTTGATTTATATGGAAGTGCTTTTAAAATGTTTGGATTTTCTGGCGGTAGTATGTCAAACCGATTATTAAGTTTTTCACATGATTATATGTTATTTTCAAAAGATAATATTATTGAAATGATCGGAGTTTTTAATCCAAATATAGATAGAGAAGCAATAGATACTTATTTAGTAGAAACTATGGCAAACAAAGAAAAAACAGATGATAATATTAAAAAAGATGTTGAAGTTTGTATAAATAATAATTCATCTATAACAACACCAGATATGGAAATGACGGATGAATTTAAAGCAACTATTGATAATGTTAAAAATAATATTACTTGTAATATGAAATCAATTAAACCATATATTTTAGAAAATATTTAAATACTGATTATATTTAGAGAAAAGATGTATATTGTTGATCTTATGTCAGATATTTTATCAAAAAGATATACATTAATAGAACTTATATTACATATTTCATTTATTTTAATAATATTTTTAATAATTTATATTTTTTATTGGCATAGTATCAATAGAAAAGTAGCAAAAATAAATAGATGTAAAATATCATTAAAGAATGACGGTGATGTTTATTCCGTCTTTGCTACTTATAATCAAAGTAAATTATATAAAGTTGATTATAATTCAAATGACACAAAAGATATTTCAATAGAATGTGCTTGTCCAACAGGAAATGTTCCAAACAGATTTGATGTTCCTGTATATGATGTTGAAAATAAAACAACAAATATATATAATAAATATTGTGTGTGTGATCAAAATTATGCCACTGATACAACAAACGCTAATAATATTAATTATGACGGTGATGAATTTTTAGTAGACTATTATTCAAATTATTTACAAGATAAAAACATACAAATGCAATTTCCTAATAGATAAAACATTTTTCTAAATCTTCATTAAATTTCTGAATGTCTTCTTTATTTTCTGTTAATTTTATTGGATATTTAATATTAAATTCTATTATCATATTACCTTTCTTACCTCCTGAATTTAAAATTGGTAATCCTCTATTTTTAAGCATATATTGCTTATTTGGATTAATAATACCAAATTGACTAATATTTATTTTTATTTCTTCATCAAAATATGGAATTACTATGAATTTTCCTAATATACTTTCAGTTAATGTAATGTTTTGTTTATAATATAAATCATTTTCCTTTCTTATATAATATTTATGATCTTGTAATTTGAATTCAACAATGATATTACCAGCTTTTTGTTTATTTGTTTTTGGTTGTTCACCAATACCCGCAAATATGGTTGTTCTATCAGTAAATCCTTTTGGCATATTTAAATGAGCCATATGTTCTGTATCATAAACACCAGTTCCTTTACATTGACCACAATCTTTATTATTCTTAACACAAAAACCAGTAGTAGCACAATGATGACAATGAGATTGGAGTATTTGTGTCATTGGACCCATTTGAATCAATTGCTGAATCATACCAGAACCATTACATTTCTCGCAAATGATATTACATTTTTTACAATAATTTTTAACAGTAAATTTAAGATTTTTAGAAATACCATTATAAATATCTTCAAGTGTTATATTATAATGTTTAATTACATTATTACATTGATGTTGCTGTTGTGGTTCATTATTAAAACCGAAGAAACTATTTGCTCCAAATGGATTTCTACCATGACCACCTCTACTAAATATATGACTAAATAAGTCTTCCATATCAGGACCACCACCTCCACCTCCTCCTCCACCTTCATTATTATAATTTTCATCTCCAAGCATATCATAGCGGTTTTTTGATTCTGGATTTGATAAAATAGAATAAGCATTAGATATTTCTTTGAATTTAGCATCAGCTTCTGGGTCACCTTTATTTTTATCAGGATGATGAACTATTGCTAATTTTCTATAAGCCTTTTTTATTTCATCTTCCGTAGCATTTCTATCAATTTCAAGTACATCATATAATTTATATGTCATTTTAATAATAATATAATTTTTATATTTATATAATATTATATAAATGAATTTGAGAAGTTATCGCATTTTTAATTTATCAATCATAGATTATGTTGTAACATTTGTTTGCGTCCTTATATTACATTCGTATATGTGGTATTTTGCAGATGTTGCTGATAAATCAAGTAGAACATATTTTCAATATTTCTTTTCTTTGTTGTATATTTTTATTGGAATGTTAGCATTAGCAACAATTTTACATTATTTCTTTAATATTAAGTCGGTATTTTCTAGATATTTGGGTTTTAATGATTAAAACGGGTTATTATTATTATTATTTTTATAATTATTATTAATAATAATGGGTAATACAACTAATAGACAATATACATATCAACAATATTATAATGCTATTAAATATGACAAAAATTTTAATTTTAATAAAATTGATTTTTCATTATTAAACCCGTATGAAGTTCTTGAAGTTAAAAAGAATTTTACATGGAATGAATTGAAAGAATCTTATAAACAAACTGCTTTACTAACTCATCCAGATAAAGAAGGTGGTAATAGAATCGTTTTTAATTTTGTTACTGAATGTTTTAAGATTTTAGCCGAAGAATATAAATCGCGAAATGCGAATAAGTCATTTGTAGATCTTAAAAATGAAGCAAAAGTTGCCTTTCAGAGTCATAATAGAGAAGAAAATATACCAGCACCTATAATAGGAGACAACTTTAATGAAAAATTTAATAAAACTTTTGATATGTGTAAGATTGAAGATGAAGAACAAGATTTTGGCTATGGTGATACTATGGTTGAAAGTACAAAAGTAAGAGAAGATTTTACACAAACAAACTTTTTTGAAAATAAGAAGTTTGATAATTCATCGTTTAATTCTCTTTTTAATAAAAATACACCACCTCCTCCAAAACAATTAACTAAATATAAAGAACCTGAACCTATGATATTGGCAAAAACCATAAGTTTTACAGAAATAGGAGGAAAGAAACCAGATGATTATAGTAGCGGAGTTGAAAGAAGTAGCAAAAATGATTTAATTTATGCTGATTATAAAATGGCTTATAATAATGTTCGTTTAGTTGATGAAGAAAGTTTAGTTAAATCAATGAAGGATTTTAAGAATGTTGAAGATTATGAAATGTATAGAGAAAGTCGTCTAAAAAAAGGTTTAACATCTAAGGAAAAACAATATTTTGAACAAAAAAAACTTAGAGAAGAACAAGAAGAATATGAAAGACTTGAACGAATAAAACAAAATGATCTTAAAATTAAATTAAATAATGATAAAGCATCTAGATTATTCATTCGTTAATAATCTTCATCATCGTTGAAATCAAAATCATCATTTGTAATTCTATAAAACTTATCACGACGATTAAGAGCTTTTTTTGAGACTGAATAATTATAAAGATTAGTACATTTTACTTTTTTGGTTTCGTTATCACTTGAAATTCTTCTATCTTTTCTATCTACGGGAACATCAGTAATATTCTTTGTTTTCTTGTTAACTAATCTATTATATACGATAGTATTGTTTGACATAACACCAGCAGTTGATTTTCTGTACATGTTTCTTTTTTTAATATAAAAATTTAATAAATAAAAATAATCATTTTTTTTTAAATAACAAAAAAATCTAATTATCATCATCAATGATAACAACATTTTTGGTATTATTAAAATCCTTGTAATACTTTTTGCCAATAATTACAGCTCTATTATTAATAACATACAATGAACCATTAGTTGTCTTTGTATTAGTAATGTTATTATAACGAATTGACTTGTTTGAATAAATTCCTGACTTGCTATTGCGATGCATCTTTGTGTGATGAAAAATTATATAAAAATAAGAATCATTTTTTTATTTTAATTAATAGTTATTAATAATTATTTTTTATAAAATTCTAAAATTATATTAAAAGTAAAAAATAAATTTGTATTAAATTAATTGAAAAACTAGAAAAAAAATGATTCAATGATTTTTTATAGTTTTTATAAAGCATTAAGATGTCTTATCCTGAATTCATCAAAAGATTGAATGGCAAATATTACTGCTCATTGTGCAGACCCAACAAGCATTATTGTAGTAAAGCTTATGCGTTTCAACATGCTAATACAACAGAGCATAAACGCAAGATTGAATCAATGATAAAGATTGATCTTCAACAAGCTGGTTGTGTAGAGGTAGTTGAGATATTGCCAAAGAAAGAATCTGAGCCTGTCAATAAGATGGAAGAAATGCTTGAAAAATTCAGGATTTATAAGGAAGAAGCCGACAAGCTTGACAAGATGGTGGTAGATAGAAAGAAAGAGCTGTATATTGAGATATTTGGAGAGAATTAGAGAGTTGTTGTGTTAGATATATAAAGAATATTAAGATGAAAATTATCTTTTTGTTCTTTATTTAGAGTTTTTGCATTTTTATAATAAATTTGTATTAAATTAATTGAAAAAATAAGAAAAATGAAACTTCATTTATTAAGATTTATTATCAATTTAGTTAGATTGATCACAGCGATTTAATGTCTCTTCCGCGCCACATCATCTTTGTTTCTGATTCTATGTGTGATTTTGATGAAAACAAATCGTATGCGTGTATTGCTTGTAATAGTCCTTATCTGGATTACAAGAAGCATATCAAGACATTGAAGCATCGTCGTAATGCTTTCACATATGATTACAGCGAGAAAAAAGCGATGGAGAAGGCAAACAAGATGGAGATTGATACGTGAAATGTGAGTTGTTGGTGGATATTGTATATAAAAGAACAAAAGATATCTTTTGTCCTTTATAAATGACCTCTTTATTTACATAGAATACAGCAATTTGTTGTACAATTCCCTTTTTTTCTCTGCTGCTGTTTGTTCAATCTTATTTATTTCTTCTTTATAAGACTTTACATTTTTGATGATATCAGCAATCTTTTCTTTGAGAGCAATAATTTCATTGTGCTGTTCTTCAATCGTTTCTTGATTCTTCTCAATCGTATCTTGATGTTTCGCAATGGTCTCGTCCTGTTTCTCTATTATCTCATCTTGTTTCTGAATCGTATCCTGATGCTTCTGAATCAACTCATATTGCTTATCAATCGTCTCCTCATGCTTCTTGATAACCTCCTCTTGTTTTACAACCTCTTGATGCTTGACAGCTGTATTCTTAATTCTTGCTATTTCCTCATTTTTCTCGTTCAAGTGCTTTTTGAGCATAGCAATCTCAGCAATGAAAACATTGATGTCGTCTTTCTTAACCTTCTTCTCTTCGTTGTATTTCACGAGATTGGCAGAGTGTTTCTGTGTTTTTTCATGTTGTTGAAAATTGATAACATTACAATTACACAAGGTACATTCATATCTGCTCTCAGTGGTGCTAGAATTAGTCAATGGTTTCATAAATGGCGATGACATTTGTATGTAAATAATTACTTAAAATGACTTATCATTTTTTTTATTTTTTACTTAAAAAGAACAAAAAGATAAATTTCATCTTAATGTCCTTTTTTGTATCCATCATCCACCTTCTTTAAACAGCAACTCCGAGCTCATAGCAAGCATTGTACATGTCAATCTCATCGCTGAGAAGTTCGGCAATATCACCGTTGACATCGTCGTAAGAGAATCCAAGTTCACAGTCGCTAAAAGTAGGCGAATGAACACTCTTGATGATTTGCGGGTAAATTTCCACGAAAAGCGTCACATATGCGAGTTGTTGGTAGAAGTATTCGCGCGTGCTCTTGTGAAGATCTTCGGCACTTCCCAAGTATTTCTCGTAGAGGTTGAGAGCATTGAAAACGTCTGTCGCATAAGTATCAATGATCTTTTTATTGACCTCAATACTGTTGTTGGTGACAAAATCGTCAAGAGTAACATCAAACAAGTCAACAATACTGTCGTAGTAATAGTTGTTTGCGAGGTACTCATTCACGATCTCAACAATGAAAGCTTGGACGTCCATCTTTTTGGATGTAAAAGTTTAGTTTCTTCAAACAAATCATTTTTTATTTACTTTCAGAAAAAATAATACAAATTTATATTATTATAAGATGTATATAATAATAATATTATCATGCTCTTCATTAATTGTTTCAATCGTTTATTATATGTATTATAATAGCACAAAAGACATAATTGTCAAAAGTGATATTAATGAATTTTTATTAGGAGAGAGTGTCAATGATGAAGACATAAATGAAAATAATAATTATACTTATGTTTAATTAAGATAATAGACAGACCATGCTAAGTAATTAGCAAACATTAACCATAGGATATAAGGGATTAATAAATAAGCTGAAAGATAATTTTGATAACTATAAAATAGAATTGCTACGATTATTGCTGTTATCAGAGTTAATAGAACTATAAAAGCACTTTCAAATAGTTTTTTATAAATAAATATTATTGGCGTGTAAAGATAATTTAATAATAAATGGAGAATTGGAATAATCCAATAAACAAATGGTTTATCTTTTAATGCTAAATAATATGATACTCCAATTAAAAAATATAAAATAGACCAAACAATTGAAAAAAGATAATTTGGAGGATTAAAAGCAGGTTTATTTAAATTAAAGTACCATTCATCAGGTTTAGAAGACATTCCTACTAAAAATCCTGTGATTAATGGAGCAAAAATCAATAATATCATTTAATAAATACGCTTAAAAAAAAATCATATTAATTATTTAATGTTCAATTATAAGTTATATATACAATACCTATTATGGATGAAGGATTATGAAATAGAAAATAATCACAAGCTAACACATGATTATTTCATTAAATATACTAAACATCTTATAACAAAAGAAGAATTATTAGATAGACATACAATTCGTAATAAATTATTCATTGAATGGTGTTATTTATTTGAACGATTGTAATAAATTGATATAAAAATATCATCATATTAATATATGATTATTTTTAAAAATAATGTTTATTTTACCCGGAACTAAAAATATTTCTTATAAATCTGGTCAGGAGAATAAAATATCATTTAAAAACCTTTATAATACTTCATTTTTAAGACCAATATTTCAAACAGATATTGATGAAATAAAGGTTGAACAGATGGTTCAATCTTATATGAGAAATCCAGATTATTTTATTTTCAAAAATAAGATTACAGTAGCTGTTATTAACGAAAAAATATATCTAATAGATGGTCAACATCGTTATGAAATGATTAAACAATTATATATAAATCATGATATTGATGATTTACTGTACATTTGTTATTTCAATGTTAATTCTGATGAAGAAATGCGAAAACTTTTTTTTGAAATTAATATGGATTCTTATAAAAATCAGCATTATATTTCATTAGATGAATTTAAATTAAATAATTATGATAAATGTAAGACGCATTTGGAAAAAGAATATGGAAGATTCTTTTCAAAAAAGAAAAATACAAATAATTATATTTATACAATTTCAGAATTCTTAGAAAAACTAACAGAAAATAATTATTTTGATAATAATGATTTTGAAAATTTTCAAAATAATTTAATAAAAAAAAATAATAGTTTTTATAAATTAATCAGCTACCAAGATTATTTTATTGAAAACAAAGATGATTTTTATAAAGATGAGCATGACATTATAAGTAATCGTATTATTATATCACTAAAAAATAATAATTTTATTGATTATTTCTTAAAAGATGATGTTATTCCAGACCATAAATTTAAATATAAAAAACAAAAAATACAGCCAAAATTACGTATTGAAGTATGGAAAAAAGAGTTTGGAAACAATGAAGATGGCTGTTGTCCGTTATGTTCTTGTTTAATCAATATTTCCAAGAATGGTTTTCATTGTAGTCATATTATAAGTGAAAAGAATGGTGGTAAATTAGAATTAAACAATTTACGACCTTTATGTGAAAAATGTAATTTAAAGATGGGTAAAAACAACTGGATTTAAATAAATAAATATTATTAAATAATAAATGGAAGTTGTTGTAGAAGATCAGTCTGTAAATAATGATGGCGACGATTATATTAAAGTTGTATTACATAAAGTTCAAATACTTGAAAATAGATATTTAGAATTAAAAAAAGAAATGAATGAGATTAAACGTCGTTGTAGTAAAATTGAAAATCCCAAGTTTATTTTTTAGATCTTTTTTTTAGAGTTAATTTATTATAATTATCTTCAAGAATACAATAATCCATATTTAAATTAAAATATAACCTTTTTAATTCGCTCAATTCTTGTTTAAGCACAAGTTCTTTTTTCATGAAATAATTGTTTATTATTTCTTTATGAAATGTATAAATTTCGGCATTGTTTTTACAAAAAGGACATCTATGTATATCGTTTTCATTAATAATGACCAAAAAACAATTAATACAAGTAGATTTTTGACATATTTTACAAGAAGTATTAGTGTTTATTATATCATTCATACAAATAGAACATTCGTTGTCATCCATATTATCAATTATAATTTAAATATTTATATATTATCATTTTTTATTTCATAAATATAGAATAGAAAAATGTTATTTAATATAACTATAATTATATTTATTTTATTGATAATATTATTTATATTATATTACAACGTTGAAACATTTGTTGATGCTCCTTCAACACCAACTACAACACCAACAGCAACTTCAACACCAACTACAACACCAACAGCAACTTCAACACCAACTACAACACCAACAGCAACTTCAACACCAACTACAACACCAACAGCAACTTCAACACCAACTACAACACCAGCACCAACTACTCCAACAACAACTCCAATAACATCTCCAATATTACCTCCAATACTACCTCCAACACCAGCACCAACTACTCCAACATCTGGAACATCATCATCTTCATCTTCATCAACTTCATTAACACCAGTTGTTCCAATAGATTTTGTTTCAATAATTTCAAAAAATGTGCCTTGGGGTATGTATTCTGCTGAAAATTTTAATCCAGATAAACCAGCAATTTTACTTGATATTTTTAATAGATTTGATAAAAATGTTTTAATATCAGGTAATATTATCAAACGTATTTCAAATTCTGGACATGGATTTAAAAGACCTATTCTTGAAATCGCAGGAACAGTTGATACTTCATTGGATTGGACAGCAAAATTACCATCAAAATATACAATATGTTCAATAACACGTTATACAAATATATCATCAAACCAAAGTAATATTTTAACAATTAATCAAGATATTTCAAGTTCTAATATATGGACACATGGACATTATTTAAAAAAGAGAGGTATTGTTTCTTATGGTAATTATTTAACCGATAGTAATTTATCATTATCTGGTAATATTGATGATTGGGTAGTGACTTGTGCTAAAAATGGTGGAACAAATCCAAATAATGTTATTATAAATAGAACAGCAATCGGTTCAAATGTATCTTTAACATCAAATTTTGATGTTTCATTATCAATAAACAATAATACATCAACAGCAAAATCAGATTTTGCTTTTAGTTATATAATAATTTGGGATAAATTATTAAGCGATGATGACTTAAAAACAATATCAACATCATTTATAAATTATTTAAATAATGGCATTCCATTATATGATAATAAAATATTATCAACCATAATTTCAAATTATAATAATAATAATAAATCTTGTGTTGTAAATCCATCAGACCCTAATTCAAATATTTATTATCCAATATTAGCTTCAAATACCTCAAATACCTCAAATACCTCAAATACTTCAAATACCTCAAATACTTCAAATACCTCAAATACTTCAAATACTTCAAACCAATCTAATATTCCTAAAACATATCAACCAACATCTGTATTATTAAATAATATTAATGATAAATTAAATACATTAATCCAATCTGATATGCTTTTAGTGAATAATTTAATAACAAATGCCAATGATAAACAAGTAACTGAAAAACAATCAGTTGCTTCTGGTGCTTTACAAGATTTATTATCAAAATTAGTTAATTTAGAAAATAAATTTAACAAAGGTGATGTTAAAGCTGATAGTATTATCAACCTAGATAAAAATAATCAAGCTATTATAAGTCCTATTTGCTTAAAAAGTGATAAAATGCCAGCACCACTATCTCAATCATTTGTAAGCGATTTCAAAGATTTTAATGCTTTAAGCACAAGTGATTACGCTCAATCAAAAGTATGGTGTGAATGTAATAGCAATAATTCAAAATCAAATGATTGTGTTGCTTATAATGCTTGTAGAGCAAATTATTCATTTAATAAAGATAATACTTATAGTACTATAACCAATATTGATAAGGAAATATATAATGATTGCGTAAATGCTTTTTCAACTTTCCCTAAGTACTTAGATAATAAATAAATATCATTATAAAAATATAGAATGACTACTGTTAAATTAGCGGATAAATTATTGATAGATGCTTATAAGCAATTACGTGTTAATATTACAAAAGAACCTGCGAAAAAAAATGCTTTAATTATCCAATATATGGATGCTGTTGATAATTATACAAAAAATAATTTATTAGTAACAAATGAATCAGATAATGAAGATCAAATGAAAAGCCTACTAAAAAGTCCTCTTGAAATAAATATTTATAATAATTATAAAAAGGGCGATGATGAAAGAAATGATGCTAAATCAGCATTACAAAGTAAATTAGATATTCAAAATGTATTATCAAAATATAATTTAAAATAAATATATTAAAATAGAATATAATGTCAAGTGATAGTAATAATCCATTTCTTATTAATGCTTATGATTATACAGAATCTTTAATACAACAAGCACCAGCAAATGAAGATCAATTAATAACAAATTATATAAATTTTATTATTGAATTTAAAGCAAAATCAAATTTAAATAAAGCGTATATTCGCACTACTTCTGCCGAAGAACCCAAAAAAGTTGCTGAAAAATTTACAAATGATACTAACAATAAAAAAAATAGTTTAAATGATTATTATAAAGAAATGACGGGTGAATTTGTGGAATCATATTCATTCTTATAAAAAAATAATATATAATATTAGATATATTATGAAACCCCAAGCAGTATTAGTAGAAATACTAGGAACATTTTTTTTCCTTTCCGTTATTTTAAGTGTTGTTGCTGATGGTGCTACTAACCCATTCGCAGCCGCATTAGGTCCTATTGCCATTGCCGCTGGTTTATTAGCTGCCATTTATTTTGGTGGTAAAATATCAGGAGGTCATTTTAACCCAGCCGTTAGTGTTATGATGCTTGTAAAAGGAAATATTGATACTGTTACTGCTGTCGCATACATAGTCGCTCAAATAATAGGTGGTTTAAGTGCTTTATTATTAAATTCTTATTTAATTTTATAAATTTGTTTTATTTTTAAAATCATTCTTGATAAAAAAATGATTAAATGATTTTTGATATGTATTATAATAAAAATGAAATGCTCTATTTGTAAACAAGACGGACATAATAAACGTTCTTGTAAAAAAATAAATACATCAATAGTTGAAAAAGAAATTGATGATATTTTATCCGCAAACTTTTGGAAAAATACAAATACTTTTAAATCTATAAAAGATAAGGAAACACAAATTAAATATTATAAAAAGATGAATAGTTGTGATGAAGTTCTTCAACTTGTAGACTTAGAGTCAAAACCATTTGGTTCTGAATCTGAAAAAATCATTCAAGAGATATTTAAACTTGGTCCAAGAACTTCATCACAAAATGATGGAACAAAAAAACGGAAGAAAAATTGAGATTAAATCAGCAAGATATTGGGCTGGAAAAGATGATTGTGTTTGGCAACATCTTGAACCAGAACACGATTATGAATTTGCGATGTTTGCTCTTCTTGATTTTCAAGGATGGAAAATTTGGGGAATTAAAAAGTCATTTTTAATGGGAGAAATGCGTGACAAAAAAATAGTTACTTTTCAAGGAAAACAAGGATGGTGGGTAAAAAAGTCAGCAATTATATCTTATCTTACGCCAATCAAAAGTATTTCAGATCTTGATGAATTTATTGAATCTCAGTCTGATTAAGACGTTCATGTATTAACTTAACATATTCTTCATTTAATTCAATTCCAACAAATGGTAATCCTAATTTTTTTGATGCTACACATTCACTTCCAGAACCAGCAAATGGTACAAGAACAATTCCTTCTGTTGCGGGTTGTTTACAAGAACGAAGCAATTTTTCACAAAGAGCAATTGGTTTTTGCGTTGGATGATTTACACGTTCTTTCATTCCAGCACCACCCGCAAGAGCTGGAATTTTTATTACATCACGTGGTAATGCTCCATTGGGATGTGCTTTATATATGGTTGTTTTTTCGCCATTAGAAAAACGACCTTTTGTTGCGGTTCTTTCTTTTCCAGCAGCTCCATTAAGAAATCCTTCTGTATATGCCTCACGAATATCATCACGATGAAATACTTTATCACTTTTCCATAAAACTAAAATACTTTCATGAGAACGTTGCCAGAAATTTAAAGATGCTACATTTTTATTTGTGTAATGCCAAATTATCCAGCGACGATTAATATCATAAGGAACTTTTGATAAGATTAAAGCAAGAATTTCACTAAATCCATAGATAAACATAGTTCCATTAGGTTTTAGAATTCGCAAACATTCATTTATCCATGTTTCACACCATTTTAGATAATCTTCCATTGGTTGTTTATCACTATCATTACCAAAATCTTTGCCAATATTATATGGCGGATCTGCTATAATAATCTGGGCAGTCTCAGATTGGATTGTAGGTAATATTAAAATACTATCTCCATGAATAATTTCTTGTTTTATTTGATTATTAGGTTCAATAATTATTTTATTCATTTCATTTATTTCATTATTATCATGATATTCAATAAGAAGTTTTGCAATTTCTTCTTTCTTTTTACCACTATACCCTTTTATATTTTTTTCTTTACAAAGTAAAATTAGTTCATTTTTCGTTTTAATTAAATAATTCATTTTATTAGTTAACAGTTAATAATTTTAAGTCATTTTTTTATAAAAAATAAAAATTTGTTTTATTTTTTTTATTTTTTATAAAAAAATGATTTCATTTTAATTAGATATTTTTATAGTCAATTGTCATTGCTATCCCAAATCAAATGTCAGCTCCTGCTATCAAGAACTGCAACTTCTCCTGTACCTGTAATCGTGATGATTGTGACCGCAAGCATCATATCACAGACAAGGAGGAGCGTGCTAAGTGTAAGGAGTTGTATGAGAAGCATTATGATCGCAAGATTCACAATGAGACTGATCCGGAAGGCGTCAGACTTGTTCCGTGTTTCTTCGGTCCTCTGTGCGGCAAAACAGACTGCAACTTCAAGCATTACTGTAAGTTTGAATTTCGCAAGGAGGTGATGAATAGGGAGTGGAACAAGATCTCATACAAGAGCAAGAAGGACAAGTTGATTGCTGATTTGAAGGAGAAGTATTCAATCAGTGATGAGGATGCGGAGAAGATGGCGAAGATGTAAAAAGTTGTTGGGGAGGATTATAAAAAGTCAAAGGAATTTTTTGGCTTTTTTTATTATAAAAAATATAAAGAAGATTAAAATGAATTCTGAAAATAATATTCAAGAAGAAAGTAATTATAATACTTCTGTGTTTAAAAAAATTTATTCAATCTTTGATTTTGCTTCCTTCAAAAGTAACAAGGTTGTTTATTATGATATTGAAAATAATAAAATAGATGAACAAATTATGCTTGATTTACTTTAAAAATAAAAATTTGTTTTATTTTTTTTAATTTTTATAAAAAAATGATTTCATTTTAATTAGATATTTTCATAGTCAATTACAATTGCTATCCGGAATCAAATGACTACTCCTGTTATCAAGAACTGCAACTTCTCCTGTACCTGTAATCGTGATGATTGTGACCGCAAGCATCATATCACAGACAAGGAGGAGCGTGCTAAGTGTAAGGAGTTGTACGAGAAGCACTTTGATCGCAAGATTCACAACGAGACTGATCCGGAGGGTGTTAGACGCATTCCGTGCTTCTTCGGTCCTCTTTGCGGCAAGTCAGAGTGTAACTTCAAGCATTACTGCAAGTTTGAGTTTCGCAATGAGGTGATGATTCGGGAGTGGAAGAAGGATTCGCGTAAGATCAAGAAGGAGAAGACGATTGCTGAGTTGAAGGAGAAGTATTCAATCAGCGATGAGGATGTTGAGTTGATGATGAAGCTGTTGTAAAGCAGTTGTTGGAGACGGAAATAAAAAAGTCAAAGGAATTTTTTGGCTTTTTCATTCAACTTTATTCATTTTTAACTACTAACCAAAAAAAGAAAAATGTTTAAATTTATATTTAAAAAATAAAAAAAATGAATATATAATATTAAAGATATTTACATCAAAAGATGGGGTCACTAAGCAATTATACCGATTATTACGGGTCTTGTGATCCAATGATTGAAGGTAATACTGGTATCTGGTTTAATGAAGAAGACCCCGAAGATGAAAGATATAGACCTGAATGTTGTACTGATCTTTATGTAGATCTTGCTAGGGGTTACTTTGATCGTCTAAGTGTTGATTACGAAGATGAAAACGACTATGACGCCGATGACGATTATGATGAAGCAGAAGAAGAATACGACCCCGAAAAAGAGCCGGAAGATTATTACGAGGCAGAAGGAGATGATTACGATTGAATTTGATTTGCGCAGAGGAATATAAAGACTAAAAAGAGTTTTTTGGTCTTTTTATCATTTCATTTATGATATTAAATAACCATTACAGAAATAATCAGAACTATCTTCAAGTTCTAACTTATATGTATCATTATCATTAAAATGTTTAATATCAATAAAATCAGCACAACAACATAAAATATTATTTATGATAGTAGTATTTGAAATTGTAGTATTATCAATGATGATAACAGAATCAAGTAATTTATTTTTTTGTATTTCTTGAATTGAAAAAGATTCTACAATTGTTATATAATTATTATTAAATACACATTCAATGCCACAAGAATATATTAAATTATTTAATTCTTTTAAAAAAATTTCATTATCACATGAAATTTTAATTAAATTTTTATAATCATTCTTTAAACCATCAATAATACCTGCTATATAAGATATACGATTTTCATAAGAAGATTCATTAATAAAATAAGCAATCGTATTTGATTTTAAATATTTCATAATATAATCAATTAGATTTGAAGCATTTATTTCAATAATGTAATAACTATTTGTATTATCAATAGTTGTAATTAATGTAATATTTTCTCCAAATTTTTTAATAATTTTAGATATTTTTTTTAATTGTTTATAATCTTTACAAAAAATTTTAAAAGAATTTTTTAAATTAGCTGCTCCAAAATATAAAAATCCAAATAACCAAGCAATATCATCAGTAAATTCAGGCGTCAATAATCTATCTATACGATTTATAAAATTAATAGAAGGTAATTTAATATCATTTGTTCCTTCAATTAATGTTCTTGTTAGAATGAGTTTGTTATTAATTTTTATTTGATTTGCACGAATCCATATATTTTCATTATTATTAATAATAGCAACATTTTGTTCAACAGAGCAATTGAATTTGCCTTTTGAAGTTGTTATAGTATATATAGGATTTACTCCACAACTTAAAACTTTAATAACCTTCTTATATCCATTTGTAGTTAAAATTTCATCATTTTTAACAAGTTCTTCAATATTAACTAAGCCATTTTTAGTATGTATTTTAGAATTTTTAGGAACAAAATTTAGGTTCATTTAATTTTAATATATTTTTATTTTTTTATATATTTAATATTTTTTCAATGTTATCTAATCTCATATTCATTTCTTGAATTGCTTTTACTAAATAAGGAGCTAATTTTTCATATTTAATTGTTTTATAAGATGTTAATTCTTTAACTAAATGTGGTAAAAGAATTTCAATTTCTTGTGCTATAAATCCATAATCTATTGTATTTTTTTTAGATTCAGGAACTTCAATAATATTTTTCCATGTAAATTCAACTGGTTTTATTTTATTAATCAAATCAGTACAATTAATTGTTAAAGGTTTAATATTTTCTTTTAATTTTTGGTCAGAAGCATTATAAAAACCTGTAATATCATCATAAACTGTTAATTGACCTAATGTATTTAATGACATATATGAAACATTATTTACATACCAATTATAACTACCTGATGTTGGTACTGAACACCATAATTCATTTGTATTTAAACCAATTGAATAAGGATAAACAGAACCAGCTGTTCCTGGATATAAAATTATTCTGTCGCCATTAGAACCATAAGCAGTCGTAAAAGATGGTATATTACATGTTAAACTATTTGAAATGTTTAAAACACCATTAATATCTAATTTTGTTGCTGGATTGGATGTAGCAATTCCTATATTGCCATTTGAAGTAATAATCATTTTTGGTATGGATGATGTAGCATTTATTCCACCAGTATTAAAAACAATTGCTGAATTTGTTTCTAAATATAAATTATTTAAATAATTTCCAGTAATATTTGTACATCCTATTCCTATATTTGCATTTGAATTATTATTATTGTTTAACTGAATATTTGCATAATTAGATGTTGAAGTGATTAAAATTTGATTACTTGATGTTGAATTTGAAGTATAAATATATATTTGATTTTGAATATTTGATGATGTTCCAATACCTAAATTACCTGTTAATTTACCACCTGCTAATTGTAAATAAGTTAATGAAATTGAAGAAAGTAATGATGTATTATTATTTGTTATATTAGTGTTTACAGATGTTAATGTTGCGTATGCAGCAGATATTTGAGTGCCATTATAGACAATGCTAGTAGCATTAACACTAGTAGCATTAACACTGGTAGCATTAATATTACTACTAATAATATTAGCGTTGGCTGTAATATTACTACTACAATTTATTGAACCAGAACCAGTTGTAGTAATATTACCTGATGTTGTTATATTTCCAGTTAATGTACCTCCTGATAATTGTAAATAAGTTAATGAAATCGATGAATTATTATTAGTTATGCTTGTATTTACAAAACTTATTGTAGCATATGCTGTTGATAATTGAGTACCGTTATAGACAATGCTAGTAGCATTAACACTATTAGTATTAACACTATTTGCATTAACATTACTAGTAATAATATTAGAAGTTGCTGTAATATTATTACCAGTTATTGAACCTGTTCCTGTTGTAATAATATTACTTGAAGTTGTTATAAGACCAGTTGAATTTATATTTCTTACTGTTCCAATATCACTTGTGCCTAATAGCAAACCACCAGCAGATGTTATTGAACCTGTTCCTGTTGTAATAATATTACTTGAAGTTGTTATAAAACCTGTTGAAATTATGTTTCTAACTGTTCCAATATCACTTGTACCTAATAAAAGTCCATTTGCGGATGTTATTGAACCTGTTCCTG
>Ga0214921_10001482_pt1 | contig 39942 bp, 44 predicted proteins | sample LL1505_MetaG_FD_177992 | JGI IMG/M metagenome (GOLD analysis project Ga0214921, IMG submission 177992) | Freshwater microbial communities from Lake Lanier, Atlanta, Georgia, United States - LL-1505 | ecosystem: Environmental > Aquatic > Freshwater > Lake | place: USA: Georgia | collected...
ATCGCCGCGCACAAGCCCTCCATTGTTTACCTGGCCTACCCGAACAACCCGACAGCCAACTTGTGGGACGACGCGGTGATCGAGCGCATCATCGAAGCCGTCGGCGCGCAAGGCGGTTTGCTCGTGATGGACGAGGCCTACCAGCCGTTTTCCAGCAAGAGTTACATCGACCGTATCGCGCGCCACAGCCATGTGCTCTTGATGCGCACGCTCAGCAAGTTCGGCCTGGCAGGGGTGCGTTTGGGCTACATGATGGGCCCCAAGGCGCTCATCGCCGAGATCGACAAGGTGCGTCCGCCCTACAACATCAGCGTGCTCAATTACGAGACTGCACTGTTTGCGCTGGAACACCAGGATGTGTTTGCAGCCCAGGCCGCCGAGCTGATGGCGCAGCGCCAGCGCCTGCTGACTGCGCTGCGCGCCATGCCAGGGCTCAAGGCCTGGGACAGTGACGCCAACATGATTTTGGTGCGCCTGAGCGCCAAAGCCGGCGAGACAGACCCCGCACTACGGGTTTTCGAGCACCTGAAGGCTGCTGGCGTGCTGGTCAAAAACGTTTCTAAAATGCACTCACTGCTGGCCGACTGCCTGCGCTTGACCGTTGGTACCGCGCAAGAGAACACCATGCTGCTGGCAACCCTAGAAAAAGCCCTATGACCAACACCTCCTCCCTGCCGGCGCGCACCGCTGAAGTCACGCGCAATACTGCCGAGACGCAGATCTCCGTGCGCGTCAATCTGGACGGCACAGGAGTTTCGCGCCTGGCCACCGGCATCGGCTTTTTTGACCACATGCTCGACCAGATCGCCCGCCACGGGTTGATCGACCTGGACATCCAGGCCGCAGGCGACTTGCACATCGATGGTCACCACACGGTCGAAGATGTCGGTATCACCCTGGGTCAGGCCGTAGCGCTGGCTGTAGGCGATAAAAAAGGCCTGCGCCGTTATGGCCACGCCTACGTGCCGCTGGACGAAGCGCTCAGCCGCGTGGTGGTTGATTTTTCCGGGCGCCCCGGGCTGGTGATGCATGTGCCCTTTAAAAGCGGCATGATCGGCGGCTTTGACTCGCAGCTGACCTACGAATTTTTTCAAGGCTTTGCCAACCACGCTTTTGTCACCTTGCACATCGACAACCTGCGCGGCGAAAACGCCCACCACCAGGCTGAGACGGTTTTCAAGGCCTTTGCCCGTGCCCTGCGCATGGCGCTCGAGTTGGACCCGCGAATGGCCGGCGTGATCCCTTCGACCAAGGGTTCGCTCTGAGCTTGCACGACCTGAACTGCAGCACCTGATGCTCACATGACTGTTTTGAAAAAAGTCGCTGTTGTCGATTACGGCATGGGTAATTTGCGCTCAGTGTCACAGGCACTAAGCCATGTGGCTCAGGGCGCCGGTTTTGAGGTGATCGTCACCGCCAAGGTACAGGATGTGCTGGACGCCAACCGCGTGGTGCTGCCGGGGCAGGGTGCCATGCGCGACTGTATGCATGAGCTCGACGCCTCCGGCTTGCGCCAGGCGGTGCTGCACGCAGCGCGCCACAAACCACTTTTCGGTGTTTGTGTCGGCATGCAAATGCTGCTCGAACACAGCCAGGAGGGACCGGTCGGGGGCACCCCGGCGCTGGGGCTGTTTGCTGGGGAAGTCCTTAAATTTGACTTGGCTGGCCGCTTGCAGCCCGATGGCAGCCGCTTCAAAGTGCCGCAAATGGGCTGGAACCAGGTTTTTCAGGGCTGCGCGCAGGCCCCCGCCAACCCGCACCCGCTTTGGCGCGGCGTTCCTGATGGCGCGTATTTCTATTTTGTACATAGTTTTTACGCCAAGCCGTCTGATGCGCGCCACACTGCCGGCGAAGCTGACTATGGCGGGCGCTTCACAGCGGCGCTGGCGCGGGATAATATTTTTGCAACCCAGTTCCACCCTGAAAAAAGCGCTGAGCAAGGGCTGGCCCTGTACCGTAACTTCCTGCATTGGCAGCCTTGACTCTTTTTTCATCTTTCAAGAAACATGCTACTCATCCCTGCGATTGACCTGAAAGACGGCCTGTGTGTGCGCCTCAAACAGGGCGACATGGACCAGTCCACCACCTTCGGCGAAGATCCGGCGGCCATGGCACGCAGCTGGGTTGACAAGGGAGCGCGGCGCCTGCATCTGGTGGATTTGAATGGTGCATTTGCCGGTAAACCTAAAAACGAAGCGGCGATCCGAAAAATCCTGATCGAGGTTGGCAGTGAAATCGACGTCCAACTCGGCGGCGGCATACGCGACCTGGACACCATTGAGCGCTACCTGGACGCCGGTTTGCGCTACGTCATCATCGGTACGGCGGCTGTCAAAAACCCCGGTTTTCTGCAAGACGCCTGCACCGCTTTTGGCGGCCATATCATCGTCGGCTTGGACGCCAAAGAGGGTAAGGTCGCCACAGACGGCTGGAGCAAGCTGACCGGCCACGAGGTGGTCGATCTGGCCAAGAAGTTTGAGGACTACGGCGTCGAATCCATCATCTACACCGACATCGGTCGGGACGGCATGCTCAGCGGCATCAACATCGAAGCCACCGTCAAGCTGGCCCAGGCCTTGAGCATTCCTGTCATCGCCTCCGGCGGTCTGTCCAGCATGGCGGACATTGACGCGCTGTGCGCCGTCGAAGATGAAGGCGTTGAAGGCGTGATCTGCGGCCGCTCGATCTACAGCGGCGACCTTGACTTTGCTCTCGCACAAGCCCGCGCCGACGAGCTCAACGGCTAAGCGGTGTGGCCACCGCCTGATGCTCGCCAAACGAATCATTCCCTGTCTTGATGTCACGGGCGGGCGCGTCGTCAAAGGCGTCAACTTCCTGGAATTGCGTGACGCCGGCGATCCGGTTGAAATCGCTGCGCGCTATAACGAGCAGGGCGCCGATGAGCTGACTTTTTTGGACATCACCGCCACCAGCGACGGGCGTGATCTGATCCTGCACATCATCGAAGCCGTGGCCTCGCAGGTCTTTATTCCGCTGACTGTGGGCGGTGGCGTGCGCACAGTGGACGATGTGCGACGCCTGCTGAATGCCGGCGCTGACAAGACCAGTTTTAATTCGGCCGCATTGGCCAATCCGCAGGTGATTGAAGAGGCCTCAGAGCGGTTCGGCGCGCAGTGCATCGTGGTCGCCATCGATGCCAAGCGTCGCTCTGCCGAACAAGTGCTGACGCACGGACCTGGCTGGGACGTCTACAGCAACGGCGGGCGCAAGAACACGGGCCTGGACGCTGTGGCATGGGCCACTGAAATGGCAAGGCGCGGCGCCGGTGAAATATTGCTCACCAGCATGGACCGCGACGGCACCAAATCCGGCTTTGACCTGGAACTTACACGCGCTGTCAGCGACGCCGTGAGCGTGCCGGTGATCGCCTCGGGCGGCGTCGGCAACCTGGACGATCTGGCCGATGGTATTCAGCTCGGCGGCGCCGATGCCGTGCTGGCCGCCAGCATTTTTCATTATGGGGAATTCACCGTGCTGCAGGCCAAGCAGCGTATGGCCGAACGCGGGATTGCGGTTCGGTTGTGATACCTGCCAAGTCGATACAGGTATGTGGCGCTGCATGGCGCCTGATCACCGACAATGGATGCCATGAATTGGTTAGATGAAGTTCGTTGGGACGAACGGGGCCTGATTCCCGTGATCGCCCAAGAGGCCGCCACTGGCGACGTGCTGATGTTCGCCTGGATGAATCGCGAGGCCTTGCAGGAAACTGCTGAATCCGGGCGGGCCGTGTATTTCAGTCGCTCGCGTGCGCGGCTTTGGCGCAAGGGAGAAGAGTCCGGCCATGTACAGACCGTGCATGACATTCGACTGGACTGCGATAACGATGTGATCTTGCTCAAAGTCAGTCAGCTTGGCCAGGAGAGCGGACCCGCGATTGCCTGTCACACTGGCCGTCACAGCTGTTTTTTCCACCGGTATGACAAGGGACAATGGCGTGTGGTCGAGCCTGTTCTCAAAGACCCGCAAACCATTTATAAAAAATGACCATGACAAGCAATGACTCTCTGGCACGCCTGGCGCTGGTGATTGAAAGCCGAAAAGTGGCCCATGGCGGCGACCCGGCCAAAAGTTATGTGGCCCGCTTGCTGGACCAGGGACCGGACGCTTTTCTCAAAAAAATCGGTGAAGAAGCCACAGAAACTGTGATGGCGGCAAAAGACATTGACCGTGGCGGTCTGACGCCTGAGTTGACGGGCAAGCTGGTGGGCGAGGTTGCCGATTTATGGTTTCACAGCCTGATCGCCTTGGCCTATTACGGTTTGCAGCCGTCTGACGTCATTGCCGAGCTAGAGCGCCGCGAAGGCACCAGCGGCATTGAGGAAAAAGCCTTGCGCAAGGCGCAGCTCCGCGCAGCTGCAGAAAAATAATCTGCTGGAGCTGGTCATGGGTGATTTCGATTTGAAAGATGCCGCGGGCAAAACCGACAATGACCGCCTGGTCATGCACATTTTGTACGGTCTGCACACATTGGCCTGGTTCAGTGCCGGGGTTTTTGCCCTGGTTGCCTTGATCATTAATTACCTGCGCCGAGCCGATGAAACAGAGCCCTTGTATCTGGCGCATCACCGTTACATGATCGCCACCTTCTGGTGGACGCTGCTTTGGCTGGTGCTGCTGTCTCCTTTGTGGCTGCTGTTTTTCTTGCCCGGGGCACTGGCTTATGCCCTGGTTTGGCTGTGGTACTTATACCGCTGCCTCAAGGGCTGGTTGCGCTTTAACGACCAGCGTTGGCCTCAGTTCCAGACTCAGACTCATATCCAGGAGCCCGCATGAGCGACAAACCAAGCCCCGCCCCTTCAGCCGGTGCCGCGGTTGCAAATTGCCTTTTTTGTAAGATTGCGGCCGGTCAGATTCCCAATCGCAAGGTCTATGAAGACGAGCAGATATTCGCTTTTCACGACATCAATCCTTGGGCACCCGTGCATTTTTTGATGATTCCCAAGGTGCACATCAATTCCATGGCGCAGCTTGGTCCAGAGCACGAGGCGCTGATCGGGCGGATGATGGCGCTGGCGCCCAGACTGGCGCTGGAGCAGGGTTGCCGGCCCTACCCTGAGGGTGGATTTCGGATAGTGACCAACACCGGGGCCGAAGGTGGGCAGGAAGTGCATCACCTGCATTTGCATGTCATGGGCGGTCCGCGGCCCTGGCTGCGAGGCTAAAACCGGTTATCACAAGGCACTTCCGCACGCTTTTGAGTGGCGTCTAGCAACACAAAGACCCGCCTGACCGCGTGGCGTCGTACAAGCGCCTTAGAATCATCCCATTCATACACAATCCGGCTTCTCGGCCGGTTTCAAAGCTTAGGAGAGAAACATGGGTTCATTTTCCATTTGGCATTGGCTGATCGTCCTGTTGATCGTCGTCATGGTGTTCGGCACCAAGAAACTCAAAAACATTGGTGGCGACCTCGGCGGTGCTGTCAAGGGCTTCAAGGACGGCATAAAAGATGGCGGTCAGACGCCGGCTGCTGGCGAAGCTGCAAACACCGCCGCTGCTCAGGTTACCGCACCGGCCTCCGCCGCGGCTGCCCCGGTGCCAGACCCCAACACCATTGACGTGCAAGCGCGTCAAAAAAGCTGATCAGGCTTTTCCTTGAACTTCTTAAGCCACCATCAGCAAGCCGCTTTGTGCTCTGGCGTGAACTGACGTGTTCGACCTCGACATTTCGAAAATTGCGCTGATTGGCGCCGTGGCCTTGGTCGTGATCGGGCCTGAAAAACTGCCGCGTGTGGCTCGCACTGTGGGTGCTTTGCTGGGCAAGGCCCAGCGGTACGTGGCAGACGTCAAAAATGAGGTCAATCGTTCGATGGAGCTCGACGAACTCAAAAAAATGAAAGACACCGTGGAGAGCGCTGCCCGTGATGTTGAAAGTTCGGTGCAAACCACCACCAGTGATTTTGAAAAAACCTGGGCCGAAACTACTTCGCTGGCCGCTGACGTGAGCACCACTGAAGCAACCGGCATGATCAGCTTTCCAGAATATAAACACCCGGGTAAAAACTGGCGACTCAAGCAAGGTGCTACGCCGCAGTGGTTCAAGTCACGCTCTGGGGTTAGAACCAAAGCGCTGTCTGGCGCGGCACGGGTTGCCCGTTACCGGCCCAAATCCAGCGCCAGCCGTCCTATTTGAGCGGGATCCGATTTTTCCATGAGCGACCCCCCCAAAGACAAGCCTGACGAACTCGCAGGCTCTGAGCAACCTTTTGTGCAGCACCTGATGGAGCTGCGCGACCGCATGCTCAAGGCGGTGCTTGCCATCGGCGTTGCCGCGGCTGTGCTGGCGATGTTTCCCGGTCCGGGCGCTTTGTATGACTTGATGGCGGCGCCATTGATTGCCACCTTGCCCAAGGGGGCAACGCTGATCGCCACCAATGTCATCTCGCCTTTCGTCGTGCCCATCAAAATCTTGTTTATGGCAGCCTTTATGATCGCGCTGCCCGTGGTGCTTTACCAGGTTTGGGCTTTTGTGGCGCCAGGGCTCTACAGCCATGAGAAAAAATTGGTGTTGCCGCTGGTGATCTCCAGCACGCTGCTGTTTTTCTTTGGCGTGGCTTTTTGCTACTACTTTGTGTTTGGCCAGGTGTTCGGCTTTATCCAGAGTTTTGCGCCCAAGTCCATCACCGCGGCACCAGACATTGAGGAATACCTCAACTTTGTGATCGGTATGGTTTTAGCCTTCGGACTTGCTTTTGAAGTCCCTATTGCTGTTATTTTGCTGGTGCGCATGGGCGTTTTGACGGTGGCGCAGCTGCGCGAGTACCGGGGCTACTTCTGGGTGCTGGCTGCGGTGGGCACGGCGCTTGTGACGCCGCCCGATGCAGGCTCCATGCTCATGCTGTTGGGCGTGGTGGGCGGGCTGTACGAAGTCGGCATTGTGGCCGCCCAGATTTTTGTCAAGCACACCAAGGCACCCGAGGACAGCACCGTCCAACCCTGACCGTGCCCCGCCATCTCGGGCTCAAGCCTTTTTGTATTAGCGTGGCATCGCAGGGCGCTGGCGTTTGCCCGGCGTGACCGCCAAAGCCAGTATGTCGTTTTGTCGCTGCAGCTTGAAGTTCTCGCTCACGCCTGGTTTGAGTGCGGCCACGGCACTGAGTAACTCAGACACAGTGCGCACCTGCACGCTGCCCACCGCAACGATGACATCACCCGGGCGGATGCCGGCTGCAGCGGCCGGACCATTTTGCAGCACGCCAGTGATGATCACGCCGCTTTTGGCAGACAGGTTGAAGGTCTTGATCATTTCGCCCGTTAAATCCTGCGGCTCGACGCCGATCCAGCCCCGTGTGACCTGACCGTCCTTGAGAATACTCTCGAGCACCTGCTTTGCAGTCGAGACCGGAATGGCAAATCCGATGCCCATGGAGCCGCCAGAACGGGAAAAAATAGCGGTGTTGATGCCTAGCAGACGGCCCTGGGTGTCGACCAGCGCGCCGCCGGAATTGCCCGGGTTGATGGCGGCGTCGGTTTGAATAAAATTTTCAAAAACATTGATGCCTAACTGGTTGCGGCCCAGTGCGCTGACGATGCCGCTGGTAACGGTCTGACCGACGCCGAACGGGTTGCCAATGGCCAGCACCTGATCGCCGATTTCCAGCGACTCTGAGCTACCCAGCACGATAACCGGCAGCGCGTCCAACTCGATCTTCAGAATCGCCAGATCGGTTTCCGGGTCAGTCCCGATGATTTTGGCGCGTGCCTTGCGCGAGTCGTTCAAGATGACTTCGATGTCGTCAGCGCCGGCGATCACATGGTTGTTGGTAAGAATGTAGCCGCTGGGGCTGACGATGACGCCGCTGCCCAGGCCGACTTGCGGCTCGGTGCGTGACTGGTCGCCAAAGAAATAACGAAACCAGGGGTCTTCTTTGCCTTGCGAGCGTGCGGCGACCTTGCTGGCGTTGATGCTGACCACTGCCCCAGAGGCTGCTTTGGCAGCCGCCCGCAGGCTGCCGGGCCCGCCGCCCGCCGGTCGGTTGTTGGTGTCGGCTGGAGCCTCGAATATGGCGACGGCTGCTTCACCAGGGCGAGCTAGCCACTGGGGCTTGAGGCTGACGAGCACAAAATAAACTGCCAGCAGCACAGTGACAACTTGAGAAAACAACAGCCAATATTTGCGCATGATGAGATAGTCCGGTGTAAAAATTGGCAAGGTTTTAGCCCGCATCGCCAGAGCCTTTATTCTCACCGATCACGCGGCGCCTGAGCGAGCCCCCGATAATCGAACCCAGCCACTTCAGGAAGGACTGCCGCATGAATGAACCGATGAAACCGTCCGGCGGTGTTTCGCGTGGCGAATTGCTGCGCGCTTTTGACTCTTTGCTGCAGCCCGAGCGTTTCAAGGATTTCGGGCCCAACGGTTTGCAAGTTGAAGGCCGTGAGCGTGTCAAGCGCATCGTTTCGGGCGTGACGGCCAGTCTGGCGCTGATCGATGCGGCGGTGGCTTGCAAGGCCGACGCTATTTTTGTGCACCATGGCTTGTTTTGGCGCGGGCAAGACGGCCGCGTCACCGGCTGGATGAAGCAGCGCCTGGCATTGCTACTGGCGCATGACATCAATCTCTATGCCTATCACTTGCCTTTGGATGCCCATCCGGAGTTGGGTAACAACGCCCAACTTGGCCGCGTTCTTGGCCTGTCAGTTGTTGCGGGCGAAGCCGGGCGTTTTGGCGACAACGGCTTGGGCTTTTTGGGTCAGCGCACTGATGGCGCGGCATTTGACAGCCCTGCCAGCCTGGCCGAACATGTGTCAGGGGCCTTGGGTCGCCAAGTGGTGTGTGTCGAAGCTGCGGCCGCAGCAGGTCAGCCCTTGCGCCGGATTGCCTGGTGCAGCGGCGGTGCGCAAGGTTACTTTGAGGCGGCTGTGGCCGCCGGCGCTCAAGCCTTTATCACCGGCGAAATCTCGGAGCCCCAAGCGCATCTGGCACGGGAGATGGGCGTGACTTTCATTGCTTGCGGTCACCATGCGTCTGAGCGCTACGGCGCGCCTGCTGTCGCTTCGCATTTGGCGTCGCAGCTGGACCTGAGCCATCAGTTCATCGACATCGATAATCCGGCCTGACCCATGACCAATGCGTTGCCTTTTCTCATCACTATGGGCGATGCCGCCGGTATCGGTCCCGAAATTATTGCCAAGGCATTCGCCGATGCGCCATCAGACACCGCTGGCTGTGTGGTGGTGGGCGATGTGGCGGTGCTGCGCCGTGCCGCCGCCCTGGTGGCGACCGTTCGTCCCGGCCAGCTGCCGCTTTCCGTGGCTGAATTGACCCATCCCGGCGACGTGTCCGCCTTACCGCCACGGTGTATCGGTGTTTGGCCTGCCGGCAATTTGCCGGCGCCACCAGCCTACGGGCAAATCAGCGCCGATTCGGGACGCGCTGCCGGTGAGTGCATCCTGGCCGCAGCCGGTGCCGTGTTGTCGGGCCAGGCCCGGGGCATGGTCACCGCACCAATCCACAAGGAGGCATTGGCGGCTGCCGGCGGCCCTTTTGCGAATTTCCCCGGTCACACTGAAATACTGCAGGCCCAGGCGGCCAGTTTCACGGGTAAAACCATCGCAGAGCTGCCTGTGCGCATGATGCTGGCCAGCCCCGAACTGCGCACCGTGCTGGTCAGCATTCATGTCTCGCTGCGCGAGGCGATTGAGGCCGTGCGTTTTGAGGCCGTGCTCCAGACTTTGCGCATCACCCATGCCGCGCTTGGGTTGGTATTGGGCCGCCCGCCCCGGCTGGGCGTTGCCGGCCTGAACCCTCACGCCGGTGAGGGTGGGCTCTTCGGGCGCGAAGAAATCGAGGTGATTGCGCCCGCCATTGCCGCGGCCAAGGCCGAAGGCATTCTGGCCAGCGGGCCATTTCCACCTGATACCGTGTTCATGCGTGCCCGGACCACTGCCGAGCAACCTGGCGAGTTCGATGTGGTGGTGGCTATGTACCACGACCAGGGCCTGATTCCGGTGAAATATTTGGGCATGGAGCAGGGCGTCAACGTCACCCTGGGCTTGCCCTTGCTGCGCACCAGCCCAGACCACGGCACCGCTTTTGATATTGCCGGTAGCGGCCGAGCAGACCCTGCCAGCCTCCTGGCGGCAATCCGCATGGCTCGCACCCTGGGTAGATAGGGCTTGAAAACCGGCTTGCCGCTCCGCTACAATCGCGGGTTGACCCTTATATGCATTTTTCAAGCGAGTTCTTGAAGGAATTTCATGACCCAAGCCAGCGTTAATTCAAGCCTTGTGGACTCTGAAGGAGCCGCAGTGGACCAGCAAAAAAGAAACTGGATAGTCGCAACCTGCGCGGTTGGCGGTGCCGGCGTTGCCGCGGTGGCCGTGCCCTTTGTGAGCACCTTCCAGCCTTCAGAGCGGGCCAGAGCCGCCGGCGCGGCGGTCGAGGTGGATATTTCGGCCCTCAAGCCAGGTGAAAAATTAACGGTTGAATGGCGCGGCAAGCCTGTCTGGATCATCAAGCGCACGCCTGAGCAAATCGCGGCACTGACCAAGGCAGAAGCCCAGCTGGCCGACCCGCATTCCAAGCGCAACCCTGATGAACTGACGCCGGCTTACGCCCGTAACGACAACCGCTCCATCAAACCCGAAGTCATGGTTGTTGTGGGCATTTGTTCGCACTTGGGCTGCTCGCCGGTGGACAAATTTCAAACGGGTGGTCAGGCATCGCTCCCTGACGACTGGTTGGGCGGCTTTTTGTGCCCTTGCCATGGTTCGACCTTCGATATGGCGGGTCGCGTTTACAAAAACAAGCCTGCCCCCGACAACCTGGAGGTGCCGCCGCATATGTACCTCTCGGATAGCCGTTTGCTGATTGGCGAAGATAAAAAGGCCTAAGGCTTATCAGGACCATCCCTGCGTATCTCCGCAGGTCCCGTCCTCTATTTAGTAGGAACTGTTATGGCTGAACTTAAAGAAATTTCTCCTGACGCCCCCATGGGCGCCAAATTGCTGAACTGGGTTGACAACCGCTTCCCTGCCAGCAAGCTATACAACGAACACCTTGGCGAATATTTCGCCCCCAAGAACTTCAATATTTGGTACGTTTTTGGGGCTTTATCTTTACTCGTGCTGGTCATTCAAATCGTCACAGGAATTTTCCTGACGATGCACTACAAACCAGACGCTGCACTGGCTTTCGCTTCAGTGGAGTACATCATGCGTGATGTGCCCTGGGGCTGGCTGATCCGTTACATGCACTCCACCGGTGCCAGTGCCTTCTTTGTGGTGGTTTACCTGCACATGTTCCGCGGTCTGATGTACGGCAGCTACCGCAAGCCGCGCGAGCTGATCTGGTTGTTCGGTTGCGCCATTTTCCTGGCGCTCATGGCTGAAGCCTTCATGGGCTATCTCTTGCCATGGGGTCAGATGAGCTACTGGGGCGCTCAGGTCATCGTGAACTTGTTTGCTGCGATTCCCTTTATCGGCCCGGACCTGGCATTGCTGATTCGCGGTGACTATGTGGTGGGTGATGCCACGCTGAACCGCTTCTTTGCATTTCATGTGATCGCAGTGCCTTTGGTCCTGTTGGGCTTGGTCGTGGCGCATCTGATCGCGCTGCATGAAGTAGGCTCCAACAACCCTGACGGCGTCGAAATCAAGGCGCACAAGGATGCCAACGGTAAACCGCTCGACGGCATCCCCTTCCACCCTTACTACACGGTGCACGATATTTTTGCCGTGAGCGTTTTCCTGATGATCTTCACAGCGATTATTTTCTTCGCCCCTGAAGCAGGCGGATACTTCCTCGAGTACAACAACTTCATCCCAGCTGATTCGCTCAAGACGCCAGCGCACATTGCGCCGGTCTGGTACTTCACGCCTTACTACTCGATGCTGCGCGCCGTGACCGGCGAGATGATGTATGTCTTTGTCGCTTGCGTTGTCGCCGCCGCCGCCTTCACCATTCTCAAAGCCCGTGTGGCGATGCTGCTCAAGGTCGCTATCGCGGTAGTGGCCTTGGTGGCCGTAGCGGCCATGCTGGTGTTTGATCCTAAGTTCTGGGGCGTGGTGGTGATGGGTGGCGCGGTCATCATTTTGTTTTTCCTGCCTTGGCTGGACTACAGCGAAGTCAAGTCGATTCGCTACCGGCCTGACTGGCACAAATACCTGTATGCGGCGTTTGTGATTAATTTCATCGTACTCGGCTACCTGGGCATCAACGCTCCCTCCGCCATTAATGAGCGTGTTTCGCAAGTCGGCACCTTGTTTTACTTTGGCTTTTTCCTGTTGATGCCGTGGTGGAGTCGTCTGGGCAACTTCAAGCCTGTGCCTGAGCGCGTGACCTTTGTTGCTCACTGAGTCGGAAAACGAGACCATGAAAAAAATCAAACAACTGGCGCTGGTTCTTTTGGCATCTTTGCTGCTGGCTTCGACGGCGCAGGCTGCCACGGGTGGCATAGCCTGGGACAAGGCGCCCAACAACACCAACGACCTGCCCTCTTTGCAAAACGGCGCCAAGCTCTTTGTCAATTACTGCCTGAACTGCCATTCGGCGGCTTACATGCGCTACAACCGGCTCAAGGACATCGGCCTGACTGAGCAGCAGATCAAAGACAATTTGTTGTTCGCCACTGACAAAGTCGGTGAGACCATGAAGTCTTCGATCGATCCCAAGCAAGCCAAAGACTGGTTTGGCGCCAATCCGCCTGACTTGACTGTGATTGCCCGTTCTCGTTCTGGTTCCCAGGGTTCAGGTGCAGATTACCTGTACACCTACCTGCGTACCTACTATCGCGATGACACAAAGCCCACGGGCTGGAATAACTTGGCTTACCCCGGTGTTGCCATGCCGCACGTGTTGTGGGAGATGCAAGGCTCACGCGAGCCGCAGTTTCAAACCGTTAGCAGCCACGGCAGTGACGTTCAGGTGTTCAAGGGCTGGACCCAATTGACCCCCGGCACTATGACGCCGCTGGAGTTCGACCACGCCATAGCCGATTTGGTTGGTTACTTGCAGTGGATGGGCGAGCCAGCTCAAAACACCCGCGTGCGCATCGGCGTTTGGGTGCTGCTATTTCTAGGAATTTTCACCTTCGTCGCATGGCGACTGAATGCGTCGTTCTGGAAAAACGTTAAATAATTTTTTTCGCCGGGCAGCCATGTTCGGCACCTTTTGGAGTGGCAGGCCAGGGTCTATTCGATCTGATGTCTCCCACTCCTTTGTATCCAGGAGTCCCCCGCCATGATGGTTCTTTATTCAGGCACAACCTGCCCTTTTTCGCATCGTTGCCGCTTTGTGTTGTTTGAAAAAGGCATGGACTTCGAGATTCGCGATGTCGACCTTTACAACAAGACCGAAGACATCAATGTCATGAACCCGTACGGCCAAGTGCCGATTCTGGTCGAGCGCGATCTGATTTTGTATGAGTCCAACATCATCAATGAGTACATTGACGAGCGCTTTCCTCACCCTCAGTTGATGCCCGGCGACCCTGTCGACCGCGCCCGCGTTCGTTTGTTCCTACTTAACTTTGAAAAAGAACTCTTTGTTCATGTGAGCACGCTCGAATCACGCGCCACCAAGGGCAACGAGAAAATGCTTGAAAAAGCCCGCTCGCATATACGTGACCGTCTGACGCAACTCGCCAGCTGGTTCTTGAAGAACAAGTTCATGATGGGTGATAACTTCTCCATACTTGATGTAGCGATTGCTCCTTTGCTGTGGCGTCTGGATTATTACGGCATTGACCTGTCTAAAAATGCCGCCCCGCTTCTCAAATATGCCGAGCGCATTTTCTCGCGCCCAGCCTACATTGAAGCACTGACGCCTTCTGAAAAGGTCATGCGTAAATAAGCGCAGACTGGCACAAAAGGGTGGCTGAATTCATGAACGCGCTAGATGCAGGCTCAACGCGTCCGTACCTTATAAGGGCGCTGTACGAGTGGTGTACAGACCATGGGCTCACGCCCTATGTGGCGGTGCGGGTCGATGAGACTGTGCAGGTGCCGCGTGAGTACGTTAAGAACAACGAGATTGTTTTGAATATCAGTTTTGATGCGACCAGCTCGCTCAAGCTTGGCAATGAATTCATTGAGTTCAAAGCCCGGTTCTCCGGTAGCGCGCGCGAAATCATCGTACCGATTGACCATGTGATTGCGATTTACGCGCGTGAGAACGGGCAGGGCATGGCTTTCCCGGCCCCTGAGCAGGATGCTGCTGCCAACCACTTAACCCCGGGGTTTTCTGCAGCCTTGTCTGCGCAAGACGGGCCAGCCGAAACGCGCTTGATGCAGTTGGTACCAGAGACAGCCACCTCCCCCGCCAGCGACTCAGACAACAACGAGTCACCGGAGCCACCCAAATCACCGCAGGGTGCGCGCCCATCCCTCAAGCGGGTGAAGTAAACTATCACCAGTGCCGCTTTAGCTCAGTTGGTAGAGCAACCGCCTTGTAAGCGGTAGGTCGTCAGTTCGAATCCGACAAGCGGCACCACTAGACATAAGGCCAGAGAAAGAAGCAGCAGCTAACTTTCTCTGACCTTTTCTTTTTTCTGGATACCACTGCCTCTTGATGCCCTTATCTGCTACCCCGCAGACTACTCACGTTATGGAATTTGCATGAGGTTGATCAGTCTCCTGTAGCAAGCTGCTGCCACCCTAGGTCAATAACCTGCGGCGGCGTAGGGCGAGGGTGCTTGTTTTTGATACAACAGTAGATTTCTCACATACGACACCACCAACCGGTCGGACTGATCCATGGCCTCGGTGCGCACGGTCAAGATGCCCTCATTGGGACGGGATTTAGATAAACGTTTTTCCAGCACCGTTGATTGGGAGCGAACGGTGTCGCCGGCCTTCACATCGCAGTGAAGTTCCACATCATGCCAACCCAGGTTGGCCACTACTCGGCCGAAGGTCCGGGTGGTGAGCGCGGTGGCCACGCTGATCAGCCAAGTCTGGGGAATGCTGGCCTGCCCATCGGCATGCTGATCCAACCAAGCCAAGTCTTGAAATTGTGGGCTCATCTCCAGGGCACGCCAAGCCCGTGTCATTCCCTCTTGCTTGCTCAAGCTGCGGCAGGGCCAATGGAGAAAGGTCTCGTTGTTTTGAAAATCTTCAAAAAACAATCCGGTCTGTTCCACCCAACGGCCTTGCGCGTCCACGCTGTGCGAACGAAAGCGCTCATCGGTCACTGCTTCCGTCTTGATCACACAGGCGGGAGCAAACAGGGGCCCCTGGCCGCGTCGCCAAACGCGCGCCTCATAGGTCAGTTTGGCCACGACCTCGCCACGCTGATTCAGACCCTGGCACAGTACTGTCACCCGACCGCTGTCCGTCGAGCTATGGTCATCCACCGCCAGAATCTGAGATTCCGAATACAAGGTGTCGCCGCCAAACACCGGCGCCGTCATGGCTATGCTGGCAAAGCGCTCAATGCGAGCGCGCCGGGCAAAGGTTTTGGAGGACATGCCAATAAGATTTTGCAGCGTGATAGTACTTACCATCAGCGGATGCTTCCAACTGGTCTGCGCCGCATAGTGGTGGTCGTAATGCAGCATGGCTGCATTGAGCGTGTCCAGCGCTTCCATCACATTGTCTTGCTGGCTCACCGTCACACCGGGACGATGTACAAAATGCTGCCCGACGGCAAAGTCTTCAAAATCGAGTCCGGAACGCTCCAAAAAATGCCCTTGGGGTGTGCGGGCGTATGCGAATAATCCCATTGAGTTGCCTCCTGCTTATTGAATTCGAGCACTGCGAGCGATCACTCTGCGCGCGCTTTGCACCACCGGTTCATCGATCATGCGGCCATTGAGTACACACACACCTTGCGGGTTGGCCTGGGCCGCCGCCAAAATGGCGTGCGCGTCCTGCACCTGCTGTGCGGTGGGCAACAGCGCCTGCACAATCACTGGCACCTGGTCGGGGTGAATGGCCAATTTACCAGTGAAACCCAGGGCCTGAACGCGCCGGGTTTCAGCAGCCAGGCCCTCGGGGTTGCGAATGTCAAGAAATGGCACATCAAACAAAGCCAAACGCGCCAACGCCGCAGCCTGCACCATGCGGGAGCGGGCGTAGAGCATGGGCTCCCAACTCATCTCACAGCCCAGGTCGGCGGCCAAATCTGCGGCACCAAAGCCCAGGGCCACCACGCTGGAATGAGCCTGCGCAATAGCTGCCACATGCTCCAGACCGCAGGCCGTTTCAATCAATGCCATCACCCAGGGCAGGCGATCACAGCGCGCGCTCCATCTTTCCAGCATCTCGGCCAAATCGGTGGCCGACTCGACTTTGGGAATTATCACGCCCTCGGGCCCGTGTCCGCTGCGCAGAGCATTGAGCAAAGCTGCTTCATCGGCTTGAAAAAAAGCAGACCCTATCGGGTTTAGACGCACTGCCACCATCGCCCGGTTATTCCCCGAGGGCGTCTGCATGGGGGTGGCCAGCCAATCGAACACCTGCTGTCGCGCTAAGTCTTTGTCTTGCACGGCCACGGCGTCTTCGAGGTCGAGCACCATGCCATCGGCACGGCTGCGCAGCCCTTTTTCAAAGCGCTGCGGAGCGTGACCGGGTGTGAATAAAAAAGTACAGGCGTGAAGCAAGCTCATGATGTGGGGAGGTCCTGTTCGGAGGGAAGGTTTTTACGCAACAAAATGCTGTAGCTGTAGCGGTCGCTGGGGTAGGTGCTGATGGAGGCGATCAGGTTGTGTCCCCGGGCATCGCGGTGCCAACGTCGAGTCACGAGCGCAGGGGTACCGGCTCTCACCTGCAGCATCTTGGCCTGTGATGCACTAATTGCACAGGCTTCAATAGTTTGCTCAATTTCTTTCAACTCAATATTGAATAATTTTTGCATCAACATCACGATCGAGCCCTGGTGGCCGGGCAAAACCTCAGCCAAGCTGGCGTGCAGTGGGGACACAAAAAAATCAGCTACACACAAAGTCGATTGCACCCCGCACCGCAGCCCTTGGAACCAGAAACGCGGCTGACCCGATGGGCAATCTGGCCGCACCAGAGAGGGATCGACACCGGGCACCAGGCCTTGTTGTAGCAATTCAAATCGGGTCGCTTCGGTGAATTGCAGTACCGATTCGACCGAATCGGAGGTGTGCACAAAACGCTGGTGTGAGGCGGGTCGCACCACCCGGGTTCCAACGCCCGGTCGTTTGCTGACCAAGCCCAGCGCACTCAGCGCGGAAATGGCGGCTCGCACCGTAATACGGCTCACCCCGTAGTGCAAACATAATTGTGACTCTGTGGGTAGCAATTGGCCCACTCCCCAGCGCCCATCGGCGATTGAGGTTTTTAGGTCCTGTGCCAGTTGTTGGTATTTGGTCATCACGGCGACGGTTTCGCGTCAGATGACACCTTGCGCCCGGAGTTGAGCAATCTCCGGAGCGCTGAAACCGGCCCGGGTTAACACCTCGTCGGTGTGCTGGCCCAGTGCTGGGGCCAATCCCGGCGGTACCCGGTCGGCGTAGCGAATGGGCGGCGTGATGTAGTGAAAAGGCTGTCCGCCGGGCAGGGGTTGCAATTCCAGGCGGCCGTTATCACGTACCCACGGGTTGTCTAGGGCCTGCTTCACATCCAGGATGGGTGCAGCCGGCACATGGCCCTGGAACAAAGCCATCCACTCGGCCGTGCTTCTTGCGGACAAGGCTTCATCGATCAGGGTGGTCAACAAATCGCGATGGGCTAGGCGTTCCGTGAAAGTCAGAAAGCGCGCATCGTCTATCCATGTGATGCAGCCCATTTTTTCGCAAAGCACACGCCAGAACTTTTCCTTGTTGCACATGAGGTAAATCCACCCATCCCCGGTCCGGTAGAGCTGGCAGGGCGTGAGCGAGGCATGGGCCGATCGCGCTAAACGCGTCGTTTCAATTTGATTATTTAAATACCAATGACCGACATAGTTCAGGTTATAGAGCGCCAGATCAAACAAGCTCACATCCACATCGCGCCCGCGCCCGTTTTCTCGAGCCGACATCACGGCAGCCAACAGGGCCATGCTCAAAACCGAACCGGTCATCAGGTCAACCAAAGAAAGGCCGGCACGCGCTGGCGCACTGCCAGGCTCTCCGGTAAGGTCGAAGTAGCCTGCTTCAGCCTGCATTAAAAAGTCATAGCCTGGCCAATGGGCGCGCTCACCCTCCCGGCCATAGCCGGTGAGATGGGCACACACTATTTTGGGGAACTTGTCTTTGAGCGCGTCATATGTAAGCCCCAGTTTGGCAGGCACATCGCCGCGAAGATTGCTCATAACCGCATCACAGCCGGTCAGAATTTTCAGCAGCACCTCTTGCCCCTCGGGCCGACTCAGATCCAAGGTAATGCTTTTTTTACCTCGGTTCAGACCTTGAAAAAAAACGCTGCGTGCGCTCGGGTCGCCGTCGACCAGCCACGCGGGGCCGACGGTGCGCCCTACATCTCCGCCTTGCGAGCGGGTTTCCACTTTGATGACTTCTGCGCCCATGTCAGCCAGGAACTGGGTGCCAAATGGCCCTGCACCGTACTGTTCGATGGCCAGGATTCGGAGACTGTTCAACATGATTTTTTTAGTTTATCATAATGTTATAACTTTTTGATCCCTCAACAGAAAGGTCCCTATGCCAAATGCCAATTCGTCTCGCCGGTGGTTGATCCCAGGCCTGTTCCTAGCAATGTGCGCCCTGAGCCTCCCCGGAGGGTCTGTCTGGGCCCAAGCCTTCCCCAACAAAGTTGTGCGCATCGTGGTGCCCTTCCCACCAGGCAACGCCAGCGATGTGGCCGCACGCGCCCTCAGTGACAAACTGTCCCAGCGACTGGGTCAACCGGTGATCATCGAAAACAAGGCCGGCGCAGCCGGCGCTTTGGGGGCCGAATTTGTTGCTAAGGCTGCGCCCGACGGCTACACACTAATGATCACTTCGCTTTCGCCCATCGTGATCAGCCCGCACATTAACAAAAAATTGCCCTACGACGCTCTCAAAGATTTTGTACCGGTGGCCCGTATCGGCTACACCGGCATGATTTTGGTGGTCCCCACCAACTTCCCGGTCAATACCGTCCCCGAGTTACTGGCCTATGCCAAAAACAATCCGGGCAAACTTGATTACGCTTCTGTGGGTGCAGGCACCTTGTCCATGTTGACCATGGAGGTGTTTAAAAAATCTACCAACACCGACATACAGCATGTGCCCTACAAAGGTAGCGCCCAGGCCATGACCGACCTGATCGGGGGCACCATTCCGCTGATGTTCGATGGCATGACCTCGTCCTATAGCCATGTCAAAGCCGGCAAACTTAAAGCGCTGGCCATCTCTGCCGCCAAGCGCTCCGAACTGGCGCCCGAAATTCCGACTTTGCGTGAAACAGGTATCACCAGCCTGCTTGATGTGAGCGTGGATGGCTGGACCGGCATCTTTGCTCCTCAGGGCACTCCGGTGGCGGTCGTCAATTTCCTCAACCAGGAAATTAACAAGGTGCTGGAGGACCCGGAGTTCAAAAAACGCGCGAATGGACAGAGCTTGGACGTCTATACGCCGAGCACGCCCGCTCAGTTCACCGACTACGTGAAGACAGAGTACAACCGCTGGAGCGACATCATCAAACCGCTTAAAATCGAAGCTAACTGAATACACCGTCAGCCCCCGCCCATGAAAAGCCTGACCAGTTCAGGCTTTTTTCTTTTCCGGCTTGGCTGTAAGCGCCATGAGCCTGGGGTTTTTAGCTGAGAGCTGACTTGCTAAGCAAAACCTTCAGGCGAATTGTCTGGATTGTCAGGCCGTCGGCCTTGAGCTGAGCCTGCAGCGTCGGCACCAGTTGCCTGACTTTGGCTGCAGCCGCGTTACCTGTCACCAGCAGGCACCAGTTGTCACCTTCAATGGGACCAGCCTGGACGCTCGCGCGCAGTGCCGGCGGCAGCAGCCTCTCCACCCTTTTAAGCATGTCTGCGGACTGGCGTGCCATCAAGGCCAGTTTGGCCAGGGACGGCGAATTGTCGATGGCTTGACTGAAGCTGACGGCCTGTAGCGGCCGGTGGGGTTCGTTCATAGCGTGATGGGCGTTAAAACATGGGCTGAAAGTCTGCTTTGGGCGGATTCTTCCGGATTATCGCGGCTGGCGTCTAGGAGAACTGCGGTGTCGGCCGGCCGGCAAAGGTAAAATGAAGGGTTTTAGCGCAGCGCATCGGTGTACTGCGCAGGCTCAATAGTTGCTCTCAATAAAGGTTTGGCCTTCAGCTAAGCGCATGGCGTTGGCGGGGCCCTCGTATCTATGGCTTTTAATCCACTCACCATGCTGTTCGGCAGTCGCAACGACCGGCTGCTGAAAACTTACCGCAAAACGATTGAGCGCATCAATGCCCTGGAGGGGCAGTTTGAGCAACTCAACGACGATCAACTGCGCGAAAAAACCCAGGCCTTTAAGGACAGAGTGAGCGCCGGCGAGAGTCTGGACGATTTACTGGCCGAGGCTTTTGCGGTGGTGCGGGAAGGCAGTAAGCGCGTGATGAAAATGCGTCATTTTGACGTCCAGCTGCTCGGCGGCATGGCTTTGCACAACGGCAAAATTTCAGAGATGGGCACTGGTGAGGGCAAAACACTCACGGCCACTTTGCCGGTTTATCTCAATGCGCTGTCGGGCAAGGGCGTGCACGTGGTCACGGTCAACGATTACCTGGCCAGCCGAGATGCGCGCTGGATGGGCAAGCTCTACAACTTTCTAGGTCTGAGTGTCGGCATTAATCTGCCGCAGATGAGCCGCGAAGAAAAGCAAACGGCCTATCGCTCTGACATTACCTACGGAACCAACAACGAATACGGTTTTGATTACCTGCGCGACAACATGGTCTATGAAGTGTCCGACCGCGTGCAGCGTGGTTTGAACTTCGCCATCGTTGACGAGGTTGACTCCATCCTGATCGACGAGGCCCGAACACCGCTGATCATCAGCGGCCAGGCCGAAGACCATACGGCAATGTACCTGGCGATGAACCAGGTCGTGCCGCAAATGACGCGTCAAGAGGGCGAAGCTGATCCACGCACCGGCGAAGGCATCATCACGCCGGGCGACTTCACCATCGACGAGAAAACGCACCAGGTGTTCTTGACTGAGCAGGGGCATGAAAACGCCGAGCGCATTTTGTTTGGCATGGGTTTGATTCCTGAAGGCGCCACGCTGTATGACCCGGCCAACATCACGCTGGTTCATCACCTGTATGCGGCACTGCGCGCAAACCATATTTACCACCGCGACCAGCACTACGTGGTGCAAGAAGGCGAGGTCGTTATCGTTGATGAGTTCACCGGACGATTGATGTCCGGGCGCCGCTGGAGCGAAGGCCTGCACCAGGCGGTCGAAGCCAAAGAGGGTGTGGCCATCCAGGCCGAGAACCAGACCATGGCCTCGATCACCTTTCAGAACTACTTCCGTCTGTACGGCAAACTGGCCGGTATGACAGGTACGGCCGACACCGAGGCCTATGAGTTCCAGGAAATCTACGGACTCGAGACCACAGTGATACCGCCAAACCGCCGCAGCCAGCGCGAAGACCAGCTGGACCGCGTTTACAAGACAACGCGCGAAAAATACGAGGCGGCGATCAAAGATATTCGCGATTGCTACGAACGTGGCCAGCCCGTGCTGGTGGGTACCACCTCGATTGAAAACTCCGAGATCATTGGCCAGCTGCTTGAAAAAGAAAAACTGCCGCACCAGGTGCTCAACGCCAAGCAGCACGCGCGTGAGGCAGACATCGTGGCACAGGCCGGACGCTCCGGCATGATCACCATTGCCACCAACATGGCAGGTCGCGGTACCGACATCGTGCTGGGCGGCAATGTCGAGAAATTGATCGAGGCGGTTGAAGCCAATGAGGCGCTGGACGCAGGCGCCCAAGAGGCTGAAATTATCCGGCTGCGTGCCCAATGGCAGGTCGACCATGAAAAAGTTAAAGCGCTGGGTGGCTTGCGCATCATCGCGACTGAGCGCCATGAATCGCGTCGCATTGACAACCAGTTGCGCGGACGCTCCGGTCGCCAGGGCGACCCTGGGTCATCGCGGTTCTACCTGAGCCTGGACGATCCACTGATGCGAATCTTTGCGGGTGACCGCGTCAAGTCCATCATGGAGCGGCTTAAAATGCCGGACGGTGAGGCCATTGAAGCGGGCATCGTCACACGCAGCATTGAGTCGGCGCAGCGCAAGGTCGAGGCCCGTAACTTTGATGTACGCAAGCAATTGCTGGAGTACGACGACGTCTCCAATGACCAGCGCAAGGTGATTTACCAGCAGCGCAATGACATCATGGACGCAAAAAGCCTGCAAGGGCAGATCGCTTCTCTGCGCGAAGGTTGTTTTGCCGATCTGACACGCCAGTATGTCCCGATGGAAAGCGTCGAAGAGCAGTGGGATATTGCTGCTTTGGAGACCGTTTTGCGCGATGAGTGGCAGCTGATGGTTCCGCTGCGCGAAGAAGTTTCTGCAGCCACAGCGATCACCGACGATGATGTGCTGGAAAAAGTGTTGGCAGCCGCTAATACAGCCTTCAGCGCCAAGGTTGAGAGTGTGGGAGAAGAGAGCTTCTTACAATTCGAGCGCATGGTGCTGTTGCAAAGCATAGATACGCACTGGCGTGACCATTTAAGCTCGCTCGACTACCTGCGTCAAGGCATTCATTTGCGCGGTTATGCCCAGAAGCAACCCAAACAGGAATACAAGCGCGAAGCCTTTGAGTTGTTCGGGCAGTTGCTTGACAGCGTCAAAAACGAAGTCTCCAAGACCTTGATGACGATTAAAGTGCAGTCCAGCGAGCAGCTGGAACTGGCGGCCGAAGAGATGGAGGCGCGTGCTGAAAAAATTGCAAACGTCACTTATATCGCGCCGACAGAGACTGGCGAGGTGCAAGTCATTTCCGGCCTTGACGCACAAGGTCAAGCGCTGGCATCTGACCCTTTTCTACGCGTTGGCCGCAACGATCCCTGCCCATGCGGTTCCGGCAAAAAATTCAAAATGTGCCACGGTAAATTGAGCTGAGACGGCCTGAACTTTTGCGTAGATGCGCATGCTTGGATGTCATGCTCGAGTGCCAGCGATAACCTTGATGGATGGAGAACCCCATGCCCGTGAACCTGCTTGCGACGCCTGCAGCTGAACTTTTTCCTGTGCCGGGAGTGCGCTGGGGTATCGCCGAGGCGGGAATTCGCAAGGCCGGCCGCAAGGATTTGTCGGTGCTGTTGCTTGACGAAGGAAGCGTGGTGGGTGGTGTCTTCACGCAAAACCGTTTTTGTGCGGCTCCGGTCCAGATTTGTCGCGAACACCTGGCTTTGCACTGCGGCCTCACGCAGGGCATACGCGCCATGCTCATCAACACCGGCAACGCCAATGCCGGCACGGGTGCAGATGGTTTGATGCGCGCGCGCGCCAGCTGCATAGCGCTGGCACAGCAACTCAATGTATCGCCTGAGCAGATATTGCCTTTTTCCACTGGCGTCATCATGGAGCCCCTGCCGCATGATCGCATCGCCGCCGGACTGCCCGCGGCCCTGGCCGACGCCAGGCGCGACAACTGGGCCCGCGCAGCCGAGGCCATCATGACCACGGACACGGTGGCCAAAGCTTTTTCCAAGCGCATCACACTGGGTGGTGCCAGTGTCACCATTACCGGCATTAGTAAAGGCGCCGGCATGATCCGCCCGAACATGGCCACCATGCTGGGATTCATGGCCACTGATGCTTGTGTTTCGCAGGCGCTGATGGGGCAGCTGGCCCGCGAGCTGGCTGAAGGCTCTTTCAATCGCGTCACCGTGGATGGCGACACCTCGACCAACGACTCTTTTATGATCGTGGCCACGCATCAGGCTCGGCATCCGCCGATTGAATCCCTGAACAGCGCTGACGGCCGCGCCCTCAAGGCGGCCATGCTCGAGATCGCACAGCAGTTGGCGCAAGCCATCGTGCGCGACGGCGAAGGCGCTACTAAATTCATCACCATTCGCGTTGAAGGCGGACGCTCGGGGCAGGAGTGCCGCCAGGTGGCTTATGCCATCGCGCATTCACCACTGGTCAAAACAGCTTTTTTTGCCAGTGACCCCAACCTGGGCCGTATTCTGGCAGCCGTTGGCTACGCAGGCATAGATGATCTTGACCAGACGTTGATCGACTTGTACCTGGACGATGTGTTTGTAGCGCAACACGGTGGGCGTCACGCCGCTTACGTGGAAGCGGACGGACAACGCGTGATGAAGCAAAGCGAAATTTTGGTGCGTGTTCGTCTGGGCCGCGGTGATGCGGTCGACACCGTCTGGACTTGCGACCTGTCGTATGACTACGTCAAGATCAACGCTGACTACAGAAGTTAAACCTATGAATGAGTCTTTTGAACGCCTGATGGCGCGTGTCGAAACCCTGATCACGCGCATCGAATCCGTGTTGCCGCTGCCTTTGAGCGCGCCTGACTGGCAAGCCTCAGTGGCTTTTCGCTATCGCAAGCGCAGCTCGGGGCACGGCAGTCTGGAGCCTGTCATGCATTTGGGCAGTATGGGGCTGGACGACCTGAAAGAAATCGACGAACAAAAAGATAAGATCCGGCGCAACACCGAGCAGTTTGTCAGCGGCGTGCCGGCCAACAACGTCTTGCTGACCGGCTCGCGTGGCACCGGCAAGTCGTCGCTCATCAAGGCCTGCTTGAACGCGTATGCCGCGCGCGGCTTGAGGCTGATTGAAGTCGACAAAGCCGACCTCACTGATTTACCCGATATTGTTGAGCTGGTCTTTGACCGGCCTGAGAAATTCATCATCTATTGCGATGACCTCAGCTTTGAAGAAGGCGAGTCGGGCTACAAGGCGCTCAAGTCGATTCTGGACGGCTCGATTGCAGCCGCTACGCCCAATGTGCTGATCTACGCCACCAGCAACCGCCGCCATCTGCTACCAGAGTACATGGCCGAAAACCTCACTTACACGCACACCGACGACGGTGAAGTGCATCCCGGTGAAGTGGTTGAAGAAAAAATTTCCCTGTCCGAGCGCTTTGGTTTGTGGGTGAGTTTTTACCCTTTCAGTCAGGACGAGTACCTGAACATTGTGGCGCAGTGGCTGTCTTCCTTCGGCGTCAGCCCGGCGGCCATCGAGGCAGCCAAGCCGGCATCCTTGGTGTGGGCGCTGGAGCGCGGTTCGCGCAGCGGCCGCGTGGCCTATCAGTTTGCCCGCGACTACGCCGGCCAGCACACCAAGGCATGAGCGTGATGGTGGCCGACGCCGGCAGCCCGCGCGAGGGCGGCGCTGACCGTCAGGTGGTGGATGTCGCCGTCGGGGTTTTGTTGCGCAGCAATGGTGAATTTTTGCTCACATCGCGTCCGCCCGGTAAGGTCTATGAGGGCTACTGGGAGTTTCCGGGCGGCAAACTCGAAGCTGGCGAGACCGTTGAGGCGGCCCTGCGCCGCGAACTGCAGGAAGAAATCGGCATCAACATCGGTGCCGTGCAAGCCTGGCGGGTTGAACTGGTGGACTACCCGCACGCTCTGGTGCGTTTAAATTTTTGCAAGGTCTTTGAATGGACGGGCGAATTGACCATGCGCGAAGGACAGGCCTTTGCTTGGCAAACACTGCCTGTGAAGGTGCAACCGGTGCTGCCCGGCACCGTGCCAGTGTTGGCTTGGTTTGCTCAGGAGCGCGGCTTCCCGGGCGTAACGCACCATGCTGGAATGCAAGGCTAGGCGCAGCAGCCTAAGCCTTGATGTCAGCTGCAAGGACTTTCAGCTCAATTTGGTTTTCAGAAAGCTGGCAATGTCTGCTGCCGGCACCTGGCTAGACGCGGCATCACGCCGGTGCTGGTACTCCACATGGCCTTCTTTCAAGCCGCGGTCGCCGATGGTGACGCGGTGCGGCACGCCAATGAGTTCCCAGTCGGCAAACATGGCGCCTGGGCGCTCGCCACGGTCGTCCAGAATGACGTCCACGCCGGCGGCCATCAGGGCGTCGTAAAGTGCGCTGGCAGCCGTCTGCACGTCGGAAAAGCGGTCCGGGCTGATCGGGCAAATCACCACGGTGAACGGGGCGATGGCGTCGGGCCAGATGATGCCGCGCTCGTCATGGTTTTGCTCGATGGCGGCGGCAGGTAGGCGCGTGATGCCGATGCCATAGCAGCCCATCTCCATGAACTGCGGTTTGCCGTTTTCAGCCAGAAAAGTGGCATTCATGGCCTGGCTGTATTTGGTGCCCAGGTAAAAAACGTGACCCACTTCGATGCCCCGCTCAATCGACAGCGGGCCCTGACCGTCGGGTGAGGGGTCACCCGCCACCACATTGCGCAGGTCAGCCACTACGGTCGGCTCGGGTAGATCGCGACCCCAGTTGACGCCGGTGATGTGAAAGTCGACTTCGTTGGCGCCACAGACCCAGTTGCTCATGACGGCAACTTCGTGGTCCACTACCAGCGACAGAGGTTTGCGCATATTGATCGGGCCGAGGTAGCCTGGCTTGCAGCCGAAGTGGTCCTCGATCTCGGCCAGAGTGGCGAATCGAAAACCGGCCAGACCGGCGACCTTGCCGACCTTGACTTCGTTCATCTCGTGGTCACCGCGCAGCAGCAGCAGCCACACCTGCGTTTTGATAATCTTGCCTCCCTCAGCGATTTCGTCGGTGGCAAGCACCAGCGATTTGACCGTGCTTTGCAGGGGCAGGCCCAGCAGTTCGGCCACCTCTGCGCAGGTGCTCTTGCCCGGGGTGGCCGTTTTTGTCATGGCTTGCGACGGGCTCTGACGCGGGCCGACCGGCGCCAAAGCTTCTGCTTTTTCCATGTTGGCGGCGTAGTCGCTACCAGGGCAATAGACGATGGCGTCCTCGCCTGTGGCCGCGATCACTTGAAACTCTTCGCTCAGGTCGCCGCCGATGGCGCCGCTGTCGGCGGCCACGGCGCGGTAACGCAAACCGAAGCGGTCAAAAATCTTGCGGTAGGCGGCCGCCATCACCTGGTAGCTGGCCTTGGCTGCGGTCTGGTCGCGGTCAAAGCTGTAGGCGTCCTTCATGATGAACTCGCGCCCGCGCATCAGGCCGAAACGCGGGCGCCGCTCGTCGCGGAACTTGGTCTGGATTTGGTAAAAATTCTTGGGTAGCTGCTTGTAGCTGCGGATGTCCTGGCGCACCACGTCGGTGATGACTTCTTCGCTGGTGGGTTGCACCACGAAGTCGCGGCCATGGCGGTCTTGGATGCGCAGCAACTCGGGCCCCATTTTTTCGAAGCGACCGGTTTCCTGCCAGAGCTCGGCCGGCTGAATCACCGGCATGGTCATTTCAATGGCGCCGGCGCGGTTCATTTCTTCGCGCACGATGGCTTCGACCTTGCGTATCACGCGCAGGCCCATGGGCATGTAGTTGTAAATGCCGGCGCCCAGCTTTTTGATCATGCCGGCGCGCATCATGAGCTGGTGGCTGACAACTTCGGCGTCAGCGGGTGCTTCTTTGAGCGTGGAAATGAAGAACTGCGAAGCTTTCATGCGGGTATATTTTCCAGGGGTGGGCGACTGCGGCCGGCAGCAGGCTTGGCGCTCGGGCTTGTGCTGTGCATAATAGGCTCAGTTTAAAAAATTTGAGGTTTGATTATGCTCGACCGCAATGGCTTCAGGCCTAACGTCGGGATCATCTTGCTCAACCAGAAAAGTCAGGTGTTTTGGGGCAAGCGTATACGCACCCACTCATGGCAATTCCCGCAAGGCGGCATTGACCGGGGAGAAACCCCCGAGCAAGCTATGTTTCGCGAATTGCATGAAGAAGTGGGGCTGCATCCGCAGCATGTGCAGGTGCTTGCCCGGACCCGTGACTGGTTGCGCTACGAGGTGCCTGACCGGTTTATCCGCCGTGATGCGCGCGGACATTACAAGGGCCAGAAGCAAATCTGGTTTCTGCTGCAACTGGTCGGTCACGACTGGGATTTGAACCTGCGCGCCACCGACCATCCCGAGTTCGACGCCTGGCGCTGGAACGAGTACTGGGTGCCCCTGGATGTGGTGGTCGAGTTCAAGCGCGGTGTCTATGAAATGGCGCTGACCGAGCTCTCTCGCTTTGTACCCCGTCTGGATGCGCGGGCCGACTTGCGTGTTGATCAACGCAGTCGTTATGCCCGCAGTGGCCCGAGAGAGCGTGATGGCGGCGGTCAAAACACGGGTGTTGAGGCGGCGCAACGCAGCCCTTTTGCTGCTATGGAGTTGCCACCCGGCGCCAGTTTTGACCCCGATCCGCACACCAATTTTGAGCCAGCCAGCGGTGACAAGCCCTGAGGCCCGGGCGCCAATTAGCGGCTGAGCACCAGGTTGGTCCGGTGGACCATTTCCGGCTCGCCCGTGTAGCCCAGCAGGCGCTCAAATTCTGCCGAAGACTTGCCGCAAATCAGCTTGGCTTCAGCGCTGGTGTAGTTGGCCAGGCCCCGGGCAACTTCAAGGCCCCTATCGTCGCGCACAGCAATCACATCGCCGCGCGAAAACTCGCCCTGAACGGAGGTCATTCCAATGGGCAACAAACTTTTGCCTTCGTCGCGCACCTTGACCACAGCGCCTGCATCGACCATCACCGAGCCGCGCATCTGCAGATGATCGGCTATCCACTGCTTGCGCGCTTGATTTTTGGCCGTTTGCGCCACCAGCAGAGTTCCGATGGCTTCCCCCCGCGCCAGACGCACCAGTGCCTCGGGCTCGCGGCCCCAGGCAATGACGGTGGAGGCACCCGAACCCGCGGCCCGTTTGGCGGCCAGAATTTTGGTTAGCATGCCGCCCCTGCCGATGCTCGAGCCAGCACCGCCGGCCATCGCTTCAAGGGCGGGGTCGCCAGCTTTTGCCTCTTGAACCAGCGTGGCCAGGGGGTCCTTGCGCGGGTCGGCCGTGAACAAGCCTTTCTGGTCGGTCAGGATGATCAGCAGGTCGGCTTCCACCAGGTTGGCGACCAAAGCGCCCAATGTGTCGTTGTCGCCGAACTTGATCTCGTCATTGACGACGGTGTCGTTTTCATTGATCACCGGCACCACCCCCAGCTGAATTAACGTCAGCAGCGTGGAGCGGGCATTCAGGTAGCGTTCGCGATCAGCCAGGTCCGCGTGGGTGAGCAAGACTTGAGCGCTGCCGATGCCGCGCTCGCGCAGCTTGCTTTCGTAGACCTGTACCAAGCCCATCTGGCCCACGGCTGCGGCAGCTTGGAGCTCATGAATTGCTTTGGGTCGCGATGACCAGCCCAGCCGCTTCATACCTTCTGCAATCGCGCCACTGCTGACCATGATGACCTCGCGGCCGTCTTGCACCAGCTGCGCCAGTTGGCTGCACCACAGGCCGATCGCTTCGGCATCCAGCCCCCGTCCCTCGTCCGTGACCAGGCTGGAGCCCACCTTGACGACGATGCGTCTGGCGTTGAGTAAAACGGGTGACAACGTGGTGGTGGACATGGTCATGAGGCTCTGAGCAGGTCAGTCGTCCATGCCTACGACGGGCGCCGGCGCAAATCGCGGGTCGATGTCTTCAGGGGCTTGTTCGCTTTTTTGGACCGATTTGACGTGCTGGTAAATGGCTTTGACGAGTTGCTCGCAGCCTTCGCGTGTGAGGGCAGAAATCTCGAACACCGGTCCTTTGAATTTGAAGCGTTTGACAAAATCTTTGACGAGCGCGGCCCGCTTATCGGGCTCGACCATGTCAAGTTTGTTCAAGACCAGCCAACGCGGCTTGTCGAATAGACCTTCGTCGTATTTCTTAAGTTCGCCCACGATGGCCTTGGCCTGTTTGACCGGATCAATGCTGTCGTCAAACGGCGCCATGTCCACAATGTGCAACAACAATCGCGTGCGTTGTAAGTGCCGTAAAAACAGGTGACCGAGGCCGGCACCTTCAGAGGCGCCTTCGATCAAACCGGGCAGGTCAGCGACCACAAAGCTTTGCTCTGGGCCAACCCGCACCACACCTAAATTAGGGTGGAGCGTGGTGAAAGGGTAGTCCGCGATGCGCGGACGGGCGTTCGAGACAGCCGTGATGAAAGTCGACTTACCGGCATTCGGCATGCCCAGCAGGCCCACGTCGGCAAGCACTTTTAATTCGAGTTTCAGGCTTTTTTTCTCGCCAGGCCAGCCCGGTGTTTTGGTGCGCGGTGCACGGTTGGTCGAGCTCTTAAAGCGCAAGTTACCAAAACCGCCATCGCCGCCTTTGGCTATCAATATTTCTTCACCCGGCACCAGCAGCTCTAACAAAATATCGCCCGACTCGGCATCGGTCAGGATGGTGCCGACTGGCATTTTCAAGACGATGTCGTCGCCCTTGGCGCCAAACATGTCCGAACCTTTTCCGTGCTCGCCGTTACGCGCATCATGCCGCCGGGAAAAACGGAAATCGACCAGCGTGTTCAGGTTGATGTCGGCCACGGCATAGATATGTCCGCCCCGGCCACCGTCACCGCCGTTCGGGCCGCCGAACTCTTTGTACTTCTCATGACGAAACGAGACGCAGCCATTGCCGCCATCGCCCGCGGCGATGTCTATGTATGCTTCGTCAACAAATTTCATGGTGAGTTCCCCGATCTGCCGGAGGGTTGCGTTACGAGTTTACAAAACTAAGAGCAGTCCGGGCAGGTGTAATCAGAAACAAAAAAGCCCCGGCAGGCGGGGCTTCGATACCATCGAAGTGAACCGCTTTAGGCTGGTGTCACGTTGACGGTTTGCTTGTTCAAAGCACCTTTGACGGCAAAAGACACTTGACCGTCAACCAGCGCAAACAATGTGTGATCCTTGCCGATGCCGACATTGGTGCCCGGATGGAACTTGGTGCCGCGCTGGCGAACAATGATACTGCCTGCGTTGATCACTTCGCCGCCAAACTTCTTGACACCCAACATCTTGGGCTGCGAGTCGCGCCCGTTTCGCGTAGAGCCGCCGCCTTTTTTCTGTGCCATTTTCCGTTACTCCTGGTGTCTTGCTTAACCGGCGATATTGCCGATTTGCAATTCAGTGAAATTTTGCCGATGGCCCTGACGCTTTTGGTAGTGCTTACGACGACGCATCTTGAAGATGCGCACTTTGTCGTGCCGTCCATGGGCAAGAACCGTGACTGTGACTGTTGCACCGGACACCAAGGGCGTACCCACCTTGATATCACTGCCGGTGCCGACAGCCAATACCTGGTCGATAACAATCTCTTGGCCTACGTCCGCAGCAATCTGTTCTACTTTAATTTTTTCACCCGTAGCAACTTTGTATTGTTTGCCACCGGTTTTTATGACCGCGTACATGTAAGACCTCGTCTATTGAGTTCTGCAGACGGATTTCCGCAGAGCCCACGATTATAGCCCCTGTCCCTCGGGTTTGTCGAGCCCCCGCTAAGGGCAGCATTTGTGCCCCCTGACAAGCTGCTGAGCTGGGGCCAGTCCGCAAAGGCTGTCAGGGCCTTCCTATAATCAGCTACAAATCAGCCTTGGAACCTTCTTGTCTCTTCAATCTTTAAGCACCGCGGCCGCTTTGGCCCTCATCGACGACGACATGCGGGGTATGGACGCTGTCATTGAGCGCCGTTTGAGCTCGGAAGTGGCATTGATCGGTCAGATATCACGCTACATTGTCGCCGCCGGGGGGAAACGTCTGCGACCTGCCTTGCTGCTGCTGATGTGTGGTGCGCTCGGCTACAAGGGCGAGCAGCGACTCAATCTGGCGGCTGTGGTGGAGTTCATACACACCGCCACCTTGCTGCACGACGATGTGGTCGATGAATCCACCCTGCGGCGCGGGCGTGAGACGGCCAACGAGGCTTTTGGCAACCCGGCCAGTGTTTTGGTGGGTGATTTTCTTTACTCCCGCGCTTTTCAGATGATGGTCGATGCGGGCGACATGCGCATCATGCGCACTCTAGCAGAAGCGACCAATGTGATCGCCGAGGGAGAAGTGCAGCAACTGATGAACATGCACGACGCCGGCTTGTCCGAAGAGCAGTATGTGCGCGTGATCCGTTCTAAAACCGCCAAATTGTTTGAGGCCAGCGCCAGACTGGCCGCCTTGCTGGCTCAGTCTTCGCCAGAGGTGCAGACCGCTTGTGCCGACTATGGTCAGGCCCTGGGAACAGCTTTCCAAGTGATTGACGACGTGCTCGATTACGACGGCGAAGTCTCCGAGATGGGTAAAAACCTAGGTGATGACCTTCGCGAAGGCAAAGTCACGCTGCCCTTGATCATTGCGATGCAGCGCGGCACGGAGCTCGAGCGTCAAACCTTGCAGCTGGCGATAGAAACAGGCGACGCCAGCAAAATGGCGGATATCCTGGCCATTGTTCAGCGTACGGGCGCCCTGGAGGCCACCTTGGCCAGCGCCGCCGAGCAGGCGCAGATTGCGGTCGATGCGCTCAGCATCTTGCCTGACACGGTCTACCGGCAGGCTTTGATGCAGCTGGCCGCGCAGCTTTTGGGTCGTCGGGCTTAGCCGGCACGATAAAAAACTACTTTGAATTAGCCCAAAGTAGTTATGTCTAGGCGCATCTTGCCGGGCGTTTAACCGTGCACTTCTCGCCGCCTTTTCCGTCAATAACTTATTGTCATCCTCTGGGCGTAATACTCAGTCATATTATTGTTGAATTAAGTGCCTTTAATATTTACCATATCGGTAAGTATTGGGGTTGAAATTAGCTTATTTGAAAATATTTAAAAATGATAGAATAAATTTTTAAAAAGGAATATTGATGAGCTCACTGAAAGATCTTCTGAATCAAATTGAAACTCTGCAAAATCAGGTTTCGGCAGTGCGTCAAAAAGAAGTAGGCGAAGCTATTTCTAAAGTGCGCATCCTCGTAGAAGAGTATCAACTTAAGGCCAGCGATGTGTTTCCTGGCGGCAAAGCCAAGTCCGGTGCCAAGAAGACCGGTAAAGTCGCCGCAAAATACCGTGATCCTTTGACCGGGAATACTTGGAGCGGTCGTGGTCTGGCACCTAAATGGTTGGCCGGCAAGAACAAGGCTGACTTCCTGATCGCCTGATTCCCTGATCCCCGTGAGATCATTTCGCTGATCTCAGACCAAGCCCACGCCACTTGCGTGGGCTTTTTTTATGGGGGAGGTGCTTGCGGGGCGCAGCGCCATCAGCTTGGGAAGCCTTGCCACGAAAGTCTAAAAAAGTGTATTTTTGATTTACTTTTGGTCTGTGGGCGGCGATGATGAGTCCATGAAATCAATTTCTCTTCATGGCCAGTGCTGAAGGTCCCTCACAGCGACCAGCCGGCGTCATGGGCAGCGGCAGCGCTGAGGAGGCTTCAGCGGTCACGTTTTTGCAAAAAATGTTGCAACAAGCGGTTGACCTGCGGGCTTCAGACCTGCATTTCGAGCCCTTCGAGTTCAATTACCGGGTCCGATTCCGTATCGACGGCGAGCTGCGAGAAATAGCCAGTCCGCCTCTAGGTCTCAAGGACTCGCTGGCCTCGCGCATTAAAGTAATTTCGCGGCTTGACATCGCCGAAAAGCGCGTGCCGCAAGACGGCCGTATCAAGCTGGCCATGGGTGCGGGGCAGGTGATTGATTTCCGGGTCAGTACCTTGCCCACATTGTTTGGCGAAAAAATAGTGATCCGCGTGCTCGACCCTAGCGCAGCGCAAATGGGGATGGACGCCCTGGGGCTCGAACCAGAGGAAAAAGAGCGCTTACTCGCTTCTTTGCGCAGGCCGACTGGCATGGTGTTGGTCACCGGGCCAACGGGTTGCGGAAAGACGGTTTCACTTTACACATGCCTGAACTGGTTGAACCAGCCTGGTGTCAACATCTCAACGGCAGAAGATCCCAGTGAGATCAATCTGCCCGGGGTCAACCAGGTCAATGTGAACGACAAAGCCGGTCTGAACTTCGCGGTGGCGCTGCGTGCTTTTCTAAGGCTGGACCCGGACATCATCATGGTCGGCGAGATTCGCGATCTGGAAACCGCAGACATTGCCATCAAAGCAGCACAAACCGGGCATCTGGTTTTGTCCACGCTGCACACCAATGACGCACCGACCACCCTGACCCGGTTGCGCAACATGGGAATTGCGCCTTTCAACGTGGCCTCCAGCATCATGCTGATCACTGCGCAGCGGCTGGCCCGGTGCCTGTGCCCGAAATGCAAAGTGCCCGAGGATTTGACGCGTCAAGCCTTGATCGAGGCCGGCTTTGCTGCAGCTGAGATTGATGGCAGTTGGCAGCCTTACCGCGCGCAAGGCTGCCAGGCTTGCAACAAGGGTTATAAAGGGCGCGTAGGAGTGCACCAGGTGATGCCTGTCAGCCCTGAAATCCAGCGCATCATCCTGCGCGATGGCAGTGCTATGGAGATCGCAGCACAAGCCCAATTGGAGGGCGTCAACAGCTTGCGTCAATCGGGCTTGCGCAAAGTTAAACTCGGCCTGACTTCTCTACAAGAAATTCTCAGTTGCACAAATGCCTGATGCGCCGTCAAACACGAGCCAGACCCTCACATGCACTTTCACCTGAACCCCGGCCCGGCTTTAGAGCGCACCTTCGAGTGGGAGGGCACCAACCGCCAGGGTCAGCCGGTGCAGGGTTACATGCGAGCTGGCGGTGAAAATCAGGTGATGGCCTTGCTGCGCCGGCAGGGCGTGCAAATATCCAAGGTCAGCCGGCAAGCGCCAGCGCCGGGCGCCGACATCAAGCCAGTGGACGTTGCTTTATTTACCCGGCAGCTGTCAACCATGTTGCAGGCGGGTGTACCTTTGCTTCAATGCTTTGACGCGTTGGGCCGCGGCCAAAACAATCCGCGGTTTGCCCGCTTGCTGGCAAACATTCGTGCTGATGTCGAAACTGGCTCTGCCTTAAACGCCGCCCTAGAGCGCCATGCGCGATATTTTTCGCCGCTTTATTGCAGCCTGGTGGCTGCCGGTGAGGCGGCCGGCAGGCTGGATGTGCTGCTCGAGCGCTTGGCGGTGCATCTGGAAAAAACTGAGGCCATGAAGTCAAAGCTTCGAGCCGCACTCACTTACCCGACAGCCGTAGTGTTAGTGGCACTGGTGGTGATGGCAGTGATCATGATTTTCGTCATCCCGGCCTTTGAAGGCGTGTTCGCTTCCTTTGGTGCGCAGTTGCCAGCGCCAACTCTCTGGGTCATGCAGGCAAGCGCCTTCTTTGTTGGCTGGTGGTGGTTGGTTTTGGGCGTGTCGGGGCTTGGCCTCTGGACTTTTTGGCGGGTGTGGCAACAAAGTGAAGTCCTGCAGGCTGCGCTGGACCGTGCCTTGCTCAGACTGCCGGTCTTCGGCCCTTTGCTTCAAAAAGCCTGCATTGCCCGTTGGACGCGCACCCTCTCCACCATGTTCTCCGCCGGCGTGCCCTTAATGGATGCCCTGGACGCTGTGGCTGGCACTGCCGGCAACTCGGTCTATGCCTTGGCCACGGCCGGCATTCAGCGACAAGTCTCTGAGGGCGTCAGCCTGAACAGGGCCATGGCCGACACGGCCGTGTTTCCGTCCATGCTGTTGCAAATGTGCAGCATCGGCGAGGAGTCGGGTGCGCTAGACCACATGCTGGCAAAAGCAGCTGGTTTTTTTGAAGACGAGGTGGACCAGCAACTGGCCTCGCTGACCAGTTTGCTGGAACCTTTCATCATTGTCACCCTGGGCGTGCTGATTGGCGGTATCGTTGTGGCCATGTACCTGCCGATCTTTCAATTGGGTCAAGTCAGCTGATGTGGCCTGAACTCAGCTCTATGCACTTGGCTTGGCTGGGGGGCTTGTTGGGCCTGATGATCGGCAGCTTTTTGAACGTGGTGATTCACCGCCTGCCGCTGATCATGCAAGCCCAGTGGGCCCGTGAGTGCGCTGAATTGACAGCGCAAGTCACCACGGCCGTCACCCCTGGCCAATCCGGCCAGTCCGTGCTCACTCAAGAGCCTGCGCCTTTGAGCCTGTCGCTGCCCCGCTCTCGCTGCCCGCATTGCAGCCACACCATCGCCTGGCATGAAAACATACCGGTGCTGAGTTATCTGCTCTTGCGCGGTAAGTGTTCGGCCTGTGGCACTGCCTACGGCTTACGCTACCCACTGGTGGAGTTTTTCACGGGTGTGCTTTTTTATGATTGTGTGTTGCGCTGGGGCGCCAACTACAGCGCGATGGCATGGTGCGGTTTTTCAGCTGCTCTGCTCACACTGGCACTGATTGACTGGGACACCACATTGCTCCCGGATGAAATCACCTTGCCCCTGCTTTGGGGCGGGCTGATCGCTGCCGCCTTGCAAATCAACCCCGGCGTCAGTTTGATCGATGCTTTTTGGGGTGCGGTTGGCGGCTACTTGTCCCTGTGGCTGGTCTACCATGCGTTCAAGCTCATCACCGGCAAAGAAGGCATGGGTTATGGAGACTTCAAGTTGTTCGCTGCACTGGGTGCTTGGTTTGGCTGGACGGCACTGCTGCCGATGATCCTGATGGCCTCGGTGGCGGGGGCGGCGGTTGGACTGGTCCTCAAGCATCGGGCCCAGTTGCGAGACGACGCTTATCTGCCTTTCGGCCCTTTCCTGGCTGCCAGCGCATTACTGATGATGGCGTGGGGCCCCGCAGATTTTGTGCGCTACCTGGGCTTGGCCTTGTGAACAGCACCATGCGTCGCATCGGCCTGACGGGCGGCATCGGCAGCGGAAAGAGCACGGTCGCCGCCATGCTGGCCGAACTAGGCGCATGCATCATCGATGCCGATGCGATTTCCCGTCAGCTCACCGCTGCGGGTGGGGCGGCCATGCCAGCCATCGCCAGCAAATTCGGCGCCGATTTTGTCAATGCCAGCGGTGCGCTGGACCGTGATGCCATGCGAAAGCAGGTTTTTTCAGACCCCACCAGCAAGCGCCAGCTCGAAGCCATCATCCACCCCCTGGTGGCCAGCCAGACGGCCGCTCAGGCCCTGATTGCCGAACGCGCCGGTGCCCCCTGTGTCGTCTTTGATGTGCCTTTGCTGGTGGAATCCGGCCATTGGCGCCCTCGGCTCCATCAGGTTCTGGTGATTGACTGCACCGAGTCCCGGCAAATCAGCCGCGTGATGCAAAGAAGTGCCTGGACGCGAGAGGCGGTGCAGCTGGTGATGGCCGGCCAGGCTGACCGGGCTCAGCGCCTGGCCGCGGCCGACCTCTGCATTTACAACGATACCGTCTCCATGGTGGAATTGGCTGCACTGGTTCGGACGGTGGCGCTGCGCTTCGGGCTATGATGCGCGGGATGCCGGTCAGCCCGGCCCCAGTAACGCCGATAAAGATAGCGCTGTGATCCTTTACGAGTATCCATTTAACGAACGCATACGAACTTACTTGCGGCTTGAGCATTTGTTCTCTCGCCTCGGTGAGCTGGCCGAGCGTGATGAACCCGTCGATCACCACTATGCGATCACGACCATTTTCGAGATCATGGACGTAGGCGGGCGCGCCGACCTTAAAACCGAAGTCCTCAAAGACCTTGAAAAACAAAAGCATGTTCTCAACGGTTATCGGGGTAACCCGTCCATTTCTGAAGAAGCCCTGGATGAAGTGATCGGGCAGCTAGACGGCTTTTTCTCAGCGCTCAATGCGGTGCCGGGCAAGGTGGGACAGACACTCACAGACAACGACTGGTTGATGAGTATCCGCAGCCGCGCTGGCATTCCGGGCGGCACCTTCGAGTTTGATTTGCCGGCTTATTTCGCCTGGCAGCATCTGCCGGGCAATCGCCGCCGGGAAGACCTGCAGCGTTGGATGGGTACTTTGTTGCCTTTGGCCCGATCGATTGGCATGTTGCTGAAGTTGCTGCGCGACGCCGGACAGCCGCAAAAGGTGTTGGCTTCCGGCGGCCTGTACCAGCAGACGCTGCCCCAGGGCCGCAGCTTCCAGTTGCTGCGACTGCGCCTGGATTCGGCGACGGGGGTGATCCCTGAAATCAGTGCCAACCGCTTGCTGGTGTCGGTGCGGATGATGCAAAAGGAAAATGATGACCGGCTACACACTTACACCAACGACGCGCAATTCGAATTGACGCTTTGCGCTTGATTCAAGCGGCCGCCCGCAGAAGCCGGCTAGCTGTCTGAAAGCCCAGACCATGGACACCTCATCACCCAGTAACAAAACCGTGGCGTGCCCGACTTGTGGCGGCCTCAGCGTGTATGCGCCGGCCAATTTTTTCCGGCCTTTTTGCAGTGAACGCTGCAAAAACCTTGATTTGGGTGCATGGGCCAGCGAAAGCTTTAGAGTGCCCACCGAGGCGCCACCCGAAGACTTGCCCTACGGCGACGCCAAACTGCAGTAGTTGGAGTCCCCGGCCCGCTCAGGCTTCTGGCGTGCCCAAAACCTGCTGCAACTCTCCGTTTTGGAACATCTCCGACATGATGTCTGAGCCGCCGATGAATTCACCTTTGATGTAAAGCTGGGGAATCGTCGGCCAGTTGCTGTATTCCTTGATGCCGTTGCGAATCTCTTCGTCTTCCAGGACGTTCACCGTTGCCGGCTTGGTGACGCCACAGGCTTTGAGCACCTGAATTGCACGGCCTGAAAAGCCGCACATCGGGAACTGGGCGGTTCCTTTCATGAAAAGAACCACGTCACTGGATTTGACAATGTCGTCAATGCGTTGCTGTGTATCGCTCATATTCATTGCTCCTTGATTCAGATTTGGACTGGCGCGCAAACCGGATGCCATTAAATCGATTATCCTGCTCTTTCAGTGCCCTTGCCACCGGCCGGCCAACGCCCACCCGTGCACCGCAAAATCCCGGCCAGATCGGGGCGGCTGCTGACCGCTTCATAGCCACCTTGCTGGAGCAGCAGACTCACCGCGCCGGCTTGGTCGTAGCCATGCTCTAGGAGCAGCCAGCCACCGGCCGCCAGGTGCGGCGGCGCTTGGGCAATGATCTGGCGCAAGTCATCGAGCCCATCTGCCCCGGCGGTGAGCGCCTGCAAGGGCTCATTGCCCAAGGCGTCAAGATGCGGGTCGCCCGCGCGCACATAAGGCGGGTTGCTGACAATCAGGTCGAACACGCCGCTGACCCCCTCCAACCAGCAGCTGGCCATCATCCTGACGTCCAGACCCAGCGAAAGGGCGTTTGCGCGCGCTACGCACAAGGCCTGCTCGCTGGCGTCGGTGGCAAGCACCTCGCAAGTCGGGCGGACATGCTTGAGCGCCAGCGCTACTGCGCCGCTGCCTGTGCCCAGGTCCAGCACCTTGGCCGATCCAGGCGCTGCAGGTAGCAGTGTCAGCGCCCAGTTCACCAGGGTTTCGGTGTCCGGCCGGGGAATCAGCACCCGAGGATCAACCGCCAACGTCAAGCCGAAAAATTCTTGTTGACCAAGCAGGTAAGCCAGCGGTTCACCCTGGCTTAAGCGTGTGCACAGGGCGATAAAACGCTGCGCTGTTTCTGGCGTGAGGCCGTCATGCGCATGGCTTGTCAGCCATGCGCGGTCCGTTAGCGGGCGGCCCATTGAATGCAGCAGTAAATGCTGCGCATCCAGCCGAGCCAACCCGCTGTTGAGCGCGTGCCTCAAGGCTTTTTCTATGTCGTCCAAGTTGCTGGAGTCGTTTGGACTGCCAGCAGTTTCAGCCATGGCGATTTTCCAGTTCGGCCAGCAGTTCTGCGCCGCGCTCGACTTGCAAGGCAGTGATCACATCGTCCATGTCGCCTTCCATGATGGCGCCCAATTTGTACAGCGTCAGGTTGATGCGGTGGTCGGTGAGCCGGCCCTGCGGAAAGTTGTAGGTGCGGATGCGGTCGCTGCGGTCGCCGCTGCCGATCAGGCCTTTGCGCATGGCAGCGTCTTTGGCGGCCCGCTCAGAGCGGTCTTTTTCTTGGATACGCGCCGTCAGCACCTTCATCGCTTGCGCTTTGTTACCGTGCTGGCTGCGACCGTCCTGGCATTCGGCCACGATGCCGGTGGGAAGGTGGGTGATGCGCACCGCCGAGTCGGTCTTGTTGATGTGCTGGCCACCGGCGCCGCTGGCTCGGTAGGTGTCAATGCGCAGGTCGGCCGGGTTGATTTGGATCGCCACGGCCTCGTCGGGTTCGGGCAGCACGGCGA